>Ga0224722_1000585_pt1 | contig 21108 bp, 19 predicted proteins | sample Balambano_FR1_Me_FD_161646 | JGI IMG/M metagenome (GOLD analysis project Ga0224722, IMG submission 161646) | Freshwater sediment microbial communities from Lake Towuti, South Sulawesi, Indonesia - Balambano_FR1_MetaG | ecosystem: Environmental > Aquatic > Freshwater > Lake > Sediment | place... | reverse complement strand
CACTTGTGCCAACCGCAGCCGGATCGGGTGTACCTTGAAGGCCGGCTGCGGTTGGCACAAGTGCGGTGGCTTCGAGACCCGCCTGGCCACCCGGCGCAGGGTATGCGGTTGGCTGGGTTGCAAGGCCGTCAGCAGGTGCGCTACTCGTAGGAAACGCCGTTGGCACACTATCACCAGGCGCGGGGTAGGGCTGTTCCGGGAGCGCCGTCGCACCACCAGCAATATTCTCTGCTGTTGCTTGTGGTATCACCGTCGTAGTCTGTTGTGCTACAGCCGATGGCTGGGGTGTTGCGGCGGCCTGTTGACGCTGGGTAGGCGGAAACAACACTGCGAGCAGAATCGCGATCGAAAGAAAGACCAGTGCAGCCACCAGCAGCAGCGTATCAGTATTGACTGTACGCGCCATGGTGGGCACATCGGCGTCTCCGGCGGGTGGGAGGTGCAGGTTGGGGCGACGAAACTGCGGCAGCCGGATGTTCGGGCGTGGCACGCGACGCCGCAACTTTTCGAAGAAACCATTATCGTTCGGATCCACCGATACCTCCGCCGGTACTGGTGCAATGCGCCAGACCAACAGTGTTCCGCGCAGAGCGCCGGAAGCATTCACTGCGCCGCATCTTACCACAGCGGTCGGTGTGCGGCAACGGCGGAGAGCATCAGGAGCGGGATGGAACGATCGCCGAATTGCAATCGATTTTGCGATTCGGTACGTTATAATGATGGTAGAAGAGGGGCGGGCTGGGGAGGGCTTGGCCCTCCCCAAACCCCACCCACCTATCAGACAAACTGGAAACACTCGCATTGCTTGCAATGGTCATCCATAGGAGCGGATCGTGATACGACTCAGGCTCGCCGGTTCCATGCCACAGCAGCGCGAATCAACCTCGCTCAGCACGCGAGCCAAACTGCTCTGGACGCTCGGCAATTCCCTGATGTTGCTTGGCGCCGTGCTGCTTGCCTATGTTGGTGGATTGTATGCGCTGGCCGAGTATGGACGCTATGCTGCTCGGGGCGACAGCGAAGCCCCACCGCCACGGGTTATCTCGGCACCGCAGCCAAACGGTACTGGGTTGATTACGTCGGCCGAGCCCGCGCCATTCATTGTGCCGCTGCTCAATCAAGTCGGCGATGGGCGTGTGGTTGGCGATGTGCCGTCGGCCAGCAATGCAGCGCAGAGCACGATCGAGCGCCTCGTCATCCCGAGTATCGAAGTCGACTCGAAAGTCGTCGAGGTTGGCTGGGAGGTTGCCGAGGTCAACGGCGAAGAATTCGCGGTGTGGCAGGTGGCCGAGTACGCCGTTGGCCAACACCGTGGCTCGGGCAATCCCGGCGATGGGGAGAACATCGTGCTGGCCGGACATGTGGGCGGCTATGGGAAGGTTTTCAAAGATCTGATCGCCGTGAAGCCGGGCGACCCAATCACGATCTACAGCGAGGGCCAGCAATACATGTATACTGTCACCGAGCAGGTAGTGGTGAAGGAAGAAGGTGTTTCGCCCGAGCAGCAGGCAGCCAATGCCCTGTACATCAGCCCCACGCATCGCGAAGTTGTGACGCTGATCACCTGCTGGCCGCCGCGTGGCCCCGATAAGTATCAGTACCGCGTGATCGTGCGCGCCGCACCATTCGGCGCCGAGGCTGACACACAGCCGAGTCTGAGCAACTGGTCGATTCGTTGAGATTGCAGTAGAATCGAAACGGGGCGGGCTGAGCCCGCCCCGTTTCGATTCTACTGCATTAGCAGACAAACTCGGCTTCAAGATGCGGTTTCGCCCACTTGTGCTACCAGAACCTTCGTGCTATACTACGAATCGGGAACAGGGCGCGTCCCGCCGCGTTGACGCATCCGGCTGTGCGCGGTATAGTTTAGAGACTGTAAGGAGAAGCACGAGTGAGCACGCAGAACGGAGGAGCGCAGGCGATGGCCATCTCTCCTGAGAAGGAAAAGGCGCTCGCGGCGGCCATGACCCAGATCGACCGCAAGTACGGCAAAGGGTCGATCATGAAGATGGGCGAGGCCAGTTCGAAGCTAGCGATCGAGGTCATCCCGACCGGTGCGATCGCGCTTGACATCGCGCTTGGCATCGGCGGCCTGCCACGTGGGCGCGTGGTCGAGATCTACGGCCCGGAGTCGAGCGGCAAGACGACACTGGCGCAACACATCGTGGCGCAGGCGCAGAAGATGGGTGGCGTCGCCGCCTTTATCGACGCCGAGCATGCCTTCGATCCGATCTATGCAGCGCGCTGTGGCGTAGACATCCAGAATCTGCTGGTGTCGCAGCCGGATTTCGGTGAGCAAGCACTCGAGATCTGTGAGACGCTGGTGCGTTCGAATGCCGTTGACGTGATCGTGATCGACTCGGTGGCGGCGCTAGTTCCGCGCGCCGAGATCGAGGGTGACATGGGCGACTCGCTGCCCGGATTGCAGGCACGCCTCATGAGCCAGGCGCTCCGCAAGCTCTCGGGCGCGATCAACAAATCCAAGACGGTGGTGGTGTTCCTCAACCAACTGCGTATGAAAATCGGCGTGATGTTCGGCTCGCCCGAAACCACTACCGGTGGCCAGGCACTCAAGTTCTATGCCTCGGTGCGGCTCGACATCCGGCGCATCGAAACACTGAAGTCCGGCCAGGAGACGATCGGCAGCCGCTCGCGCGTCAAAGTGGTCAAGAACAAGGTCGCGCCGCCATTCCGCCAGGCCGAGTTCGACATCATGGCCAACGAGGGCATCTCGCGCGCCGGTAACATCCTCGATATCGGCGTGGAACTCGAGATCATCCGCAAGAGCGGGGCGTGGTTCTACCTCGGCGAGGATCGCCTGGGCCAGGGACGGGAGAACGCAAAGACGTTCCTCAACGAGAACCCGGCGCTCATGGAAGAGATCGAGCGCCTCATCCGCGCTCAGGCCATGTCGAATGCCCCGGCCGCCGTTTCGCCCAATGGCGAAGACGCCGAGGAAGATGACGGGCTGTTCGAGGAATAGCAACGCTGAAGGCTGAACGCTGAAGGCTGAAGGTCCAGCGGTGCGATCGATGCAGTACTGCGACGATCACGCCCCGGTCGTTCGGCGTTCAGCGTTCATCGTTCAGCCTTTTGGTATGCCAGCAGGAACAATCACGGCGCTACGCGTGCAAGAGCGCGACTCGCAACGGGTCAATCTGTTCGTCGATGGTACATTCGCGCTCGGGGTAAGCCTTGCAACGCTCACGCGCGAGCGGCTGTTCGTTGGTCAGCAGCTGAGCGACGATGAGTTTGCGAGGCTCGAACGCACCGAAAGTGCCGACAAAGCCACTCACGCCGGCATGCGCCTGATCGAAACCCGGCCGCGCTCGCTAGCCGAACTGCGTGAGCGCCTGCAACGCAAGGGTTTCGCCCCCGAAGCAATTGAAACTGCCCTCGAACGTCTCGGCGAGCTTGGCTTGGCCGATGATGCCGCCTTCGCGCGTTTCTGGGTTGAGAACCGCCAATTGTATCGACCGCGCGGCGTCAATGCCTTGCGCGCCGAACTGCGGCGCAAAGGCATCGCGCAGGATGTAATCGTCACCGCGATCGACGAGAGCGGCGGGCGCGAGGAAGAGGGCGAGCGCGCGATGGAACTTGGACGGGCGGCGGTGCACAAATATGCCGCTGCGCCCGATTATCAGAGCTTCAGCCGCAAGCTTGGCGGATACCTGCAACGCCGCGGTTTTGGTTTCGATACCGTGCGCCCGGTGCTCGAACAACTCTGGCGCGAGCAACACGAACCGGACGAGGAGTAAACAATGCCGGATATTCAGTATCTTGGACATTCCTGTTTTCGCCTGCGTGGGCGCGAAGGCGTTGTACTCACCGATCCGTACGACCGATCGGTTGGCATGGACATTGGCAAGCCAACCGCCCATATCGTGACCGTGAGCCATGAACACCCTGATCACGCCAACACCACGGCGGTGCGCCCGGCCCGTGAGCGCGTGTTCGTGATCGCCGGCGCCGGCGAGTACGAAGTCGGCGGTGTGTTGATAACCGGCGTGACAACCTATCACGACAAAAAGAAAGGTGCCGAGCGCGGCAAGAATACGGTGTACGTCATCCACCTCGATGATGTCGTCTTTTGCCACCTTGGCGATCTCGGTCATGAACTGACAGCCGCGCAGATCGATGAGATCGGCAGCGTGGATGTGCTGTTCGTGCCGGTTGGCGGTGATGAAACGATTGGCCCGGCAGAGGCCGTAGGCGTGATCGGCCAGCTCGAGCCACGGATCGTGGTACCCATGCACTATGCCCACGGCGACCAGCGCAGCTTCACAAGCGACCTTGCCCCGCTCGACAAATTTACACACGAGATGGGCCTGAAAGAGTTCACCGCCGAGGCCAAACTGACAGTCAATGCCAATAATCTGCCCGGCGATGAAGAGCAGACCCGGATTGTCGTGATGCGTCCGGATGCGTGATGGTGCGGATGCCGCACTGGCATCGATCGCAACCAGTGTGCGATATACACATCCCCATGTAATGAAATAGACAGGTTGGCCAGCGGGCCCATGTGGTATAATTACGCGCCAGAGGTACATTTTGAATGGCTCTGGCACAACGAAGCACAAAGGTTGGTTACCCGGCCGGCATAAGCAATACCTTAGCGCCAACTGTGGTTGTGCGAACGGTAAGAGTCTCGATCAACAGGGGAAGGTGTCGGCACCTTCCCCTCTCCTTTTGCTCAAAATATGTGAATTGGCTGCGCCTGGCGCGTTGATACCCTGACAGGAGCCATGCAACCCGAACGAGCAATGATGCAATCTATCAACCGAGCGTCGCGGGTCGTACCAGCCGGCAGGTTGTACGGCCCGCTCGCTTTTTGCGAACAACTGTAGTAGATACCGGGTTCGTTCTTCTGGCCCGTTCAAATGGCACAAAAAGGGAGCAGCGCAATCATGGCGAAGTACATTTTCGTGACCGGGGGCGTGGCGTCTTCGGTGGGCAAGGGTATCACTGTGGCCTCGATCGGCCGCCTGCTGAAGAGCCGCGGGCTGCGTGTGTCGGTTCAGAAGCTCGACCCATACATCAATGTCGACCCGGGCACGATGTCGCCGTACCAGCATGGCGAAGTGTTTGTGACCGAAGACGGCGCCGAGACCGACCTGGATCTTGGGCATTACGAGCGCTTCATCGATGAAAATCTTTCGCGGCTCAGCAATGTGACCACCGGCCAGATTTATTCGGCCGTGATTCAGAAAGAACGCCGCGGTGATTACCTCGGTGGTACGATCCAGGTGATTCCACATATCACTAACGAGATCAAGTCGCGCATTGCCGCTGTGGCACGCCAATCAACTGCCGACGTCGTGATCGTCGAGATCGGCGGCACGGTGGGCGACATCGAAGGGTTGCCGTTTCTCGAAGCCATCCGCCAGATGCGAAAGGATGTTGGGCGCGACAACGTGCTATACATCCATGTGACACTGCTGCCGCATATCGGCGCCACCGGCGAAGTCAAGACCAAACCAACGCAGCACTCGGTGATGGAACTGCGGCGGGTGGGGATTACCGCCGATGCGATCGTCTGCCGCGCCGACTACCCAATCGCCGACGAGATCCGCGAGAAGATCGCGCTGTTCGCCGATGTAGACGTTGAGGCAGTGGTGCCGATGCCAACCGTCGACTCGATCTACGAGGTGCCGCTGGTGCTCGAAGAAGCCGGGTTAGGAACTTATCTGGTGACGCGCCTGGGGCTGGCGGCCCAGCCGGCTGACTTGAACGATTGGCGCGACCTGGTGGAGCATATCAAGTCGCCCAAGCGCCACCTGCCAATTGCGATTGTTGGCAAGTATGTCGAGCTGCACGACGCCTACCTGAGTGTTGTGGAGGCACTACGCCACGCCGGCTTCCACCAGAGTGTCGATGTCGAGCTGAAGTGGGTCTCGTCCGAGTTGATCGAGCGCGAGGGTGCCGACGCGCTCTTGAGCGACGTGTATGGAATTGTGGTGCCGGGTGGTTTTGGCTACCGTGGCATCGAGGGCAAGATTGCGGCTGCGGAGTATGCGCGCGCCAACAACGTGCCATACCTCGGGCTATGCCTGGGGATGCAATGCGCGACGATCGCCTTTGCGCGCCATGTGATGGGCAAAGGCAGCAACGCCAACAGCACCGAGTTCGACACCCACACGCCGCACCCGGTGATCGATTTCATGCCGGATCAGCTTGATATCACCGACAAGGGCGGGACGATGCGGCTCGGCAACTATGCCTGCATGCTGACGCCGGGCAGCCGCGCCGCCGAGGCGTATGGCACCGAACAGATCAACGAGCGCCACCGGCACCGCTTCGAGTTCAACAATAAGTACCGGCCACTGCTCGAAGGGGCCGGACTGGTGATCAGCGGCCAATCGCCGGACGGACGGCTTGTGGAGATCGTCGAACTGCGCGGCCACCCGTGGTTCGTTGGCACACAGTTCCATCCCGAGTTTCTTTCGCGGCCGAACCGCCCGCACCCGTTGTTCCGCGACTTCATCGCAGCTGCAGCCGGCACCTACCGCGAGGGCGACCAGCGGCCATTGCCGCTCGAAGAGGTGATTTCTGCGGGTATCATGGCTGAGTTGCGGGCGCCGGCCGGCATCAGAGGCTAGCAGAATGCAGCAGGGTCAGGCAGTGCTCTGCCCTGCATCCCAAACAACATGTGCCGAAGCATCAAACAGCTCCGTCAGCGCGACACGCGCCCGACGGAAGAAGAACTGCACGCCGCCGCATTGCAGTATGTGCGGAAGATTAGCGGCTACCGTGCGCCCTCGAAGGCTAATCAGCAAGCTTTCGATGATGCCGTGGCAGAAGTGACGGCTGCGACGCGCCGGTTGCTCGAACGGCTTCCGGGCGCATAAGGACCAGTGCGACGCATTATTCGCGACAGGCTACATTCGAATAGCCGGAGCGAAAGGCGCGTACCAGCCCTTCGTCCGGCTCGAAGGCGTGGCGCGCAACACAGCCGGTGTCGTTCGACAGCAGGTGAAGCGAGACCGACGCAACCGCCGATGTGGTTCGCACAGCGTGGATGTCGCCGTCGGGCGGCAGCAACGTGTAAAAGTTGCCCGGTTGCAATGCATTGATGGCGGCTACTTCGAGCACGGCATGTTCGTCATGGCTCCCATCATCCAGGCGTCTATAGACGGTTTCGGCCTGCTCGCCACGACACAGCCCCACCAGCCCCCACGCCAAATGGTCGTGTACCGGCGTTGCTGCACCCTGCGGCACTACTAGTACAGCGTCCAGGTTATTATGATAGGTACAACGCACGCCAACATCCGTAAGGGCGCAGCATGCTTCGCCCCGACGATCCATCAAATGAAGATGGACAGACTACCAGGCTAAACAGCGACAGCGAGCGATCTGCGGCGCGGAACAGTAACCATGTTCCAATGCCGCCGCCCATGCCACTTGCTTCGTACGGCGCGGCAAACTCGTCCGGCAGCCAGGACTGATCGGCGAGCAGCGTGGCGAAGCGTGGTTGCAGTGCCTCAAGGCCGGCGGCCACGTCTTCACTCCTAGCCGCAGCACGCGCACTTCGGCCACGAACTCACGCAGCAGCGGAGTATCGAGGAAATACTCGTCCTGACCCGGCGATGAAAGAAGCGTTGGCATCGCGTGCTCCTCGAAAGCGCAGCCCGGCATCTACCAGGAAGCATCACCGAAGAAATCGCCATGGTCGCGGGCAACAAAGCCTTCGATCGCAGCGCGCCGATCGCCAAGGCGGAACGGCCCGCCGTGGCCGGGGTAGCACAGCATTGCGTCCGGCCAGCGCAGGATCACGTCGCGTAGTGTGTGCAGCGTCGTCTGGAAATCGGCTGCTGACCAGGTACGGCCCGGCCCGCCGTCGAAGATCGTATCGCCGACGATTGCGCGTGTGTCGCCCGAAATAATGAACGACAGCATATCGGCGGTGTGACCTGGCGTTGCTACCACTGCGAGCGCGTGCGAGCCCACCGTAACGACTGCGCCGTCGTCCAAAGTCCGATCGAGCGCCACCTCGTGTGCCTGCGGGCCGCGATGGCCAAGCACCGGCACCTGGAGCTCGCGGCGCATCGCTTCGAGCGCGCCGATATGGTCGCCATGGGTGTGCGTGAGGAGAATGGCCTGCGGCGCACTACCGGCGAGCAATTCGCGCAACACGGCCGGCTCGGCACCTGGATCGATCAGCACGCTATGGCCCGTGTCGGGGCACACAAGCACATAGGTGTTCATCGGCCACGGCCCGACGGCGCGCGTCCGCAGTTCGAGAGCGGTTGGGAGCATACCGTTCCCCTTTCGGTTGTGCCTGACTATCTCCGGGCGATCGCCGCAGTATATAACAATCCGATCGGATTTGAAAATGGGAGAGGGGTTTTTCTGGGGGCTGCACCCCCAATCCCCCGCTCTCTGCTTGCACGATTGACAACCGTGCCGGTGGCTACTATTATGGCGTCATGAATGCACGCACCCCAGCCCACCGTGCCCGGCCGCCCTGCTAGGTCGCTTCCTGGCCCGTAGACGTTGCGAACGTCGCCTCGTTTGGCAGCGTAGCTCGGGCGTGCCCTCCATCCAACTCTACGCATCCCACACCAGATGACCTCGACGGCGCTTGACGCCGCCGGGGCGCTTGCTGTGCCACAAAGCGTGCGCGTGCGCCGCCCCTCCTGTGTTGTTTCGGTTTCGCCGTAACACACAGGAGGAGCAGATGGAAGCAATTCGGGGCCGCCGCGCCCCTGTTATCGACGCGCCCGCATTCGCCGCTCGCCTGGCATGTGCGCCGCGTGTACTGCTGGACATTGGAACCGGTGACGGACGTTTTGTTCAACACGCCGCCCAACACGACCCGGCACTCGTCGCGGTCGGGATCGATGCTTGCCGCGAGCAGTTGCGTGCAGTATCGCGCAGCGGGCCCGACAACGCTGTATTTCTGATCGCCACTGCCGCTGCGCTGCCGAGCGAGCTTGCTGGCATAGCAACCCGGATCACGGTGAACTTTCCGTGGGGCAGCCTGTTGCACGGGCTGCTCGATGGCTCACTCGCACCAGAGCTGGCACGCCTGGGCAGGCCGGGCGCGCAACTCGAGATCCGGCTTAATGGCGGAGCGCTTAGCGAAGCCGGAGTAGATCTCGAGCGTGGTGCCGAACAGGTGCGAATAGCCCTTCGCGACACTGGCTTTGTTGTGCGCCGCCCGACGTGGTGGGGCACAGCAGAATTGCGTGCCTTTCCAAGCACCTGGGCACGCAAGCTCGCATTCGGGCGCGATCCACGCGCTGTGGTGTTGAATGCCGTGGTGTAAGCGATCCTGAGGGAGAGGGCGAGCCCTCCCCTCAGGCTTCCAATCCCTCGATCAGCGCGATCTGCCGCCGCACCGCCTCTGGCAGCGGTGTCTTCCGTAATGCCTGGTAGTCATACGACACCACCACACCCTCGCCCTCGGCCGCCACACGCCCATGGCGCTGGCTTACCACACGATGCTGCATCGTCACACGGTCAGCGCCGATCACAAAGACCCGCGTACCAGCCCAAACGGTGTCCGGGTACGTCAGTGGGAACTTAAAGGAACAACTGATCGACGCCAGAATCACGCCGAGTGGCGCATCCGGCTGGCGCGGAAAGATGCCAAGCCGTTCGAAGTATGCGATGCGAGCACTCTCGAAGTAGCGCAGATACACGATGTTGTTCACATGCTGGAACGAGTCCATCTCGCCCCAGGCAACCGGGATTTCGATCACCACTGGGAAACCGTTCAAACGTTCGTGCATGCTCATTCCTCTTCGAAGTCGAAGCGCTTGGTATACAATACACTAGTGGTTCACCACATGGATTCTGAAAGGTGGGTTTGCGGGGAGGGCTAGGCCCTCCCCGCGCCCCTCCCTCCGCACGTATCACAGTTAGCGTGGCTGACCACTAGCCTGTGCCTGTACGAAATGTCACCACGATGCGGCAGTGGTTCAGGCGCTTTTCACCTTGCTCCACTACATTCGTACGAGCTTCTGACGTGAACGAATGCGCGCCGGTGCGCCACTCGAAGGCCGCATGAGTCAGCGATGCGTCCTTCGCTCGTCAGGCCATACGAACGTTGAGGAGCACATCATGAAGGCAGTAATCCTGGCAGGCGGTTACGGCACGCGGATCAGCGAAGAAAGCGCCATACGCCCCAAGCCGATGGTCGAAATCGGCGGCAAACCGATCCTCTGGCACATCTTGAAGATCTACTCTGCCCATGGCATCAACGACTTCGTGATCTGCTGCGGCTACAAAGCGTACATGATCAAGGAGTATTTCGCCAACTACTTCCTCCACACCGCCGATGTGACCTTCGACATGCGCTATAACAGCATGCAGGTTCACCACGCCGACACCGAGCCGTGGAAAGTAACCGTGGTTGACACCGGCGAGAAGACCATGACCGGCGGTCGCATCAAGCGCATCAAGCAGTACGTCGGCGGCGAAACATTCTGCCTCACCTATGGCGACGGCGTCGGGAATGTGAACATCACCGAGTTGCTCGAATACCATCGCACACACGGCCGCCACGTCACCCTGACTGCGGTGCAGCCGCCCGGTCGTTTCGGCGCCTTCGTGCTCGGCGAAGGGCAGACGCGGATCGAGTCGTTCAAAGAGAAGCCGCAGGGCGACGGCGAGGGTGCCTGGATCAACGGCGGCTATTTCGTTGTCGAGCCGGAGGCGATCGATTATATTGCCGGCGACGACACGATCTGGGAGCGCGATCCAATGGAGCGCCTGGCACACGACGGCCAGCTGGCGGCATATCGCCACAACGGGTTCTGGCAGCCAATGGACACCCTGCGCGACAAGAACGACCTCGAAGGCTTGTGGCAGAAGGGCAACGCGCCCTGGAAAATCTGGTAGGACAGTATGCACTACGACTTCATTATCGTCGGCGGCGGTATCATCGGCCTTTCTACCGCGATGGCGCTTGGCAAGCGTTTTCCGCAGGCACGCCTCGTGGTTTGCGAGAAAGAGGCTGGCTGGGCTGCTCATCAGACCGGCAACAACAGTGGTGTGATTCATGCCGGCGTGTATTACAAGCCCGGCAGCCTGAAGGCCAAATTCGCACGCGACGGCAACCGCTCGATGGTCGAGTTCTGTCAGCAGCACGGCATCCCGCACGAAGTGTGCGGCAAAGTGATCGTCGCCACCGAAGCCAGCGAGCTCGAACGGCTGGACAACCTGTTTCAGCGCGCCACGGCCAACGGCCTGCCGGTACGTAAGATCGGCCCCGAGGAGATCCGCGAGCGCGAGCCGCATGTGCGCGCGATCGCCGGGATCTGGTCGCCCACCACCGGGATCGTCAATTACAAGCAAGTCACCGAAACCTATGCGCGCATCGTGCGCGAGCAAGGTGGCGAGCTGCGCTTGAACACGCGCGTCGAGCAGATCCACGAGCGCGGCGACGGCGTTACGGTAGAAACCAACAACGGCAGCATTCAGGGCCGCTTCCTGATCAACTGTGCTGGTTTGCACAGCGACCGCGTGGCGCAGAAGGCCGGTGTCAAGACCCGCATGAAAATCGTGCCGTTCCGCGGCGAGTACTTTGAGACCGTGCCGGACAAGCGCTACCTGGTGAAGGGCCTGATCTACCCGGTGCCGAACCCGAACTTCCCGTTTCTCGGCGTCCACTTCACGCGCATGATCGACGGCACCGTGCACGCCGGGCCGAACGCCGTGCTGGCGCTCAAGCGCGAAGGCTACCGCAAGACCGATGTGGATCTACGCGATTTCGCCGAAGTGATGACCTACCCGGCATTCTGGAAACTGGCCGGCAAATTCATGGACGAAGGTCTGAAAGAGATGGTGCGCTCGGCCAGCAAGGCGGTGTTCGTCAAGAGCATGCAGCGCCTGATCCCCGAGATCCAGACCAGGGACGTAATCCCAACCCATGCCGGTGTGCGCGCCCAAGCCCTGATGGATGACGGCGCGCTCATGGACGACTTCGTGATCATCGATGGTCAGCGCTCGATCCATGTTTGCAACGCGCCGTCGCCGGCCGCCACCGCCTCGATCGAGATCGGCAAGGCGATCGTCGAGCGCTTGCCAGAGCAAGCGCACCTGAAGACCACGGTTCGCACCGGCGTGCAGCTCGCACCCGAAGCAGTGCGCTAGGACAAAGAGTGCAGCACGCTGCACCATCCGCAAGGGCGCAGCATGCTGCGCCTCGACCACCTCATCAACACCATAGAACGTCTCATCACGAAAGGAACACCAAGTCATGAAAGTCCTGCTGACCGGAAGCGGCGGCTATATCGGGATCGTCACAGCGCCAGTGCTCATGGAATGCGGCCACGACGTGACCGGCCTCGATACCGGCTTCTATCAGAGCGGCTGGCTCTACAATGGCCTGCCTCAGATCCCGCGCACGATCGTCAAGGATATTCGCACACTCAGCGCCGAGGATCTGGCCGGCTACGACGCGGTTGTTCACATGGCCGAGCTATCGAACGACCCGCTCGGTCAGCTCAACCCGGACATCACCTATAAGATCAACCACCACGGCTCGATCGAGCTTGCCAAGGCAGCCAAGCAGGCCGGTGTCAAGCGCTTCGTGTACATGTCTTCGTGCTCGGTGTATGGCGTGGGCGAAGAGGGCGAAATCAAAACCGAGGAATCGAGCGTTAAGCCGCAGACCGCCTACGCCGAGTGCAAGGTGCTGGTGGAGCGCGACCTCGCACCGCTTGCAGATGCCGAGTTCTCGCCGACCTTTCTCCGCAATGCAACCGCCTTCGGGCCTTCGCCGCGCCAGCGCTTCGATGTGGTGCTGAATAATCTTTCTGGTCTGGCCTGGACAACCGGCAAGATTGCCATGACGAGCGACGGCACTCCGTGGCGGCCGCTGGTGCACATTCTGGACATTGCCGACGCAATCTCGTGTGTGCTGGCCGCTCCCACCGAAGCGATCCACAACCAGGTGTTTAATGTCGGCGACAGCCGCCAGAACTACCGCGTGCGCGAGATCGCCGAGATCGTGGCCGAGGCATTTCCCGGCTGCGAGGTAAGCTTCGGCACCAATGACGCCGACAACCGCTCGTACCGCGTGTCGTTCGAAAAGATCAACAGCCAGCTGCCCGGCTTCCGCTGCAAACGCGATGCCCGGGTGGGCGCGCAGCAGATGCGCGAAACGTTCGAACGCATCGGCATGACCGACGAGCTCTTCAAGGCCGCGCCATACACGCGCCTGAAGATGCTACAGCAGCTGATCAACACCAAGCAGATCGACGGTGACTTCTTCTGGAAGAGCTAGATTGAGTCGGTCAGGAAGGGTATGACCCTCTTGACCGACTCAACAATTGAAACGGGGAGCGCGAGGGGCTGCCCCTCGAACACCACCTTACAAGGAGATCGTTTCGTGAAATTCTACGAAACCGAACTGGCTGGCGCATTTGTGATCGATATCGAGCCGCGCGAGGACAGCCGTGGCTTCTTTGCTCGCACCTGGTGCAAGAACGAGCTCGAACAGCACGGCCTCAACACCAATGTCGTACAGGCCAACATGTCGTACAACACCCTGAAGGGCACGCTGCGCGGCATGCATTATCAGGTTGCGCCGTATGCCGAGACCAAGCTGGTGCGTTGCACGCGCGGCGCAATCTACGACGTGATCGTCGATCTGCGGCCCGAGTCGGCCACCTACAAGCGCTGGATCGGTGTGGAGCTCACTGCCGATAACCGCCGGGCGTTGTACGTGCCCGAAGGCTTCGGCCATGGCTTCATCACGCTGGAAGACAACACCGATGTGATGTATCAGGTGACAGCCTTCTACACCCCTGGTGCCGAGGGTGGCCTGCGCTACAACGACCCGGCATTTGGGATCGAATGGCCTATTCCGATGGCGGTGATCTCGGACAAGGATGCAACCTGGCCGGATTTCCAGGGTTAATCCGGGGCCGAAGCCCTTCTGCGCCGCGATTCACAATCTGGGGAGGTAACCTCCCCACACCTCCAATACCAAGGAGAAACGAATGTTTCTAGTCGATACGGCGCTCGCCAAGGCAGAGGCCGAGGGCCGCCCGATCAGAGTCGGCATGATCGGCGCAGGCTTTATGGCGCGTGGCACGGCGCTGCAGATTATCCGTTACACGCGTGGCATGCAGCTGGTTGCAATTGCCAACCGCACCCTAAGCAACGCCGAACGCGCCTACCGCGAGGCGGGTGTGGAAGATGTCCGGGTGGTCGATAGCGTGCCGGTGCTCGAAGCAGCGATTGCCAGCGGCCAGCCGGCAATCACCGACAACGCCATGTTGATCTGCGAGGCCGAGGGGATCGACGTGGTGCTGGAGATCACCGGCGCTGTCGAGTTCGGCGCGCAGGTCACGATGCGCGCGATCGAGCATGGAAAGCACATCGTTTCGATGAATGCCGAGCTCGACGGCACAGTTGGCCCGATCCTGAAGACCTATGCCGACAAGGCCGGCGTGATCTTCTCGATCTCGGACGGAGATCAGCCGGGCGTAACGATGAACCTCTACCGCTTCGTCAAGGGCCTGGGCGTGAAGCCGGTGGTATGCGGCAATATCAAGGGCTTGCACGACCCATACCGCAACCCCACCACCCAGGAAGGCTTTGCGAAGCAGTGGGGCCAGAACCCCTACATGGTTACGTCGTTTGCCGACGGCACCAAAATCTCGTTCGAGCAGGCGATCGTCGCAAACGCCACCGGGATGCGCGTAGCCAAGCGCGGCATGTTCGGCCCGACGGTACCGGGCGGCACGCACCTGCAGGACGTGGCAAATACCCTATATCCGCTCGAAGCGGTGCTGGAAGGGCCGGGGATCGTGGACTATGTGGTTGGCGCGGTGCCGGGGCCGGGCGTCTTCGTGCTCGGTACGCACGACCACCCGACGATGCAGCACTACCTGAACCTGTACAAGCTCGGCAAAGGCCCGCTGTACCTGTTCTACACGCCCTACCACCTGTGCCATTTCGAGGTGCCGAACACGATCGCGCGCGTGGCGCTGCTTGGCGATGCAACGCTGCGGCCGGCCGGTGCGCCGTGTGTGGATGTGGTCACCGCCGCAAAGGTAGATCTGGCAGCCGGCACCGAGATCGACGCGCTGGGTGGCTACTACAGCTATGGCCTGGCCGAGAACAGCGATGTGACGCAGGCCGAAAACCTGCTGCCGATTGGCCTGGCCGAAGGCTGCCGCCTGAAGCATGCCGTGGCCAAAGACAGCGTGCTTACCTACGACGATGTGGAACTGCCCGAAGGCCGCCTGGCCGACAAACTGCGCGCCGAGCAGAACGCGCATTTTGGCTCGCTGGTGGTGTAAGGAGGCGAGGTGTAGGTGCTGAGCGCGCTCGGCACCTACACCTCCTTATTCATAAGTCGCAAGCACCTCAAGAAACAGCTCCCAGAACAGCTCCGGCACCACTGCCACCGCCACCTCGGCATTCGGCGGAAGCACACGCCGATTGCCCGCTTCCGCCGCCCCAGGCCGAACCGCGCGCCCATCACAGACTGTCATACCATAGGTGTGCTCGCCACGCAGTTCAATCGCGACATGCATCGGTTGGAATGCGACGATGCGTGGGTCGAGCAGCGCCGCGACCGCCAGTGGATCGTGCATGGCGCCGCCCGGCAGGCCGAAGATCCGCTGCACCTGTTCGCCGAAGAAATCGAGCATGTCGGCGGCCGCAAGTGCGGTACGACTGCCGAGCGCACGCACCTGCGCCCGCCGATCGGGCGTGGCCAGCACCTGGCGGGTGACATTCAGGCCGACCATTTTGATCGGGATGCCACTTGTGAACACGATATGGGCGGCTTCGGGATCGGCGTAGATATTAAATTCGGCGGCGGCGGTGCTGTTGCCGCCGGTTGTCGAGCCACCCATGAGACAGATCTGCGCGATCCGTTCGGGCAGTGTCGGGTCGCGCAGCAGCGCCGCAGCGATGTTGGTCAATGGGCCAACCGGTACCAGGTGCAGCCCGGCAACGCGGTGGGATTGCGCGATAATAAAATCGACTGCGTGCTGATCGTGGATGGGCAGTTGCGGCTCGGGTAACAGTGGGCCACCGAGGCCGCGTTCGCCATGGATTTCGAGCGCGTGGTGCGGCGTGCGAACCAGCGGCCGATCGACTCCGGCAGCGAGCGGAATGTGCTGGAGCCCGGCCAGTTCGAGTACCTGACGAGCATTGCGTAGCGTGGCCGACAGCGGTGCATTGCCATGCACCACGGTGATGCCGACCAGATCGAGCGTGCGCGCGCCGAGCAAGACGGCCATCACATCGTCGAGGCCGGGGTCACAATCGATGATGGTTGGGTGCATGAAGACTTCCTTGAATTCGATTTTCAAGGAGGGCTTGTAGGGGCAGAGCGCGCTCTGCCCCTACAAGCCCTCCCTGCGACCCTCTCCTCAAGACAGGCACCGGCCTTCGATCGGTGGGAACTCGGTGGGGCCAAACGAGGCGTTGAGGCGATACGTAAACCGTACGCGGTCGTCATCAAAACGGCAAGTGATCGTTGGCGAGAACGGTGTTTCGATGTACCACAGCCGCAGCTCATAGGTGTCGAGCGCTGTCCACGCGCCGGCAGCCGCAACGCGCAGGCGACCACGCTGATCGAGGGTTGTTTCCCCTTGGAGCCAGGCGTCACGCCCGGCGACGAGCTCGTGCTCGCCACGATTGTCGCGTACGCGCAGCACGACTCGCTCGGCGTCGAACTCGAGTGATAGCTGCTGAATCTGGAGATCATTGGCCGCAAAGCGATAGCTGCGACCCGAGACAGCTGTTTCGAGCGCCGACGATGACCCTTCGGGGAGCGGCAGCGTCAGCCCGGCGAGCCGTGCGGCAAGCCGCTTGGCATCAGCACTTGCCGGCAGTGCAGCCGCGGAAAAACCGGGTAACACATGCCGCCAGACGAGATCCAACACCGCCTGCATGTTGCCAACGCCGCTTGTGATTGCCAGCACTGCGTCCTGTTCGGGCATCACGATGCAGAACTGGCCGAACGCGCCATCGCCGCGGTAAGCATTATGGCGGGAGCGCCAGAACTGATAGCCGTACCCCTGCTCCCAATCGACGGCTGGGTCGGGGCCGTTTGGCACTTGCTTGCGGGTCGCCTCGGCGATCCATTCTTGCGGGACGAGTTGGCGCTCGCCCCAGCGGCCGTGTTGCAGATACAGCTGGCCAAAGCGTGCGATCGAATCGGTGGTGATGCTGAGGCCCCAGCCGCCGACGTTGACGCCGCGCGGGCAGCTTTCCCAGGTAGCATAGTCGATCCCAAGCGGGTCGATCAGCCGCGGGCGCAGGTATTCCAGCAGCGTCTGGCCGGTGAGGCGCTGCATGATCGCCGCGAGCATGTAGGTACAACCGCTGTTGTACTTGAAGTGCGTGCCTGGTGTGTAGCTCAACGGCTGCTCGAAGAATGACGCCGCCCAATTCCCATCCCGGCGCTCGAAGAACCCGGCGATCGTATCATCGGCGTGGCCGCTGGTCATGGTGAGCAGATCGCGCACACGTAACGCAGCCAGATGCTCGCCAACCTCGGCCGGCGCATCGTCCGGAAAGAAGGGCAGCACCAGGTCATCGACTGTGAGGCGTCCTTCGGCGACTGCCAAACCGACGGCAGTGGACGTGAAGCTCTTGCTGAGCGAGAACAGCATGTGCGGCAGTTCGGCGGCGTAGGGTACCCACCAGCCCTCGGCCACGACATGACCATGACGCAGTAGCATGAAGCTGTGCAGTGCGAGGCCACTCTGGTCGATCGCGTCTACGAAAGCGAGAACGGCGGACGACTGAACGCCCTGGGTTTCTGGGGCAGCGCGGGGGAGGGCGCGTGCGTGTGTCATTGAGGTTCCGGGGTAACACACCGGCCCACACCGGTGCCACAGCAATCATACGCGATGCACGCAGATCGTGCCACTCACCCCGCCAGCCAGCGCGCCGGGTTCGCACGCCACACCAGATCGAGTTCGTGTTCGCCGAACCCTGCATCACGCAATCGGCGGTCGAAGTGTGTCAGCAGATAATCGAGGCCGGGGCCACCGCCATAGGCCTTCCAGTACGAACGCCGTGCTGTATCGCCGCCAAGCAGCAGCCGCTCGCCGTAGCCGGCTTCGAACAGGCGGCGCATCAGATCGACAACCACATGTTCGGGTTGATACTTGATGCGCCCTGGCGAGTCGTATTCGAGGTATGCGCCACGGCGCACAAGGCGTGTGTGCAGCCACGGATCGGGGTTGCGATCCACATGGCAGAGCATCACACGCTGTGGCGGCACACCGGCTCCTTCGAGCAGATCGAGCAGTTCATCGCAGGCGGTGCCAAGCTCGGTATGCACCAGAATCGGTGTACCGGTGGCCTGGTGAGCGCGGCCGGCGGCGCGAATCAGTTTGCGGGTGGTGGGCAAGACTACTTGGTAATCACCGGCGACTTTGATCAGCCCGGCGCGCACCAGGCTGCGCTGCACCAGCGGCCCATCGTAGTTGTTGCGATCGACGCCCTCGACGCACTCGGCGATCAAAAGGTTGGCGATCGTCGCTTCGTCATAGCGGTGCTGCCAGTGGTCAGGCAGGTAGTAGCTGGCCTTCTGGAAGCCGGTCGGAACAACGATCGGAATACTCGCCGCTTCGCTAGCGGCGATGAGTTTGTCCACATTTCGACCGCAGCCGAATGGCATGGTGTCGACGATCAGGCCGCCACCGGCTGCTTTCCAGCGTCCTAGTTCCTCGATCGCCTTTTCGACGCTGTCGAGGCGAAAATCCGGCTCCTTGACGACGGTAAGCCCGCCATCGATGATGATGTGCTCGTGAGCGTTGACGCGGCCGAGTTCCGTCACAGGCAACCGGCCAAGTGTCGTAGGAATAGTGGTCATCGTGCAGTCCCTTGTGGCTCGGCGCGGATTTCACCGAAGCGCGCTCCGATCGCAAGCAACCGTTCCTGCAAAACCGGCACGTTCAACTCGTGCGGTTGTGTGTCGTGCTGCACCGCGAGTGCTGCGGCAGTACCGGCAGCCTGACCCATCGTCATCGTCTGGGCCATCGAGCGGCAGGAGGCGTGGGCATCGTGGGTCGCGCTGAAGCATCGTCCGGCCACCAGCAGCCCTTCGACCCGTTGTGGCAGCAGTGTACGAAAGGGAATGTCGTAGGTCATGCCGTCGGGCAGATACGCCCATGCGGTATCGGCACCGGCGTGGTGGTCTTCGATTGGCGCACCACAGGCCCCGATCGCATCATCGAACTTGCGCGCCGCAAGACAATCGTCGCGCGTGAGGCGATAATGCCCATAGACGCGGCGCGTTTCGCGAACGCCGATCGGATCGGAAACCCAGGCCAGTTGGGCGCGCTCGAAACCCGGCACCTGCTCGCGTAGAAAGCGCGCGTATTCATGGGCCTGGCGGCGGCCTTGGAGCTCGGCCTCGGTAAGTGCCACCGGGTCGGCACCATCGATCTCGGCCACGCGCGTCATGTTGGTGTGTACCACGCCGTTGTGAGTTGTCATGTGCCAACTGCCCTCGCGGCGCGGCAGGTCGTACGCGCCGCTGGCGGTAGCTTCTTGCATCTTGTGCCAGAGCGCCTGCTTGCCGAAGCCGCGCGCGCGTTCGAGATCGACATTGATCATTCGAAAGGTTGTGGTGAGTGTCTGGGCCGGGTCGAGGTCGCCGGCGCGTTCGAAGGGCGCACCGGCTCGCGCGCAGACATCGGCGTCGCCGCTGCAATCGATGATCACCCGGGCGGTGAGCTGCATGAGACCGCGTTTACCATCCACCACCACGCCGGCAACGCGCGCGCCGTCCATCACCACATCGGTGCAAAAACTATGCAGCAACAGGCGTACCCCGGCGGCGAGCGCCTGTTCTTCCCAGACGGTTCGCAGCGTGAGGGGATCGTACGTAATGCCGGTGCCGGCGCCATAGGTGTTGGGGCGCTCGAAGCAGGCATCGCGCGCCCGCAACGCAGTAACGACATCATCGGGGATGCCGCCAACCACCTTGTACGCAACGTTACCGGGCGTGTAGAAGCCATAGAAGCAATCGAGCACCTGCGTACTGGTGCCGCCGAGGAAGCCATACCGTTCGACGAGCACTGTGCGCGCACCGGCACGCGCAGCGGCGATCGCAGCAGTGACACCGGCTGAGCCGGCACCAACAACCAGCACATCGGTGTCCCACAAGAGTGGCAGTTGTTTCGAGTAGATATGCATTGTCTTTCTCCGAACTGGTTCATCCGGCACGTTCGCTGACGCTCACTCGCCGGAGGGTGGGTTTCAGGGAGGGCGAAGTCCTCCCTAGCCCTCCCGCTTAGGAACATAAGCGTACGCCGGGTGTGTGTGCAGCACAAGGCTTGTGCTGCACAGTTCTGGGCGATGCATGTTCAATGTTCGGATGCTTGCCGGTATTGGAAACAGAAGACAAGAGGATAGTATGCGAAATCCGCGCGCCATCGCGCGCCAGGAGCGGCTGGTTCAGCTGCTGGCAAAACGTGGTGAGGCATCGATCGCTGAGCTCGCCGTTGAACTGGGTGTCTCGGGCTGGACGATCCGGCGCGACCTGGAAGCGCTGGCAGCGAGTGGCCAGGTGCGCCGGCAGCGTGGGACGGTGCAGATCACGCTCCAGGGATCGGCAGGTGCCGGGGCGGGGCGCGGCGAGCAGGACGACGCCAAACGACGGATCGGGCGTGCAACGGCGCGGTTACTGCGCGGCGGTCAATCGGTGGCGCTAAGTGCCGGCAGCACCACCCGCGAAGTGGCGCGCGCACTCGCCGGCCGGCACGGGCTCACAGTCGTCACCAATGCACTCGACATCGCGACGGCGCTCGCCACCGAAGTGGGCATTCGCGTGACATGCACCGGTGGCGATGTTCACCCCGACTACTCGACGCTGACCGGCGCGGTGGCCGAGCGCGCCTTGCGCGGCATGGCGTTCGATGTGGCCGTGATTGGCGTGAGCGGGATCGATGAACACGCCGGGCTGACGTCAGCGAGCCCATTGAATGCCGGGCCGCTGGCGCTCATGATCGAACACGCCAACGAAGTCATTGTGGTAGCCGACCACACCAAGTTCGGGCGGATCGGGGTGGCGCGGCTTGGGGCGCTAGACGCGATCGATCTGCTCGTGACGGATGAGTGGCCGCCTGTGGAGCTCGCGACGGCGCTCGGTGCGGCGGGGGTGCGGGTGGTGAT
>Ga0224722_1000584_pt1 | contig 21162 bp, 21 predicted proteins | sample Balambano_FR1_Me_FD_161646 | JGI IMG/M metagenome (GOLD analysis project Ga0224722, IMG submission 161646) | Freshwater sediment microbial communities from Lake Towuti, South Sulawesi, Indonesia - Balambano_FR1_MetaG | ecosystem: Environmental > Aquatic > Freshwater > Lake > Sediment | place... | reverse complement strand
GCACCTGCTGTGCTTTGGTCATCAATCGGCACAGGGTCGATGGACAAAAAGCGCACAGCGCGAAGGAGTGAACATCATGGGTACGAGCATCAATATTCAGGTGACAGGTTTCGTCGGCAGCGATCCACAGGTGAAGACCGTCGGTGAACAGCAGGTTGCCAGCTTCAGTGTGGCAGTTAATCGCAAGAACGGCGGTGGCAAGAAACAGACCTTGTGGCTGCGCGTGAACTGCTGGGGAAAACTGTCCGATGTCGCGGCGCAGTACGTCAAGAAAGGCTCATTGGTGCAGGTGACGACGGAATGGCTGCGTCCGAGCGCGTGGGTTGACCAGAGCGGCGCACCGCAGGCAAGTCTGGATTTGGACGCGAATCGACTGGTGCTGTTGGATCGTCTGGAGAGCGACGAACCGGAGAACGGTGAAGATATTCCGTTCTAGCAGAATCGTCGTTAAGAGGGCAGTGCATTGTTTACTGCCCTCTTGTATTATGCGTTTTGAGCTATTTTGAGAGAGTAATGAGGCGATAACATCATAAGCTCAATGTGAGTAGATTGTAATATTTTCCTCGTAACCTCAAGGCAAAAATCTTAATTTGCCAGTATATTTAATAGAAAAACCACTCGTGACAACTTGGACATTTAATGCTTACATCTGTAGAAAATCCTAAAATTGAAGAACTTTGGCTTGAAGCTGAATTTTCACCGAACGACAATCAAAAAGATGCCATTAGGCATGTTGATGGTCCACTCTATTTAACCGCTGGCCCCGGATCAGGAAAAACGCGCGTTCTCCTTTGGAGAACTCTTAATTTGATTGTTTACCATCATGTAAAACCTGAAGAGATTTATTTAGCAACCTTTACAGAAAAGGCTGCCTTCCAACTTCAGGAAGGGCTACGTGCATTACTCGGTCTTGTGACAAACCGAACTGGAGTGTCTTATGATTTAGGTCGCATGTATATCGGTACGGTGCATTCCTTGTGTCAGCGCATCCTTGCTGACCGTAAGTTTGCTATTGATCGGCAACGAACACCACGCATCCGTTTGATGGATGAACTATCACAATACTTTTACTTCATGAACGGCAAAAATTGGCAACGCCTCACTGATAATCTTGGGATAGATCAGGATCAGGTAATTGAGTATATCAATGGCATGTTCCTCGGCAGCCCGAATGCTATGCCGAGTTTGTCCAAACATGAAGCGGTGAACAACTGTATTTCGTTTTTTAACCGAATGGCGGAAGAAAACCTCGACCATGATGTAGCAATACAGCAGGCGGAGCTACGGCGAATACCTCATCACAAGCGGATACAAAACCTAATCGGATTATGTCGTGCCTATGGCGACGATTTAAGAGACGGGACAGTTATCCTTACCGACTTCTCTCTGCTACAACGTGAAGCCCTTAGCCTTATTCAGAGTAATCCGGCAGCGAATCAGGTGTTTCGTTATGTGATTGTGGACGAGTACCAAGACACAAACACGATTCAGGAGCAGCTCTTTTTTGCGCTAGCTGGCGGACACAAAAACATCTGCGTTGTTGGGGATGATGACCAAGCCCTCTATCGCTTTCGCGGAGCAACCGTTGAGAACTTTGTTCAGTTCCCACAGCGTTGCCGTGAGGCATTTGCTACAGAGCCAACCACAATCCCACTAAACCGAAACTACCGCTCGCGGGAGCAAATTGTCACGTTTTATAACCGCTTTATGGGTCATTGTAATTGGACAGAAGGCAAAGCAACGTACCGAGTATCGAAGATTATAGAGGCACATCGTACAGATGTTACAGCATCGGTTGTCGCCAGCACAGGCGGTAGCCCAGAAGATACCTATGCTGAGATTGCTGATCTTGTTCGACAGCTAATCGATACTGGCAAAGTGCAGGACGCAAATCAAATCGCATTCCTCTTTCCAAGTTTGAAGTCCGAACATGTACAACGGGCGATGGATGCACTCGAAAATGTCGGTTTACGCGCTTATGCGCCCCGAGCTGGACGATTCTTGGAAGTTGATGAGGCAATGGACGTGTTTGGCATCTATATCCACGTCTTTGGCAAACCGGAACGCGGTTCATTCCCTGGGCGAGACTATAATGACTTCCATAACTGGATTGATCAGATTGAAGCGCGTGGGCGCGACCTGCTGACTGAAGATCAAGATATGCAGAGATTCATCCGTGAGCGGCGTGCCCAACTTGATCTTGCTGCCAATGACTATCGAGCATTGCTCAGTGTTGTGCAGCGGCAAGGGTGGTCACTTGATGCTGCCTACAATATTGATGTAATGAAACGCGCTTTATACAACGCGCCTGGCTTGAGCGAACAGGGAAAACGCGCACTGGTAAATCGTAGTTTTGAGAATGCGGCGCAGAGTCGGCTGAAACGTGGGCAAATCCCCTTTACGCTCGACTATGCCTTGAAACGTGCCACTTCGATTGATTGGAGCGTGCTTGACCTGTTTTATCGGCTGTCAGGTTTCAGGCACTTCAAGGCGATGTATGATCTGGCAGAACGCGGCGAGGATGAAGCACCAATCTGCAATCTCGGTTTGATTACACAGTACCTCGCTCGCTTCATGGACGAGTACCTACCGCTCATTCCCGCACCGCGTCTTGCTGACGGTTCATTCGTGCGACTATTTTTCGGGTCTTATCTCTATGCTCTCTACCGTAGAGGTGAGTCCGAGTATGAGGATGCAGATGATCCCTTCCCCAAAGGGCGTGTTCCATTCCTGACTATTCACCAGTCGAAGGGTCTGGAGTTCCCAGTTGTTGTTTTAGGCAACCTTCGCAAAGATGATAAAGGGGCGCAGCAGGTTGAAAAAATGATTCGCCCGCTGCTCACGCGGCAAGGTGAACCGCTAGATCGACTGGCAGAATTCGACATTATGCGGATGTTTTATGTCGGCATTTCACGCGCGAAGAACCTGCTCATTCTCGCTCATATTCGTGGACGTGGGCAACGAATCAATGCCCCATTTCAGACATTGCTTCAAGACCCAACCATACCGCGTATTCCATTATTTGATGTGAACACTGTCCCAGCGTCAAATGACGAAGACAGGGCGCTGCCGCGCAACTACTCTTTTACCAGCGATTATCTGCTCTATCAAAAGTGTCCGCGCCAGTATATGTTTTTCAATAAGTACGGCTTTGTCGCATCCCGTTCACAGACGATGTTCTTTGGCAGCCTCGTCCATCGTACACTTGAAGACCTGCATCAACATCTTATTGCCGGAAGGGTATCCTCATGACACAACAATCTATCGAAACGTTCGTGCGTGAGGTGTATTTGCAAAACTTCGAGCTGCTAAGGCAAGAGGGTGGAGGCTCAATTTCGCCCGAAGCACGCGAAGCTGGCTTGAACCAGGTCTTACTCTACTGGATGCGCTTGCGTGATGTGGCTGAACGTGTGACCGATACTGAAGTGCGAATCAATCTGCCCAATCAGCAGTCACCAGAAGGGCGCACCTTCGGTATTGAAGGTGTGGTCGATATTGTCCGCGAGGACGATCAAACTATCATGTATGACATCAAGACTCATGACGCGGACTACGTGCGTGAACACCGCGACTTATATGAAATGCAGTTGAATCTATACGCCTATGTCTGGCATCAACTGCGCGGGCAACCGCTCGACATGACTGCGATTATTGCAACTGCTTACCCGGAAGAGGTGCGCGATGCGATACCATCAGGTAAAATTGTTAGTGAACTTACGCCAGAAGAGCAACTCAAGTTGACGGCAGTGCTGAACGACTGGCAGCCGTTGATTGAAATCGACTTCAACGAAGCAAGTGTTCAGGAAACGATTCGCAAATTCGGTGAAGTCGTTGACCGTATTGAAAACCGCCAGTTTGCACCACCAGAGTTAGCTCAACTAAAGACGACTTGGCAAACAACAAAACAGCTTTTTGCCACCCGCGTCTGCCGCAACTGTGATGCACGCTTTTCCTGCACACCTTATCGCGCCTATGCCGCTGAACGTGCGCCCGGAAACTGGCGAATGGAAGAGTTCACACGCTTTTTCTATGATGATCCGGCAGATGAAAACGCTCAAGAAGGCTGGGTTGCTTCCAACTTGAATGCAAGCCCTGAAGATGCCTATCTTGATGCACTACTTGGAGAGTAATGTTTTATGTCTTATGAACGGCTGCGCCCTACATTTACGTTTGATGCGGAGCGCATTGAACAACTAAAAGCAATTGCCCCTGAAGCCTTTGCTGATGGAGCGATTAATTGGGAAGTATTACGTGCTGCACTCGGAGATTATTTTGAAGAAGAGAGTGCAGATGCTGAACATTTTGGCTTATTCTGGCCCGGTAAAAGGGATGCACGCCGACGGGCAAGCGAGCTTAGCCGGGGAACCCTTATCCCTGTTCCCGGTGAAGGTGTAAATGACGACACAACTCGCAATATATTCATCGAAGCAGATAATCTTGATGCACTGAAGTTGCTGCAAAAAGCTTATGCAGGGCGTGTGAAGATGATATATATCGATCCGCCGTATAACACTGGAAGTGATTTTGTATATCGAGATGATTTTCGTGAGGCAAAAGAAGAATATCTGTTTAGGACAGGACAAATCACTGAACAAGGTGAGTTTCTGACCACAAATTCTCGTGCAGATGGTCGTTATCACTCGAATTGGCTAAATATGATGTACCCACGCTTGCGTCTTGCTCGCAATTTGTTGGCAGAGGACGGAATAATTTTTGTATCGATTGATGATAACGAAGGACATAATCTTCGTCCCTTATTAGCTGAAATCTTCGGTGAGGAAAATTATCTTGTTACTCTCTACATTCAGGTTAGGTATGCCGATAAAACTTTAGTTGAGGATGCCGACTTTCATAAGCTCATAGAACAAGTAATTGTTTTCGGCAAGACACCTGCTGCTCAACTCAATCGTGGTGAGGATGCATATTCTTATGACAAGTTTGCTTGGGAAATCATCGAAAGCACTCCACCACATGAAACTATAACTTTAGGCGGAAAACAAGTTGATATTTTCCTGCCTAATCAATATACCGTCAAAAAAAGCAGCGCATCGCCAGCACTTCTTAAGGAAATATGGGCGACAGGGAAAATTCTAGATGGGAACTCATCAGGCCGCTTTTTCCGCGATTTTCTCACAGGGCGATATAAAGACGATGGGTATGGTGTGCTTTACAAGGTGCATGGTATAGGGGGAGACCAATATCCTTACCGCTATTTCACAGGACCCAAAAAGCCGGGTGCAACAAAAGGGAAATACTATCAGGGTGTTCCTCTTAGCGTTTTGCAAGCCGAAGAGCAAACTAAGCGCGGCGCTCCTATCTCAAACTTCTATAACTTTGCAGATAGCTTCGGAAATTGCCGACATGAAGGTGGAATAGACTTTCGTAGCGGCAAAAAACCAATTGCATTTTTGAAGCTTCTCTTAGGATTAGCAACAAGTTCTCATAACGATGATATCGTTATGGATTTTTTTGCTGGTTCTGGAAGTACGGGACACGCTGTATACGATTTGAACCACGAAGACTCTGGCAATCGCCGTTTTATACTTACTCAGGTACCTGAACCTCCTCGTGATACAAGTAATGAATTTGCCACAATTTCAGCTTTGACAAAGGAGCGACTACGCCGTTCTATTGCTCAGCTTAAGCCTCCTCAAAACAAGCTCCTAGCTGATGAAGATGAGGTACCACAAGACCTTGGTTTTCGTGTATTCGCCTACACACCGTCATTTATCAAGTTGTGGAGTGATTATTCTGGAGATGATGTTCAAGAACTCCAAACGCTGTTTGATAAATATGAAACGCCTCTAGTTGAAGGTTGGACTTCTGATAATGTTTTAGCCGAGATTATGCTTATGCTTGGCTTTCCATTGGACAGTCAAATAGAGCAGTTGGGACAATACGATTCAAACCAAATTATCCTAGTTTCTGCTAGGGGAGAATCGCGCACCTTGCTCTTTTGCCTTGATGAAAAAGTGGCGGAAGAAACTATCGATCAACTTCACATGAACAATGATGAGATTTTCGTCTGCCTTGACAGCGCACTGACCGACCAGACAAAAGCACGCCTCTCGGACGTGTGCAACTTACGGACGATTTAAAATGGCGAAAAAGTTGCAACTCAAATTTGACCCGAACCAGGACTTCCAGATTGACGCGCTCCGTGCTGTCACCGATCTATTTGATGGTTTGCCTCGGCAGATTACGGAAACTGCTCTTGGTTACGAGATCATTCCCAATTTACCGCTTTCAATGGACATGAGTGAACGACTGCTGAAGACCAATTTAGAAGCGGTACAGGCTCATTACAAAATTCCACTTGATCGGGGTCTGTTTCCCGATATGCAAATGGACGAGGGAATGGTCTTGGAAGGTGTGGGCAATGAAACGCATCGCGCCCCACACTTTACCGTTGAAATGGAGACGGGAACGGGCAAAACCTACGTCTATCTCCGAACGATGTATGAGTTGTACCGTCATTACGGCTTTCGCAAATTCATCATTGTTGTTCCAAGCATCGCCATTTACGAGGGTGTGCGAAAGACCTTCGACATCACCGCATCCCACTTCCGGGCACTCTATGATGGGGAGTTCGTCGCGCCCATCGCATATGATGGTTCACAGTTGAGCAAACTACGTGGATATGCAACATCATCGCTTCCCGAATGCCTGATTATGACGCTCGACTCGTTCAACAAAAAGTCGAACAACATTTACAAAGCCTCTGAGAAGCTGCCGGGTGAACGTCGTCCGTATGAATTCATCCAGGAAGCACGCCCGATCATCATCCTTGATGAGCCGCAGAACATGGAAAGTGAGAAGGCGAAAGAGGCAATCCGCACTCTGCACCCGCTTTTCGTCTTACGCTACAGCGCGACCCATCGAACCAGCCCGAATCCAGTCTATCGTCTTACGCCTTTTGAAGCGTTTCGTCGCGGTCTGGTTAAGCGTATCGAGGTCGATGCAGTCACACAGAGTAATGACTTTAATCAGCCATTTCTTGCTCTACAGTCGATCACGCTGACACCCCGCATTACCGCTACACTCCGAACATATACCAGTGTCGGCGGGCGCACCCGTGAAGCTGATGTAGTGATTGATGGCGACGATGATCTCTACAAGAAAACTCAGCGTGAAGAGCATAGAGGCTACGAAGTTGAAGACATCAATGCCGTTGGTGGTTTTGTGGCATTTAGGAATGGTGTGCGGCTTTTCATGGACGAGACTGTTGGACCGTCGCGCCCAGAGGTGTTCCGCGCCCAAATTCGCTGCACACTAGAACACCATATGGAACGGCAAGCGGCGCTCGAAGCCAGAGGTGTGAAGGTGCTGTCTCTGTTTTTCATTGACCGTGTAGCTAATTACACATCTGAAAACGGGATTATCCACCGTATCTTTGATGAGGAATTTGACCGCCTCAAATCGCGCTATCCTTTCTTCCATAATCGTTCTGCCGCACAGGTGCGAGAAGCCTATTTCGCCAAGTCACGTAAGAAAGATGGCGACGAGGTAGAAATTGATACCGACGGGCGGAATGACGAAGAGCGCAAAGCTGAAAAAGCTGCATTTGAACTCATCATGCGGAATAAAGAACAGCTTCTTCGCCTTGATGAGCCAGTGGCATTCATTTTCGCACACTCTGCCCTGAAAGAGGGCTGGGACAACCCAAACGTGTTCCAAATCTGCACCCTCAATCAGACCGTTTCGGAAGTGAAAAAACGCCAGGAGATTGGGCGTGGGCTGCGCCTTTGTGTCGATCAGAGCGGAGATCGGCTGTTTGACGAGGGAGTTAACACCTTAACCGTCGTAGCGAATGAGAGCTACAGTTCGTATGTCGATAATCTCCAGCGCGAATATGCAGCCGATGGTGTGACGGAGGCTCCGCCTCGTCCCACACAAGCACGCAGGGCTGAGGCGAAGCGTAATGATACACATTTCACCAGTGCTGAATTTCGTGCGTTCTGGGAGAAGTTAGCTCGTCAGACACGTTATCAGATTCAGATTGATACGCCTGAACTGATTGAACTCTGTGTCGAAAAACTCAACAATACTACCTATCCTAAGCCCATGATTGTGGTCGAAAGCGGGGCATATGTTGTCACTCGTTTCACGCTCCTTTTGGAGACAGTGAGTAACGGGCAGGCGCGTATCGTCGTTTCGTGGGTAAACACAAACGGCGAAGAAAAAAGCGGCGATAAACTGCTGTACAAAAAGGGTGATGTTCTCGGCAAGAAAGTCGGCGACCAGCGGCTCCGTGACTACAAAATCTTGACGATTGAGAGCGATAGTACAGGCGCTTCCGTCACGTTTAACAACGAGGTAATGCTTCGTCAAGGAATACCATACACGTTTGAGAGTGTTGCAGTCGGACAACGCGGTCCGCAACGAGCCGAGCTGGTTGAACAGCGCCGATACCCCATTTTCAATCTTATTGATCGTGCCACACGCGAAACAGGTCTTACACGTCCAACTGTGAATGCAATCTTCCGTGAATTGACTGATAAGACGAAGGCACATCTATTCAGCAACCCGGAAGGTTTCGCCAATGTTTTTATCTCTATGATCCGGGAAACGCTTGCCGACCACATTGCTGAACGCATTGAGTTTGAAGTGCTGCCTGATCCAGCAGGAATTGACCTTGAAGAACTCTTCCCGGCAATCCGACGATTTCCGCAGAAGGAACTCATCGAAGCGGGTGAGCATGGACTGTATGACTTTGTGCAACAGGACTCCGACGTGGAAGTGCGTTTCGTGCGGGATCGCTTGCAGCGGGATGATAAGATTCTTTTCTTCTTCAAGTTCCCGCCAGCCTTCAAGGTGACGCTGCCTCGCATTATTGGAAACTATAACCCAGACTGGGGAATTGTACGGCGCACAGATGATGGGAAATTGACTTTGGAGCTTGTGCGTGAAACAAAAGGCGATCCTGATACAACGAAATTACAATTTCCATCAGAGGGGCGGAAAATCACCAGCGCAGCCAAGCACTTTGAAGCACTCGGTATCGACTACCGCCATATAACCCCTGAAACGTTGGACTGGGCTGAACCCGCATCACCAAAACCGAACCGTTTAGATGGACTGAAATAGGAAGTGCCCACGATGCTCAATGAGACATTTCGCAAAGATCAAACACGTTCTGTTGAAGAGATCGCCCAAGAGCAGTTTAAGCTGCTCATTCAAGAGAGTCAGTATGTGGGTGATGTATATGCTATCGGCTACGAGTCTGCAACAGTTCAAATTCATGATCGTTATCGCATGAATGTTGGAGGCATCCCTAGCCTGTGCTTTCTCATTGCAACCCGCATCATTCCCGGCGCACCCGTTGATTTCACTAAAGAAGACTCCAGCGTTATCCTGTTACGTGTGATGGACTCCGCCGTGACACCAAACAGCTCAGAGGCGGAGCGTATCCGTTTTGAGTCGGCGCAACGTCAAAGTGGTGAACAGAAGCACTGGGACGAAGAAGGTGCGATGGATGGTACAACCGCACACTTACTCTCCTTCGCAGCAGTGAAATGTCGTGTGATTGGCACATTCTTCCTAGATTTAAGTTCTCCGAGCGCACAAAAAGATGATATTGTGCTGCGTTTTGGAAGCGATATTTCCAACTACTATCCGAATCGTGGTCTTAAAGTCTACAAGCCAAACGCTGCCGCATTACGCGCTATCGTCAATTATCGTGACCCAAGCCGGATGGATCAGCTTTCACAGTTATCTGTGACAGTTGGCGAGGTTCGCTACGCCTCAACGAATAGATCTTTTCAGAAAGTCGCTGATGTGCCTGTCGAGATGATGCCAGGCGATCTCTTACGGCAGAAAACAGCACTTTTCGGTATGACACGTACAGGCAAGTCAAACAGCACAAAAATCATCCTGCAATCAGTTTTTAATCTGCGCTTTGACAAAAGGCAACCGCTCAGGGTCGGTCAAATTGTTTTCGACCCGAACGGCGAGTACGCCAACGAGAATGTACAGGATAATAACTCCGCCATCAGAAATGTTTGGCAAGTACCCGGTGGTAACAAAGAGGATGTCGTGACTTATGGTATTACAGGACATCCAAATGACCCGAATCGTCGTTTGATGCTGCTGAATTTCTATCTCGACGGGAACTTGCAGATTGGTAAAGAGATTATTGATGCAGCACTGGAAGAGGACAGCGCCAAGTTCATACAGAACTTCCGACAGGTTGCTTTTAATCCGCCAGATCCCAATGATCGTTCAGCGACAACACGTTACAACCGCCGGGTGCTGGCCTATCGTGCATTGTTAGCGCGTGCTGGTTTCGCCATCCCAAGTAATCTTCAGGCGGTTACAAACCGGCTATTCAGTAAAGAATTACTCGACGCGATGGATCATAGTGGGAGCAAAGACTCTGCATCCCATGTTGCAGCAGCGGCAGTGTTACGCAAACCGAATCCATCTTGGTCAGAATTGGCATCTGCCTTCGAGGGTTTATACGGCTTTATGTCTACAGATGAGTATAAACGCTTCGATGAAGCCTATGCACGAACGAGCAGTTCCGGCGAGACATGGGCAGATGAAGACCTAAAGAAGATACTTGAAATGTTCAGTAGACCAAACGGCTCACGCCAAATTGGTAAAATGCGTGTTCAGCACACTGATAGTACCAGTTCGGACTATGCTGAAGACATCTACCAAGCACTCGTCGAAGGAAAGTTGGTGATTGTTGACCAATCGAGCGGTGATCCGGGGATTAACAAAGCCTCTGCTGAACGTATTATGTGGATGATCTTCCGTAAAAATCAAGAAGTCTTCCGCGCTGGTGGCATACCGACTGATATTCTGGTTTATATTGAAGAGGCTCATAATCTGTTGCCCGCTGGAACAGATATGGACTTAGAGAATATTTGGGTACGAACAGCGAAAGAAGGAGCCAAGTATCGCATCGGCATGGTTTATGCAACTCAGGAAGTAAGCAGCATTCAGCGCAACATTCTCAAGAATACAGCGAATTGGTTTATCGGTCACTTGAACAACACGGATGAAACGAAGGAACTCTGTAAATACTACGATTTTGATGATTTTGAAGCCTCTATCCGTCGCGCCCAAGATCGCGGCTTCATGCGTGTCAAAACGTTGAGCAATCTGTTTGTTATTCCAGTGCAAATCAGGAAGTTTGAAATTCCGTCACAAAGCGGCTCATAAATCGAGGTGAAGCGGATATGCCTTACGAAAACGAACGTTCCAGCTATGAGCCACTGCGCCGTATTGCAGAGAATGAGCGCGTTAAGGAGCTTCTCGGCAACTATCGAGTGCGCCAACGTCCCGTTCAGAGAACGGCAACATTGCCGTTGATTGATGTTTCAAAACTACCTCATGATGGATGGAGACCTCATTGGGTACTTGCCATTGATGGATCATTTCTCCCTGTGGCAATTAAGAATGGTTATCCAGGTGCAGAAGCTGCCTATATCACGATTGCCTCAGTAATGTTAGACGCAGCAAGGCTGCGGGAACTCGATCAACAGCGACCAGTTGAACCAAAGGTCTTTCGGGCGACACAGGAGTCCGAAGCACTAGATGATCTTCTTCCCGGACGCAATGTTGTCTATGAGGAGGATGGTTCAGCAAAAGTCTCGTTCCGACGCGCACTTCATAACCTGCTCACTGCGAAACGTATGTCGGAAGATGGCGAGAGTATGCTCGATACCTACGAGATACTTTTGCAGCATAAACCAAAGCCTCAAAAGGCTCAGACCGAACAAGGTTGCCCATACGAAGATTGCCCTGTGGATGGCACGTATCGACCTCACAATGGCACATTTCAATGTATGTGCAAACAAAAGCGCACCCTTTACTCTACTGATGCCCTACGTATCCATGAGCGTATGAATCCTGAGTCTGGTAGTAATGATCGGATTTATAGTGAAGTGATGCAGGTTGTTGAGCGTATATGGGTTGTTCACATTTTACGCACACTTGAGAAGCAGCGATGGCTTACCTCACTGAAACGCCTGGCAATCCTAATTGACGGTCCCTTAGCGGTGTTCGGTCAACCAGCATGGATCAGCCAGGCAATTTCCGAAGAACTCAAACGAATTAATGTCCTCGTTCGAGAGGCTACTGGTCAAGATATACTGTTACTTGGAATTGAAAAAGGCGGTGAATTTGCAGATCATTTCGAGCAAATTGATCAGAATGAAAATGGCGTTGCGGGTAGTTTTCCTAAACGGACAGCCGCACTATTGACAGATGATTACATTAAGCAGAACATCTATTTCAGCGATAGCACCAAGCCCTATGGTGAAGGAACTTATTTTGGTAGGAAGTTTTTTTACAAGACCCATTCTGGAGCAAGGATTATTGCAACACTGCCGTATCTTGATGATACCCATACCGATTGGTTCAAGGCAGATGTTACCCAGTTCCCGCGTCTTGCTGATGCCGCAATGTTACTTGACGAATTGATTTCATCACGCTATCCCAATTCTCTTCAGCCTATCGTTGCAGCCCATGCTGAGGCTTCTATACCGTTTAATCTCGGCAAGAAAGTGCTTGAAAGGCTGGCGCGTGACTTAACGACGGAAACGAAAAAATGACGCAGGTTTTTCATGTTGGTAAAAATAGATTAAGTACCCCTGTTGGAAGATGGGCAAGCATAGGTCCTTATTATGCGATGTTTCCCATTCCTTTTGCTTTCGAGGTAGTTGAAAAACATTGTCCGCCCGGCGGCGCTGTACTCGACCCATTCGCGGGGCGTGCATCTAGTATTTACGCCGCAGTAACAACAGACCGATATGGCTGTGGCATTGAAATTAACGAAGTTGGTTGGTTATACGGTAAAGCAAAACTTCACCCAGCACCTGAAGAAGATGTGTTGGAACGTAACCGACAGATCAGTGCTAAATCAAAGGGGATTCGTAAATCCCATTTAGCTGAGTTACCAGAATTTTTCAGGCTATGTTATAGCCCAGCAGTTCTGCGTTATCTGCTTGCTGCTCGACAATGGCTAGACTGGAAACATAATCCTGTTGACGCAACCTTGATGGCGATCATCCTCATCTATCTTCACGGCGCAAAGGAAAAATCGCTATCCAATCAAATGCGTCAAGGAAAAGCTATGGCTCCAGAATATTCTGTAAATTGGTGGCGCGAACATGAATCTAATCCACCTAACCTTCAACCAATGAAATTTATGGCTCAACGGATTCGCTGGCGATATGCTAAAGGCTTACCTCAACTACATTCAGGTAGCGCACTTCGCGGTAACAGCATAGAGCATTTAGATTATCTCAAAGCCGATGTTGAAGCTGGTTCTGTGCCACGTTTCGATCTGCTTTTTACGTCGCCACCTTACTATAATGTAACCAGCTACCATTATGATCAATGGCTGCGCCTCTGGATGCTTGGTCATAGCTCTAGACCCTCAAAAACAGGTGGTGAGTGGCAAAACGGATTTTGGTCGCAGAGCGAGTACCGTGTATTGCTTGAGACTATTTTCACTAAATGTGCAAGTGTTATGAAACCAAGTGCAACAGTCTGGGTTCGTACTGATGCACGTTCATTCACTCGGCAAGTAACAACTGAGATTTTGGCTTCAATCTTTCCTGAAAAAAATTTGCAAATCATCGAAAGCCCGCTTGCCAAAAGTAGCCAGACTGCGCTTTATGGGGATAAGACTCAAAAACCTGGTGAGATTGATCTAGTATTGACACCTTAGATTTCCTCTCTGAATTGATCCCTTACTACACCTAACCATAGCTTTGCAAGTGCTAATACTTTGTGTGCTGCCATAATGCAGCGTTCGTGTCCTCACCACATCAACATCTACTATGTGTCTCACAGGTTGGGCGGAGCAGTATGGGATCGCACAGATGCTACTGCGTGAGAGCTAGATCGCTGCCTGGCAGCAGCGCCAGCGTTGCCAAGCAACGCCGAACCACCTCAGCCAACTATGAGTGTCTCACAGGTTGGGCGGAGCAGCAGGGTAGCGCACGGATGTGGCGTAGACCCGGCTGAGGTGGTCGCCAGCTAAAACGCTGGCTCCTCATGCGCCGGAGGGCTTGATGTGCCGCGCTTACGCGCAGCACCGCTGAACGACCCTACGGGTGTCGTCCAGCGTGTCGGCATGGTTTACCATGCCGACCGAATGCATCCTATGCGATGCATCCGTTAGAATTGAGACTCGCGTGTCTCAACTCTAGCTAAGATGTCTAGCATTCAATTATCCCGAAGCCTTTCTGTCTTACACCGCTTTTGTTGACCACTGCGGTGCCAAAAGTTCTGCTTGTTCCAATACCATGCCATCGGCTGCTTCTTGTAAGTCAGGGGCATAACCGTACTGACAATTTAAGCAGAGTCAGTTTCAGTTGAAATATCGAGCAAATAATCCGGTTCCATTGCGTCGATTTCGTCAATCATTTTCTGACGATGTGCGTGAAGTACAGACCCTAAATCATTACCGTGAAAGAGATAATTATCAGAAGACATCACAGTTCCGTCTTTTGAACTGTATATAGAGTCCAGTGCTGCATCATAAACCCTCGGATACCTGCTGCTGGGCTATATAGCGGATACAGCGAACGAAAGCTATTTTCTGCTTCACTGAAACTGCTGGTCGGCAGCTTATCAGTGAACTTTGCAAGGTAGAGCAGTCCAATCGAAGGCGAACGAGATCCGCCTTGATTGCAATGTACCAATACCTTAATCCCAGAACTCAATTGCTCATGAACAAAGGTCAGAGCAGCATCCATAATTTCTTTCGGGATATAAGCTGGATTATCCACATCAACCAGATTGAGGATGAGCCGGTTTTCCCGCCGCGCAATTAAATATTCCGGGTGGGTTTTGGACACGGCACGTCCCGTATACCCTAAAGCCTGCCGATGATATGGCTCCTTACAAGCATGAACTACTGCCCATCCAGATTGCCGCGCAACACTCAACTCGTAGTCGTCTTGATTACCAATGTGCAGGTTAGGGTAAATTTCAATCATCCTGCAAACCTCTACAAACTATTTTGACTTTGTTTTCTTCTTTTCGTAACGCTGAACTCTGGCATCCCAATCTCCATTCCATCCCTGTTTCTTTGCCTGCTGTGCGATCTGAATTGCTTGGTCGTAGCGTCCTTGCTTATCATAGATGATGGTGAGTTGGGTATATCCCACATGACTTGGAAGTGGACTTTTGGGATACTCTTTTTTGAACTGTTTCGCTGCCTCTTGAGCAATCCCGATTTGCGCCAAACAAGCTAAAATCGCTTCATCAATAGCTTCAGGCATGGAGTCTCTGTCTCGATACCACACCTCAATAAGTGCTTGGTAGGTGAAGTGAACACCCAGAATATCCTTTTGCGGATCACCTACCTCAATCGCTTTTTTGAGTATACGACGTGCTATGTCACGGTCTTTCTCAGTTTTTCTGAACCATGTTGACAAACCACTCAGGAACATGCTGACGCTAGCCGTCGTATATGTGATCTCTGATTGGGTCAGACTTCCTGTTCCACCACCAACAGGTGTGTAGACCTTCTCAATCTCCGTCCGTTCTTGCTCTGTAAAGGCGGAAAGCCACCAGTCACTCAAACCGAAGTAACCTATAAGTCCTTTGATTTGTGGTTTACGACGAAAGATGTTCATGAGAACACCGCACCGATCCCACCCAGCCAATCAGTGACTGCAAGTTCAACGGCATCTTCAAAATAATTATGGCTCATCGCCAGCTTCCCAATCTTCAATTCTCAACCCGGCAACGCGCCCGAATTCACGGGTATTATGTGTAATCAAGGTTAGACCGTTTGCCAGCGCGATTGCGGCGATGAGCATATCGTTACCGCCAATTGGTGTGCCTTTAGTGGTCAAATCGGCTCGAATTTGCGCGTAGTGTTCGGCTGCTGCATCATCAAACGGTAGGGAGATAAACAGCGTCAAAAACTGCCTTTGCCCCGCCATTGTTTTTATCGGATTCTGGCTACGTAATGCACCGAAGAACAATTCCGCTTTGACTACTGAGCAGACAACAGCTTCTCCTTCATCCAGCGCATTGAGCTTATCAGCAACACTCTGGGAGCGTCCGTTGATATAGCGAATACAGGTGTTGGTATCCAGCAGATATTTCATTCAATCGGCTCACGTTCTTCCAGTGGTAACTGCGGCGGACGCTCAATGGGATCATCTGCCAGAATGCCGTAGGTTGCTCTGAGTGCTGTATGCCAGTCGGTTTCTCGGACGAAATCGGTTTGCAATGATACCGCCAACAGTTCCATCATACGTAACCGTTGTGTTGTTGAGAGCTTCTGTACCTGCCCAAACAAGATTTCAAAAGTCGTGTCACTCATCTTAACTCCTCCATATCTTCAGCTTCATCTGCCTGAATTTTCCGCCAGTCAGCTTGAGCAGTAACTTATTGCTCGTTTCATCCAATTTAACGGTATTTTCGACAAATGTGCCTGTCACATGTAATCCGCTATGAATGCTTTCACACCAACAATCATGGCTTCTACTTCAGTACGGTTGAACTCGGTAAATTCTCCATGTGCCGCGTAATTGCGAGTTTTTGCCCATGATTTCAACTGGTCGGCTTTTGCTTTGTTGAATACATTTGCCTTCTGCAAATCAGTAATGAGAGGATCTAGCGTTTTCTTATCACCATTCGGCTTCAATGTATCAATCGGCGGCAATTGTCGCTGACATAATCGCCGCAATGTATCTTCGAGAACAGCACCCGCTAACACAGCAGCAGGAACATAATCATGTTGTCCAGGTATCCCTTCCCCAAGAAGTTGTTCTGCCTGTCCCATATAATCGGAAATGATATCGGCTTCAATAACGTCAGCTAATGAGTCCAGAACACCTGCTTCATAATCAGCTTTAAATGCCTTAATCGCGCCAATCAGCGCATTGCCGTCTTTTACTGTAGCCTCGAGTAATCGAATATCTTCAATCTGATGTCCAAAGACAGGATGGCTTTGATATAGGAAGGTCAAGAGATTAATAAACCTTGCCCGCATAACATCAAATGTATTTCCCTGAAGTGGTAGTTTTGCACGTATCAATTCGGCTGGAGGACCAAGCCGACTTTGACCTTTGCCAGATTGTTCAACAATTTGCTCAAGGAAGGCAATCTCTTCCAAAAGACTGTCAATTTGCTTCCGTACTATTTGATCTGCTGGTTTCGGTAACGGCATTAAGTCATATCCTCCCTGAATTCACCAACCTTCTCAACCCGCAGTTCCCCGATGACCAGCTTAAGTAGCAACGCATCGCGTGTTTCCGCTATGTATTCGGCACAATCATTCATACGCATAGCTGCTAACTTCTAAAATAAGGACATTTGAAGATTGCTCATCGGTTGTGTTCTGTTGAAGAAAGCGAACACTTTTCCACGAAAATAAAGCGCCTCACATGGTACGTCCCACCCATTGCCGCTGGCAAATGGGAGTTTTGCATCCCCTCGCACAGGTTCATTTGCGTGAAGAGACTCACAGAGGAGATGATTATTAGAGAGCGTCTGGTTGCGCTTTATCGAATACTTGGCTACTGGAGATGCACCACTGTAGATAATTACCAACTGTTCTTGCGGAACGTTGATGGATTTGATATTTAGCAGCGGTGTCTGATTATGAACTGCTGTTGGTTGAACGATCTGGTTTTCCGCGATAACGAGATAGCAATCATGTGACGCACAATTCACCATTTGAAAGGCGACAGCGATGCTCGACGCGCCGAAGCGCTCACAGAGTTCAGGAATAAGAGTCGTTGAAAAACCCTTTTCCAACATTAATTGGCGGACATCTTCAGAAGGCATCAGGAGTTCCGCCGCGCCCGCATTGCACAGGCGTTCCATTGTCTCATAGTCGGAGGAGATGTACGCATCAGCCAGAAGTGTAAGTATTTCGTCGTTATGTTCAATGAGGTGATGGGTCAACTCGTGGTAGAAGGTGAAGTTGAGACGTTCCTGATTTTTGATACGGTTGTTGAGGACAATTTTACATTCATCCTTCGAGTAGTAGCCAGGATTATCGAGGGGTAGTTCCTCCCAATAGAGCGCAACCTCATACTTGTTGGCGATCCCCAGGAAGTCATCGGGTTTCAAACCAGTTTGTTCGATCTCATCTCGCGTTCTTTTGGTAAGTTCGCATACAAGTTGTATTAGTCGTTTCTCGTTGACTCGCTGTATCAAGATTTACTGCTCCAAAATACGCTTTAGATAAAGGAACAATTCCAGCCATTCCCGCTTTGTCTGGGGACGTTTACCCCGCATCTGGATTTTGCTGAGTGTTTCCACCCATTCCGGGGTGAGTTCATGCCCATATTCATCATCTTGCAGCAGATCAGACAAACCGGGCGGCAAACTGGCATCCGTGAGTTCGCCAGCGAAATCTACTCCTGTGAGAAAATCAATAACACTCATTTCCAATGCTTCGGCAATGACTTCGAGTGTATTCAGTGTGGGTGTAGTACGCCCACGTTCAATATCGGAAAGATAAGACACCGATAATCCAGAGCGTTCAGCGACGCCTTTTAACGTCAAATCCCTGTTGGTACGTAACTCTTTGAGTCGATCTTGAAGTTTCATTTCATAATCCCTGTACGTTGTCCGCGTAATTAGAACATATTTTTCGGTTGACAACGTAAAATGAATCCGAGTAATATGATACGTGGATAACGTAATCATACACCCCGATTACGCCAACGTCAATTAGAGTGAGGGGAGATATTCCCATGCATTTCCAAGGGGCAGTCATCAAAGAGCAGGGCATAACTTTTGCAGTGGTCATCGTAAAACCCCACATCCTCAATAACCACTCGGAAGCCAACCAGCTTATCGGTTCATTCCAACAATCGGTCTTCGGGAGTATACCTGTGGTTCTGATGGCGCAGAATTCCAGAGGCGTACCCACCTACTATGGTCGTCGTGACATCGCCAACTTCCTGTCACAGGTTCCGCTTCAGGCGATCCCCTGGCAAGAATATACCATCGGATAGCCCTATAACCGCCCTTAGGATGCAAACCATAATCCAGCGCAGCCGGAAAACGTAAGGAGACCATAATGGCACGACGCAATAGAGGACATATGAATGGGGAGCGTTACCTTGCTAACGCCAGTACAAGCAAACGCGAAGTTCACGATCTCGACAATGAGAAAACGAACTGCCAGATTGACGAAATCATCGCGGCAGGTAATGACAGACCCTATAACTCGCGTGATGCAGCAAACCGGGATGGTTACGATAACTGTGCATACTGTATTGGCAGTTCGACCCGGTGAGGAATGAGTACAGATTGGTGTTGAAGTAAGTAATATGAGGTGTTGAAATGGCTGAGAAGCAAAAACCAGGGCAAACCCCCAGCAAGCCGGGTGAATATACCGAGCGTGGACCGCGTGGCGGCGAGGTTCGCAACCCACGCACTGTAACCATTGAATCGGGCGATACGCCGCTCCCGCCGACTCAAGAGCCGGGGCGCACATGGGAGCGCATCGGTCCGCCGAAACCCGATAAGGACTCGAAATAGGCACGAACTGCCAATAAGCAGAGGGAATGGTTGAGTTCCTTCTGCTTATTTTGTTGCCATAAAAGCTAAGTTTTCAGCAAAGAGAGTGAATGATGACAATCTCAAGGGGTTTTTCAATCTTTGTCCCTGTAGTCGTGCTGGGGGTGTGGGTTTTTGTTGCCCTTAGTTTCGATTTTCCTGCTCCCGACTTGACGCAGGGATGGGCTGCTGTTCCACAGGGCTTTATATTTGGTTTTATGCTCATTCCAAAGGTCTTGGGACATATGGTGATCGCAGGAGTATCCGCAGTGCTATGACCAACCAAATCGATATCTTCCCCATTGAATATGACCTGACCAAACACCCTCTGGCAGCCTATCGTCTGAACGCCCCAAACCTGGATGAGGCAGGGGGTGCTTTCGCTGCGCGAGTACGCAAAATGAGCAAACTTCCTGGTATATGGCTACGTGGGCAGAACTGCCTCGTCACCAGTGCCCAATTCACATTGGTAATGGCAAAAGACCTGCTCAACCAGCTTCACCAGATGGCACTGCCAACTTTGCAAAATACAACAGCCATCGAACCTATCACAAACTGGCAAGCGACTCCCGCACTTATTGCTCAGTACATTGCTGAGGGTATTCTGGATTTGGCTTATGATGCTCTGAGCGAAACTCTCAAAGCTGAACAGGTTGTTATCGGCAAAGTTCAGGTGCTGCGTCAAGCCCAGTTTAAAGGGTTAGTCGTTGATGGTATATCGCCTGCGCTTCAAATCACCGTGCGATCAGTAATGAGCAGCAACCAGTCGCTTGACGATTATCTACGCCAACACGGGGCTGACAAAGCAAAGGCAAGCGGTCTTGCTATTAAATGTCGTACCACCAGTGGAACATTTGATGGCATTGTTGGAAAATTAGATGACCTTGCAAGCGGAGGAATAAGCCATCGGGATCGGTTAAAAGGATACAATCCGAGCGATTACCCTGCGGCATGGCTTGATTCGCTGCCGGGTGACCATCTGGTAGTTGCCTTAAACCCCAACTATGGCAAAACCATCTATCATTATCCCATCAAGGCAATAAAGATGGTCGTGAGTATGGCAAATCTCCACCATTTCACCCAGATACGCACCGAGCAACGGGATATAGCAGGTCAACTCAAATTGCCGCCAGCAAAACGCCATGATATGGTACAAATGGTCTGGCAGGCTGTGCAAAACTACTTCAGCCAACAGCAGATTTCCGTCAAATTGTCGTCGGCTTACACACAGCAAAGCCATCCACAGCATTTCTCTAACGCCACCGAATTAGGGTTTAAACCCAATTTGCGCTTTGCCAGGCGGATCATCAGCATCAATCAAGATTCAGAAATGCTCCCAGCGCTCCAACAGAGTGGGATTTTCAACCTTACCACATCTACGGTCAAAATGGCGATTGTCGATGCCATACCCACTGAATCGCATAACCAGCAGAGACTAGATCAACTCACTCGCCTGCGCGATCAATTTGGAGCGATGCAAGTCACCCTCAAACGAGCAACCGATTTGCTGCGTGTGACCGAAACAGAGCCAAACAAACAACGTGCGAAACTGCGTCAGATGCTTAAAGAAGCAATAGCCGCAAAGCCGGATGTTATCTTGATATATTTGCCTCAATCGGATCGGGATACTCATCGTACTGATGATCCCAGTTCCCTGTATACCGT
>Ga0224722_1000582_pt1 | contig 21248 bp, 17 predicted proteins | sample Balambano_FR1_Me_FD_161646 | JGI IMG/M metagenome (GOLD analysis project Ga0224722, IMG submission 161646) | Freshwater sediment microbial communities from Lake Towuti, South Sulawesi, Indonesia - Balambano_FR1_MetaG | ecosystem: Environmental > Aquatic > Freshwater > Lake > Sediment | place... | reverse complement strand
GCACTACAGTGTTAGTTATCGAAGACCTCATTTCCACCGGTGGCAGCAGTCTGGCAGCTGTACAAGCCCTGCGTGAGGGCGGATTAAGGGTAGCGGGGTTGCTGGCTATTTTTACCTACGGTTTTGCACAAGCAACGCTGGCATTTCGAGAAGCTGATTGTAAAATGGATACTTTAAGCAATTATAATGCCCTGCTGGAAGCAGCGATGGAAACGAATCACATCCAACCGGAAGAATTACAAACACTGCAAGCGTGGATGAGGGATGAGGGTAGAGGGTAGAGGGATGAGGGACAGCCCTTGTTTCTTACTGTATGCTTCTTGTTTTAATCAAATCCGCGTTGGTCTGCGTTGTCCGTCTTACCCGCGTTCCCATGATGTGGTACAAGTAACTAAAACCTGTTATGTAGTGTGTATCCCTCTACCCTCATCCCTCTACCTTTGTCTAATTTCAGCAATAATGCAGAATCCATTTTACAACAACTGCCCGGCAATGTTAAATATGTGTATATTTGCCCCTTCATCTACCTAAACACTTGAGTAGCAAGATGTCAGTGATTAACGCAGCATCCGAAACATTCCTGAAAACCTATTTGAACAACGCCTCGCCCACCGGTTTTGAATCCTCGGGACAGCAAATTTGGTTGGAATATATCAAACCTTACATTCACGACTGGAAAATTGACAATTACGGCACGGTGTACGGCATCATCAACCCGGATAAGCCGTTTCGCGTGGTAATTGAAGGACACGCCGATGAAATTTCCTGGTTTGTACATTATATTTCCGACAATGGTTTTATCAACGTGGTGCGCAATGGCGGCTCCGACCACCTCATTGCACCCTCCAAACGGGTGAATATCCATACCCCGAAAGGCATTGTAAAAGGCGTGTTCGGCTGGCCCGCCATCCACATTCGCGTGGGCGATGACGCAAACCTGGCTCCCAAACTGGAAAATATTTTTATTGACGTGGGTGCCAAAAACAAGGAAGAAGTGCTGGAACTAGGCATCCACGTGGGTTGTGTAATCACTTATGAAGACGAAATGACCATCCTCAACGACCGCTATTACGTAGGCAGAGCACTGGATAATCGAATGGGCGGCTTTTGCATTGCCGAGGTGGCGCGGCTCTTGCACGAAAACAACGTAGAACTCCCCTACTCCTTGTATGTAGTCAATTCGGTACAGGAAGAGGTGGGTCTGAACGGCGCCACGATGGTTGCTCATACCATTCAGCCGCACGTGGCGATTGTGACCGACGTAACCCACGACACCGGCACCCCGCTGGTGAGCGCCCAAAAACACGGCGATGTGAAAAGCGGCAGCGGTCCTTCGGTTACTTACGCACCGGCAGTACACAACAAATTATTACAACTCATCATTCAAACCGCAGAAGAAAAAGAAATCCCAATCCAGCGCGAAGCTGCCTCGCGCCGCACAGGCACCGACACCGATGCCTTCGCTTATGCCAACGGCGGCGTACCGGCTGCCCTCATCTCGCTGCCCCTGCGCTATATGCATACCACCGTAGAAATGGCACACAAAGACGATGTGAATAACGTGATCCGTTTGATTTATGAAACGTTGTTAAAAATCGAAGACGGGCATAATTTTAAGTATCTATAAAATTGGATATAGATTTGCTAAATCTTTGAGATTTAGCAAATCTCTACCTATTTTTACAAAAACAGAACGCCTCACCCACCAAAAAAGACACAATTTGCATCTGGTTTGGTAGCAGGTAGAGGGTATAGAGACTTCCGCTCTGTCCTTCTACCCTGTACCCTCTACCCTCTACTCTCTAACACCCTGTACGCATGACCGAACTCGACCTCCTCCAAGCCTGCCAGCGGCACGACCGACGAGCACAACAACTGCTCTACGACCGCTACGCGCCCCTGCTCTTCGGGGTGTGCAAGCGCTATGTCAAAAGCCGCGAGGATGCCGAGGATGTGCTGGTGGAGGCGTTTTATAAAATTCTGACCAACATTCATTATTTTAAAAATGAAGGCAGCCTGGAAGGTTGGATGCGCCGCATTGTGGTGAATGAAGCCCTGATGTTTCTGCGAAAGCAGCATAATTTCAATATGACGGTGGAAATCAATACCCAACTGGACACCGAAGCCGAACCCTTGACCGCCGTGGATGAACTTGCCGCGCAGGACATCCTGGATTTACTCGATGGCTTGCCCACCGGCTACCGCACGGTGTTTAACCTCTATGTCATCGAAGGGTACAAACACCGCGAAATTGCCGATCTGCTGGGTATCAGCATTCATACTTCTAAATCCCAGTTGATTTTGGCAAAAAAGAAACTACAAGATTTGTTGGAAGGATTAAATTACCCTGGCGTGCGGGACATGAACACAAAAACACTTTAACATTTATCCGCTGTAGCGACAGCGAAGGAGGACACAAACACAATTACAATGAAATGAAAAACAGTAGAACCATACCGGAAGTCATACGCAACAATCAGCACAAGCTGAACGAAGCACCCCCGCCCCGTGCCTGGCGCAAACTGGAGCGGCGGCTCGACCAAAAGCGGATGTTTAAATGGTCGCTCTACCAACAAATCACAATTGTGGTAGAATTGGCGGTGGTCATAGTGCTTTTTACAATGGTCACTTACTCGCTGCAACAAGCCCAGTCCAATCAACGAAAATTGCGGGGCAACACAACCCCTTTGCAGGAGTTTAATTCCGATACACCCGACACGACTGCCCTGCAAGCCCTCGCCCTGACGCGACAGTTGCAAAACCGACTCGCCATTGCCCTTGAAGAAGGTGATTTTTCCAAACGGCTTACGCTTTCCACCCCAAAAAACCAAACCAATGCTTCCATCCCTGATTTCACCTGGCTGGAGGGCAGCTGGCATAACCCCACATCCGAACACGCGTCGGTAGAGCGCTGGCACCGCAGAAACGCGCAGCTACTGGTGGGTACAGGTGCGGTAGTGGTAAACGGCGATACGGTTTTTGCCGAGCAAATGCGCCTTTATAATTCCGGTACAGGCTTGGTGTTTGAAACCGATTTTACGAGAGGTCAAGCCCCCGTGCGCTATGCCCTGCGGCAGTTTTCGCCCGAAAGAATGGTGTTTGAAAATGACAAAATCGCTTTTCCACAGCAAATTATTATAGAACGACACTCAATGGATGTATATTCCATTTTGATGCAAAACGAAAATCCGCTGGGACTTTCCGCGCAGCAACAGGCGCATTTGCAGCAGCGCAACCGCGTGGTGCAGCAGCACATCATTCGGTTGATGGAGCGAAGTCAAACCCAATAACCGAGCTGCACACAACCTCCTGTCTTCCTCGATTGTAAAAATATTCTTTTGCACGAAGCAACTTACCGGTTTTCCTTTTGTCCTTCCCAATTAACTATTAAGATTTCGTTAACTAAAATCATCACAAAATGCAAAGCACGAGAAAAATATTCGTCCTACTGTTGGCTTCGCTGCTTTTTTCAAACCTTGCAACTGCCCAAAACTGGAACGGCTGGAACGGCATCAAGGGCGAAGGTGCTAAAGTAAAAAAAACGCTGGAACTGGCTGACTTCAGCGGTTTTACGATGGCAATCAGCGGCAATGTGTACCTGAAACAAGGCAGCAAACAAAGTGTCATCGTGGAAGCACAGCAAAATATTATTGACAACATTCTAACGCAAGTAACCGACAAAGAATGGAAAATTAAATTTGATAAAAACGTGCGCAACCACGACGGTATCAAAGTTTTTATCACCCTTCCTACGCTCACAAAAGCCTATGTGAGTGGCTCCGGCGACATCATCGGTGAGACAAAATTCACGGGCTTGGGCAATCTGATGACCGGCATTAGTGGCTCCGGCAATATCAATCTGGCAGTAGAAGCCAAAGACATAGAAGGCAAAATCAGTGGCTCCGGCAGTGTAAAACTCACTGGTTCTGCCAATGGACTGACGATTGGCATCAGTGGCTCCGGCGATTTCATTGCCGATGGCTTGAAATCACAAAGCGGCACCATCAGTATTTCGGGCTCCGGCGATTGCACGGTAGATGCCCAGGATGCCCTCACGGTAAAAGTGTCTGGTTCGGGTGATGTGAAGTACAAAGGTCGCCCGCGTTTGAGCGCGAAGGTGTCGGGTTCCGGTGAGGTGGACCCGATGTAGAAAGTGCAAGGCATCCTACGGCTGAGAGCCGTAGGATGCTTCCCGATGTGTTCTACGGCTCCAGCCGTAGGACACTTTTTTATGCGCAAACTCATCTACATCAATAAATCACACTATGAAAATTCACAGCCTGTTTTTGTTAAGCACTACCCTGGTTGCCTGCCAGGTCAAACAGCCCGCCTCCACAGATGACCAAAACGACAAGTTGAATTTGAAAACCGCCCTATCCGGTACCTGGGAAGCAGTTTCGTTTCGTATTCAGGTCAATTCCTTACAAAACACCGATTCCAGTTTCGTGTTGGAAGTCAAGCCCGGCGAGTGGGAAAAGAAACTGCAAATTCGCCCGATTCTCACCACTTATAGCACCGACAACCGCTACCGCTCTGAATACCGCAGCCCTGCCGACAGCCTGCTGCGCACCGACCGGGGAATGTGGAATGCCTTTGGAGATACGCTGGTGTTGATTTCTGCTGAGGCAACCTATCAATACCAGGTAATCTGGCGAGGTGACACCGCCGAATTTCGCAGCTTTTTGGATTGGGATGGAGACGGGCAGGAGGATGATGAGTACGTGGGTATTCAAAAGAAAAAGTAAGCGCAGATGAGTTAAAAGTTCCTAACTTTCAACAACGACTTAACATTTTTTTTACAAATGGAACCCCTTCCCCCTTCTCATTGTTAGAAAAACTGCTATCTTTGCCCTGCTTTTTCAAAAAGTAATTTTTATGCCGCTCTAGCTCAGCTGGTAGAGCAACGCATTCGTAATGCGTAGGTCGAGGGTTCGAGTCCCTTGGGCGGCTCCCGGCTCAAACTTTTGCGCCCATCGGGATGTAGCGCAGCTTGGTAGCGCGCGTCGTTCGGGACGACGAGGTCGCAGGTTCAAATCCTGTCATCCCGACCACAAGAATTATCTTGGTGCGTCGCGCCTAATTTTAACATACTACATTTTAAAGCGGTTGACCTGATTTCGTAAAAATTTCACCACTGGAAAGGAACCGAATTCCCTATCTTTGTCTTTTTATAGATCACAGACGTTAGACATTAGATTCTAGACCGCTTACCACATCTACGATCCGCTACCTAACGTCCAAAGTCAAATAGCTAAAGTCTAATCCAAAAATGTTACTCGAAAAAAATCAGTACGTGTTGAGCGGCGGTGTGAACGCGCTCGAACTGGCGGAGCAATACGGCTTGCCTTTGTACATTTACGACAGCGCCATTATGAAGCGGCAGTATAAACGCATGACCGGTGCTTTTGATGTGAAACGCCTGAAAATCAACTATGCCTGCAAAGCACTCAACAACATCAACGTATTAAGATTTTTCAAAGAATTGGGTTCGGGTTTGGATACCGTTTCGATTCAGGAGGTATTGGTGGGTTTACGGGCTGGTTTTGATCCGAAAGATATTATTTACACGCCGAATTGTGTAAGTTTGGAAGAAATTGAAATGGCGGTGGAGTACGGGGTGCGGATTAACATTGATAATATTTCCATTCTCGAACAGTTTGGACAAACCTACCCCGACGTGCCCGTTTGCATTCGCATCAATCCGCACATCCTGGCGGGCGGCAACGCGAAAACCTCCGTTGGGCATATTGATTCCAAATTCGGCATTTCCATTCACCAGATGCCGCTCGTGCGCCGTTTGGTGGAAGCCACGAACATCAAAGTGGAAGGCATTCATATGCACACGGGTTCGGATATTCTGGATGCGGAAGTGTTTTTGATGGGCGCGGAGATTCTGCTGAACATTGCAAAAGATTATAAATATCTGGACTACATTGATTTCGGTTCGGGTTTTAAAGTGCCGTACAAACCGGGCGATATTGAAACCGACATCGAAGACCTGGGCGAAAAAATTTCCGAACGTTTCAACGCTTTCTGTGAAGAATACGGCAAGGATTTGACCCTGATGTTTGAACCCGGCAAATTTTTGGTGAGCGAATCCGGTTATTTTTTGGTAAAAGTGAATGTCATCAAACAAACGACTTCTACGGTTTTCGCCGGCGTGGATTCGGGTTTGAATCACCTGATCCGACCTATGTTTTATAATTCGTATCATAAAATCACGAATTTATCAAATCCCGACGGTAAATCGCGTTTTTACACCGTGGTGGGTTACATTTGCGAAACGGATACCTTTGGTGTAAACCGGCAAATCAACGAAATTCAGGAGGGCGACGTGCTGTGTTTTCACAATGCGGGAGCGTACTGTTTCACGATGGCTTCCAATTACAACTCGCGGTTCCGACCCGCCGAGGTGCTGGTGCACAATGGCAAAGCCCACCTCATTCGACAGCGCGAAACGATGGAAGATATTTTGCGCAACCAGGTAGAAATGGAGATTTTTCAGGAGGAAATCAGCGAAACAACTGCGTAAGTGTTTGCCATTTTGCTGCTAAAACGCTATTTTTGAAAAAAACAAGATTATTATGTCCACAGCCGCCGCCAAACCGCGCATTAAAAAAGAAAAGCCCATTCCCGAGTACCTCATTTACGAAATGGTGGATGGAGAGCCGATTTATTACAGGGGGTATAAAGATGTACTAAATAAAAAGAAAACGCCGGAACAAATTATGGGATCAAGTGCTTTACAATCTTTGTTAATCACCCTTGTGATTGATCACTTGTCAAATATCTTACCAAAGGATTATGTAATTTTATCAAACGAACTAGGGTTACAATTTACACACAAAAGTTGGCGAAATTTAGATATTGCAATTTACGACAAGCGTACTATTTCTGATAAATCTATTTTCTTTTCTAATAAACACATTGAAATTGCACCGCAAGTTGTTATCGAAGTGGATACAAAAGCTGAATTAACAGAACTTCCTAATTCTCTCTCTTATTTTTACAAAAAAACCGACCAATTACTTGCAGCCGGTGTACAGCGCGTTATTTGGATTTTTACGGCTTCTAAAAAACATTTAGTGGCTGCCAAAGACCAAAAATGGGAAACCGACAACTGGTCGGCAGATGTGGCGGTGATGGACGGCGTATATTTTAATATTGAACAATTACTGGAAGCATTTTAGAATGGTGTGCAAGGTTCAAGTCGCAAGTGTTCGTGTGAAGCCTTACATTTGCAGGGGAGGATACGAACACCTGAACACTTTAACACATTAACACAATTATGGAAACCCGCTATAATCCGCAAGAAACCGAACCCAAGTGGTACCGCTACTGGCTCGAACGCAACTATTTCCACTCCGTGCCCGACCACCGCGAGCCTTACACCATCGTCATTCCGCCGCCGAATGTGACGGGTTTCCTGCACATGGGGCATATGTTGAACAATACCATCCAGGATATTTTGATTCGCAAGGCGCGATTGGAAGGTAAAAACGCCTGCTGGGTGCCGGGTACCGACCACGCTTCCATCGCCACGGAGGCAAAAGTGGTGGGTATGCTCCGCGAAAAAGGCATTAAAAAATCGGACATCACGCGGGAGGAGTTTTTGCAATATGCGTTTGAATGGAAGGACAAATACGGCGGCATCATCCTTGACCAGTTGAAAAAACTCGGCGCATCGTGTGATTGGCAGCGCACGCGCTTTACGATGGAAGCATCGCTGTCGAAAGCGGTGATTCATGTATTTGTAGATTTGTACAAAAAAGGCAAAATTTATCGGGGCTTGCGCATGACCAATTGGGACCCGGCGGCGCAAACCGTACTCTCCAACGAAGAAGTGATTTACAAAGAAACCCAATCCCAACTCTTTCACATTCAGTATTTTTTAGAAAATTCCAATAGTGAAGGCATTGTTATTGCAACCCAACGCCCCGAAACCATCATGGCGGATGTAGCCATTGCCGTACACCCCGACGACGAGCGTTATAAAAACTGGATTGGTAAGAATGTGCGGATTCCATTGATTGACAAAGCAATACCGATTATTGCCGATACGTATGTGGATCGAGCATTTGGCACCGGTGCTTTGAAAATCACCCCCGCACACGACCAAAACGACCACGCCGTGGGCGAACGCCACAACTTGCCCGTTGTAGATATTTTGAATGCGGATGGAACCTTGAACGAAAATGCACAGATTCTGGTGGGCGAAGACCGCTTCGTGGCGCGCAAAAAAATTAAAAAACTGTTAGAAGACTCCGGCAATCTTGTCAAAATCGAAGATTACAAAACCAACATCGGTCACTCCGAGCGCACCAACGCTGTGGTGGAGCCACGCCTCACTTTGCAGTGGTTTTTGGATATGAAAGGCTTTGCCCGCACGGCACTCGAGGCGGTGCGCAGCGGCGAGGTCACGTTCTACCCCGAAACGATGTGGAATATGTACTACAACTGGCTCAATGAAGACAATATCCGCGACTGGTGTATCTCGCGGCAGTTGTGGTGGGGGCAGCGCATACCGGCTTTCTATTTAGTGAGCAGTGAGTTTCCCCCATTCGGGGGGACGGAAGGGGGGCAGGAGGAATTTTTTGTGGCGGAAACGAAAGAGGAGGCGTTAGAACAAGCAAAGTTGAAAACGGGCAATCCAAATTTGACCCTGGCTGATTTAAAACAAGATGAAGACGTAGTGGACACCTGGTTTTCGTCGTGGCTGTGGCCCCTGTCGGTGTTTGATGGGTTTGAATCACCCGAAGAGTTAAAGTATTATTATCCGACAAATGTACTGGTGACGGGTTGGGATATCATGTTTTTCTGGGTGGCACGCATGATTATGAGCGGTTATGAATGGTCGGAGGAATTATTGGGTAAAGATATTACCGATAAAAAAGGTAGAATGCCTTTCCATGATGTGTATTTTACCGGGATGGTACGCGACAATAAGCGGCGTAAAATGAGCAAATCGCTCGGCAACTCCCCCGATGCACTGGAATTGATAGATAAATATGGAGCCGATGGCGTTCGGTTTGGAATGATGGCAAGTGCAGCAGCAGGGAATGACATTATATTCGATGCGCCGTTTGACCCGGAAACGAAGCAAATTTTAAACGAAAGTAAACTGTGTGAACAAGGTCGCAATTTTTGTAATAAATTGTGGAATGCCCTGCGCCTTATCAAAGGTTGGGAAGTGTCGGATGCAACTTCAGTTGAAGCAAGTGAAATAAATCAACTGGCAGTCAAATGGTTAGAGCAAAAGTTTGCGCAGGTTTTAACTGACTTGGACGCGCATTTTACCGGCTACCGCCTGTCAGAAGCGATTATGACCTTGTACAAATTTATCTGGGATGACTTCTGTTCGTGGTATCTGGAAATGATAAAACCGGTGTACGGCGAGCCGATTGACCGGGTAACTTTACTTCGAACCAATGAGTTATTTAGTCAAATGATGACCGCATTACATCCTTTTATGCCGTTTATAACGGAGGAAATCTGGCAGCAACTCGCCGACCGACTGGAAGGGGAAGATTGCATTGTAAGTGCATATCCAAAACCGGCAGACTTTAACAAAACCTTCATTGAAAAAGTGGAGCGCGCCAAAGAAATCGTCACCGCCATCCGCGAAGTGCGCATTAGCAAAGGATTGAAAGTAAAAGATGCGCTAAACGTTTTTGCACAAGACACCCCGAAGGCACAAGATTTACTTTCCGAAGTTGGTCTGAAACCGATGATTGTAAAAATGGCAAATTTGAGTGATTTGAACTTCACCCGAACCGACATCGCCAACAGTGTTTCCTTTCTCGCAGGTACGGAGAAATTCTACGTGCAACTGGAGCAAACCATTGATACGGAGGAAGAACGGCAACGTTTGAACAAAGATTTAGCCTACTATCAGGGCTTCATCCAATCGGTGCAAAAGAAACTGAGCAACGAAAAATTTGTCAACGGCGCACCCGCCAACGTCATCGAAATGGAACGCAAAAAACTGGCAGACAGCGAGGCAAAAATCAGAAGTTTAGAAGAAGCACTGGCAAATTTGAATTAGTAAACAGGGAGCCGTTTCGAGTGCCAACTGCTAATTGCCAACTGCCAACTGCCAACTTTCATACTCCGCCTGCAACTGCCCTTTGTCCACCGGCACCACGCCGAGTTTTTCGCACACCTGCCCACCCGCTATATTTGACAACACCGCTATTTCTTTGATGCTCAAACCCAGTGCCACACCCAGCGATGCCACACTAATCACCGTATCTCCTGCCCCGCTCACGTCCGCAATCTGGCGCGGGCGCGTACCCACCAGAAGACTTTCGCCCTGATAATCAATAAATAACCCTTTTTCGGAAAGTGTAATGAGTGTGTAGGGGTTGCCCAGTTTACTTTGAATATAGGCAGTGGTATTTTTTAAAGAAGTCAGTTCCGGGTGGACGGAGGCGGTCAGCTGACTTCGAATTTCCTTCAAATTGGGTTTGAACAGTGTAACGTGTTTGTACTCCCAAAAATTCCTGAACTTCGGGTCAACGGCGGTCGGAATGTCGCGCTTCACCGCCTCCAGCATCACGGCACGAATCACTTTGGCGGAAAGCACCCCTTTGTTGTAATCCTGAAACAGCACCACATCAATGTCGCGCTCTTCCAGCAAATTCCGCACGCACTCCAGCAGTTGCACAGTTTCCACCTCATTCAGGTCATGGGTCATTTCCTCATCCAGGCGCAATAGTTGCTGACTACCCGCTAAAACGCGCGTTTTCACGGTGGTAGGGCGTTCGGCAGATTGTAAAATGCACTTATTTGGCAAACCATTCTCCGGCAGCAGTTTTAGAAAAAGGTCGGCATCCCGGTCTTTACCAACGATGCTGCACAGGTACGGCGTTGCACCCAGGGCTTTGATATTCAGCGCCACATTCGCCGCGCCGCCCAGCCGATTTTCACAGTCTTGCAGATGCACCACCGGCACGGGCGCTTCCGGCGAGATGCGTTCTACCCTGCCGCTCAGGTAACGATCAATCATTACATCGCCGACGATTAAAACATTCAGTTTATTAAAAGACTCAAAAAACATATAAAAAGTTCAATGATTCAGTGGTTCAAAGTTCAATAACCGGTGCTTTTGAATAAATTGGATAATTTGATCGCTTGCCCCCTGATTACTCCTTATATAATTGCTTGCAATGGTTGCCGCTTTTCGATAACTTTCATCTGTTTGCAAAGAAAAGAAAACCCTTCGAAAATCAACTGAGTTGTAAATGACGAAAGCCCCACCCTGTCGGGTCAGTTGAATTGCTTCTTCAAATTTTTGAAACCTGGGTCCGAATAACACCGGCAATCCAAAAGCAATCGGCTCCAAAATATTGTGAATACCTGCGCCAAAACCGCCGCCAATATAAGCGATTTTGCCATATTGATACAATGCCGCCAGCATCCCGATGTTGTCAATCAGCAGCACTTTTGCATCGAAAATATTCCTTTCACTCGTTTTTGAATATCGGACAGTGGAAGTACTTAATTTTTTTTCAATCTGGCGTAAATGGTTTTCCGAAATATCATGTGGTGCAAGAATGACTTTCCAATCGGCAGGCAAATATTGATTAATAAACGGTGATAAAATCGCTTCATCTGCTTGCCAACTGCTCCCGATTATTAAAACATTTTTATCTTCAACGAAGGCACTCACGCTGGGAGACGTTTGCGCTTCCTGGCTCATTTGTACTACCCGGTCAACGCGGGTGTCACCAGATAAGGTAACATCCTTTAAACCAATGGATTGCAATAGTTTGATGGAAGTTTGATTCTGAACAAAAATATGATAAAATTTAAAAAGTAAAGATTTGAACAAGCCGCCATACCATTTAAAAAAGAGTTGATTTTCTCTAAAAACCGCCGAGAGGAGCAGCGTCGGAATATTTCTTTTCTGCAAAATGTGTAAATAATGGTACCAAAACTCGTATTTTACAAAAATACTCAAAACAGGTTTAAATAAACCAATGAATGTCAGGGCGTTAGCAAGGCTGTCTGCCGGTAAATAACAAATATAATCCGCCCGGTCATATCCCTTTTTTATTTCGTAACCCGAAGGAGAAAAGAAGGTGAGTAAAATTTTTACAGTTGCAAATTCTTTTTTCAACCTTTCAATCACCGGTCTGCCCTGCTCAAACTCCCCCAGCGAGGCGCAATGCACCCACACACAGGGCACACCGCCGGGGTTAATTCGTTGCCAGTCAGTCACATAGCGCGTTCGCCAGGCACGCCGCCCCTGCACCCAAAGCCGGGCTTTTGTATTAAAAAATGCAGCAATCTGAATGCTAAAAATATAAATTCCAATCCCAATATTATACAAAAAAACACTCATATTCATCCCGATTTCCCAATCAATAATAAATCTCCGCCGCCTGTTTACCTCCGTAAAACGGCAGTGTCCAACCCGCCCGGACACCCACCAGCAGGTCGAAGCGTTTTTGGGTATCTGCCGATTGCGTATCAAAATTGAACGCCCGCCGATTGCGCGTAAAACCTTGCGTAAACTCCAAACCCAGGTAGAAATTAATTCGTTTATTGGTGCTAAGCCGTTGATAACCAATAAACTCGTTGAACGCCAATCCATTGGAAAGCCGGTCGTAGCCTTTTTGGTACGCCCCCGCCAGTTGCGGTACAAACCGCAAGGGGTCTTCCTGAATTCGAATCTGGTGTTGGAGCAACCCGACGCCCACTGTGACCCGAATGCCCGAACGCGGATTTTTGGCAGAGCACGAGAACAATTTGCCCACCAAGCCGCCCAGGTAAAAGCCGCGTTGGCGCAGTTGAACATCCGCATATCCCCCGTCTGAGCCGATAACGAAGCCCTCGGCAGTGCTGATGCGCGCCAGCGGATTTTCTTTAATGGTGGAACCAAACAGGTAGTACCCTTCTAGCCCGAAAATCAGATTTTGCGTTGCCGTCAATACCTCCAGACCACTGCCAAAATTGAGATTGGAGCCAAATCTGGTCGTCAAATCGGCGCCGGGAAGCTGCCCTCCCAAGCCAAAATGAAATAAAACACCTGTGCCTTTGTTTTGTGGATCGGACTGTGCCGAAAGCCGAAAAGCCAGTAAAATCAATATCGGGAAGAATCCAATGCGCATTTTTTTGAAGCAAAAGTACACAGATTGCAGAAAATTCCGCTTCAACTTCCATTTTCGGTTATATTTGCGACAAATTTACAAGGTACTGATTTGTGACCGGTCAATGTTTAACGAACGTTTCCCGGTAATCGCAAACAGCCTAAATCTGATTATACCCGTGAAAAAAGTACTCATCACCGGAGCTGCCGGTTTTTTGGGATCGCATTTGTGTGATCGGTTTATTCGGGAAGGCTATCATGTCATCGGCATGGATAATCTGCTGACCGGCAATTTGCAAAATATCGAACATTTATTTCCGTTACAACAGTTTGAATTTCATTATCATGATGTAACGAAATTCGTACACATTTCGGGCAAACTGGACTATATCTTGCATTTTGCCTCGCCCGCCAGCCCGATTGATTACCTGAAAATGCCCATTCAAACGCTGAAAGTAGGGGCCTTGGGAACACATAATCTGCTGGGTTTGGCACTGGAAAAAAAGGCGCGCATTCTGGTGGCTTCCACCTCGGAGGTGTATGGCGACCCTTTGGAACACCCTCAATCGGAGGAATATTGGGGCAATGTGAACCCGGTGGGTCCGCGTGGGGTATATGACGAGGCAAAGCGATTCCTGGAGGCTATTACAATGGCATATCATAATTTTCACCAGGTTGAAACCAGAATCATTCGTATTTTTAATACTTATGGTCCGCGTATGCGCGTGGAAGACGGGCGGGCATTGCCGGCGTTTTTTTCGCAAGCCATTCGCGGCGAGGGTTTGACGGTATTTGGCGATGGTTCGCAAACGCGCTCGTTTTGCTACGTGGATGATTTAGTAGAGGGCATCTACCGCTTGTTGTTAAGTGATTATCACTTGCCGGTGAATGTTGGCAACCCGGATGAAATAACAGTGAAACAACTGGCGGAGGAAACCCTGGCACTGGTGCAGAATCCGAAAGCGCGGATTGTGTATAAAGAACTCCCCGCCGACGACCCGAAAGTACGCCAGCCCGACATCACCAAAGCCCGACAAATACTGGGTTGGGAGCCCAAAGTGCCCCGCAGCGAGGGTTTGATTAAGACCTATGAATACTTCAAACAGGCGGTAAAAGTGGAGCCGGAAGCAGCAGTGATGGTACACTGATTTTGAAGACAGTTCAGATTCATTATGATCTATATTAAAAATAAAATCAAAAATTTATAAATTTTGGCTAAATAAAATCCCATGTCAACCTTCACTAAAAATATACTGGTCACCGGCGGAGCGGGCTTCATCGGTACGCATCTGTTGCAATTGCTGGTGGCAAAATACCCATCTTATCGAATGGTCAATTTGGATAAACTGACCTATGCAGGCAATTTAGAAAATCTGCAATCCGTTGAAAATCAGCCGAATTATACTTTTGTTAAAGGAGATATTGCCGATCAGGAATTACTAAAAGATTTATTCGACAGTTATCATTTCGACGGGGTAATTCACCTGGCGGCGGAGTCGCACGTGGATCGTTCGATTGCCAATCCATTGAGTTTTTTGGAAACCAACGTCCTGGGTACCATGTGTTTGCTCAACGCGGCACGGGCAGCCTGGCAGGGTCAAACAGACAAACTTTTTTACCATATTTCTACCGATGAGGTGTACGGCTCGCTGGGGGAAACGGGTTATTTTACCGAGGAAACCGCCTATGATCCGCGTTCGCCGTACTCGGCTTCCAAAGCGAGTTCCGACCACCTGGTACGAGCATATTATCACACGTATGGTTTACCGGTGATTATATCTAACTGTTCAAACAACTACGGTCCTTATCAGTTTCCGGAGAAGTTAATCCCGCTCATGATTCACAACATTCAGCAAAACAAGCCGTTACCTGTGTATGGCGATGGCAAATACACCCGCGACTGGCTCTGGGTGGGCAATCATGCGGCGGCAATTGATGTGATTTTTCACCAGGGTAAAATCGGCGAGACGTATAATATCGGGGGTAATAACGAGCGTAAAAACATTGACCTGGTGCATACGCTGTGCGACCTGATGGACGAACTGCTGGGCAGAACGCCCGGTGCCTCCCGGCAGCTGATTACATTCGTAAAAGACCGCCCCGGACACGACCGCCGCTATGCCATTGATGCCTCTAAACTGCAGCGGGAACTCGGCTGGGAACCCACCGTGCAACCCGAAGAAGGTCTGCGCCGCACCGCCGAGTGGTACCTCGCCCATCAAGACTGGCTGGCACGCGTCACCTCCGGTGACTATCAGCGTTATTATGAAAAGCAATACGGTGCTTAGGATGCCAGATTAAAAGATGCCATTCCGAAGGAATCCCCATGGGAGATACCAGACGTTTGACGTTGACCATTATGTTCGCCCTACATAAACTCAAGGCGTACATTAACACACAAACACATCAACACATCAACACATTTCATGCGACCACAACCCGGCGAATACGCCCCGTATTATCAAAAATACATAGACCAGGTGCCGGAGGGCGATCTGATAAACCTGCTGACGACCGCTCAATCCGATACAATTGCTTTTTTACAAAATATGCCGCCGGATAAATGGGATTATCGCTACGCGGAAAATAAATGGAGTGTGCGGGAGTTGTTATTGCACCTGATAGATGCGGAGCGAATTTTTGCCTACCGGGCACTGCGCATTGCGCGAAACGATCAGACCCCCCTGCCCGGTTTTGATGAAAATACCTATGTACCCGCTTCCAACGCGGTGAACCGCTCGTGGCATTCGCTCATTGCCGAGTACGCCGCCGTGCGCAAGGCGACCATCGAGCTGTTCCGGCACTTTACCCCGGAGATGTGGCAACACACCGGCACGGCAAGCAATGCGCCGATTGCTGCGCTGGCACTCGGATTCATCACCTACGGACACGAAAAACATCATTTACACGTTTTAAAAACCAAATATTTAGTCTAAGTGATCAAGCAGAATTAAATTACAATTCAGAAAGTCACATAAAAACAATTGACTGATTGTCAACCGAATAGAATACTTTGCGCCTTTGTCTCGCCACATGGGGGGGATGAAAAATGTACTCCATTACTCAACGATGGATTATTTTACAAAAAATTAATAATCCGTGCGAATCAATCTTTTGTTGAAAATAAAAGCCAGACTTATTTTAGAATTGTCGTTTAAACCAATGTTTTTGAATGGTAAGACATACCTGATTGGATTGTGTTTTAATTATATTCGTTCATTCAGTCAAATTTAGATCAAGCTGATTTTTAAATCCTGCAAATCTGGATTTTAACATTCTAAACTATGCGACACGCTTTTTACAAACTCCTGCTGGTTAGCCTGTTAGGCTGTCTTCCGTTGCTGACCACTGCCCAGAACACGCTGAAGGAGCAGACGTTTATGAAAGATTATGAAGGCAGTATTGACGGAAAATTTCCGATCCGCCTGCATCTGGTCAACTGGGGGACCGGCTCCTTGTCGGGCAACTATTGGTACAAAAAAGTAGGTAAAAAAATTGAGCTGTACGGCGAATTTATCAACGGCTCTAACACTGCTTTCAACATCAAAGAATACGCTCAGGACAAACACACCGGCACCTTTGAGGGCAAATTTGAAAATGCCGATAAAATCAGCGGCACCTGGTCAGACCCCAAAAGCACGAAAAAACGATCGTTTGTAGCAAATGCAGTCAAAACTGCAGCAGATAACTCCGGCTGGAGCGGCACCTGGCACCTCAACGACGTATGGGACAGCGGCACCCTGCTCATCGGCAATGTGCGCAAAGACAGCGCCGATTTTGCCATCAGCGTTTTCCGTGGCGGACACATGGGCGAAGTGGAAGGCACGGCAGTTCGCAAGGGCAATCAGTTGATTTTTAACCAGCATATCCTTGCGGTGGAAGACCCGGCATCAAAATGCGCTATGACCCTCACGCTCAAAGGCGACTATGTTCAAATCGAACAGACCAGTTCCGGCTGGGAATGCGGCTTCGGGATGCGCGCCTATGCCGGCGGGAAGTTTGAAAAGAGAAAGCTAAGCCTAAAGCCCACAATCAAGTACGGTGCAGAGGAAGTGTTTGCCAACAAAGCCCAGCACGACGGCTTCTACGCCCTGGTGGGTGCCAAAATGTACGAAAAGTTTGCCTACAATCTGCAGGGTTTTGAAAAACAGGAGCAGGTGGCGGGCGACGGCTTTAAAGCTACGGTAGTGACAGGTGCCGCCATTGGTATGTATATGACCAACGAAGCCATTATTATGTATGACGGACGCGGCAAATACTGGGCAGCTACGCTCGACTTTGTGGGCGAGCAGGGTCTGGTGCGTTATTTTTCTAATGATGACAAGTGGAAGAAAAAAATGCCGCCTACCATAGAAAAATGGCGCGAACGCTTCTCGGAGTATGAAGTGAGTTTTTAGTGGGTGAGAGGTAAAAGGTAAGAAGTGAAAGGTGCAGACACCATCGTACCACAACACCATGCTCAATACAGCCACTCATCCAGATATTTGGTAAAAATCAGTGCCAGATTGCGTGCATCATCAATGCCCCGGTGGTGGGTACCGATGAATTCAAACCCCTCTTCCTCCACCGCTTTTTTCAAACCCCGCGCCTGTTTGAGCTTTTTAATTTTCCGGTATTGCTCTTTGAGGTTGATATGCGGCTCCACCCAGTCGTAGTCCAGTTTGTGCATTTTACAATCGTTGACGAGCATTTTGGCATCAAATTCGCCCCAGGAACACAGCAAGTAATCTTCCTCCCAAATCTCCGCCCAGTCCTGAAAATCTTCAATCACTGCCGGAAAACGCCGCGCTCGCTCCACATCCTCCTGCCGGATGGAAGTGAGTTCCTGACAAAACGTGGAAAGCCGAGGATTGACAATGGGGCGTACAAAACTGTCGAACACGCCTTCCGTTTCGCCGTAATTATTGACCCGCACCGCCCCGATTTCAATGATTTCCTGCACCATCGAGGGCGGTCGCCCCATCCAACACGTCGCTTCCAAATCGTAGATGATAAAATTCATTTTTTTTGATGCCAGATGCCGGATTGGGAGATGCCAGATGCCAGACGTTGACTCTTCGTTACCGTTTTAAGATGCCTGATGAGCGACAAGCCGCAAGTTACAAGCCGCAGAAACCTCCAAACGTCAAATAAAAATATCAAACGTCAAAAGATAAAACCGTATTTTCAATAATTGTACAACATTCCAACAACTGCTCCTCCGTCATCACCAGCGGGGGCGCAAAGCGGATAATATTGCCGTGCGTGGGTTTGGCGAGCAAGCCGTTGTCGGCAAGTTTCAGACAGATATTCCAAGCCAGTTCGCCACTTTCGTCGTCATTTACTACAATGGCGTTGAGTAAACCCTTGCCGCGTACCAGCGTCACCAGGTCGGTTTTTTCCACCAGGTTGCGCTGCATTCGGCTGCGAAACAGATTACCGAGTTCAAACGCATTGTCCGCCAGATGCTCGTCGCGCACCACTTGCAGGGCTTCCATCGCCACGGCGCAGCCCAGGGGGTTTCCGCCGAAGGTAGAGCCGTGCTCGCCGGCTTGCAGGTTCAGCATAATCTCGTCGCTCGCCAGCACTGCCGATACCGGGTACACCCCACCCGATAAGGCTTTGCCCAGGATCAGAATATCCGGTTGAAAATCGTGGTAATCACAACACAGCAGCCGCCCGGTGCGTGCAAGGCCCGTCTGAATCTCGTCGGCAATAAGCAAAACATTATTTTTCTGACAAAGTTGATACGCCTTCGGCAGGTAGTCTTCATCCGGCACCATCACGCCCGCTTCGCCCTGGATGGGTTCGATCATAAAACCCGCCACCGTGGGGTCTTGCAGGACCTCCTCCAATGCCGCCAGGTCATTGTACGGAATGACTACGTAGCCCGGCATATAAGGACCAAAATCGCGGGTACTTTTCGGATCGGTAGAGGCGGAAATAGCCCCCATCGTACGCCCCCAGAAATTATTCGCAGCGAAGACGATTTTTGCCTGATTCGTTGGGATGCCTTTGTTGCGGTAGCCCCACTTGCGGGTGAGTTTGATAGCCGTTTCGCCGCCTTCCACGCCGGTGTTCATGGGCAGCACGCGGTCGTATCCGAAATATTCACAGACAAATTGCTCGTAGCGCCCCAGCACCTCATTGTGAAATGCCCGCGAGGTGAGGGTAAGTTTGCCCGCCTGCTCTACCAGCGCACGGATGATGCGCGGGTGGCAATGCCCCTGGTTCACTGCCGAATACGCCGAGAGAAAATCGTAATACTGCTTGTCTTCCACGTCCCACACGTGTACGCCGCGCCCGCGCGCCAGCACCACCGGCAGCGGGTGGTAATTGTGTGCACCGTAGCGGTCTTCCAGTTGCATCAATTCCTGTGCGGAGGATAAAGTAGCCGTTGACATGGTGTGTTGCTTGAATTTTTTACAAAAGTATCGGTATTTTTTGGTTTACAACGATTTAAAGCCGCGTTTCACTTCTTTTTTTCGTAAATATTCCTCACATTACAAATTCGTCGTATAATTTGTTGTACACTTATGAATAAGATTGTATCTTTGCCCGGTACGAGCAGAAAACCCTCCGCCGCAAACCCATTACAACTCCAAATTTACACCCAAACAGCCGTAAAAACTGCCCCCTTCTGTGTGTGCTATCCGAACCTTTTTAACCGACACGCTTTTTACATTTACAAAAAACATATTTAAAATAACCCGATTACATAACCCAAAGCAGCTACTGCTACAAAAACGATCTTGGCATGATACAGAGAATAGTTGTACTCTCTCTTTTCGTTAGCGTTACCTTTTTTCTAAATGCGCAGACTACTTACACTTTTACGGGAAGTGGAAACTGGAACGTAGCTGCTAACTGGGATGCAAATGGAATACCCCCCAACCCGCTACCGAGTGGAGATGAAATCATTATACAAGGAACGCCTTCTAATCAGAATGGTGGAGGTAGAACAATAAACGGAACGCTTACAGTAAATAGTGGCGTTACCCTGACCAGTAGTAATGTTCTTACAATTGGCACCACTGGTACGCTTACCAATAATGGTAATATAGTTCGTTCAAATGGCCTTAATATTGATGGAACAGGAACCAATGATGGAACAATCACTCAAGATGCCGGTACTTTTTCAATTGGAGCAACCGGTAGTTTTGTCAATAATGGCACTATAACGAACAACGCTACTCTAACTAATGCTAATAGCTTTATAAATGAAGGAGACGTAGAAAATTTCGGTACACTCAACGCCGCAACCGGAGATGGAGATGTTTTTGACAACAATGGGACTGTAACAAATGCTGCTTCCGGTACGATTACAATTGCCAGAACTTTTAACAATAATGCCGGTAGTATGTTAACAAACTCTAATCAAATTACCATAAATAATAACGCCGCATCAATCCTCACCAATTCAGGAGAAATAGAGAACTCCGGTACAATTACAAACAATAATGATTTAAATAATTCTGGTCTTTTAACAAATGATGGCACGATTGCTAATGGAAATGGTCCAGCGGATAGGCTCAATAATACCGGCACTTTAATCAACGATGGAACTATTGCCAACAATAATGTCGCTAACTTAGATAATACAGGTGGTACGGTGAGCGGCACAGGCTCTATTACGGGCGGTTTCACCAATGCCGGTACGCTCTCTCCAGGTACTACGGGTACGATTGGGTCGTTCACCATATCCGGCGGCTTCACCAACACAGCCACAGGCACAATTCTTGCGGATATTCAGGGTAGTCCGGTAGCGGGGGATCAAGTAGTGGTCGGTGGTACCTCTATTCTGGGAGGCACGCTGACCGTTAGTCAGATCGGTACCGGGAGTATTTCCTCAGGAGATGCCTTTACCATCATCATCGGCACTTTTAGCGGTAACTTTCTCACGGTAAATCTACCAAGCCCTCCAGTTGACTGGACGATAGATGCGCTTTCTCCCGACTATGTTTTAACTTATAATAACGCTACGCCGCTTCCAATCGAACTTTTACTATTTACGGGTAAGGAAGCAGGTACCACAGTTGCGTTGCATTGGCAAACTGCTTCTGAAATCAACAACGCTTACATCGCTGTAGAACGCAGCCGCGACGGGGTGCAGTTTGTAGAAATCGGGCGAGAGAAAGGCTACGGTACTACTAACGAAATCAAACAGTATTTTCAC
>Ga0224722_1000579_pt1 | contig 21340 bp, 18 predicted proteins | sample Balambano_FR1_Me_FD_161646 | JGI IMG/M metagenome (GOLD analysis project Ga0224722, IMG submission 161646) | Freshwater sediment microbial communities from Lake Towuti, South Sulawesi, Indonesia - Balambano_FR1_MetaG | ecosystem: Environmental > Aquatic > Freshwater > Lake > Sediment | place... | reverse complement strand
AGAGTTTGGGCACCTTTTTCTATGCCCTTAGTATTGGCATTTTGATTGGACTCTTTTGGGCGATCGACCAGCCTCAATTTGCCGCGATCGGTGTTTTGGTAATGACTTGGGGAGATGGACTGGCCGCTCTGATTGGCCAACGATTTGGACAGCATCCTTACCAACTCTGGGGCATGCACAAAAGTTGGGAAGGCTCACTTGGGATGGCTGCTATCAGTTTCACTTGCACCGGCCTAATTTTGCTGGGCACCTATGGATACTGCTGGCCAATCTTGCTAGTGGCGCTAGCGGTTGCCCTGGTTGCCACTGGATTGGAAGCATTCTCTAAGTACGGCATCGATAACCTTACAGTGCCATTGGGGAGCGCTTTAGTGGCCTATGGACTAACCCAAGCTCTATTACCTTTCAGCTAGAGTTAAAGCCCACTGGTTAAAACTGCTTTAACGTCTGAGGGAATGGTTTGGGTTTCAACCCGGTCAGCCTTAGTTCAGCTAAACTCGTTTCAGGATATGTAACCACCCGGCTGGCCGATCGCCCCCGATTATGATTAAAGGTATGCCACCTACCGTTATGCCGCCGCTCTCTACCCCGCCAAACTTACTGTCCTTAGATGATCAGCCCGACCCAGACCAGTTAGACAACATCAAGGCTCAGCTTGACCTAGTGTTGTTAGCACTGGAGGCTCTGGCAGGGATTGGCTCTGAGGCAATGTTGCAGGCAGCTACGGAACTTAACCTGGATGCGATCGTCGCCGATCGGGTGGGGCTCTGGCGGCTGCGCCAATCCAGCCCATTACGAAAGGGGCAGGGTGGTCGCAAAAAGCTGGATATAGAAGAGGCTAGAGCCTTAGTCTTGGTCAGCTGTCACTTGGCCAAACAGCATCACGAATTAATTCGTCGGGCTGTGGGGTTGCTAGAGCAAATGACCGAGCAAAACCGTGAGCCTCATCAAACTGCTTTGCTGGGAGACTACCTGGACAACTTTAACAATACTTACCAGGAGCGGATGGAATCAGGTGAAGAGGTTGCCCCCCAAGCCTTGACCCACCTTGCCATCAAGTTATTAATTGACTTGCTTTTCTACAGCTCGCCCCAGGGCGCACGTCGGTTGTGGCTGGCACTGCTTGATCGCGCTAGAACGAGAACAGGAGCGTCTCCTACAGTTGAGGCAAGTTAGGTCAATCATTGGTTTGGTCTGTCTGAAATTTACTGTTGTCTTTGGTTTCATTTGGCTGGATTCTTATGCTTCAATCCTCCTTCGTTATCCGACGGTACACTCCTCCGACGTGCACCCTAGATATCAAAGCAACAGCGTCTCCCCTTTCACGCTGGGCTAATCAGCCAATGCTGAAGCAGGTGCGGTTTCAGCTTTGCTTGGATGATCCCAAGCTCAATAAAGAAGACTGGGTGACTGTGCAGGGCGATCGCCACCAACTGGAAGCACTCCACGAAGCTGTTTCCGCCTATGTGCAATCACTTCTGGAGACCTCGCTTACCCGGCTACAGCCTTCCTCCCAGCCAGAAGCATCCAGCGCCAAATTAGCAAAGGTTCCATCCGCGCCAACCCTAACGTTAATGCCATCGCTACCCAATCCTGCTGGAATTTTCCTGCATCCCAAAGGCTTTTTAAATCACGAATTGAACTTGGGTTCCTTGGCAGATTCAGACTCTACTCAAACCGTGACGCTGACGACTTTGCAGCTTTTTGACTTGGCGAATGCGCTGGATAACTATGCTGCCGAGGTAACAGTACTGCCCGATTTGGCGCGATCGCAGTGGATTAAGGCTACCCCAACCTGGATTCAAGTTGCTGCTGCAGCCTTGCTCACTGTTGGGCTGACAACGTCTCTGGCAAAAGTGCTGGATCAGCCTCAACCTGCGACGCTGACGACAGCTTCCACAACCAAACAAAACCCAACTAGCACAGATCAGCGCGCTGCCACCCAGCTACCCCCCTCGGCACTCCAACGCACTCAACCGCCCGTTACCTCCACCCAGAAATTGCCACCACCCCCGCCACTAGGCTCGTTTCTACCAGATTTACCGGGCTCACCACAAATCAAGACATCAACGCCCTCTCCGCAACCATCCCCGGCGACTACTCCGGCTGCTGGGCTGCCCAGTCCTCAAGCTGGAGAAAAGCCTGCGGCTAATCAGCCTCAACAGGATGTTGCTGCTCTAGGGCGTGCTTCTGAATCGTCGTCTAGCCCAGTCGATCGCATTGCGTTGTCACCTGCCAAAGCACCGGCTAAGGTTGGTGCTAGTCGTCCAGAGCCCCAAGCTGAAGCAGGTTCTGCTCCTGCTCCAAGCTCACTGGCGGCGCGCAATTCGGCTGAAGCGTTCCGATCGCCTGAGCTGACTCCACCTGCTTCCAGTGGCTCAACAGTTTATCAACCAGCACCCCAGGTAGCGGAAGCGCGGGATTACTTCAAACAACGCTGGCAACCTCCCCAAGGCTTGGAGCAAACTTTGGAATATAGTCTAGCGATCGCTCCTAACGGCTCGTTAGAAAGTATTCAGCCGTTGGGAGAAGTAGCTAGCCAGTATGTTGGCCGAACGGGGGTTCCAGCTTTGGGTGAGCCTATTGTGTCTGTGTTAAACAGCGATCGCACCTTGAAAGTTCGCCTAGTGCTTAGCCCTGATGGCACCGTGCAAACCTTTCAGGAATAGTACGTACCCAACACATCTAGCTCATTTCGTAGTGCTGGTTAGGGCTGATCAGCTGCATTAAGTGTTGTTTGACCTGGGTATCAAACACAATCCACTTGAGTTTGGCATAGTCAGGGTTGTCATGGAAGCCTGACAAGAACCCGAGCGGAATTTCAAACCCGCCTGCCTGCATACGTCCACCCCCGAAGAAGCGTCCCTGAGCATCCTGGCCAAAGGCTTCTTTGATGAATTCATCGGGATCAAGGGTAATTTTGTTGGTACGCAGGGAGCCAATCACCACTTCAATCTCTTCATCTTCATCATGAACAATGCCGTAGACTACAGCAGTATGGACGTTTTCTTCTGTGACTAGAAAGTCCGCAGCTTGGGGAATAGCGTCCCGATCGTCGTAGCGCAGATACCCCACTCCCGCAATTGAAAAGTTGTTTTGCACAATCCGATTTTTCAACGATCGCTCAATTACCTCCATCACCTGGCGCGATCGGGCTGATTGCAACACAGCATTTAACAACTGGGCATCGTAGAACCGGCTGAGATAGGCAGCCGCAAGAAAATCTTCTTCGCGGGCTTGGCGCAGGGCATTGGTGTCAGAACGAATGCCATGCATAAGCGCCGTTGCACACTTTACGTGCTCGCTGGAATTGCTATCTAGCCGCAGTAACCCAGCTTGCAAATACTCAGTCAAAATCGTGGCTGTTGCCTGGATATGGGAGCGAATATCCAGAAATTCTGCCTGAATTTCTCCTTGCAAGCTGTGGTGATCAATCACTGCAATGGCTGGAATCTCTGCTGCTTGGAGCAAAGGTAGCAGTTGGCTGGTTGTGCCTTGGTTGTCTACTAGGACGTAGCCTTGATACACGGAGAGGTCACGGCCTTTCAGTCCAGTAGTACAGCGTTGTGCAGGCAGCCCGGTCAGTTTCACTAGCGCAATGTTTTCCTGATGGCTGAGGGTACCTGCGTAGACAATGTCAGTTTGGATACCAAAGGTTTGGGCAATTAATTTGTAAGCCCAAGCAGAGGATAAGGCATCCGGGTCGGGAAAATCTTGCAAGACGATCAGCTGACGATCGCCCCGGTGACGTTCCAAGACTTGACGTAGCGCTTCGGCGGGCAGATTTTTTTCGCGCTCAGCAGCGTTATCGTTAGACGTGCTTGCCACTGGCTCAGTAGACTTAGAGAGACGGGTGATCGCCCCATCGCCACGCTCTATCTCAAATGCTGAAGTGGGGACAGATTTTTGGGAAACATCATTTGATGCTGTCAAACTAGGGTTGGTCTGAACCAAATTTGGTTGCATAGGCACCAGAAAAAGGAAATAGCGGCAAAAGCCTGCTCTAGAATTTTTACCCTCGGCAAAAGGGATGCCTCACCTGAGGGACTACTTCGATCTTCGCAAAAAATTTCTACAACAGCACGATCTCACCGCCCAATATCTCAGGATTTGTTAAAGTTACATGCCAATTACATACTTACGCCATTCCTGATTGACACCATTTTTGGTGTGCTTAGTAACCTCAAAGTAAAGGCCGCTGTAGGGCTTGCGCGGCTGATTAAGCAAGGTCATGCCAGCTTCTTTGGGGGTGCGGCTACCCTTCTTGACATTGCAACGGACACAAGCGGTTACGATGTTCTCCCAGGAATCGTCGCCTCCACGCGATCGTGGGATAACGTGATCCAGAGTCAAATCATCCCCAGTGTAAGCACAGTACTGACAAGAATGACTGTCTCGATGAAGCAGATTTTTACGGGTGAGAGGAATTTCCTTATAGGGAACCCGAACATAGTGCCGCAGCCGAATCACGGTAGGCAATGGAAAATCCGAATAGACGAATCTGCCATTATGTTCAACCTGTTCCGCCTTGCCTTTGATTAGGAGGACGATCGCCCTACGCCAACTGGTAATGTTGAGCGGCTCGTAGGACGCATTGAGCACTAAAACTTTGCTCATTAGGATTCAGTTGCAGCAGGATTTTTTAAGAATGCTAGCACATCATCGCTAGCAAAGACGCATTTCTGTTGATTTAGACCGATTGGTGACCAAGATTGATGAAGTGTATCGAGCGATCGCGCCTCAAATTGTTCCAGTTGACCAAATCACCAAAGCCCTCTATCCTGCATTGGCAACAGGTTGATTACTGGTAATAATGTTGCCTTGCTGGATGGGTAATCTGCTGTTTCTGGAATGCCGGCTGCTGTACAACCGACATTTCCAGAAATGAGGCTGCATGAATCTGGTGGATTGGTCAGTGATGTGGGAGGAGTTTGGTTCATGTTAAGTTGGGAACAAAGCCCAAGTCTGGCTTGTATGCAGCGGGAACGAGCCTGGGTAGAAATTGATGAGTCAGCTTTGACTCATAATGTGCAGCAGTTGAGGCGATTGTTGGCTCCTGCAACAGAATTGATGACGGTGGTTAAGGCTGATGCCTATGGCCACGGAGCAGTAACCGTGGCGCGGACGGCATTGCAGGCTGGATCGCACTGGTTAGGCGTTGCCACAATCCCAGAGGGCATTGAGCTACGGGAAGCAGGTATTGAGGCTCCGATTCTGATTCTGGGAGCCATTAACACACCAGAGCAGGTGCGGGCGATCGTGCGCTGGCATTTGCAGCCAACTTTGTGTACGCCAAAACAGGCACTCATTTTCTCAGATGCCATGGCAGAGGGAGATCAGGCTGCTTCTATGCCTGTTCATCTCAAGCTAGATACGGGCATGTCGCGCCTGGGCACCCCCTGGCAGGAAACTGCGGACTTTGTGCAGTGGGTGCAGCGTCTGCCCCATCTACAAATTGCTAGTGTGTACTCCCATTTGGCGACAGCAGATGACTCTGACCCAACTGTGATGCGGTTGCAGCAGCAACGCTATCAGCAGGCGATCGCCGCTATTCGATCGGCAGGTATTCATCCTCCCAAATTGCACTTGGCTAACTCAGCAGCAACTCTAACCGATGCCAGCCTGCACTACGACTTAGTTCGAGTTGGCTTGGCTACCTATGGTTTAGTGCCAGCGCCCCATTTGGCGGCTGCCCTAACATTGCGACCGGTGATGCAAGTGAGAGCCAGAATTACTCAGGTAAAGATGCTTCCGGCTGGCACAGGGGTGAGCTATGGGTATCGCTACGTGACCGATCGCCCTATCAAAATGGCCGTTGTGGGAATAGGCTATGCTGATGGCGTGCCGCGTAATCTTTCCAACCAAATGTCTGTTTTGATTAAGGGGCAGCGGGTTGCCCAGATCGGCGCAATCACAATGGATCAATTAATGCTAGATGTCAGCAGCGTAGTCAATGTTAAAGAAGGCGATGTGGTTACCTTGTTGGGCCGTGATGGGCACCAGCATATTTCTGCAGATGACTGGGCAGCAGCGTTGAGTACCATTTCCTGGGAAATTCTCTGCGGGTTTAAGCATCGTCTGCCACGAATTATGGTGCAGTCTGTTGTCGAAATGCCCCAAACTGCAGCCACGCGGCGAGTTCTGCGTGAGATTTTGTGAATGTAGTTAGACAGGGTTACTGTTGGGTTCGGGGGGCTTGGTAGAAGGCTCTGGCTGGATTGGGGCTTCTGGCGGTAGCAATAGGCGATCGACCTCTGGCAAGGGTTCCGGCACAAGGCGAGTTTTGCCAGAACCAGAGAGCAACCTCAAAAGTTTGGGTTTGGGGTCTTGCAACAGGTAAATGAGGCGATCGCCCGCTTGCCAAGTTTCAGTTGCAGGGGCAATTTGTAGTCGATTGTCGCGATCGATCAACAAGGGCAGCAGGTTGCCCTCGCGTACCATGGCGGTGAGGGTTTCTTGCTGAAAGGCAAGGTGTTCCTGAGTAAAACTCAGCTCACCTAGTTTTACCGCCCCATCAGCAATTAACTGGCTCCAAGTTTTGACCGCAATATCTGGGGCAAAAGCTTGCTGAATCTTGGTTGAATTGGGTTCACTCGTGACTTGAGTGTCACGGGGAAACACTGCTAGCACCCGTGCTGGTTCAAATTGCTCGACGGCTCGCTGTGCCACAACTAGGTTTACTTCGCCGTTGTTGGTCATGGCTAAAAAGGTGCCACTGCTATCTAGTCCAGCTTCTTCCAGTACTTCGGTATCCAGAGCGCTGCTGACAAATACCCGCAGATTTTCTTGTTTTGCCTGGTCACCGGATTGAGGGTCTGTGTCAATCAAGGCGACTGACTCACCTCGATCGGCAAACAACCGAGCAACTAGCACGCTGAGAGGATTACAGCCTACAATTACGGCTCCAGTGGCCTGCCGTGAGGTAATGCTCAGAAGTGTTGCAATCCACTGAGCGGTAAGCGCTTGCAGCAGCACTGTCATGAGGATAGTGAGAAAAACTAGCGCTTTAATAGCGTCGCCACCACTAATGCCGCGCTGGGTGAGGACGATCGCAAACAATGATGCGATCGATGCCGACACAATCCCCCGCGGAGCTACCCAGCAGAGGAATAACTTTTGTCGCCAATTCAGCCCGCTATTCCAGGTACAAACCCAAATGTTGAAGGGACGCACCACAAACATTAATGCCAGCACCGTCAGCACACCACCCCAGCCCAGAGCCACTACCCCTGCCAGAGATAGGTCTGCGGCTAGCAGAATGAATAGTACCGACACACTGAGAATCGTCAGTTGTCCCTTAAACCGTTTTAACAACCGCTCTTCTGGCAAAGCCGATGCCCGTAGCACAATGCCTGCGGCTACCGTCGCCATCAGACCAGATTCACTCTGAATCGCCTGTGCTAAGCCAAACATGCCCCACAAACTAGCCAGTACGGCTAATGCCTTGAGGTCATCGGACAAGAAGGGCGATCGCTTCAAGAACCAGCCCAAACTCCAGCCACCCACAATACCGATGCCGCCACCAATTCCCAGCCGCAGAGCCAGCCCACTGGCAACGGTAATCGGAGCCGCATCACCGTTGAGCAAAATGTTAAGGACAACCACCGCTAAAATGGCTCCCACTGGGTCAATCAGGACGCCCTCTCCTTCCAGCAGAGTTGATACTTGGCGATCGACCTTGACCTCGCGTAACAGCGGCGTAATCACCGTAGGGCCTGTTACCACTACCAGGGAGGCATAGAGAAAGGCGATCGGCCAGGGAAACTCGCTAAGCCAGTGAGCAGCCATGCCGCCGCCAAGCAGGGTAATCAAAGTACCGATCGTCACAAGATTGCGCAGGCTACCGGAAACACGTCCCAAATCTCGCAATTCCAGATTAAATCCACCTTCAAACAGGATGACAGCCACCAGCAGCGCTACAATCACCTCTAGACCATTACCCAGGCGATCAGGATACAGCAAGCCCAACCCGCTTCGCCCCAGCCCAATGCCAAACAGTAGCAGGAATACAATTCCAGGCGTTTTGAAAAAGGCGGCTACTACCTGCGCGCTGATGCCCCCCACCACAACGAGGATGATCTGTAATGTCAGGGCTAGGGAGGCATCCATAGGCAGATTGAGGCGAAGGGAGTACTACCGTAGGAGCAAATAGTAGAGGGCACCTGGGGTGTTAATGACCCCTGCCCGATCGCCCGCTTGTTTGCCCGTTCCCATAAAAAGATCCACTCGCCCAGCCCCCACGATCGCACCGCCTGTATCTTGGTCTAACACATAGCGGTTTACCACTTGAGATTTCCAGGTGCCTGTCTGGGTCAGAAAGGGCAGTGCCGTCCGAATCAGCGCTAGAGCACCGGGGGGAAATACCTTTTTATCAGTGGCGATCGACCGCTCCCTAGTAACCGGCAACCCCAAACTTCCTGTCGCCGGACTGCCCTGAGTATCTCGAAAGAACACGAAACTGGGATTGCGAGGCAGATACACATTTAACTCCGCGGGATAGCGCTTGAAGTAGGCTAGGACGTTAGGCAGAGACAAGTTGTTGGCACTGAGTTTGCCATCGTTAACCAACTCCCGGCCAATGCTGCGATAGGGCTGTTTGATCTGCCCTGCATAACCTACGGTCATAACGCCGCCATCGGTAAGGGAAAGACGCGCCGAGCCTTGTACCTGGATTAAAAATGCCTCCATACGATCGCGCAGCCACACCAGTTCCAACCCTTTGAGTCTGCCTTTGTCAAACTGCAACCCATCGGCTCCTTCCAGGTCTAACCGAGTGGGGTGGGGGTCTGGCCATTGCTTCAGGTCTGGAGGCAAGCGAAACAAGGGGTAGCGGTAGGTTAGTGTGCGGGTGCGACTGGCTAGATACTCTGGTTCAAAGTAGCCGGTAAAGTCCACGCGACCATACCCGTCCTTGCCCACCGATCGGTAAAACACAAACTCTCGCTGCACGATCGCCTGCAACACCTGAGCCGAAGGAACAGTGACCAGCAGATTCCGAAATCGCTCCAAGCTTCGTTGCACCCGCTCCCGGGTAATCCCAGCCACTGGATACTGGCGATAGGCAGCTTCAGCCTTAGGCGTTTTCAGGTAAACCAAACTGTGATCAATAGCAGCTAGCAAAGCGGCTCGATCGCCCCCCTCAACTGACATGCCTAGCCGCTCATCTACCGCCAAAACTGGTAACGGCGACACAGGCACGAGGGCAGGGGCGATCGGTTTCATGGGAGAAGAATCCGTTGCAGACAGAGAGGAGGCTATGTGCCGTGTCTGTGCTAGGGCAGCTCGATCCTCTCCCAAGCATTCTGTTCCCACTAGGAGCGCCATCAACCACCAGCCAGTCAACAATTTGTATCGCATGTTTACTGCGCTAGAAGCGCTCCACACTAGAGCTAAATACTGGCTCCACTCGGATTCCCATCACACTGGAGGGACGTAAAACCATAAACTCTCCCTGAATGTTCTTAATGGGGATGGAAATGAAACCGTCGTCACTTGCCTTTGGCATCAGTTCCCCGCTGTACCACTTCTGAAAGTCTTGGATCGTAGCAAACCGCACTTCTTCCCGGTGACCTCCCTGAATCAAGAAATGAACCGCATACTCGGTAGGGGTGCGGGCGTAGCGACTGCGTTTTTGTTCGGCGGCGGGTGCACCGCCTGCTGATGGATTGACGTTGCCTGTCATGGTGTTTGTCTCTATCCGTGATGTTGTTCACAATTATCTAGCAGCAACCTGCCTACGGCGCGACTTTTCTCGTTAAGTCCTGCAACCAAAGTGCTTGACTTAAGATTTTAATCGGTTAGCGCTAGATGCTTAGCTGTAAAGTATCCTGATTGAACTTTTTGCAAATGATTTTTGTCTAAGTAACCATATTTCCTTCCTACTTTCTCTTCAGCTATGCGTAGTCGCTATTCCTTTGGTGTTTTCTCCTTCTTCTTGTGGCTGGGGTTGGTCGCGCCTGGTTATGCGGCGGCTGACCCAAAGGTGTTGCATGTGCTGAATCGACTTGGATTTGGCGCTCGTCCCGGGGATGTGGAGCGGGTGCAGGCAATGGGAGTCGATCGCTACGTCCAGCAACAACTGAATCCCCAATCAATTCAGGAATCTACCTATTTGGAACGCAAGCTAGCCACGCTAGAAACCCTGGATTTGACTCCAGCACAGTTAGCTCAACAAATTCGCCCTAGGGTGATGCAAGCAATGGGTGCCAAAACGCCAGAGGCCAAACAGCAAGCCAGGAAGGAAGCACGGCAAGAGGCACGGGTTACCTTGCAGCAGGCGGTTGAGGCCAAGCTGTTGCGATCGCTCCACAGCCAGCGCCAGCTTGAAGAGGTGATGGTAGATTTTTGGTTTAACCATTTCAACGTGTTTTCAGGCAAGGGGCTAACCTTTTTGTGGGTTGGGTCGTACGAATCCCAGGCAATTCGCCCCTACTCGATGGGGCGGTTTCGAGATTTGCTGGGAGCAACAGCCCGTCACCCCGCGATGCTGTTCTATCTGGACAATTGGCAGAACACAGCTCCCAATAGTCCCGGTGCCAAAGGGCGCTTTAAAGGGCTGAATGAGAACTATGCGCGTGAGTTGATGGAGTTGCATACCCTGGGTGTCAATGGCGGCTATACCCAGCAGGATGTGATGTCGCTAGCTAAAATTTTGACGGGTTGGGGGATGGGGCGTGCCAGCGGCAGCAATGGGTTCAAATTTGATGCCGATCGCCACGATTTTAGCGACAAGCTGTTTCTGGGGCAGACAATTAAGGGTAGTGGCGTGCAAGAAGTTGAGCAAGCCCTAGACATGCTAGCGAAACACCCGGCTACTGCTCGCCATATCAGCTACAAGCTGGCGCAGTACTTTGTGACCGATGTGCCGCCCCAATCCTTGGTCGATCGCCTAACCCAGCGCTACCTGGCCACTGATGGTAACATCCGTGCCATGTTAGAAACCCTGTTCCGCAGTGAGGAGTTTTGGGACAGCAAGGTTTATAATGCCAAGTTCAAAACACCCTACCAGTATGTAGTATCAGCCATGCGCGCTGCAGGCACCGAAGTGGAGCATCCACGCCCTCTCTACGCAGTGTTGCAGCAGCTTGGCATGCCGCCCTATGGGTGCCAAACCCCCGATGGCTATAAAAATACGGAAGCTGCCTGGCTTAATCCGGATGGTCTCTCTCGCCGTCTTAGCTTTGCCACTGCCTTAGCCAATGGGCAACTGGGTGCAGTGGCAGTGCTGGGTGGACGCGATCGCTTGGGCGATCGTCCTAGTTCTGCTAATCAGGCTCTGGCCACTAGCAAACCAGTGGATGCCCAGCAGTTGATGATCACTCTGGGCGATCGGCTCTCAGATAAAACCAAACAAGCGATCGCCACTAGCCCCAGCCATTTGCAGGCAGCGCTTATCCTCGGTAGCCCAGACTTTATGCGTCGCTAATTCATCCAAATTCACACCCACCTACCTTTCCCTATGAATCGTCGCCACTTTCTGCAACAGGCAGGGCTCTTTGCCACCTCAGGTATTGTCACGATCGGCACCCACGGTTGGGCTGCTCGGGCGATCGGGCAAACAGGCTCCGATCCCAAACGACTCATCGTTATCTTTTTGCGGGGCGCTGTTGATGGCCTCAGTGTGGCAGTGCCCTATCAGGACCCCAGCTACTACAGCGCCCGTCCTCGCATCGCCATTCCCAAACCTGGAACCGCTGGTGGTGCCCTGACCCTAAATGGACAGTTTGGGCTGCATCCCGCCCTGGCAACGCTAATGCCCCTGTGGCAACAAAAGCGTCTTGCCTTTGTCCAGTGCTGTGGCTCCCCAGATGGCACTCGCTCCCACTTTGATGCTCAAGACTATATGGAAAGTGGTACCCCTGGCACCAAGTCTACTCGGGATGGCTGGATGAACCGTCTGTTAGCAACGATGTCAGGTCGCAGCCCTATTCAAGCCGTCAACGTTGGCACAACCACGCCTCGGATTTTGTCAGGTGCAATGCCGGTAGCTACGGTGGCCACAGGACGCAATGCTGCTAGGCCGCTGCCGATCGATCGCCCTCAGGTCGCTGACGCCTTTGACAAAATCTACAGTGGCAACGACAAATTGAGCCAAGTCTACAAAGATGCCCGCGAGGCTCGCGAAGCTTTGATGCAAGACCTGGAAAAGGAAATGCAGATGGCCAACAATGGTGCAGCGTTATTCAATGCCTTCCCTGGGGATGCTCAACGATTGGCACGATTGATGGCGCGCGATCGCCGCATTCAACTGGGCTTTTTGGCAGTGGGTGGCTGGGATACCCACGTCAACCAGGGCGCTACTCGTGGTCAGTTGGCTACCCGTTTGCAAGCCTTAGCACGCGGACTGGAAACGCTTCAGAAAGACTTGGGCAAGGTTTACAATGACACCACGATTCTAGTGATGTCGGAGTTTGGCCGCACGGTCAATGAGAATGGCAACGGCGGCACCGACCACGGCCATGGCAATCTTCTTTGGGTTATGGGCGGCCAGGTACGTGGTGGTAGCATTCACGGTAATTGGCGTGGCTTGGCTGCTAACCAACTGCACGAGGGGCGCGACTTGCCTGTAACCACGGATTTTCGAGATGTGGTAGGCAGTGTATTGCAGGGTCATTTAGGGCTCGATCGCACCCAGCTCAGTCAAGTTTTTCCCAACTATCGTCCCAGCAAAACTCTGGCTCTGGTTTAGCGATGAGGGGATGGGAAGATGAGGGTGCAGAAAAATTTACTCATCTACCCTTTTATTTCTCTGACCCCTTACCGCTTCACCTTTTCTGGTAGGGTGAAAATCTGATTACGCTACCAAACAGCCATGACACAGCGCTTGGGCACAGTCTATCTCGTCGGTTCTGGTGTGGGGGATAGCGCTTACCTGACAGTACAAGCCCAGCAGTGCCTAGCTCAAGCCGAGGTATTGGTTTACGATGCGCTGGTTGAATCTGCTTTGTTGACCTGGGTACCAGCCACCTGCCTAAAGTTGGATGTGGGCAAACGTGGTGGCCAGCCTAGCTTGAGTCAAGCCAGGATCAATCGATTGTTAGTGGAGCATTGTCACCAGGGCAAGCAGGTAGTACGTCTCAAAAGTGGCGATCCATTCATTTTCGGACGGGCTCAAGCAGAAATTGAAGCGCTGATTGCGGCAGGCTGTCCTTACCAGGTGGTGCCGGGACTGTCTTCGGCGTTAGCAGCTCCGCTGCTAGCAGGCATTGCCTTGACTGATCCAGTGGTGAGCCGCAGTTTCACGGTACTGACTGGTCATGAACCCGAAGCCCTGGACTGGGAAGCGCTAGCTGCTTTGGATACGCTGGTGGTGTTGATGGGGGGCAAAACGCTGCCTCGAATTGTGCACTACCTCCAGGGAATGGGGCGATCGCCCCTGACCCCAGTTTGCATCATTTGCTGGGCTGGTCATCCTCAACAGAAAATTTGGCAAGGTACCCTAGCCGACATAACCAGTAAGACTGCGGGGGAAACCCTGTCCCCTTGTGTGATTGTGATTGGAGAGGTTGCCCGTCTAAATCATTAAGCAAGTGGCGATCGCGGGTGTGGGACAATACAGTCCGTTACTGGTTTCAAGGCGGAGTCTACTGTGATGGGGTCTGATCCTTTCCCCAAGTCTGGGCTGCTGGTGGGCAAAACGGTAATGGTGACGCGGGCAGCAGCCCAGGCTAGCTCGTTTGTGCAGCAGCTCGCAGAACACGGTGCCCGTGTTATGGAAATGCCAACGTTAGAAATTGGTGCGCCGTCAAGCTGGGAAGCATTGGATCGGGCGATCGCCCAGATAAATCAATTCCACTGGTTAATCTTGACCTCAACCAACGGCGTTGACTACTTCTTTGAGCGGTATCGGTTTCAGTATGGGGCGATCGCCCCCGTCTCAGCCAAAATTGCCGTGGTAGGAGAAAAAACGGCTCAGCGTTTGCAGCAGTTGGGAATGACTCCCCAGTTCATTCCCCCCAATTTTATTGCAGATGCTTTGGTGGAACACTTTCCAGAGCCATTGACTGGCTGCCGAGTACTCTTTCCGCGGGTGGAAAGTGGTGGACGCGAGGTGCTGGTTAAGGAATTGACGCAACGAGGCGCGATCGTCACCGAAGTACCAGCTTATGAGTCGCGCTGTCCAGCAACAATTGCTCCAGAAGCATTGACAGCTTTGCAATCCGGCCAGGTAGATGTGATCACCTTTGCTAGCTCCAAAACAGTGCAACATTGTTGCCAACTTTTGCAGCAAGTCGATCCGATGGGGTTATCTTGGCTAGACGCAGTTGCGATCGCCTCGATTGGCCCTCAAACCAGCAAAACTTGCCGAGAATTGCTACAGCGGGTGGATATTGAGGCTGTGGAATACACCCTAACGGGACTGTTAGCAGCAATTTTGGGGTGGGCAGCGTCGCCAGATAAGCCACTAAGCTAGATCTGCGAAACTAAGGCAGAGAAAGGGTTTGACTCTCCATCCTCCAATTGGGTGAGCTGTGGTTCATCCAGGTAATCCCCACTATTGCCCGTAATGGATGAAGGCTGCAAGGGGGAGCGATCGGTATTCTAAAAATACAGAGCATTGGCAACTGTTCTGAAGTAGGACCTCTCACCCCCGGCAGCAATGCTTGGGGTGTTTTCTTATGTGTGGAAAGGGATCACCAGCAGCGGCACCAGCGCCAGCAGCAACCAACCCCACGGTAGGGTTGTGGGAGGTGCTACAGCAGGTTCTGAGGCAATTAGGGCTTCGATACGCTCGGCCAAGCGTTGCGATCGCCAGTCATCCCCAAAAGCAGCGGCTAAATCAGGAGTTTCTAGCGGTGCACGCACCACGATAACCAGCGCCTCGGCCAATAGCAGCGGATCAACAACTTGAGCAGCCCAGCGATCGGCGCGCAGCTCCCGCAGGAGCAACAGTTCTTGCCATAGTGCTTCCGATTGCGGTAGCCAACTGGTGACGCGACGCAGCCAACCCAAAACAAAGAACCAAAAAGTATCGTGGTAGTGGCTATGGGCTTGTTCGTGCACTAGCACTGCTGCCAAATGCTCTGAGGAAAGTGTATTCAGTAACCCTTGGCTTACCAGCAAGCGAGGTTGCCACAGGCCAATTTGGGCAATGAACGGTAGGTGATGCTGGATCAGATGGCTAGGTTGGCCAGCTAGGTCGATCGTTGGGTAGGTGTGTAGGCGCTGCATGGTTTGTTGTGCTTGCCAGAAAACGACGATCGCTAACACTGTTCCAGTTGCGATCCAACCACCCGCAAAACCATAGGTCAGCCAGCCATCCCACCCATGCACCATCTGTCCCCGTGGCCCCATGACCAGCACCGCCAGCCCTGTAGTCGCCATCAATAATGGAGGCAGCAAAAACAAGATCAGTCCCCGGTGCCACCGCTCACTCCAGGTTCCTGTTTGGGAAATGGCACGTTGCCGAATAGCCCAAGCAAGCAGCCAACTCGTTATGATCATGGCTAGATGCATTACTTGGCCTCCTTGCTAGCACGCAACGCCTTCAGCCGTTGGGCGATCGCATCTAGTTGGTCTAGACTGGCCTGATCCAGACGATCGGCAAAGGCCGCTACCACGTCGGGATTACCGATCGCCAAAAAATGATTTAACTGCTCGTAGGCTTGGATGGCACGGGCTTCTTCTCGCGAAACCAGCGGTTGCCAAACAAAGCTGCGTCCTTGCTTGTGGCGTTGCAGCCATCCCTTCTTAGTTAAGCGATTCAGCACCGTGGTCACGGAGGTATAGGCAAGTTCACGATCGGGATCAGCCAGGATGCGATCGTGAATATCCTTGACTGTTGCCGTGCCAAGTTTCCACAGAATGCCGAGAATTTCGGCTTCCAGAGGGCCTAGAGAAAGCTGTCGAGGCTGGTAGGGAGGAGGTGTCATAGGGTGACCAATTACAGTCAATATGAGGTTCTTTGACGGAGGTTCGAGGCTGAAGGCGCTAACTTCATGGCTGCAGCCTTAGCTCAAATTCATGCTTCCTTACATTACCTGGCTACCCCATACTTGCGCAAAACCTGATGGCGATCGCCCCCTCAGCGATCGTTAACATCGGGCGTGCAACCTAAACCAAAAACAGGATCCTGCTGCTCAAACTGGCTACTCCATATCCAACGCAATTCGCGATACGCCTGTATTGGGATAGTAGTGATGGAGAATGTTCTGATAAGAGTAGCCTTTATTGGCCATGTCCAACGCGCCTAACTGGCTCATCCCCATACCTTGAAACGCTTCAGCAACAATGTCATCCGAGGCTGCGTAGAGCGATTCCACAATCCCACCTCGGTAGCTAACAAATTCACCAGCCGTTTCATCCACTGCCTTCCTGATAGAATCAGCCTCAGAGCTAATGCCCTTATACACCTGATAGTATTCTGTTGCAGCTAGGTGGTAGAACTTGCTGACTGGGCGAAAATAGTACACCAGCCCATAAGAGCGAGCTGCCACAGCCTGAGCCTTGAGTGCGGCCTCTGGCCAACTGGGGGATACTTCGCTACCCACAACACTGTGCAGATAATGCCGCAGGTTAATGGCATTAATACCCCATAACCCACCTTCGTGGATAACGACCAGCATTCTGCCGCGGTAAAGATTGCCGTTCAAAGAAACCATTCCACCCTGAAGGGGTTCAATCAAAATCATCGGCGGCAGTTGCCAGGATCCGAATTGAATCCGGTTATCCAGCTTTTGGACGCGGTAGGATTCTCTCGGTGCAAGCTGCTGCAATGGCTGCCCAGATTGGTCGATGATGACGGCAGGAGTAGTGCTTGCGATCGTCAGCTCTTCTACCTTCTCGGCGATCGCAACCCGCATTTCGATCGAGGCATCGGTCGAGAACCGCGCAGGATCTAGCATAACGTCTGCTTGCGTAGGTAACGCTAGTGCTTTAGATTTGCTGGGCTCAGGCGCAGTTTTGGCTGCTGGTACTGGAGCCTTAGTCGATACCGACTTAGCTTTAGGTTCTAGCTTTTCTTTGGTAAGAGGCTGATTTGAAGTCGGCGATGACGTTGCTGAAACCGTTGATTCAGTAGCCAAGAATAGTTGAGAAGACTTGGTTAAGGCTGGAGTTGCTGGTTTAGGCTCAGGAGATCGCGATGGGCTTAATTCGGCAGGCGGCGCTGCTGAACTAGAACGTGTTGAAAAATACTGCTTAGCATTTACAACCAAAGTTACAGTCAGACCGAGACATCCAACCAGAGTAACGATGAATTTAGGGGATTGCTTAATCAATGGGTGCTTCAAAATTGTCGGCAGAGCAAAATCTGAACTAAAAAAATTCGGAATATCAAGATTACATTAAAAAACCCCCCATATCCTAGCTGGAGTTGGGGGGTAATCTCAAGGTCGGGGATCGCTGCGGGGATCAAGGGGATCGCCACCAGCTCAGATTGCTTACGGGGTCAGCTTTTTGAGATGCAGTTGGGAAACAGTAGTCAGTGCTTCCACAAGATTACGAATCATTGCAACCATAGCAATCTCACTGTTGAGTTGGTTGATGGCACTGCCTACACCGACTCCAGAGGCTCCCGCGGCGATCGCCAAAGGCACCGTCACACTAGACAATCCTGAGGCGCACAATACCGGCACAGCCACTGCACGAGAAATTTCTGAAGCAGCAGCTAGGGTCGGTGCTGCTTTTTCAATCAACCCTAGAGTGCCTGGGTTGGTAGGACGGCTGCTGGTGCCGCCTTCGGTTTGAATTACGTCTGCGCCTGCATCGACGAGGTCTTCGGCCAGTTGCACCTGCTGATCTAGGGGCAGAATGTGGGGCACAGTGACTGACAACATGACGTGGGGCAGGCGACGGCGAGTCTCTTTTGTCAGAGCTAGGACTTCAGTCGCTTCAAAGCGAATGCCTTGGGCATAAAAGCTGTCAAAGTTTCCAATTTCAAGCAAATCTGCACCAGCCTCAACTGCTTGCACAAATCGGTCTGGATCCACTGCTGATACGCATACAGGCAGTTGGGTGATGCGCTTGGCCAACTGAATCAGTTCAGGATCGGCTGCGATGTCAACAAAAGTAGCTCCACCGCGATCGGCGGCTCGAACCACGGCAGCCACGCGATCGGCCTCAAAATTTTGCAATCCACTAATAACCTTCAGTGCTCGCCGCTGGTCTAAGGCGGGTTGCAGTGTTGCGAGAATAGTCATGGTTTGGTTCTACCCACTAACAGATTTCATCATTTTGCCATGGTCGGTGGGTTTGACAGTAGGAACCGCTCGTTATGATTTGCCCCAGCATGGACTGTAGGCAGCACCAACGCTGAAGTAGGGTTACAGGAATACGCTTGTAGAATGGGCTTGTGAGTCCTACCCTATCTGGGCTCAAGGTGGTTAAGGATAGTTGTGGGAAAGGGCAGCATGGGAGGTGATTCCAGTCGAATGGATGCGGTGCAAGCACCGATTATTCCCATTGTGGCAGGGTTGATTGAGCGCCATCCCGGAACAATTTCCCTGGGACAGGGGGTTGTATCCTATTCACCACCACCCAGTGCGATCGCCGCGTTGTCGGATTGTTTCCAAGACCCCAATAATCACAAATACCAATCCGTGCAGGGTATTCCTCCTTTACTGGCAGCGATCGCTCACAAACTTACTCAGGAAAATAGGATTGCTTTGGATGATCGCGCCATTGTGGTAACGGCAGGCAGCAACATGGGGTTTTTGAATGCTGTTTTAGCCATTACTCACCCTGGTGATGAGGTGATTTTGCAGACGCCCTACTACTTCAACCATGAAATGGCTGTGACGATCGCTGGGTGTCGAGCGGTATTGGTGCCTACCGATGCTCAGTACCAGCTACAGCCGAATTTAATTGAGCAGGCCATTGGCGATCGTACCCGCGCTATTGTTACTATCTCTCCCAACAATCCCACGGGGGCTGTCTATCCCAAACCAGCACTGCAAGCGGTAAATGAACTCTGTCATCGCTACGGTGTCTACCACATTCATGACGAAGCCTACGAATACTTCTTGTATGACGGAGCCAGTCACTATTCCCCTGCCTCCTTTGCTGGCAGCACTGGACACACAATTTCGTTGTTTACCCTGTCAAAGGCTTACGGATTTGCCAGTTGGCGCATTGGTTACATGGTAATTCCCAGGCATCTACTGCTGGCGGTACAGAAAATTCAAGATACGAATGTGATTTGCCCGTCGGTGGTGGCGCAGTATGCGGCGTGGGGGGCATTGCAAGCGGGAGTGGCCTACTGCCAGCAGCATCTAGTGGCAATCGCCCAAGTACGCCAAAGCATCTTGCAGCAATTGCACCAAGTTGCCCATCTCTGTACGATTCCCCCTAGCAATGGTGCATTCTACTTTTTGCTAAAGGTGCATACAGAACTAGACGCGATGACCGTTGTGGAGCAGTTGATCAAACAGCATGGTGTGGCAGTCATTCCTGGTAATACCTTCGGTTTGCATCAGGGCTGTTATTTGCGGGTTGCCTATGGAGCATTGCAACCTGACACAGCCACTGCCGGGGTCGATCGCTTGGTACACGGGCTGCAAGAGATTCTTAGTTAGCGGGTACTGGTGGAATTGTAAATCGGATTGAGCGAGCGACTGGGCTGGGCTTGCGCGGCGTTGAGCTTTTGGTTAAGCTCTCGGATGCGGCGGGACAGTAGTGTGATGATGTTAACAGCGATATCGGGGGTTTCATCGATCGCCTCATACATTTGCTGCTGAGTCAACACCAGCACATCCGAGGGAATCAGCGTGGTTACTGAGGCCGATCGCGGCTCCGAGTCAAACAGCGCCATTTCACCAAAGCAGGCTCCCTGCTCAAGCTGCACTAGTTCCTGCTCCCCAATGTGAACCCGCACCCGCCCAGACACCACGATGTAGAGCGATCGGCCTTCCTGCCCTTTAGTGAAAATGGTGTGGTTAGCCGGAAATGATAACTCCTCCATAACTGAGGCCAAGCGCACCAAAAACTCATCCCGCAGTTCTTTGAACATGGGAACTTCGCGAATGAAAAGTAAGCGATCGACAGTTAACATGGCGGGCAAATAAGACGGCTTGGCGGAGTTACCCTGGGTAGCCGCTTCCTAGAGTATTATCCCTAGAATTCCCCTAACCACTGCAAAATTTGGATTAAAAACTTATGCTAAGCAGTACCCCAGGTTTAGGTGGCTGGGGCTGGATGGCAACTTCTAGACAGGCTGAATAGCGATCGTTGTGCCAGGAAAAACAGCCTTATCGGGTCACTGGGCTTCACCAACTAGGGTAAAGGCTGCCCAATTAACAGGATCGGGGTATTGCTTCAGGGTGGTTAGCATGGCTTGGCGTAGTGCCTGCGCTTTGTTGGGTGTGGTCAGATAGTTTTGATAGAACTGGGTCATTAGGGTGGCAGTAGGCGCATCGGGTACTGCCCACAGCGACACCACCACACTAGGAGTCCCAGCAGTAATCAAAGCACGAGATAGGCCAATCACGCCGTCGCCAGTGATTCTGCCGCGTCCAGTGTCGCAAGCACTGAGGACAACGAGGTTAGCACGTAAGGGTAGGTCTAGAATTTCGTCGGCTGTGAGTAGGCCGCTGTTGGCTTGAGCCGCAGTGCTGCTGGTGGGAGCGAGGGCGATCGCACCAGGAGTGCCTAGACCTTTGAAGTCATCCAGAAGCCCATGGGTGGCTAGGTGAATTACCTGGGCTTGCGGCATTTGCTGTTTAACCACCTGTTTGGTGGCTTGGTTGCCAGTCAAGGGTTGGGTGTTAAGGAGAGCCGCGATCGAACGGGCCTCTTGCTCAGCACCAGGCAATTCAGACAACGGTTCCGGGGGCTCTCCCGCTCGCAAAATGACTTTGGGCATGGTAGGGTTACCCACGATTAACGCCTGAGAGGATGTGTTGTTAGTTTGAGCCAACCGCTGTTGCCGAGTCAGATCCAATACTTGGATGGAAGGGGCGATCGTGAGGGTGTGGCGTTCGATCAGGTATTTCCCTTCTGCATCTTGCAAGGCGGCAAAGGGTATCAGAAAGAGTTCTCCCTGGGGAATGATGATAACTTGTGCGCTTGGCTCTTTGGGGAGATTGGCTGCGATCGGCTGGATTAACGACTGGTGAAGCTGCTGCAATTCACTGGCTTGGGTGCGATCGCCTGCTTCCTTAGTCGATGTCCCCGTTCCACGCCCACGCACGCCTAACCCGTTTGAGCGGACGCCGTCTACGTATTGCGCCAGGGTGAACCGCCCTGATCGGTTCTGGGTCAGGTTCACTTCCTCAAAGCGGATGGTGCCATTAGGTTGTACAACCCAGACGTAGAGCAAACTGTCCGTAATCACGGAATAGGTAACCAGAGTGGCATTTTGGGTTTGGGCAATTTGCTTGATCTGTTGCAGGGTGGGTGGGGC
>Ga0224722_1000578_pt1 | contig 21352 bp, 21 predicted proteins | sample Balambano_FR1_Me_FD_161646 | JGI IMG/M metagenome (GOLD analysis project Ga0224722, IMG submission 161646) | Freshwater sediment microbial communities from Lake Towuti, South Sulawesi, Indonesia - Balambano_FR1_MetaG | ecosystem: Environmental > Aquatic > Freshwater > Lake > Sediment | place... | reverse complement strand
GGTCAATTTCGGCCTTCCCCACGCCTGCATTCCGCAGCGAACTTGTCATGAAAAAGAATCTTCTGGTCATCGTCGGCCTCGGCGCCCTCTTGGTGGTGGGCGTCTTGGTGGGTCGGCCGGCATTGCAACGTGCGATGGGTGGACCCTCGGCGGCGTACGTCGATCCGGCTTACGCCGAGAAAATGGATATGTATTTGGCGGCGGCGCCCATCGATCGTAAGCGCGCGGCCGTCGCGTTGGAAGAGGCTCGGAAGATGCGGCCCACCAACGGGTACATCGACTACTTACGGGCCAGCGATGCCGCCCAAGATCGAGATTTAGTGAATGCGATCAAATATTTGGAGGCCGGGAACCAGGCTCCGGAGGTAATTCACTACATCGCCGAAGAGCCGGCCCATGAAAACCAACGCACTCTGAGCCGATTGCGTCACCTTACGGACCTTTCCGATGATGTGGCGGCCAAGCCCGAAAGCGAGCCGTTTTTGCTGGCCCTGCGGGCGACGGGGTACCGGGTTATTCGGCTGGAACCCATCACCAGTTTGAGTGTCGCGGGTGGTTTATCGCTGTTGAAACAGGTCTACGCCGACGCCGAAAACAATCCCAAGATCGATCAGAAAACCTGGGCGGCCGAAGCCAAGGCGCTGCGGGAGTGGGATACCGTGTTCAAAGAGGAGTATCGCCAACTGATGCCGAACATCTACCGCAAATTGGGGGAGGATGCCGGGCTTACGGAAAGTGAAATTGCCGACGTGGCGAAGATGAAGCCGCTGGCGGATAGCGGCAAGCAAGCCAAGGTCGAGGAAATGGCCCGGCGTGTGGTGGCGGAAGAGCAGATTAAGCTTCGGGAGTTGGTCGCGAAACTGCCGGTTCCGGGTTAGGTTTTAGGGTTGTTTTGGAAGTGCAGCTGACTGTTAGGACGACCTTCTCCCGAGGGAGAAGGTCGCGATGGTTTGTGCGCGGGATGAGGGGTTTTTGTTCGGCTGTAACGTACACGCACTGCATTGCAATATCCCCTCACCAGGCTCGCTTCGCTCGCCGCCCTCTCCCTCGGGTAGAGGGCAATTATTCGTTAATGGCAACCACCTTCTCCCAAGGGAGAAGTTCGCGATGGCTCGTGCGCGGGATGAGGGGTTAACAGCACTAGAATCGTTAATATCGACCCGAGGTAATCCCCTCACCCGGCTCGCTCCGCTCGCCACCCTCTCCCTCAGGTAGATGGCGATCCAATGACAATAGCAATCACCTTCTCCCAAGGGAGAAGGTCGCGATGGTTCGTGCGCGGGATGAGGGGTTAAGAGCTATTTGAAATCTACTTACTTGGCTCCACATAATCCCCTCACCCGGCTCGCTTGGCTCCCTGCCCTCTCCCTCGGGTAATGGGTGATCTAATAACAATAGCAACCACCTTCTCCCGAGGGAGAAGGTCGCGATGGTTCGTGCGCGGGATGAGGGGTTAAGAGCTATTTGAAATCTACTTACTTGGCTCCACGTAATCCCCTCACCCGGCTCGCTTCGCTCGCCGCCCTCTCCCTCGGGTAGAGGGCGCTAATACGATGGTTTGTGCGCGGGATGAGGGGTTTACGTGCAGGCAATGTCTTTGACTTCGGCGGCAGAACATTTAAGAACTGGCCGTAATCCCCTCACCCGGCTCGCTCCGCTCACCACCCTCTCCCTCGGGTAGGGGACGCCATTGCGATGATGATGCTCATTTGATGTAACTCAAGCCTGTGACCCGATGCGGCAAGCTGAACCGCGATCTTCCACAGGGTGAGGGCAATTTTTCTAGGGTCTGCCCCCCGACGAACCCAAAGCCCACGCCCAAACGCCCACGCTCGCCCCCCGAGGTATAGTTTTCGCTGGCGTTGCCGCATAGCTCAGTCGGTAGAGCAGCTGACTGTTAATCAGCGGGTCGTAGGTTCGAGTCCTACTGCGGCAGCCACTCCCGCCCGCTGGGGCTTTGTGACCCCGTCACTCAAATAACGTCCATAAGCGTATGCAACGCATGATCGCGGTGGCGGTTTTGGCGCTGGGTGCGGGCTCCGCATGGGCCCCGCAGGGCGGCCAAGGCGGGATGGCGGGCGGTGAAGGGTCCTACGCGCGGCTGTTCCTCACGCCAGGCGACAAAACCGAGTGGATGTTCACGGCCAAAGAAGGCGAATTTCTGACGCTCGACGTCATGAGCGACACCTTCGATCCGGCGGTGACCGTTCTGAACGAAAAGGGCGCCAAAGTCGCCGAGAACGACGACGTGGCCCCGGGGCAGCAGAACGCTCGGGTGCGCATGCCGCTCGCCGCCGGCAAGTACCGCGCCGTGGTGACCAACTATAAGGGGACCTCGGGCGGAGCGTTCGACATCCGGGCGGACCTCCGGCCCGCCGTAGAACTTCAACTCGGCAAACCCCAGAAAACCGCTGGCATCAACGCCAGGCGGATTGCCTGGGTGAAAATCGAAAGGCCGGGAGCCTACAGCCTGAACACGGGCCGCCAAGGATCTTTCCTTCTGAAGCCGAATGGCGAACCCATACCCACGACCCAACTGGGCAACTCCGGCTGGATTCGGTTCGATGTCACGCAGGAGAACCAAGGCTTTTACACCCTGGATGCAAGAGCGGAGTCCGAAATTTCCTTGGCCCCCATCAGCGTCAAGAGGCTGCGAGTGGGCGATCCGATTGTGCTGGATCTATTGCCAGGTCATATGGTCGATCTGCAATTCCCAGCGCCAGACCGGCAAATCGTCGAGCTGGCATGGCCAGGCGATCAGAACGTGCTATTGGCGGCTACTCAGGGAGGAACCATCGTCCGCCAATCGCCCGATGGGGGTTGGGCCTTGTTTAGCGTTGCCGATGCCGCCGGCGGGGTGGTTGCCGTCGCTCCCGGCCAAGCCTCCGCCCCGCTCCGCACCCGCCTGACCACCAAACTTGCCGGCCAAGAGTGGGGCAACGAGGATGCGGTCCAACAAAACTTACCGTGGTTTGGCTATCACCTTTGGTGGATTGACTCCCAACCGGGCGAGCGCATCGACATTGCGGCGACGGCGGAGAATTTCTTGCTCGAGGTCGAAGACCAAACGCCCGGCCAAGCGCCGGCCTCGTCGACTCGCTCGAAAGGGCAGCCGGTCGCCCAATTGGTGTCCGAGTCGCTTAACGGCGGCCGGCGCGCAATCGTGGTCACCGGCTCCGGGCAGGGCGCGTACTCCTTGCGCCGAACGCGGTCCGCATTGCCCGTACTGACGCCTGGCCGCTGGATGGGAGCGGAGGCCGTAACGTACCGCTGGACCGGCAAATCCGGCGGCGATTACCTGTTTCGGCTCATGGCGGGCGATGCCTTGATCACCGTGCTTGGGTTGGACGGCACCGTTATGGGGCGAAGCGCTCCGGGGGACAGGATTTACCGGTTTCAGGTGAGCCAGGGCGGCGGTTTCTTTGTCCAATTCTCGCCGCGCACTCCGGGAACGGCCTACGAGATTCGGCTGAACGACCTGGACCAAGGCTTGCCGCCTGGCTGAATTGCAGTCGTGGGGGTTGGGATTAAGGTCAAGGCGCAAAGTTTTGGGCGAACACACTTGCTCCACAGAATGAAATCTGGCCTACATTATGGAGATACTGTCTACAGGATTGACTCGAATCAATCCTTTGTGGAGAATTACCCCAATGACCGAGATGCCTGAGGCCTTCAAGCGGCTGGAAAATTCTAGGATCAATCATGCGTTGAATGAGTTGCGATTGACAGACTGCCGAGAACGATTTGACCTGGCACTCTATCCTCTTGAGAAGGAGTTCAAGTTTGATTGACTGGTACTTTGAGCTCGAAAACCCCTTAGGTGGCATCTCTGGTGCCGGCTGTAGAAACGCGCTTGAGGGCGTTGGCCTTACTCGCGACGAGAAGATCGTGAGGGAGACTTTGCAGAACAGCGTAGATGCTCTCGCCCCAGGATCTCAGCGATCCAAAGTGGTCTTTCGCCTCGTTGATCTACATGGGTCCGCAAAGGCCAACTTCGTTCAGGCTAGTAAATTGGGAAGTATTTTGAATGAACGCGGCGCTTTATTGGAGTTGCCTACTGGTTTTGAGGCAGATTCATTCCTGACCGATAACGACTCAATTCACCTGCTTTACATAGAGGACTTCGGAACGACAGGCTTGAGGGGAGCAGAGCACAGCAAAGGAGCTAACTCAGATTTCTACAGATTTGTTTACCTGTATGGTGATGAAGAAAAAGCTACCGCTGGGGATCTATCACTTGGTTCTTACGGCCTTGGCAAAAGCGTATTGTCAAGTGCATCACAAATCTTTGCATTTCTTGTTAGTACGGTAGCTGACCCAGATTTGAGTGAGGGGGTCTATGCGAGAACCATTGGTTGTGGGCTATACAAGTCCCATGAGTTTGATGGCAGGAAGTACGGTGGGCGGGCATGGTTTGGTGACACTACGGCTAACCCTGTTTCGCCGGTATCTGCTCTTGCCGACGAACCTGCACTCGCCTTAGCAAGTGAGCTCGGATTCACTACGCGATCCAAATTTGATACGGGAACCTCAATCTGCATCGTGGGAATCATGGCAGACGCCGAAATATATGTTGATGCGGTATGTCGGTACTGGTGGCCCCGGTTTGTTAAGCAAGAGTTAGTTGTGGAGGTGATTGATCAGCAAGGGAACAAGCACATTCCGAAACCACGACAACATTCTAAACTTAAGAAATACATCGAAGCATTCGAACTAGCAACTGGAGCCGATCAGGGGAAAGACGAAGACTCAAAGCGTCAAGAATTCAGAAAAACCCATGTAGCGAGAGCTACTGGAGTTCTTGCTGCTAAACGCGGCACTCAACTGGAATCGAATGAGGAGCTTGATCCACTTGATAATCGAGTGGCCCTGCTTCGACAAAAGGGAATGGTCGTTGACTACCTTCAGATTGCGACACCTTCAAATCAAAGGTGGTTCGGAGTATTTTTAGCTGATCCGGATTCTGACGATATCTTGAAACTCTCCGAACCAGCTGCGCACAACAAGTGGGATTCAGGCTCTACACGCCTGGCAAACAAGTATGGCGTAGAGGGTAAAAGGGTGGTGGAAACAATTCACCAGCGCATCACGAGTAACATTCGTAACTGGTTTGGAGTAAGCCGCGTGGTTCAACAGCAGTCTGACCACCGTGTGCGAAGACTAGACGAGCTTTTTGGAAGACTCTTTAGTAGCCCAGGCGAGAAACAGCTGAAGCCTGAACCAAATCCTGCCCCGCTGCATCTTGATCATCTAGAAGAGACTTGGCATGAAGAAGGTGAAAGCGCCTGGATATCTGCAAATCCGATTCTGAGGTTAAAGGAAGATTCAGACCTCCCGTCGCTGGGTGTTGTGGTAAAACCGACATGTCGAATCTGTGAGGACTTAGAATTGAAGCCAGGAGATGCACTTGCAGTACAGGTTAGCAGTAATAGAGTAGAAGTAAGTCCGGACGCCAGTGGTGCATTCAGTTTTACACTTGTTCAAGGCGAGCCGATTAGGCTCAGTCTCCGTTCCGAGAAATTTGACAAAAGACTTCTAATAGATTGGCGGGTCGAGGTAAGTCCGAAGTGAAAGGCTTGACAAAGTGGAGGAAAAGCGAAGGCGGCATTGTCGGCCGATTTGGCGACCCCCGAAGAGCTCTCAAATCTGTTGCGTTAATTGTTTCTGATGGAGAAGAAAACCCGGCACGACAATCGTTTGTGGTTGATCAAGGGCTCCGTTTAAAGGATCTGCGACCGAGACTCATCCCGAAGATTGATCTTGAGCACTTAGGCCGACTTAAGGATGAGGTAAAGGATTCGCTAGGAGTTTGCTTAGTGCTCCGCGATCCCTCCGTGAAGCAATTCTCGCTAGTTGGAGATTGGCGTATCTCTGAATTGCCTGAAAGCATTCCGCTAGAAAAACTTTGCGGGTTCGAAAGAATCGTCTCCGCCAGAATGATTATCTCGGTTGGACTGAGCGTACTTGATGAGAACGCCCAGTTTGATGTTGGAACAACACTAGCTCGCAAGGACTTCAGCATTCACACTGACGCGAAAGGCAATCAGTTTCCGCACCTGTTTGTTGATCCGTCTTATTTCGAAAAGGAGGGATTACCTAATATGACTTCTTGGTATGTCCATATATTCAATGAAGATGGTGATCGTCCCGCGGAAGAGACCTTCATTGTCTACATAAATAGGGAGCTTTCGACCGTCTCTGCCACTAAAGGCGCGGACGCGATTTGGGCAGCACTAGCAGCAGACGTATTTTCGATACTTATTCAGTGCTTATTGAGAGGCGAGATACCAGTAGAGCCAACACCGGGTACGATCATGGGGAGTCTTGAGCGCCAACTTAGCGCTCTCAATCTTAACTTCCAGACTGTAAGTAGCTGGGTTAAGACAGGTGAGCTGTCCAAAATCGTAGCGGTTTCGCAAGCGATAACTCGCGTCAATTTCCTACTGCGCGGTGCTCTGTGATTCAAGACCAAGCCTACCTTCTTCCAAAAGGGTGTGCTACCTCTGCACTCCACAGTGTTCACGATGGGACCGAGCCTACAGCCGAGATTCTCAAGCCGTACAGTACACTCGTCAAGGTAGAAGGTGGATTCCGCGGTTTACACCATGACTTAAAGAATCTAACCAAGAGGCTCGGGTCGCCAAAGTTATACGAGGCTCGAGCAGAGTTTGAAGCGGAAGGGTGTGTTATTGTGCATAAGGCACTCAAACACCTTCCAAACGAGCTGATTGATGACGAGGAGTTTTGGCTTTGGCTCACAATTTACCAGTGTCGTGATATAGTTCAATGGCGTCATGGAGAAGGTGCCAAATTTGGAAACTATGGACTTGAAGGCAAGTTTGAGGGTCTGCTTTGCCGTATGTATTTGAGAGCGCATGTCGTCTTCTTGGACTCGGAAAACGATCCCTATGCGCTCGCAAGAATGGGCACCCAAGATTTTTGGCGGAGTTTCATGATTCGCCGCAACTATGCTTCGGTAAAGTCAATGGCACGTGCATTTGCTACCGTTGTAAACAACAGTCCTAATGGCGCGCTTTCCGACGATGTGGTACGAAAGCTTGGTCCAAAGATCACTCAATTGAATTGTAGCTATACATTTGAGCTTTTGGATGAACACCAATGCACACTATTTGTTAAGCGTGAGTTAGCAAGGCTGTTCCCAGACTATGGGAGCTAGGTCAGAGATATCTGAAACGATAACTCTTGAGAAGAATATTCTTGTTCGAGAGGTAGTTGCCGGGAGGTTCGGAGCGGTTTCTAAGGCTACGGCATTAGCAGACTCATACGAAACACCTGCTGACTTGTGGGACGCGGGCGAATTGCGTAGTTCTGATATTGATCTTCCACGCGGGTCTGGGGAGGGCATCGTTTTTGCGGACATATTTTGCGGAGCGGGTGGTCTCAGTCAGGGAGTTCACGACGCCTGCATGGCCCTTGGCGTACGGAATCAGTGTGCGTTTGGTGCGGATCAGGATCAAGAAGCTTTGGCAATCTTTTCAGAGAACCTAAAACCTGCGGTAACCCTGAACCGAAACATCTCGCATCTTGTGGACTATTTAGTTGATGGACAGGCGGACTCTGCGCACTTTGCGTATCCGCCATCTCTGATTGAAAGTCGTTTAGATGCGTGGCGACATAAGGTAACTCTTCTTGTCGGCGGCCCTCCGTGTCAAGGTCACTCAAACCTAAACAACAAGACTCGGCGAGAAGATCCGAGAAACTTGCACTACTTGTCTGTACCTGCCCTTGCGATCGCACTAAACGTGAGGGCGGTGGTCATTGAGAATGTTCCGGATGTTCGCCAGGATAAGGCGTCCGTTTTTTCAACGGCTAGTGCATTGCTAAAATCTGAGGGATTTCATGTGGACAGTATCCTGATGAATGCCGTTAATCTGGGTATACCGCAGACGCGCAAACGGCTCTTCTTGGTTGCGACGAAGGGGCGTCCACTGAAGTTGCAGGCGGCATACGAAGCATGTGCCAGGGGTATTCGGCCACTTAGTTTTGCGATCAATGATCTCGAAACGATTAAATCGGAGAACGTATTTGACTCTACTGCGAACATTGATGCGGTAAGCCAGTCACGTATAGACTACTTGTTTGATCACTCTCTCTATGAGCTGCCTAACGAAATGCGACCAGATTGTCATAGAGACGGACATAGTTATCCCTCGGTTTATGGGAGATTAAACGAAAACCTTCCGAGCGGGACAATTACGCAAGGATTTAACACGATCGGAAGGGGTCGCTTTATACATCCAACGCAGAGGCGTCCGATTTCTCCTCATGAGGCTGCCAGGATTCAGGGATTTTCTGACCGCTTTAAGTGGCTGCTAAAGGACGGTGCCTCCTTGCCCCGATCAACATATGCAAAGCTAATTGGAAATGCGGTACCGCCGAAAATGGGTTACGCCGTGATGCTTGCTATACTCGAAAGCTTGTTTCCGAAGGACAGTGAGCAGGAGCTAAAGGCGGGCTTGACACCTCGGCAGCCGCTTAGTCATCAGTAGTTAGGTTTGGGGCGGCGGCGCAAAAAGTCAAAACCGCCATCCCTTGATGGGTAACGTGCAAAGCGATGTCCCTTGCCGGTGATCTCCTGGACCGTCACTTGAACCTTTACCGCGGCGTCGACCCCGCCGTGGCCGAGGCAATTTACGACCCGAACGTCACGTTCGAGTTCGTGTACGCCCCGCAGCACCACACCCAAAGGATCGAAGGGCGGGACAAGGTTGCCGCGTGGCTGGGGCGCATCGGAGAGTTCTTTGCTCCCGGCGAAGTCGGAGTCGACACCGTGTACGAGCTGACCGAACCGGACCGGTATGTGGTCGAGTACCACGCTACGGCTACTTCCAAGGAAACCGGCAAGCCCTACGCTCAGAATTACATCGCGATCGTCACGCTGCGCGAGGGGAAAATCGCCCACGTGAAGGAGTACTACAACCCGGTGCGGGTGCTGGTGGCGACGGGCGAGATGGAAGAACCCGGCTCGTAAGCGCTTAGCGGGTCATCTGCCAGCGGTTTAGCGGCAGCCAAATGACTTCGCTCCGGCCCACGATGCGCTCGCGCGGGACGATGCCCCACGCGCGACCGTCCGCCGAATTGTTGCGGTTGTCCCCGATGAACAGATACATCCCAGCGGGAAGCGGCTCGGGCTTGGCGTCTTTCAGTCGGGCCGCCTCGTTCAAATCGGTCATAACGAACTTGGGCGCGACCACATAAGGCCGCATCCGGTCTCCGAACTTGGTCGGCTGGGCAAAGGCGCTGTTGGCATCGGCCGAGGTCCAGTTGAACGGGATGACTTGGTCGCCAGATTTCACCAACTTGAAGTTCGGCATGGTCATATTCGCACGCTCGGCCTCATCGTAGGCGCGAAAGTCCAAGCAGTTATTACCGGCTTCCCGGGTGCATTCGCTGTAGGTTCGGTACGGCTCGTCGACCTTGGAGCCGTTGCGGTACAGCACCCCTTCGCGTAGCTCGATCACGTCTCCCGGCACGCCAATGCAGCGCTTGATGAAATCGACCTTCGGCTCACCATTCGAATCTAAATCGGCAGGTCCCACCGCTTCCACCGGCGGGCGGAAAACCACAATGTCTCCCGCTTTCGGGTCGGAATAGCGATAGATGGCCTTGTTCAGCAGGATGAAATCGTTCACGTGGAGGGTGGGCCACATCGATCCGCTGGGAATGGTGAACGTTTGCAACAAAAACGGTCGGATGATGAGAAAAACGAACACCGCCGCGTAAACGAATGCGTCGCAAACCTCGTTCACGAACTTGGCGAGGCGAAACCCGCCGAACCGACGATACGCCGGTGTGCGCTCCAAGATAGGTGCCAGTACCAGGCGGATGAGGGTAAGCACCGCCACAAACGCGAAAACCTGGCTCAGGGGGGTCCGAGCCAGGTTGTCGATAAGTTGGCGAGTGTTGGGGTCCAACGGTTAAGTTAGCGCTTCTCGCGGATGCGCGCTTCTTTGCCGACCTTGTCGCGCAGGTAGTAAAGCTTGGCGCGGCGCACTCGGCCCCGGCGCGTGACTTCGAATTTGGCCACGTTGGGCGAGTGCAGCGGGAACGTGCGCTCGACGCCGACCCCGTTGCTGATCTTGCGCAGGGTCACGGTCTCGGCAATTCCACCGTTCTTGAGGGCGATCACCGTCCCTTCGAATAGCTGAATGCGCTCTTTACCGCCTTCGCGCACCTTCACCGATGCCTTCACGGTATCGCCCGGCCAAATCTTGGGGAGATCTTCTTTCTTATAGGGAGCGGCCACGCTCTCCAAAATCGCTTGCTTGGACATTTCTATCTTGCGTCAGAGGCGAGGGCGGCGAGCCCGTCGCTTGAACCAAAGGCGAATTATGGCAGGTAATCGCCTACGATTGCCCGTCGAGACGCTTGCGGATGACCTCGGACTGCGCTTGGCGCCACTGGGCTACGGCGGCATGATCCCCGCTGAGGAGTACGGCCGGCACGTCGAGGCCGCGCCAAACGGCGGGACGCGTATAGTTGGGCGGACCGTAATCCAAGTCGGCAAAGCTATCCGCGTTCAGGCTTTCGGGGTTGCCCAGCACCCCGGGAAGTTGCCGAGCCACCGCATCGGCCATGACGGCCGCCGCCAGCTCTCCGCTGGAGATGACATAGGGTCCAAGACTGTACATTTGCGCGTCGAAATGTTCGCCGAGCCGCGCGTCGATCCCCTCGTAGTGGCCACAGACCCAATAGATCGCGTCGGCCTCGGCAAGACGTTGGGCCACTTGTTGGTGGAAAGGTTCACCCGCGGGGTCCGGAATTACCACGCAAGATCGCTTGGCCACCGCCCCTTCGAACTCGAGGGCCTGGGCAATGGGCTCGGCCCGCATCAGCATCCCGGGAGCGCCCGAAAATGGGGTGTCATCGACCTTTTGGTGGCGATCGTAGGTGAAATCTCGGGGACTGCGGCAGTGCACTTTCAGTCGACCCGCCTCCACCGCCCGGCCCATGATGCTAGAGCCAAAGTGCGCATGAAGGACCTGGGGAAAGAGCGAGACGAAGATGAAGCGCATGGGCGAGCCGCCGGGCCGGTGGCTGGTATCGTATACCCACTTTAAGACCCCATGGCCAACGTACCATCCGACCTTCGTTACACCGTCAGTCATGAGTGGGTTCGGCTCGAAGGAGACATCGCCAAGGTCGGTATTACCGACTATGCCCAGAGCGAATTGGGAGATGTGATCTTTGTCGACCTTCCGAATGTTGGGCGCGTACTCCAAAAGGACGAGGTGTTCGGCTCTTTAGAATCCGTGAAGACGGTGAGCGACCTGTACGCGCCGCTGGCGGGCGAGGTCATCGAGGTGAACACCGTTCTTCAGATATCCAGCGAGACCGTAAATGAAGATCCTTACGGTGACGGGTATCTGCTAACCCTTCGCGTGAGCGATCCCGGGCAATTCGAAACGCTGCTCGACGGCCCGGCCTATTCGGCAACCATCGCCTAACGCCGGAATGCCGTACGTTCCCCATACCGAATCTGACGAGCGCGCCATGCTGGCTCGCATCGGCGTCGAAACCATCGATGAATTGTTTCGCGAGATTCCCGGGAATCTTCGGCTGGCTCCGGGCCGGCTGGCTCTTCCTTCGGCCATGGACGAGGCTCGGCTCGCCTCGCACTTGCAAGAGCTAAGCCGCCAAAATGTCGATCTCGGCCAGGTCACCTGCTTTTTGGGCGCCGGTATTTACGACCGGTACATTCCCGCCACCGTAGACGCGGTGATATCGCGCGGAGAGTTCCTTACGGCGTACACGCCCTATCAGCCTGAGGCTTCGCAGGGCTACCTGCAAACCATCTACGAGTTTCAGACGATGGTCGCCGATCTCCTGGGCTGCGATATCGCCAACGCGAGCATGTACGATGGCTCCACCAGCTTGGCCGAGGCCGCCATCATGGCCACCGGGCTGCGCGATCCGAAGCGGGTCGCCGTCAGCCGGGCCATTCACCCTCATTATCGCCAGGTACTGGACACGTATTGCTGGGCGGCCGGTATCGAAGTGGTCGAATTGCCGATGCACGACGGAGTCACCGCGTCGGTTGACGACCTTCCGCCCGTTGCCGCGATTCTATTGCAGAGTCCCAATTTCTTCGGGAATTTGGAAGCGGTGCAGACCTTTTCTCAGGCGGCCCACAAGCGGGAGGCGCTCCTCGTCGTTTCCGCCGACCCCATCGCGTGCGCCCTGTTGCCTCCGCCCGGGCAGCAGGGCGCCGATGTGGTCACTGCCGAAGGGCAGTCGTTGGGTATTCCGATGGGCTTGGGAGGGCCACTCTTGGGCTTGTTTGCCTGTCGGCAGGAGTTCGTGCGGGCAATTCCGGGCCGCATAGTTGGGCGCACGCAAGAGGTGGCCGGTGAACGCATGGGTTACGTCATGACGCTACGTACCCGCGAGCAGGACATTCGCCGGGAAAAAGCGACCAGTAACATTTGCACCAACCAGGCGTTGATGGCGCTCGCCGCAACGGTATATATGGCGGCGTTAGGGAAGAACGGCTTGCGGTCGGTGGCGCAATCTTCCACCCAAAACGCTCACTACGCGGCGTCGAGATTGAGCGAAGCCGGCTTCTCGGGCGCATTTCCCGGCAAATTCTTTGATGAGTTCGCGCTGTCTTTGCCGATACCGGCGCGAACGGTGCGCGACCGCGTGTTGGAAGACGGGATTTTGGCGGGATTGCCGCTGGGCGACTATTTCCCGGAACTTGAGAACGCGCTCCTGATCGCCGTTACCGAAATGCGGACCCGGGCGGAAATCGACGCGTTGGTCGACTCCATCGCCCGGGCCTCTCGGTAACGAGAGCTTACAGCCGGTACTGGGTGTAGGCGCTATTCATCCGCGTGGATTGGCCGGACGTGAACTTGAACATGCACGCATCATCGCTGTAGTCCATGAAGTTCTCGATGGGGTCGAGACCCGGGTAGCGGCGGCCGGTGCAGCTATCCCGACCCGAGGGGCATCCGTACGCGGGGGATCGCTCGGCGGGCGTGTCGCTTACGTAGTCGTTGTTGGTGCTACAACCACCCTGGAAGGTGTGGTACAGGCCCAACCAGTGTCCGACCTCGTGGGTGCCCGTATCACCCAAGTTGTAGGGTGAGGCGCTTCCACCCGGCAAAGATTGGTTGAGCACCACAACCCCGTCGTTTTTGGGGTTCGAGTTGTAGTTCCACGGGAAGGTTGCCCAGCCCAGAAGGCCGCCGCCCGGGCTGCTGATGTAAAAGTTAAGCGTGCCCTTACCGCCCTGGCGAAGGGCGTTCTTCATTTGCGATTCGGCGGTGGATCCGGGACCGGCGGTGTACCAGGTGGAATTGGTGGTGCGGGTGATGCCCGCTAGGGTGTAGCTCACGCCGATGTTGGCTCCACCCGTGCTTCCGTTGAACGAGTTGTTCAGCACGCTCAGCTGGCTGGTGATCCAGGTGTCGGGGATATCGCCGTTGCTGATTCCCGACCCCTTGTTGATTACGTGGAAGTACACGGGAATGACGACCGGGTTAAAGCGAACGGGGCCCGTAACGACCAACGTCGGCTCGATTCGAGCCAGTTCGGTTGGGGTCGGGTGAATGGTTCCGCACTTGGGGTTGGTCGAGGGGGCGGTTTCGGCGATCTGCACGGCTTGGCGTACCGATGCCGAGTCGACCGCCGTACCCGAGGTGCCGGCACAACCGGAGATCAGCACGGCAAAGCCGGTGGCGTAGTAAGGAAGTTTCATCGCAATCCTCCCGCAAAGGGATGATGCAGTGTAGGACGCGATCCCAAAAAATCCAAGCAATTTGTAAAAGAAGTGAGACACAGGGGTACCCGGTATTGGTATCTCAGGGCGCAGGTTTGCCTTGGTACCATGAAGCAAAGATGACCACCAAACGGGTTCCGGAACCGCGACTGCTCTTCGAAAAGTCACGGCCGAATCGAGTCGGGTGCAACGTGCCCCGACCCGATACTCCCGCCTTCGATTGGCAGAGTTATTTCGGAGAGGTTCGCGAGGAGCTACCGCTTCCCGAAATCTCCGAACTGGAGGTGATGCGCCACTTTGTGAACCTGAGCCACCTCAATTACGGCATTGAGACCGGCTTCTATCCGCTGGGATCGTGCACCATGAAGTACAACCCGCGGATCAACGAAGTAGTGGCGCGATATCCAGGATTTGTCCGCGCGCACCCGTTGCAGCCGGTTTCGACGCTGGCCGGAGCGCTCGAGGTTCTGGCCGGTGTTCAGACTATGCTCGCCGAGATCACGGGCTTCGACGCCATCAATCTGCAACCGCTGGCGGGCGCGCACGGTGAGCTCACCTGTCTAATGCTCATTCGCGCTTACCACGAAGATCGCGGCCAAGGTCACCGCGATTTAGTGCTGGTGCCCGACTCGGCTCACGGTACCAATCCCGCATCGGCGGCGCGTTGCGGCTACCGGGTGAAAAGTATTCCCACGGACGCCCAGGGCAGCACCGACTTGGATCAACTGCGCAACCTACTGATGGGAGAAGCGGGCGCGCAGATTGCCGCGCTTATGCTCACGAATCCCTCCACCTTGGGCTTGTTCGAGTCGAACATCGAGGAGATTTGCCGCATGGTGCACGAGGCCGGTGGTCAAGTGTTTTGCGATGGCGCGAATATGAACGCGATGGTCGGAACCACTCGGCCTGGTGATCACGGCTTCGACTGCATGCATTTGAACCTCCACAAGACGTTTTCCACCCCGCACGGAGGCGGCGGACCGGGATGCGGCGCCATCGGACTCCAAGCCCATTTGGCTCCGTACCAGCCCGTTCCCGTGGTCATCCCGGGCGCCCCGCCGACCCTCGACTACGATCGGCCAAAGACCATCGGCCGGGTGAGCGCGTTCTATGGGCAGTTTCTCATGGAGGTACGGGCCTACGCGTACTTGCTGGCGTACGGTCGGGAGCACATGGCCGACATCAGTCGATACAGCGTTCTGAACGCGAACTACGTTCGGGCTCGCTTGCAAGAGGTGTTGCCGCCCGCGCACGATCGCCCTTGTATGCACGAGTGCATCCTGACGGCCGAAAAGTACAAGAAAGTGCACGGCGTGCGGGCGCTGGATATCAGCAAGCGGCTCATCGACTACGGCTTTCACCCGCCGACCAATTACTTCCCGCTCATCGTTCCCGAGTGCTTGATGATCGAGCCCACCGAAACCGAGACGAAGGAAACCCTGGACGAATTTTGCGATGCGATGATCGCGATTTGCCGGGAAGCCGTCGAGGAGCCCGAAACCCTGCATCGCGCACCCGTGAGCCAAATCGTCGGCCGGCTGGACGAAACAATGGCTGTCAAAAAACTGGACCTGCGTTGGAAACCATCCCTGGAAGCCGTGCCCGTTTCTTAAACCGTGGCGTTTGCGAAGGGGAAGAGGCAATGCGGCGAGACGCCTTGCTTTTGGATGAGGAAGGGTTCGCGTACCACGTTTACCAATGGGCGCGCCCGACCGTGAGTCTCGGGCGCTTCTGTCCCCCATGGGAATGCGAAATGCCTACGGTGACCAGGCCGACGGGCGGCGGCGCCGTTCTTCACGGTTGGGATTGGACGCTGGCCATCGTGGGTGATCGGCCCCCGGCAGCGGTGCGACCGCAGCAAATCTTACAAATCGCCATGGAGCCGGCGGTGCTCGCCCTTCGCGAGTGCGGGTTGACCGTGGAGTGGGGAAACGGTAGCGTCGGTGACGGGCCGGTTTGCTTTTCGACCACCGCTCCGATCGACCTTTGCGGGCTGAATGGTCGAAAGGCGGTTGGGTGCGCGATGCGCCTTACTCGGCAGCGGTATCTGATTCAGGCGTCCGTGGGATGCGCTGCCGTTCCGGCCTCGTACGGAGAATTCACCTGGCAAAGCACTCCCAAATGGGATAGCACGCGTTTCCCCAATGTTCTCCGGTCGATGTTACAGTAACGTCCAGTAACATGGTGTTCCTTCAAGAATTTCGCGAGTTCGCTATCCGTGGAAGCGTGATCGATTTGGCCGTGGGTGTCATCATCGGCGCCGCTTTTCAAAAGATCGTCGATTCGGCAGTGGGAGATGTCATGATGCCGGCTTTGGGTCGGATAACCGGGGGAATGGACTTCAAGGACCTTTACTTTCCCTTGGCGGGCCAAGAGTACGGTCTACCGTTGGCCAGAGCGCAACAGGGCGGAGCCGTTATCGCGTACGGCCAATTCTTTAACGTGTTGATCCAGTTCCTCATCATGGCATTCGCGGTGTTTCTCATCGTGAAGGCCGTCAATCGATTGCGCGAGGCACAACCTGGGTTCGCCCCTCCCGCACCGGAACCGACGTCGGAAGAGAAGGTTCTGGTGGAAATTCGCGACCTGTTAAAGGCGCGGAGTTAGGAGGGCGACTCCCCGGACCGGAATCCGGGGAAGTTCGCCTACTGCATCGGGGGCGGCGTGATACTGAAGCCCTGCGCGGTGAGCTCTTGTCCGATATGCCGGAGCTTCTTCATCGCCCGAAGCTCGATTTGACGAACGCGCTCGCGGGTTACGTTCAACTCGGAACCGACCTCTTCCAGCGTCCGTTGACGCCCGTCTTCCAAGCCGAAGCGAAGCCGCACCACATCCCGCTCGCGAGAGGTGAGGCGACCCAAGATGCCGTCGATCTCCTCGCGCCGGATGAGCGTGGAGGTGACGTCACCGGGGTTCGGCATGTTGTTTGACTGAACAAAGTCGCCGATGCTCGAGTTGTCTTTTTCGCCCACCGGAGTCTCCAGCGAGATCGGCTCCACCGCCACGCGCATCATCTCGCGCACGCGGTCGATGCTCAAGCCCACTTCCTTCGAGATCTCCTCTTCGGTGGGTTCGCGTTGCAGCTCTTGCTGCAGCCGCGAGGCGGTCTTGACCACCTTATTGATCAACTCGGCAACGTAAACCGGGATGCGAATCGTGCGCCCCTGGTTGATGATCGCGCGGGCGATGGCGCGGCGAATCCACCACGTGGCGTACGTGCTGAATCGGAATCCCTTGCGCCAATCGAACTTCTCGACCGCGCGGATAAGCCCCAGGTTGCCCTCCTGAATGAGGTCGGCCAAGGGAATGCCGCGGGCGTTGTACTTTTTGGCAATACTGACCACCAAGCGCAGGTTCGACTCGATGAGTATCCGCTTGGCGTTCATGTCACCGGCCTGCACCTTGCGGGCCAAGTCGACTTCCTGCTCGGGCGTGAGGAGTTGGGCGCGCCGGGTTTGGCGCATCCACATCTCCAACTCTTCGCTGTCGTCGTGGGGCTTGACTTCTTCTTCGGCTTCGTCTTCGGCCGCGTCCAACTCGAGCAAGTCGTCTTCGGCGGGCTCGACGCTCGGGTCGTCTAGCGAAGGAGCGCTCTGAGCTTCCAAGTAGGTATGGCGCCCCGGCGTGCGGACCGTAATGGCACGGCCTCGTCGCGGTTGAGTGGCTAACCCGTTATTTACTGGCATAATTCTTTCGCGCCGTTGTACGGCGGCGTCACCTATCCTTTACGGCTGGCCCGACCGTCCTCATCAACTCGGCCAGTCCATTCGTGGGTCCGTCGCAACCCCACTGTTTCGACGGGTAATCAACCTATCACCCTCTCTCACGTCTGTCAATAAGTGGATTGGCGTACGCGCGAAAGGTTTAGACCAAGTTTCTTTGACGTAACTTTGGGGGCAAAACGTTTCTTCAAGGTGACAGGTTTCTTATCGAGTTCGAAAACTCTCGGCGCTTTCGCACATGGCCCGGCCGAGGGCAACCGCGTCATCGGGCGAATGCCATGGCAAAAAACTTGCGCGAATTACCGACCGAGCGTGTTCCTCCGAAAAGCCGGCCGCCAAAAGCGAGGGGCTGGGTTCGACGGTTCTCGAAGAGCATGCCGCGCCCGCGCTTGCGGCGAATCCGCGCTCATCTAATGCCTGCACCATCGCCGCGCCTTCGACGCCCTCGAACATCCACGCCGTGATGTGCGGAATCTTTTCTGAGCCGCCAATCCGAATGGCGCCAGTAGGGGTAAGTGCCTCGATCAGGGCCTCCTCGCCAAGCATCGATGCCGCCCGCCATTCCTCGTAGATTTCTGGCAGGTGACCCAAGACGGCCCCAAAACCCACAATTCCCGGCACATTCAGCGTTCCCGCTCGACGACCGCCCTCCTGCTCTCCTTCGAACAAGGCCGGCAGATAACCGTCGCGAAGATAAACCATTCCGATGCCTAACGGTCCTCCGAGCTTATGCGCGCTAAAGAACGCGGCTGCCGCACTCTCCACTTGGAAATCGGTTTTGCCCAGCGCTTGCGTCGCATCGATCAAGACATCACGATCGGTCATAAGCTCGGGATGCCACACGGTGCCGGTCTCGTTGTGCACGGCCAAGTGAGCCATTGGCCCGGGTGTTGATGGCCGCTCGGTTTCCCAGCCAGACGACGACAGCACCTTTGCCCCCACCGCAAGCGCGACCGCCCGCACCGCGCTGTGTTCAAAAGGCGATATGGCGAGTTCGGGCACCATGCGCACCAGCCAGGCGGCGGCTTCGGTCGACCCCGAAGTAAAGGTAATTTGATCGGGAGATTCGGCGCCGATGGCCTCTGCGGCAGTTTCGCGTACTGCTTCTACCGCGTCGCGCGCCCGCAGCCCCCAGCCGTGCATGGAGTGCGCGTTACCCGGTAAGTCGTCTAGGGCGCGAAGCATGGCTTCTCGCGCCGCCGGGTGGATCGGCATTCCGGCCGCGCTATCGAAGTACCGTTTCAAGCGGGGGTCGGCGGACCACGCCGATTGCATACGTTACCTTCCGACCGGTACGCGGTCCAGCGCTTCGGCCACCAAGCGCGGCACATCGCTGGTGCGGTCGGCCACGGTCGCCCCGGCGGTCAAGAGAGCATCGACCTTGCCTTGGGGCGTTCCCGTGTTTCCGCTGATGATGGCGCCGGCGTGCCCCATACGCTTGCCGGGAGGGGCGGTGCGGCCGCTAATGAACCCGACCACCGGCTTGCTCATGGTCCGGATGAATTCGCAGGCGGTTTCCTCGTCCGAGCCCCCAATCTCACCGACCAGCACCACGGCCTGGGTGGCGTCGTCGGCTTCGAACATCTCCATCACGTCCAAGAACCGCGTGCCGGGAAGGGGGTCGCCCCCGATGCCCACGCACGTGGTTTGGCCGAGCCCCGCCCGGGTGAGCTCCCATACGATTTCGTAGGTCAGCGTTCCGCTGCGCGATACCAGACCGATCGGCCCCGGCGTGAAAATATTGCTCGGCATAATGCCCATCTTGCATTCGCCCGGCGTGATGATGCCCGCGCAATTGGGCCCCAGGAGTCGCGTTTCCCCATTGGCCTGGATCCGGTTCACCATGCGAATCTCGTCGTGAATCGGCAGCCAGTCGCTGATGCACACGACAAACGGAATCCCGGCGGCCTCGCATTCCAGGACACTGTCGGCAGCGAATGGACCCGGTACAAACACGATGGCCGCGTTTGCCCCGGTCTCGGCGACGGCATCGGCGGCCGAATCGAACACCGGTCGATCCAAATGACGCATGCCCGCCTTCCCCGGAGTCACACCGCCCACGATTTGCGTTCCGTAGGCGATCATTTGTTCGGTGTGGAACGTTCCTTCTTTGCCGGTCATGCCGCACACCAGCACCCTTGTCTCACGCCCCACCAAAATCGCCATCTATTACGAGAATACCGTCGCCTGATTCGTGCTAATCTTCTCGTGGCCGTAAAGCCACCGCTGAATTTGAGGCGTGCCTTAAAACGGGGGAACCAGACCTAGTGGGGTGAATAGCGCTCTCGGGCGCTTAGGGTGTCTCTTGACCCGAATCCGTCAGCTAACCTCGTAAGCGGCGCAAGGGAACGAAAACGCAGGACATCTCCGGCTTGCCGGGAGGAAGCGCGGCAACGACGCCGAGCCACTGTGGGGTCTTTTGCCTTTATTGGCCCGCCGGAGCCTAGCGGCTCGAGTCGGCGACCACGGGGCGGCAATGGAGCCGTCGGGGGACCGGCTTCCGCGCGGATTCGGCGCTTGGTTCCACCTCCTGTTCGGGCGGTCTCCTCTTGAGGAGCCCGCCCTTTTGCCCTTGGGGCGGTATCTTCCACGGCGTGAGACAGAACGCGCCGGGAGTTCGCTACGCCGAAGTTTTCCGCGAAACTAAGGAAACGCGCGTTCAGGTCGTGCTGGACCTCGACGGGGGTCGCCGCCAAGATATCGCAACCGGCATTCCGTTCTTCGATCACATGCTGGAACTGATGGCGTTCCATGGGCAAATCGACCTAGGCATCAGCGCCGTCGGTGACCTGGAAATCGACGATCACCACACCATCGAAGACGTCGGGATCGTTTTGGGTCAAGCCTTGGTGCAAGCCTTGAACGATGACTCGCCCGTCGAGCGGTACGGAAGCTGCCACGCCCCGATGGACGAGGCGCTGGTGTTGGCGGCCGTCGACATTTCGGGCCGTGGGGTGCTGGCGTACGACCTTGCCTTCACCCGCGAAAGCTTGGGCGGGGTCTCGACCGAAAACGTGCACGAGTTCTTTCGGGCATTTGCCGTGAACGCCAAGATCACGCTACACCTGCGCCAGTTGGCGGGCGAGAACAACCACCACATTTGCGAAGCGGCCTTCAAAGGTGTGGGCCGCGCGCTTCGGATGGCGACCCGCGTGACCGACCGGCGGGGAAGCAGCAGCACCAAGGGGTCCCGCGATTGATTCGCATCCTCGATTACGGCATCAACAACCTGCACAGCGTCGCCAAAGCGGTGCGCTTTCTGGGCTTCGAGCCAAGCGTCGAGCCACATTTGCGGGACGCCGAGCGGCTGATTTTGCCGGGCGTCGGCGCGTTTGCCCCGGCGATGCGTGCTTTGGCGCCCCATGCGGATGCGATTCGGCGCTTTGCGGAATCGGGCCGGCCGGTTTTGGGGGTGTGCCTGGGTCATCAACTCCTCTTCGAGCGGAGCGAAGAGAATGGAGACACATCAGGTCTCGGTCTCCTTTCCGGCGATGTTCGCTACCTTCGTCCGGAGCCAGGTCTTAAAGTGCCCAACATCGGCTGGTGCCCGTTGGCCATCGATCGGCAGCTGGGCCTGACCCAAGATGCCAACTCCGGCGACCAGGTGTATTTCGTCCATTCGCTGGTCGCCCGGCCGCTCGATCCGTCGATCGTGGTTGCATGGGCAACTCACGCCCGGCCGTTTGCCGCCATTGTGAATCAGGGTTCGGTTTGGGGATGCCAGTTCCACCCCGAAAAAAGCGGGGCCGTCGGTTTGAGGCTGTTGCGCCGGTTCTTGCAATGCTGATCTTTCCCGCTATCGATATTCGGGATGGCCGCTGCGTGCGGCTCGCTCAAGGGGATTACGCGCGGGAAACGGCCTACCATGACGATCCAGTCGAGGTTG
>Ga0224722_1000577_pt1 | contig 21372 bp, 20 predicted proteins | sample Balambano_FR1_Me_FD_161646 | JGI IMG/M metagenome (GOLD analysis project Ga0224722, IMG submission 161646) | Freshwater sediment microbial communities from Lake Towuti, South Sulawesi, Indonesia - Balambano_FR1_MetaG | ecosystem: Environmental > Aquatic > Freshwater > Lake > Sediment | place... | reverse complement strand
TCGATGGTGGTTGACCTCTCGCGCACCCATCCGACCCCATGGGGGGCAGCACCTCCTCGTCGGCATAGTAGCCAGACTGATGCGGTTCTCTACGAAATCAGTGTGCGCGATTTTACGGTGCAAGCCTCCAGTGGAGTAAGCCCAGAGAAGCGGGGCAAGTATGCCGGGTTGGTACAAGCCGGAACCCGTGTGCCGGGAACCGACTTCCCAACGGGCTTGGACTACCTGCAACGCCTCGGTGTAACCGATATTCACCTGCTCCCGGTGCAGAACTTTTTGACCGGAAGCAAGGAGGAGTACACATGGGGATATGCCACCAACCTTTTTAATGTGCCGGAAGAGACGTACAGTGTCACGCCGGACGACCCGGTGGGTGTGATTCGTGAGTTTAAGCAGATGGTGGAGGGGCTACATCGTGCCGGATTACGGGTAGTTCTGGACGTGGTATATAACCATACTTGGCCCCCCGAAGGCGATGGCTCGGCGTTCTGGCAAACCGTTCCCTACTACTATTTTCGGAGCAATGACCGGGGCGATATTCTTAATGAGTCCGGGGTGGGGAATGCACTACACGACGAACGTCCGATGGTTCGTAAGTTTGTGCGCGATAGCCTGCTCTATTGGATGGACGAGTACAAAATTGACGGTTTCCGCTTCGATTTGATTGGGATGTTTCACCGCGATAGTGTCGTGGATTGGGCAAAGGCGATGCGTGCCAAGCGTCCCGATGTTATCCTGTACGGGGAACCCTGGACAGGGGGCGGACCGACCCGCTTTGGGAAGGGAGAGCAGCGTCGTTCGGGGATGGCGGTCTTTAACGATAACTTCCGCAATACATTTCGTGGTGATTTGGACGGAACCGCGCCGGGCTTTGCCCTAGGGGGTGGGGCTTCGATGCAGGCATTGCAAAAGGCAGTGATGGGGTGGATTGATAGTCCCCAAGCCAAAGATGGTTTTGCCGATAGCCCTCAAGAAACCATTAACTATGTGTCTGCTCACGACAATATGACCCTTTGGGATAGGGTTCGCAACTCCATTGCGGATACCCAACCGGAACAGCAACGCGCCTCAGTACGGCTATTCGGGGCGGTAGCCCTACTCTCACAAGGGGTTCCTTTTTTAGAGGGGGGAGTGGAGATAGGGCGAACTAAAGGGGGAAACGAGAACTCGTATGGTGCAGGGGATAAGGTGAATGGGTATGATTGGGCAAGAGCCACCCGGTTCACCGATGTTCTGGAATACTACCGGGGATTAATTGCCCTGCGCCATGCTCACCCGATTTTTCGCCTTGCGACGGCAAAAGAGGTGCATCGGGCGATACGCTTTGTGCCGACCAAAGACCTTCCCGAAAAAACCTTTGCCTACACACTCAATGGAACTACCGCTAAGTCTCCCTACAAAGAGTATCTAGTGGTTTTCCACGGGGGAACAGAAGCAAACCGCTTTATTCTCCCGCCGGGAGAATGGATAGTGCTGGCAGACGACAAGCGTGCCTCTGCAACTCCATCGGGCAAGGTACAGGGAACGCTGATGCTCTCTCCCCTCTCTGCCTCGGTGCTGGCACGTTAAAAAACGTTTAGGCAGTCGCAAACTCTGTGTAGGGGCGCACCGAAGGGTGCTTAAATGCCAACACGATAGACTCTTTGGGAATCCCGGCTTCCAAGAGTTGGGTGGCGATGCCTTCTTCGGTATTATCTTGTTGAATCCACAGTTTTCCGTCAACGATGTCTATGTGAACCAAAAGACCGTGGATTCGTCGGTAGCCATCCCACCCCTGAGTAATTAACAGATAGCGATCATGCTCCCTATCCACGACGGGCACAACTTCAAACTTTGCTTTCTCGCCGGGCCATCTCTGCCACTCCGCGAAAACCGTGTTTATTACCTCACGGTATTGGGTTACGAGATCCATTGAATTACCACCTCTGCATCAGTATCAAATACGAGAAGGCGAGTAATACGCTCTTCTAATATCAATGCGCCCACTGCTACTTTGAAAATCCCCTCATAGATAGGACGACTCACAGCCAGATACAAAGTACGCTCCGGTTCCAAACGTCGCAAAACTTGCTCATAGACAACATACTGACCAACTGCTAAATGCAGGTCTTTCATATCAGAACGTCCTGCAAATGTCTTGATTGCGACGGCAATTTTTGCACTTCCACGTTCTGCATTGATAATTTTTTCCGCGCCTAAGTCTATAAAAAGGTCTTTACCTTCGTACTTAAGCGAAAGAGGGCTATCTGTAATTGTCCAACCTTCTTTAGTGAGAGCATTCATTACCGCAGAATGAAATTGGTCTAAAGCGGGCATCGGTACTATTTTATCGTGAAAAACGGGTGGGTTGGGAGAAGAAGAAGGACCGCCTCCCTCCCTACAAGTCCGCCCCTAAAAGGACCGGGCAAACCGCACAGACAATCATCGGTTCGCGTGCTTTTGGTGATAGGGGAAGGGGCGAATTCGCCAATTGGGAATCTGTGCCGTACAATACGGTTCGGTATGGACAATTTGCCTCTTTTTCCGTGGGGGGATTCCCCACGATGACTCGTTTAATTACCCGTTCGCGTGCCGAAGAGATACTCTCCCAATTTGCAGGATTGAAGGTTCTGGTTGTCGGCGACTTAATGCTGGATGAACATATTCGGGGGGTTGCTACTCGTGTCTCACCGGAAGCACCGGTGCTTGTGGTCGAATCTCGCGAGGAGACGTTTGTTCCGGGGGGAGCGGCAAATGTTGCCAATCAACTCCTTGCCTTTGGGGCAAAAGTTTTTGTTGCGGGAGTGGTAGGAAAAGATACCGCAGGTGATAGACTTTTGGAGAATTTGGGTACAATGGGCGCGGATACAACCACTGTCATCCGTGCCGATGACCGCCCAACGACGCAAAAGACACGCATTGTTGCCGGAAACCAACAGATTGTTCGAGTAGACCGGGAGAAGCGGGGAGCATTGCCCACCAAAACCAGCCAGAAATTGATTGCTTCGGCAAAAGCGATTCTACCAGAGTGTGACGCGGTTCTTTTTTCCGATTATGATAAAGGGGTGCTGACCCGTGAGACGATTCACTCGCTCTCGGAGATGGCAAAGACACACCATATTGTGGTCACTGCGAACCCAAAACCGCCCACCATTCGCCACTATGCGGGAATTGATGTGGCGCAACTCAATCGAAGCGAAGCCGACCAAGCCAGTCACTCGCACAAGTTCGAATCGCCCGACGAAATCACGTTCCATGAAGCGGGGAAACGCCTGCGACAAACATTAGAGGTGCAAAATCTGTTGGTAACACGCGGAGGAGATGGGCTAACTATCTTCACCCATGATGGAAACTATACCGATATTCCGGCGCACCGGGTCGAGTTCTATGACGGAACCGGAGCCGGAGACTCAACGATTGCGGGATTAACAATGGCATTGGCGGCAAAAGCAACTCTCGTGGAAGCCGTCGAAATTGGAAATGCGGCAGGCGGTGCGGTTATCCGTAAATTTGGAGTTGTTACCGCAAACCGCGAGGAGATTCTCTCACTACTCTGAACGAAAGGGATAAAAGGGTTTTGCCGGTCAAGCGGTCAGTGGGTCCGTCAACGATTCAATGACCCCATGTTTGGCTAACCCGATGACCTATCTATGAATATCTGTGTAATCGGAACGGGCTATGTAGGACTGGTGACGGGGGTGGTTTTCTCCGACCTCGGCAACGAAGTCATTTGTGTGGATAAGAACGAGGAAAAGATTGCGCTTCTTCGTGCCGGAGTGATGCCTATCTACGAGCCGGGACTCGAAGAGATGGTCGCACGCAATGCGGATGAGGGACGCTTAACCTTTACCACCGACTTGGAAGCGGCAGTACGTAAGTCCGAAGTTATCTTTATCTGTGTCGGAACTCCGCCCAAAGAGGATGGCTCTACCGATATGAGCCAAGTGGAAGGGGCGGCACGTGGGGTGGCAGCGGCGATGGACCGGTACAAGGTCATTGTCAATAAGTCCACGGTTCCGGTGGGAACGGGCGAGTTTGTCCGTGAGGTGATTGAAACCAACAAGCGGCGCAATGTAGATTTCGACGTTGTCTCCAACCCGGAATTTCTGCGAGAAGGCTCCGCCATTCAGGACACCTTACGCCCTGACCGTATCGTTATCGGTGCGCCCAACCAGATTGTCGCCATGAAGATTCTCGAACTCTACGCGCCTCTGGAACGCCCGATGATTATTACCGATGTTGCCTCCGCCGAGATGATAAAGTATGCCTCCAATGCGTTCCTTGCCATGAAGATTTCGTTCGCGAACTCCATCGCCAATATCTGTGAAGAGGTTGGAGCCGATGTGATTCAAGTGGTGAAGGGAATGGGATTGGATTCGCGTATCGGGTCGGCGTTCCTCAATGCCGGTTTGGGCTATGGTGGCTCCTGTTTCCCGAAAGACTCGACCTCGCTTCTGCATACCGCCCGTTCGGTGGGGTACGAATTCCCCTTGCTTGCCGCAACAGTGGCGACAAATGAAGACCAACCGAAGCGGTTTATCGCCAAGATGGAAACCGTGTTGGGAGGATTTGCCGGGAAGCGTGTCGCGGTCTTAGGTTTAGCCTCTAAGGCGAATACCGACGATATGCGTGATGCTAAGAGCGTGGATATTATCCATGCCCTGTTGGAGGGGGGGGCAACGGTGGTTGCCTACGACCCGATTGCGATGGAGAACGCCAAGCGCACCTTCCCCCATATCACCTATGCTAAGAACGCCTTTGATGCCGCCGAAAAAGCCGATGCGGTAGTGGTCGTGACCGAGTGGAACGAGTTCCGCCAGATTAACTTGGAGAAACTGAAGCAAGCCATGAAGGGGGATGTCGTCTTTGACGGGCGTAACCTGTACGACCCAGAGAAGATGAAGCGATTCGGTTTTCAGTATATCTGCGTTGGTCGCCCCTGTGATGTTCTACCGCCGCGCCATGTGAACGGTGGTGTGGTCGCCGCAACAAAGTAACAAAACCCCTCTCTCCCTGCAAGCAAGCAGGGAGAGAGGGGTTTGAGAGAGCGTGTAAGAGGGATACTCTATAGCCAGCGTTGTTGTTGGGCGGTGGTGGCTTCGGGGTCGGAGCGGAGGGCTTCCGCGAAGGACTCCTGTTCTCCCACTGTCGGGGTTTCATCGGCGCGGTAACTCGCTCCGACTGCCAGTGTGGGAGGTTGACGAAGGTACATAGATACGTCATCCACCGTGCGCCCCACGGTATCTGCCAACCGCGATAAAAACGCCGCCGGAACCGAGTCCGGGGAGATTAAACGCCGGTGCAGTTTAACAAAGACCCCGAACGGAATCTCTAGTGTCGCCGCCGCCCCTGCCGCATCAAAGCCTTGTGTGAATGCCGCATCCAATAGACTCTTTAATACGGGGGAAGTCGGCGTTGTTGCCATCTTTCGTGCCCGCAGTGCATCCAAGCCAATTTGCCGAATGCGCTCTAAGGAGGGGGTGGGATTTCCCGAAGGCACGGGAAACTGCGCCTCGCTTGCCATCTGTGCTATTGTCCGCGCCTGCTCCGGGTATCGCTCCATCCAGTCGCGGACGACTAACGGGGTGTGCGACTGCTCGAACGCTTCCGCAAACTCCAGCATAATCTCATCGTCTCGCCCAATTATTTCATTTTTCATGGTATTCTGTATTCTCTTTTCCCGTAACAGGCGGAAGACGTTAATCTCTTGCGCCCAAGTGCCATGCTATTAACTTCTGCTTGGCACGCTTTAAGTAGTTCCGAATGGAGCGACCCGTAACACCCATCACTTTAGAAGCGGTCTGCTTGCCACTGTCCTCACTCTCCTCCGGTAATCCGATAAGATAGACAAGATAGAGTGCCATCCATTCGTTCTCCGAAAGAAGGGAACGCGCCTCTGACCACTCGGCTAACTCGTCCGGCTTTGCGCCGGTGTCCACTAACTGAGCAATCAATCGGTCTGCATCCTTCTCCTCATCCTCGGTTATCTCTTGGTCGCCGGGACTCAGTTCGGCATCCGCCGTGAGTTGTCGCTTCTCAATAATATTGTAGAGGCGACGGTCTAAGCAGACCCAGAAGCGCACTTCCCAGAACTCTGCCGTGGGCGAGGTATCTAGTAGTGCCTCACATAGAGTGGCATACAAATCCCGCACACAGTCATCGGCATCTTCAGGAGTTAACCGCCAACGAGAGAGTTTTCGCTGAATATGTGCCGCCACTCGCTCAATCAGGGTTTCTATCAGATACCACGAAGTCTCTGTATCCCCGTAGCGTGAGAACTCTCGGACAAAATAGACCAGTGTTTCCTCACGAAGCCGTTCTCGACTCTCCCAAGCGATAGAGCGTTGCGCCGGATTGGTTAGTTTTTCCTTACGCAGTCGCCCTGCCATTTGTGAGAGTGACCGTACCTGCTCCTCTACGGACGCTTCACGGGTGTAGACCGTGCCATTGTCGCGGCGGGTGCGAGTTAGTGGTCGAATTGGCATTGAGTTTCGAGAGATTTCAGTGTCGCTCATTCGCGGTACTACAGACTCCGGGAATAAACCGGAAAATGGGGTTTGAAAATTTTATTATCCGAGGACAACTCCGAGGACAACAGGGCTATTATAACATCTTCCGGGTCGCAGAAACAAACGCCCCTCCCTATCCCACATCACTCCGAAACGTCTTCCCCAATCGCTTGACAGGGGGTGCGAGCATGACTATCATACTTGTACCATGAATACCCTTTCTGCTGTTTTTGAAACACTGCCCACACCCGACAGGCTACAGGAATCTGCGGCATACCGTGCTGACCTTACCCCGCGTCTCCCGGTCAATGCCCATATCCACCTGCCTCCCAACTTCTCTGCGTTTGATACCGTCGCCCAAGCCGTCGAACTTGCTGCCACACAGCAGATAGCGGTTTTGGGGGTCAATAACTACTACGACTATACGATTTACAACGAATTTGCTGTCCAAGCGAAAAGTCGGGGGATTATTCCGCTTTTTGGAACAGAAATTATCACTCTCTCGGACGAACTTCGGCAAGCCGGAATAAAGGTAAATGACCCCGGCAATCCGGGAAAGATGTATCTTTGTGGCAAAGGGATTACCCAATTTGCCCCTCTCTCCCATGAGGCTTTGCGGCTTTTAGATACGATTCGTCAGCGCGATGCCGAACGGATGGCACTGGTTATCTTCCGGCTTGTGGAGATTTTCGGCGAGGTCGGTATAGAAACAGGGCTGGATGAGGCAACTATTAAGGCGCAGATTGTGGCACAACAGGGTGTTCCTGTGGAAACGGTTTACCTGCAAGAGCGGCATATTGCACAGGCATTTCAAGAAGCCGTCTTTGCACAAACGGAGGGGACACGACGCGCCGATTTACTCCATCTGCTGTTTGGAACTCGTGTGGAGAGTGACAGCGCGAATGCCGTGCAAAACGCGATTCGCGCCCATCTGATGAAAGCGGGAAAGCCTGCCTATGTTGCGGAAACATTCGTCGGACTGGAACACGCCGTCCAATTGATTCGGGCATTAGGGGGAGTGGTCTGCTACCCCGTGCTGGCAGATGGAGCAAATCCGCTCTGTGGGTTTGAATCTTCTCCGGCAGTGCTGGTGGAAAAACTGCAAGCACACCACATACACTGCGCCGAGTTTATCCCAATTCGGAACTCGCCGGAAGTTCTCTCCGAGTATGTTACGGCTTTGCGTGAGGCAGGAGTTCTGGTGACTGCCGGAACCGAGCATAACACCCGTGATTTAATCCCGCTTGCCCCAACCTGCTTAAAAGGCGCACCGATTCCTGAACCCGTGCAGGAGATTTTTTGGGAGGGGACGTGTGTTTTGGTGGCACATCAGTACCTGACAATACAAAACCAACCGGGTTTTTACGAACGCCCCTTAGCAGAACTGGCAAAAATCGGTGCGGAGGTGATTAAAGCCTACCGAACAAACCGAACCTCACCCCCTTAAAGGGGAGGGAGTGAGGTTTGTCAGAGAACCTTTCTACTCGCGGCTACGAACAGTGGCAGTGCTACGGAGGTGGGTTTCCTTCGCCTTCAGTGCCTCTACTTTGCGCTTAAACTCCGGGGGAAGTTGGCGTTGGTCCGGGTCGCGTTTCGCCTGTGCCTCCGGGGTATTAAAGTCACGCAGGGTTTGGTCGGCGACCATCTGCGGACGCAACCACCCAAAGTAGAGAACCGACAAGAGCAGTACCAGAAGAATCGCACCGGGAATCCAAGGATTCAGCGTGATTTTCTCGGTTTTTTCCATGCCTATTCCACCCCCTGAGGAACCTGTTCCAGACTCCACATCTCTCCCCGAATCTGCGAGGGACGCATCCATTTGACATGACCATCTAACCAACCAATGTTCATGCCTTTCGAGAAGCGGTGCGGTTCCCGAATAATCGTGCTATTCTCGACACGGGTTCCCCCGGTCAGGAATAACTGACCGATGGTTTGGCTTCCATCCACTTCCAGACTATTGATAAACGGAGCGGCGGCAGGGTCAGCGGCGAGTGCCTCCAAGTTTGCCCATGTATTCAAGCCTGCTTGATAGATGCTGGAGTTCGAGTTATGAAACCAGATAGTATTCGCTGGGGCTACTGCCATCGCCAACTGTACCGGGCGTTGTACCTTGCCATCAGGAAGCACGCCTGTCACGGCTCGTCCTCCCACACAGCGACCATCGTTCCAGTTCCCCGGAGGGGTTCCGCCCCCCGTATTGTCCGCCGGATTGTAGGCGGTAGGAAAGTCATCGTTGGACGAATTGACGTTGATTCCATAGCCATAGAAGGGGGAATCGGCGCGATTAGGACTGGTGAACATCTGCATATTTTTGGTGTACGGGTGAATGAGTTCGGGCCACGTTCGCCAACGACCACTCCACAGATTGGGAGGATTATCGCTATTGACCCGAACACAGTTACCTGCACTATCGCCCATCCGCAAAGCAGGGCTGATAAGGGTTTCATCGTAGTCTTGAATATACATCAAGGCTCCGAGGGTAATCTGCTTGATATTGGACAGGTCGGAAGATTGACGGGCTTTATCGCGTGCTTGGGCGAAAACAGGGAACAGAATCGCGGCTAATATAGCAATTATCGCGATAACAACGAGCAGTTCGATAAGCGTAAATGCGTGGCACTTACGGGTAGACGAGTACAGCATGGTATTACTCCTTGGCGTAACAAATGAGACGATGCCAACAAAACGTAGGATATTGCATTTAGGAGAGACGACCAATACAACCCGCATTGGTTCAGACCCTTAAAGTATAACACGAGTTTTTAACGAAAAACGAATTTTTTTTACATAATTCCGTAAAAAATCAATACAAAAATAGAGATATTTGCCAAAGAAGCGTTGTGAAACTGAGGATTCTGCAAGCACAATCGTTCTATCTCTACCGTGCTGCGGGTATAACAGCATTATGCGTATACTGCTGATTTTAGGCGACCAACTGCATCGGGAGAACCTGCGCCTTATGGGGCTAAACCCGCAGACCGATACGGTGTTGATGGTGGAGTCGGTGGCGTTAGCGAAACGTCGCCCCTACCATGCCAAAAAACTGGTGTTGGTCTGGTCTGCTATGCGCCACTTCGCCGATAAACTGCGTGCCGAGGGTGTGCCGCTTATCTATCGGGAGACTGACCAGCCGTTCACTGAGGCGATTCAGGAAGCCTACCGAGAGTTGCGAGGAACCGAACTGTGCTACATTACGCCGCGTGAACGCTCCACTCGGAACTATCTAGCAGATGCTTTTGCTTCTGCCGGAATTCCCACAGATGTTCTACCCGACCCAGAGTGGTATGTTTCTCCGATGGAGTTTCGCGAGTGGTTAGCAACACACCCGCACCCCAAATTAGAGGACTTCTACCGCATGGTGCGCCGAAAACACGCTATTCTGATGCACGCGGGAAAACCAGTGGGGGGAACATGGAACTTCGACAAGGAGAACCGGAAGCCGTTTCCTCGCAACCATCAACCCACTGCACCGTTTACCGTGTCGCCGGAGTCTGCCAAACAATCCGTGATGGAGAAGGTACGTTCCCTCACCAATATACACGGAAGCGTGGACGGTTTCTCGTTGCCTGTCTCACGGGAGGATGCCGAGAACGCGCTCACCTATTTTATCGAGAACCTATTGCCCCTGTTTGGACCGTATGAAGATGCTATGTCGTCTCGTGATGCTTACGGCTATCACTCCTTGCTTTCTCCGTTGATAAATTTAGGGATTCTTACGCCCTCCGAATGTGTAGAGACGGCAATTTTTGCCTATGAAAACGGTACTGCCCCACTTCCCTCTGTCGAAGGGTTTGTGCGGCAAATTTTAGGATGGCGGGAGTTTATGTTTCATATGTTTGAGACATTCGCGGGGGACTACCAAACGACGAACCACCTGAACCACACCCGCCCCCTGCCCGATTGGTACTGGACAGGAGAAACCCGGATGAACTGCCTCCGCACGGTTATTCGCCGAGTACGGGAGACGGGGTATAGCCACCATATCGAGCGGTTGATGGTTTTGGGGAATTTTGCCCTGCTCTATGGAACCGACCCCAACGAAATCAATGAGTGGTTCTGGCAGATGTATATTGATGCCTATGAGTGGGTGGTGGTCAGCAATGTCAAGGGGATGTCGCAGTTCGCCGATGGTGGTTGGATAGCAACCAAGCCGTATATCAGTTCCGGGGCGTATATTGACCGCATGAGCGACTACTGTCGCACCTGTCCCTACAATCCGAAAGAGGCAGTGGGGGAGAGTGCCTGCCCATTTACCACGCTTTACTGGTCGTTCCTGATAGAGCATGAATCGGAACCGCTCTCTGGGCGCATGACACAGAACTACTTTGGCTTACAACGAAAAGACCTGACAGAACGCGCCCAGATACTGGAACACAAACAACGAATTCTCCCCATGATTCACCAACTGTAATACTAAATACAGGAGGTGGCACTTTAGCAAACCCGCTAGAAATTGAAGGGATTAACCTCGTCTGCTCCCAACAGTGGGGCGAGACTCGATACGGGGTTGGGTGTCTGAGGTGGCTTCGGGGGAGGCAAGAATCAGGGTTTGTGCCTCCTGCCGCTTCTTAAAATTTACTAACTCCCAATCGCGAATATAGTCCAGCACGGTCTGTGCCATCTTCCGTGCCTCAAACTCTGGCATCAGGAGTGTAAGGGCTTCAGTGGCTTCCACCATCTTGACTGCGCCACCGGGCAGTTCTTCCCCGACTCCGTTATCAATCTTCACCACATAGGGCTGACGATACTTCACATCCTTGCGAATCGTCATCACCCGTGCTTGCAAACCGTCATGGGTGGGGGTTCCTTTGTGGTCTGTCCATTCGGTGAACTGCTCCTGAAGAATATCCCAACAGACCAATTTGAAGTCCGGTACATCGGCATAGTGACGCACCCGTGTGGTTGCCTTCTTGTTTGCATCAAACTCCACCAGAGTGAACGCGATTTTATTCCGTCGGGGTTCTAAACTAAGCATATCGCTAATATCCAGAACCCGGTCTTTGGTGACATACTTATAAATCTGAACTCGTGTGAGCGGGGCAGTCTCCCGCCCCGCTTCCCATGTGCTACTCATCACTTTCTCTCCTCACAAATAACAGCACGTCGCCTGTATCAAACCACACGGCGGTAACAACACACCGGTTCGTCCGCAAGCGAAGCCCAACACTCCCACACTAGAAGATAGCCTTTGCCACCGAGGTAGTACATATTGGAAACCAACTCTTCGCCACACTCCGGGCAACGTCCTCGCACCCTCTTGGGGTCAGGGCGACCATCTAAAGTGATTGCCGGGGTATGAACCGTGGGTGTTTCACTATCCAAGTCGGAATCTAAACCCGGAAATAATCCTGCTTCACCGGGTAGGATTTGACTCTCTTCGCGTTCGAGCAATGCAATCATGGTATCACTCCTCGTTTGCCTAAAGTTTGCTTTGATAAGAAACTACAAAAAAAGAGAGAAACCCGGAAAACAGAGAAAAACTTTTAGGAAACTTTATTGAACGGGTTTTTGAGAGGGAGAGGTAAGGGAAAGGAGGTAGGTTCCGAGAGCGGTATCATAGTCGCCTCTCGCACGGAGAACTATCTCAATCGCCTCGCGCACCGCACCATCGCCCCCAGAACGTTCGGTAACAATATGCGCGATTTGACGTACTTCGAGGACAGCGTTTGCCGGGGCAATCCGTACTCCGGCGGCATTCAGAGCGGGAATATCGTTCCAGTCGTCGCCCATATAGGCAATTTGAGACGGCAGGGTCTGTGTTTGTGCGCCCAGTTCCAAAAGAGCCGTGGCTTTATCACGGATACCCTGCTTAAGATAGGCGACATTCAGTTCCCGCGCTCGACGCTCCACCATCGGGGAGGTTCGTCCGGTTATCCATGCCACCTGTAAACCCACTAATCCGGCTAAGACAATGCCCAACCCGTCTTGAATATGAAACCGCTTAAACTCTCCGCCAGAACTATCGTAATAGACACCACCATCGGTCAAAGTTCCGTCCACGTCCAATGCCAAGAGCCGTACTTTCGCAATATCTACCATGCCTGTCATACAATCCCTGTTTTAAGGAGGTCTTTGAGCATCAACATTCCCACGGGTCTTTTTGCCGTATCCACCACGGGAATCTCGCCAATATCAGCAGGAAACTCTTGGAACAGACGTAATCCTTCGGCAGCAAGGGCATCCGGTTCGATAGTGAGGGGAGTACGGGTCATTACGGCAGTGACCAATTGAGCAAGGCATTCGTCGCCGAAACGCTCCATCGCACGCCGCAGGTCACCACTGGTGATAAGCCCCGCCAGTGTACTATCTTCCGCCACCACAATCGCGGCTCGTTGGTGCGCCCGTGGCAAGGCAAGAACCACATCGCGCACGGTTGCCTGTTCATTAACCACCGCCACATTCTCTCCGGTTCGCATCACATCGCGCACTCGCAAGAGCAGTCGTCGTCCGAGAGAACCTGCCGGGTGCAGTTGGGCATAGTCCTCTTCGCGAAAACCGCGTGCCTCCATCACCGCCACCGCCAGCGCATCGCCGAGGGCAATCATCGCCGTCGTGGACGTGGTAGGGGCAAGGTTTAAGGGACAGGCTTCGCGTTCGACACGGACATCCAGGGTTATATCGGCGGTTTCGGACAGTGTGGAGCGCACATTCCCAGTCATGGCAATCAGGGAGTCGGCGCGACGACGCAGTGCGGGTAAAATCGCTAAAATCTCATCAGTTTCCCCAGAATAGGAGAGCGCAAGCACCACATCGTTTGCCGATACCATACCGAGGTCGCCGTGCAGAGCCTCGGCGGGGTGCAGAAAGAAGGCGGGTGTTCCGGTAGAGGCAAGGGTTCCAGCAATCTTACGCCCCACCGCGCCTGACTTGCCCATGCCAGTCACGACAATCTTCCCCGTACAGTTTTGAATGTAGGCACACGCGGTATCAAAGGCACTTCCCAAACGGTCTGCTAGTTGCAGGAGGGCTTCTGCCTCCTCACGTAGCACCCGTTGCCCGTGCCATCGTGCCAGTTGGTTCTTGTTGCTACTCATGGTGTTTCGCCCCAAGATACCATATTTTACGGCACGATACCCCCTCCTCAGCACCAGTGATACTGAAGAGGGGGTTTTCTGGGAAGTTTTTTGGCTTACCGGCGACGGCGAGCAACGATACCTGCGCCGATTAGTGCTATCAGTGCCAACGAGGACGGTTCCGGGGCATTGGCAGAGCCACCCACATTGGTTGCGAGAAAGGCGAAAATATTCAACCCAAAACGCCCCTTATTGTTGGCGGAACCCAGAGGAGGACCGTAATCTGCACCCCCGAAGTTACCCGAAATCATGTCTACATCGCCGATAGAGACAATGGCTCCGGCTCCGGGGGCGTATTGCCCTTGATTCCAGAGGGCGGCAGTAATTTGGTTGCTGGCATTACGAGCGGCAACAGTACCATTATTTGCTGTAATGCCGTCCGGGTCTAACTGCCCCACCTGTCCTGCTTGCCCCACACTCTCAACAACCCCAAAAGCCCCCGCAAAAAGAGCGGTTCCCCCGGGGGTTCCGGTCGAATCGCTTCCATCGGAACTTCCAGCACTGGGAATACCCAAGAATGCACCTACGGGGTCGCGGTCAGAGCCATCTTGTAGCAGGAATATGTCCATGCCGTTCAGGAAGGCATCGCGAATGTTGAGCAACTGTTCGTTACTCAGGTTGCCATCCTCCACCCACGGAACAACCAGACAGTCAATGCCTGCCAGAGTTGACGGGTTGGCATCCGCAAGGTCGAACAGTTGGATGGTGGTTGGAACTATACCACCAGGTCCAAAATAGGTTGGTGAGGCAAGGGCCGCTCGTAGTTCCGTATGTTCGGAACCATTCCATGACCATGAATCAGATGCAGGAGTCACCTCAGAGGTAAACCCACCCACACGGTAGGTTTGAGCATGTGCTACCAGAGGCAGAAGGCTTGCTTCGAGCAACAGTGCGACAGTGGTCGAGAGAAGCAAACTTAACTTGATACGCATATCCGTTTCCTTTCGATATGGATATTATACCCAACCAAGTTGACAGTAAAACAGAATTACTCTATACCTTTCCTCTCGACTTGGTTGGATGAGCCAAAGCTACCTATACCACTATCGAACACGTCGGCGAATAACAACGCCGAGACAGGTCAATGCTATCAGTGCCAACGAGGACGGTTCCGGGGCAGAGGCGGACGCAAAGACCAGAAACTGAGTAAACTGCGCCGCACCAAAGTTATCGTCCGAGACCAGTACCAGTGTGCGCCGACCATCTTCCAGAGTGGGACCGAGGGTCACCCCTTCGATGTTATCTAAGGGAGTCCCCAATGCGCCGAGGTCGAACAATAGGGTTTTCGTGATGGGAGTAACTCCCCCGTTGAGCGGATCAATGTTGCGGACATCAGTTGCTCCGGCTAGTGAGAACTGATAGAGGCGAATGGCATAGCCAGTTCCGGTACTGGCTCCTCCCACGGTGAACGAACGCTCAATACTGAGGTAATCGTCCCCTCCTAAGGAGAGCAGTTCTACCAAGCCCTGCACGGCAAAGTTACCCGGTTGGGGCTGTTCAAAGACCGCATCCACGGGGTAGGCAAACTCTGCCCCGGCGGTTCCTGTCACGGAATCAAAAGTGACTAAGCGAGCCAATTGGGGGGTAAGGGACGGATTCGCGACATTTCCCGTGTCCTGTCGCAAACCGTTTTCGGTTCCGGTCAGAATTGTGGAGCCCCCGTTGGTCAGGGTGAGAGACTCATACGAGAGATTGAAGTAGGGTCCTGTAGTCGCCGTGGGGTTAAATTTGCTGGGCGAGATTATCTGGCGTACCTGTTGTCCCGTTGTTGCATTAAACTCGCGGATAGAGGGGGCGATTCCCGCAAGAGCATTGCCTTCATCAGGAATCAAGACTGTGTCGCTACCGGGCAGGTAGCGGATGGCTTCAAAATCAAAGGTGTTAGCAGGAAATGCTACCCCTCCGGCATTGGTCAGCGAAGTCACTCCTGTGAAGGTGACATCGGAATTGTCAAAAACACCGCCATCAATATTCAAGGTCGCGGTGTAGAACCGGGGGTTGGTCGGCGCATCACTATTGATAAAGTAGCGATTGTTTGCCGCATCAAAATCAATCCCAGAAAGTCCACCGACATTCGTTCCACCGACCTGCACAGGGTTATTTCCGGGGAACGTTGCCTGTCCCAAGAACTCTAAGCCTGTAAATCGTTGTGCTTGTGCCACCGAGGACAAGACTGCCAATGACACTAGGGTAAGCAGTCCTATCCTTGTCTTTTGAAAACCGTTACGCATATCGTCCCTCTCCAATCTTCTTCAAACCGTTTCCCACTCATGATTTTTGCTTCGCAAAATATCAGGGGTACAAAGTGTGTAGTACCCAAAAAAGAGTATAGCCAAACCTGTCCTGTGGATGCTGACGGTGCGCCAACGCAAATCGGCAGGGAACAACAGCGTTAGTCCACACCTTAACCGTCTGATGCCAGCCGATAGAACTATACCACCTTCAGATTAAATCTATATTAAGGAACGGGTTTATTGCTCATCTATCCGTTCCCATGGACGGGGGGAGGTGGACTTGGGGATAAAATAAAGACGAGACGCTATACCCGCGTGACGGAGGCGTTATTGGAACCGGATTCTATCTTTGGAATGTTAGCCGCACACGCCGCGATAACGTGGTCAAGCGCACCCAAAAGTTTCGGTAAGTCGTTCATGGTGAACAGACCGGAAACGAACACTTCCGGCGTGCGCGTCAGGCGGTAAAACACCCAACCCTGACCGTTCGAGACAATGCCGTGAACCTCTAAATCGTGACCATCGCGGAGATTATTGTCCCGGCACGCCGCCATCTCCGCAATGCACTGAATCTCACCTGCCGCAAAGTCGTCCAATTTCGCTTCCACCACACACAAAAGCGGCGTTTCGACATAGCCCCGACTCGGTGCTATCAGGTAATCCGCGACACCGCTTGTGCTGGCAATCTCCAAAGGTTCTTCTTTCCACACCTTTAAAGTGGGGTAGTTCGGGACGATTTCCAGAAGAACAGCGTCAATCAATGTCACCTTCGCGGCTTCGGAAGCAGTTACGGCTAGTGACCGCGTTCGCGCCAGAAATCCCACTAAAATATCGCTCGGCGGAAGCGGGTCGGTACGCAAATCCCAAATCGTCGTGTCGCGGATAGGAACCAAATCGAAAGCGTCTTTGGTTCGCAAACTGGAAAAAGTGCGTCGTGCCATCGTCAAACCCTCCGCCCTGCATTATACCCGCGTGACGGGGGCGTTGTTGGAACCGCGTTCGCGTCACTAGAGAGTGTTCGGCATGGGGCAGAAACTTTCCTTTGAGGATAGGAGAACACGTTTATGTTGCAACAGGATGGTAAAATTATAACATGAGTACACAGTTAGAAATTCCCTCCGCACTGACGGAACAACTAACAAAGGCGGCAGAAGCGAGAGGCGAAACCCTCACAGAGTATGTTTTGAACACTCTCGCCAGCACCCTCCCCGCCGACAACAAAACCGTTCCATCGGGAGCGCGTCTGCTTCACGAGCGACTTGTCTCTCTTGCTACCAGCGTCCCAAAAGAAGAGATAGAAAAGGAGTCCTGTATTACAGTCCACATGACTTATCACCATCACACGGGTTTCGTCAGTAACATTCTGGTTTAGGCTCGCCAGCATCTCTTCTATATCCGCCGAAAGTACATACCGAATTAGGCGTATCTTTCCCATCTGCTCCAGATAGTGAAAGAGCATATTGGTAGTGGGATACTCATGGTCAGAGATAAGCACTTCCACGGGTCTGCCGGGTGTGGGGCGCATTGTATCCCAGCGCAGACTCATTGCCGCGATATTGAGGCTGTCCGTCGCGTTACCCGTCAACGCCAGTTCGTCCTCTCCCACATTCAGCAGTTTGGCGATGCGATGCCGTGCCAACCGCGCCTTCCCCTGCATCTCCGCATAAGCCGCATACCCTCCCAATTCCGTCTGTCGCGCCAACACCAGCATAGACTCCACAACCGGGGCAGCGGTCAACCCCTTGGTTCCCGTATTCAATTCGAGACGTTGGGAGAGAGCAGGAAACGCTGCACGGATTTCGGCAAGTTCTTCCGCCGTAAACACAGAGGAGGGAGGGCAAGAGGTCACATTCATAGATGCCACTATAACGGAAAACAGGCTGTTTTGCTATTGATATTTGCAGAAAGACGAGGCACACCCGCCGGGACAGTAACGTTGGAAAGAACTCTGGTAAACCCCTCACTCTTTTGGTTCTACACCCAATTCCCGCAACTGTTGCGCCATCCGCTCTGCCCGTTCGCGTTCGGCTTCCGCTCGTTCTCTTTCTGCTTCAATCTGTTGCCGTGCCGTATCACGTTCCTGCGCCAGTTCGACCATCGAGCGGAAGGGTTGACCGTCGGGGTGGTAGATGGCAAATTCGCCTCCCGTACAATCGAAGCGGATACCGAGACGGGGACTGATAAAAACACCGTCTGTGAGTTCCTGCCGCTCCAATCGCCCCGATTCCAGAGACTGAGTCCATGCGGCAAATTCACGACGTTCCGGGTCATATAGGTAGTATTCCTCCACCCTGTACCGGTCATAAAAGAGGAACTTGTCTGTCATTTCGCCGACAGAGTTGGACGGGGAAAGGATTTCAAAAACGACCTGTGGGGCAACTCCCCCTTCTTCCCACTGCTTGTAGGAACCGCGCCGTCCCTTGGGTCGGTCAAAGGCAATCAGGGTGTCCGGCGCGACACGAATATCGGGTCGTCCTTCCACGGGATACCAGAACAGGTCTGCCGCCACAAAAACATCGGGATTTTGAGCGAAGAGGATTTCGCATCCCCCTTTGATGCGCTCAATCCACTCAAACTGCTCGGTATTCTCGGCTATGGGCTTGCCATCACTTTCTGGATAGACAATCTCCGGGGGATTTGAGGATAGGTTTTTAGAAATAGAGTTCGATTGGGTGAGAACAGACATTGCATACCGCCTTACGTCATTGTACCCTCTTGCGAGAAAAAAGGCTTTTTGTTTTTAACCTCCTCGCAAGAGTTTACGCCCAGAACGAGATAACGCTCCTGTTGAAAATTCCGTTGGTGAGCCTATGGATTTTCTACGGAAGTCCCAATAGCACGGGCAAGACGCGCCAGAGATGAGAAGTAGTCATAGCGAGCGTTAATCGCGTTTACCTCAGCTTGCACCAGAGCGGCTTGCGAGTCATAGAGGGCGAGTTGGGTTCCTGCCCCCGCTTTGAGACGTGCTTCGCTTAGCCGATACCCCTCGCGTGCTTCCTCTAATGCGGGCAAGGCACTTTGGGCACGCTCATAGGCATCGCGTACCGCGATTATCGCCTGTTCGACTTCTGCCGTGATACCGTTACGATACTCAACGATTTGGGCTTCTGCTATTTGCTCGTCTGCACGCGCCGTTCGGATGTTTCCTGCGGTCACTCCTCCATCGCTTAAGGGAAAGGAAAGGGTTAGCCCCACGCTTCCAGTTGCACGTCGAGAGGAAGGGATACCATCTGTAGCATTGTAGTTACCGTTCAACGATGCAGTGAGATAGGGTTCCTGTCCCTGCCGGGCGATACGGGTATTGGTTTTTGCCTTTTCCTGATTCAGTTGGGCGCGAACCGCCTCTGGGCGATGCGAAAACGCTTCCGTGAGTAGCATCTCCTTATCCAGTTGGGGGAGATTGGGCAGGGTGGCTGTGTCCTCTCCTGCCAGTGCCATTGGTGTAGCAGGGTCAAGCCCGATGGTATTCGCGAGGGAGTTTCGAGCGATGGCGGCTTGATTCTGTGCGGAAATCAGCGATTGCTGGTTATTTGCCAACTGAGATTTTGCCCGCAAAACATCGTTTTTGGCATAGTTTCCCTGTGTAAACTGCACCTGTGCAATACGTACCTGCTCTTCACTTTGTTGAACTGCTGCTTCAGATACCCGAATTAGTTCTTTAGCACGAAGCGCACTGTAGTACGCTGTGGTGACATTGTAGACCGCTTCCTGCTTTGTCTGCTCGAACTCCTGCTGTACCAATGCCCGCTCGGTGTTGGTCACTCGCTGATATGCCCGATTTAGCCCGGTAATATCAATCCGTTGTGCGATACTCACTCCCCCAGTTATTTGGTCTAATGCGGTAGTAAAGCCGAAATCCGAAAGGTTGGGGGTATCGGCAGGGGGGTCTGTGCCGGGGTCGGTTTGACGCGAGCGGGTGGTCGTTGTTCCCGTTCCGCTACTTGTTCCACCCCCGCTACTACCACTACCACTACCTCCACTCGTGCTGGACAACTGTACGGCTTGGGTTCCGGGGACAGTACCACTTAATCCTACCGAGAAGGGGTTTTGCACCGCTCCTCCTCCACCCCCTCCAGCCCCTGATTGCGCGTTGCTGGTGGAAAGCCGAGAGTAGTTCCCGGTCAGGGTGATGGTCGGTTTTTGAAACGGGGCAAGCGTGCGTTTTATCTGCCCTTCGGTACGCTCCAATCGCGCCTTTGCTTGTTGTACCTTCGGACTCTTTTCCAAAGTTATCCGAACAGCCTCCTCCAGACTTAGGGCAGTTACCTCCTGCCCGTTTACCGGACAGGCACACCCCAAGAACAATATACTCACTGTTACCGCTAAGATAGTCTGTTTCATCGGTGTTTTGGTATCTCCTTTCACTTTTTTACTTCCATGCGTGGGGAAACACTTTCCCCCGCGACAACTCCCGTCGGGTCAGTAATTACCAGCGTTTCGGCGGTGATTCCCTCCAAGACCGGGACTCCCCCTTCCCCCATCGGGGATACTTTGATACTCTTTTTGACCACTTTCCCCTCTTCAATTGCCAGTAATGTCGAAACGCCTGCGATGGTATTTACGGCGGTAGCAGGAACAACAAGCCGTGCCTGTGGCTCTCCTGTGACGATATTTACTGTAAAGGTCTGTCCGGGGCGTACCCAAGCAGGGGGGTTTTTGGGGGTCAGACGCACTTCTACGGTTCCTCGGTCTGTATCCACCTGCGCCCCAATCGCTTGTACCACGGCGGTAAATCGCGCATCGGGAAAGGCATCATTGGTGATAACGGCTTCCTGCCCCTCACGCAGTTTCCCTAAATTGGATTCGTCCAAGTCAATCCGAATCTCAGGAACCCCGGTGCGAACTAAGCGAATGAGGGGCGTATTCGGTCCGGTTACGGCTCCGACTTCCGTGACAATCTGCGTTACTGTTCCGGCAAAGGGTGCGGTCACTGTAGTTTCGGAGCGTCGTCGCTTTGCCAGTGTTAGGGCAATTTTTGCCTCTGCCACTTGGTCACGAGCAACATCCCGCGAACGTTCCGCCTCTACCAATCGTTGCTTCGCTACCGCGACATCTTCGGGGCGTGGCGTGGCAAGGAGTGAAGCAATCTGTGCCTCTCCCGATTTTTTTGCCCCGCGCAGGGTGGCTTCTGCGGAGGCAACTTCCGCTTTTGCTGCTTGATAATCTGCCTCGGCTTGTGAAATCTGCTCGCGCCGGTTTCCCGCTTTTAGTTGGGCTAACTTCGCCTTTGCATTTTCTAAAGTCTCCTTGCCGACCAGATAGCTTGTCTCTGCCTGCTCTGCTTCTGCACGGGAGATAACCTCTTCCTGATAGAGGGCTTGCTGACGCTTCCAGTCTCGCTCATACTGTACTAAGTTCGCCTCGGCTTGTCGCACCTGTGTTTCTGCTTGAGCAATCTCTTCGATGCGTGTTCCTTCTTTGAGCTCTTGCAGGCGTTCGTAGGCGGAGGTAGCCTTCTGCTTTGCGGCGGTGAGCTTTGCCTGATTGACGATATTTGCCTGATTCACATCGGCACGTAAGCGAATCACATCGGCTTCCAGAGGAGGGCGAGCCGTTTTTTCGAGTTCGGCTTGT
>Ga0224722_1000576_pt1 | contig 21376 bp, 21 predicted proteins | sample Balambano_FR1_Me_FD_161646 | JGI IMG/M metagenome (GOLD analysis project Ga0224722, IMG submission 161646) | Freshwater sediment microbial communities from Lake Towuti, South Sulawesi, Indonesia - Balambano_FR1_MetaG | ecosystem: Environmental > Aquatic > Freshwater > Lake > Sediment | place... | reverse complement strand
GCTTAACCCCCCATACCCTTTGTACTGTACCCCCTTACAGTGAAGGTAAGGGGGTATTCTTATTCAGCATCCTCCTCATCGTCGCCAAGTTGGGAGTCGTAGCGGGCATCTTCGTCTATGTAGTCGAACTCGACATCGCGGATTCTCACGGTGTCGCCCTCTCCGGCTCCGGCGTTCTTCAACTTCTCATACAGACCAAGACGTTCCAAGCGGCGTTGCAGACGGCTGACCGCGTACTCATTGCCCATGTCCGTCATCGCGACCATACGCTCAATGCCCCTCCCCTTCACCACCAGCACTCCTTCGTCATCCCGTTCAATGGTGTAGCGTTTCGGGTCGGTATCCTCGGTTTTCGGCGTGATTCGCACAGGACCGATGGTTTCCACACCCACCGGAATCGTATCGCGGGGAATCTCTTGCAAGCGTGTCCAGAGATGGTAGATGAGGGCTTCGATGTTCTCACCCGTCACTGCCGAGATAGGGAACACCGTCAAACCCTGCCCCTCAAAAAATTCGAGGTACGGTTTCAGTTGCTCTCGCTCCGGGATAATATCGGTACGAGAAAGGACAATTACCTGTGGCAACTTTGCCAATCGCTCCGAGAAGGCGGCTAACTCTTGGTTGATAACCTGATAGTCCTCGAAGGGGTCACGTCCCGTCATCCCCGAAACATCTACCAGATGCACCAAAAGGCGTGTGCGCTCCAAATGCTTTAAGAACTGAATACCTAAGCCTGCGCCCTGATGCGCGTTTTCAATCAAGCCGGGAATATCCGCCATGATAAAGTTTCGCAGGTCATCCAAACGAACCACACCGAGGTTCGGAACCAGTGTGGTAAACGGATAGTCGGCGATTTTGGGCTTTGCCGCAGAAACACGGGACAGCAAGGTAGACTTCCCCACGTTGGGAAACCCTAACAGTCCCACATCGGCAAGGAGTTTAAGTTCTAAGCGCACCCGTTTTTCGTCAGTGGGTTCGCCCATCTCCGCGAACTTCGGGGTCTGCTGTACGGACGAGGTAAAGTGAGAATTTCCGCGCCCTCCCTTCCCTCCTTCCAACAGCACCTCCTGTTGGGGATAGTGCGTAAGGTCAGCAAGCACGTCGCCCGTTTCTATATCAATGACCTGTGTTCCCACAGGGACTTTCAGAATCAGGTCTGCACCGTCTTTCCCAAACATATTGTTGGACTGTCCATCGCCCCCCCGGTCTGCCTTATATTTTTTGTTAGGACGAAACTCCAAAAGGGTAGAGAGGTTGGGGTCTGTCTCAAAAATAACCGAACCGCCTCTCCCCCCATCACCTCCGTTGGGACCACCACGGGGGACATGCTTTTCCCGTCGGAACGTCACCACGCCGTTTCCGCCATCTCCCGCTTTGAGAAAAACCTCAACCTCATCAATAAATAGCGACATCTTTTCCCTGCTTTCCTTACTATCTCCCCACTGTCTCCCTTATCTATAAACACGGCAATACTGTTTTCGGTGTACCAACAAAACACAAGACCCGGTTGTACTTTGGGGTACAAAACCGGGTCTTTGCCATCAAAACCAGAGTATATGACTATGCGGTGGCGGTTTCGGCTACCTTTTCGGCTTCCTCTGCGCTGGGTGCTGTTTCGACAACAGCATACGGGGAGTTTTCGTAGACACTTACCCGTCGGTTTGCCCGATGTCCCTCGAACTTCACATAGCCGTCAATCAGCGCGAAGAGGGTATAGTCTTTGCCCTGCCCCACATTGCGACCCGGATCGAACTTGGAGCCACGTTGACGCACGATGATGTTTCCTGCGGAGACAAACTCGCCACCGAACTTCTTGACACCGAGCATCTTGGGGTTCGAGTCACGACCATTGCGGGACGACCCCACACCTTTTTTATGTGCCATCTTTCGCTATCTCCTACGCCTCAATCTTATCAATTCGCACAGTGGTTCGCAGTTGTCGGTGTCCGTAGTGGCGTTGGTGTGCTTTCACCTTGATATAGGTAAAGCCTTTGATTTTCTTGCCCTTGCCCTGCTTCAGGATGGTTCCGGTGACTTTTGCACCGGGAACAAAGGGTTCGCCAAATTGCGGATTTTCGCCACCGATACACAGCACCTCGTTCAGGGTGATTTCTGTGCCTTCTTCACCCTCGGTCTTTTCGATATGGATAGTGTCTTTTTCTTGAACGCGGTACTGCTTGCCACCCGCGCGAATAATAGCATACATTCGTTTTTCCACCTAACGTTCTAACAACCCTCGGAGTTTATCACGGCATCGGGGACGTGTCAAACCCGTTTTTCTTCTTTTGACGGAGAACCTTATCCCGCCCAGAACTTGCGGTCTAAGGCACGGTATTGGACGGCTTCGGCGATATGGGCAACACCGATTGTCTCTTCCCCTGCTAAGTCGGCGATAGTGCGGCTGACTTTGAGGATGCGGTCATAGGCACGGGCGGAGAGGTTCATCTGCTCAATGGCGGCTCCTAATAGCTGCTTGGCTTCCGGGGCTATCGGGCAGAGGGTCTGTAGTTGCTTGGCGGTCATGCGGGCATTACAGAATACAGGGGTCGTGTTGCCCCCTTTGAAACGCTCCCACTGCACCTGCCGCGCCTTCTCCACTCGTGCGCGAATGGCAGAGGACTTTTCGCCACTCGGCGGAGAGGTCAGTTCGTCCTGACGCAGACGCGGCACTTCAATATGAATATCAATCCGGTCTAAAAGCGGTCCCGAAATCCGGTTCAGATAGCCCGAAACCGTACCCTGCGAACAGGTACACTGCCGCACCGGGTCGCCAAAGAAACCACAAGGACATGGGTTTAACGCACACGCCAGCATAAACTGCGCCGGATAGGTGAGCGCGGCGGCGGCACGGGCAATCGTGACCTGCCCATCTTCCAACGGTTGCCGCATCACCTCCAACACATTGCGGTTAAACTCCGGGAGATCGTCCAGAAAAAGGACACCATAATGCGCGAGAGAAACCTCACCGGGACGCGGGATAGCCCCCCCACCAATTAGCCCTGCATTGGAGATGGTATGGTGCGGTGAACGAAAGGGGCGTTGTGTGACCAATGCCTCCCCCGATGGCAATAATCCCGCCACACTGTATAACTTGGTAACCTCCAGTGCCTCCTCCACCGAAAGCGACGGCAGAATGGTGGGCAGACGACGGGCGAGCATGGTCTTCCCAGAACCGGGAGAGCCAATCAGCAGAATATTGTGTCCCCCGCTTGCCGCCACCTCTAAGGCGCGTTTAACGTGTGCTTGCCCCTTCACATCGGCAAAGTCCAAGTCGGAGTGGGTGGCATTCCCCAACACATGGGCAGGGTCTTCTCGAACCGGGGTAAATAGGTCACGGTCACAAAGCAGTTCCAGCACATCAGCAAGGGAGTGGACAGGGTAGACATCCACTTCCCCGACAATAGCGGCTTCACGGGTGTTTTCCGTGGGAACGACCAACGCCGGACGTTGGTTCTGCCTTGCCCAAACCGCCACGGGAAGCACGCCGGTCACAGGACGCACCGAACCATCTAACGAAAGTTCTCCCGTAAAGACAATTCCAACGGTGTTTGCCTCCGCAATCTGTCCGGTGGCGGCAAGAATCCCCACGGCAATCGGCAGGTCGAAGGCGGGTCCCGCTTTACGAATATCTGCCGGAGCAAGGTTCACCGTAATTTTCTTATCCGCAGGAAAGAGCAAGCCACTGTTTTTGATTGCCGCCCGAACCCGCTCCTTCGACTCTTGCACGGCGGTATCGGGTAGCCCCACAATACTAAACATCGGTGCACCCGGTGCGATATTGACCTCCACCCGAACACCATACGCATCCACCCCTAAAATCGCACTAGACTCAACAACAGATAACATCTCCCCACCCTCCTACCCACTCTACAATTCTTTTAGCATTATACGAAACGATTGCCCGGTTGCGAGGAAAATTGAACAAAAAACTCCCTTCCGTCTACAAGAGAGTGTTTGCGAAAGGGAGTTTTGCGCGGTTTGGGGCATCTACAACTGAGATCGCTGTCAAAACACTTTTCGACTCGACTGACCGAACAAGAGCCACAATGCGCGTTCCCGCATGGAAGTGCATCAGCGGAGGCTGGCTTTGCAATCCCAATCTCCGCCGTCCGCATCAAATATCCTTATGTCTCCAGTAACGTATTCACCCGCTTGAACAATTCAGTCGCTCGCGCTATAGTTGCGCTGTCCAGTTTCTCGACAAACCCCACCTGGTTCTTGAGCAGATAGGAGGCGGGGCGGTAGTGACTGAACTTCCCGTGGCCGCCAACGTTCGCCCGCTTGAAGAATAATTCGACGCGCTTGAGAATACGCGGCGTGTCACCTACGAGGTCTCCAACCTTGATTGGCTTCTTGCCCAGGTCTTTACCGTAGGTGGCATTCACCAGATCAGTATAGAACTGCGGATCGAACAGGTCTTCGATGTCCGCCTCGTCCATCCCCGTGAACTCGTTGACCTGGATCAGGTTCGTTTCCAGGAGCAGTTGGTTCGCGCGGAGGTTGTCGATTACCTGGCGGTCTTTCGCCGCGATGTCCATGAGAACGCCAATAGTCAGCCCTTGATTCGCGCCGAGCAGAGAGACGAAGGTAGAGACCTTGCTCGCGCCCCCGACAGGAACGATAACCCAGCGCTCATCCAAACCCGCGCCGCCGTTCGCGACAACCGCTTCGGACAGCATTTGCAGGTAGATAAGATCGGACGGCCCCTCCACCAGAAGGTTGTGCGGCCCCACGAAAAGGGTCTGTGAAACCTCGTATCCGATGGCAGCCTGAATCGGAAACAGGGTGTCGCGGTCAGGGCGCAATACGTCGTTCTCCACGACCGTGCCGAGATTGTCTTTGTCCTGCACGGTGCGGACACGCTCCAGTTTCGTCGCGTCGATCAGGAACGGCGAGTGGGTGGTGTAGACGACCTGATGCTTGGGCGCGAGCCTCTCATCGATAAAGCGCAGGAAGTCTCCCTGGGCTTTGGCGTGAAGAGCCAGCCCAGGCTCGTCCAACAGTAGGATCAACTGATTATCCCCGCCCTCTTGCTCGATCTGAGAGAAGTAGGCGAGGAACGAAAAGAACCAGACGAAGCCCCGCGACCGTTCATCAAACGGAACCGTGACGCGGTGGCGCTGGTTCTTGATGCGGATGCGGAGGGTATTTTCCTGCTCGCCTTCCTCGGTCGTGACCGTCGTACCATTGCTATCCACGGTCTTCACCGTCGGCGTGGACGTTGAGGAGAGGTCGAACTCAACTTCCAGTTGTCGGTTCTGGCTCCAGAACGAAAAAACTTCGTCTGAAATGCCGATGGACGCGGCCTCCAACTCGGCCTTGAGTTTCTCGTAGTTCTCCTGGTCCTCGAAATCGTCCAGGTCGGCTCCCACCATATCGAGTAGCGCAAGGAAGGCGCGGTCTGCGTCCGTCAGTTCCGAGTCGTCCCGACGCTGTTTCAGTTCTCCGAGAACGACGTTGCCCTTCATTACGCTGTAGTCATCGAAGTAGAAAAAGCGTGGGAGGAAGCGTCCGAAATAGTCTCCCGTAATCTGATGCCAGAGCGACTTCTTGAACCGCGTTTTCAGCCCTTCGAGAAACGTCTCCACCGAAGGCGGGCGGTCTTCGAGTCCCTCAAAAAACTCTATCAGTTGAGGAATCGTCGCCGCATTGCCCGCATCCTTAACGATGTCAGCAGACAGGTCTGACTTGGACAGGAGGTGGGAAACGGCAATTTTCTCGTCATACTGGAAGACACAGCGCAGAGCATTCTTGTACGTCTTGCTGTACTCCACCATTGGGGAGGTCAGCACCCCCGCGCCGAACTGGGATTCGACCTCCGCTATCTCCTCGCTCGATAACTCGAACTCGGCGCGGACGGCGACGGGAGAGTTATCCCCCTCTAACTGGGATTTGTGCTTCAGGTAGTTCTTGCGCGGATAATCCATCACCGCGTCGAAATTGCCATTCACTCCCTTGATGGGGCTAATTCGCAACAGGGCTTTCAGAAACGCGGTCTTTCCCGACTCGTTCTTACCGACCAAACAGGTCACGTCGTTAAAGTCCACCCAACCCGAATCATCTATGCTCTTATAGTTCGTCACGCAGGCGCGAATCAATTTCATATGTTGCCTCCGATTGCAGGGTGCTTGTGGCTTTGTGATGTAAGGCAGCCCCCTATCCTTGAGTAACTACAGGAACGGGCGGGCATACGGAAGTTACTCAGGAAAATTTTATGGAGCGCGGCAGCCTCGCTCCGCAATTCTTTTAGCATTATACGAAGCGATTGCCCGGTTGCGAGGAAAATTGAACAAAAAACTCCCTTCCGTCTACAAGAGAGTGTTTGCGAAAGGGAGTTTTGCGCGGTTTGGGACACCTAAGAAATCGCGTCTTCGGCGTGTGCTGCCCATAACAATCCACGAGTGGCAAGGCGAAGCGGTTCTTCTTGCGCGACAATATCCGCATGATGCCCCAGCGATGAGTAGAAGACACGCCCCGCGCCGTAGTATTTTGTCCAGACCACGGGCATATCTACCACACCGTTCTTCAGATGGGGACCGTCTACTCCAGCAACCGGGAATCGGGTAGTGGCAAGCACACGAATTGCCGGGTCAATATGCATATAATACTGCTCCGACTTGACATGGAAGGTAAGGGGAGAACCCTGTGTGATAAAGTGGTCCGGGTCACGGATTTCCACGGTGTACTCCACCCCATCATTGCCGGGATGCGCCACCCACTGCCCGCCGGTCATAAACTGGTACTCAGTGTTGTTACGGAAGGAGTCACACATTCCTCCGTGACATCCGCCAATCCCCACGCCGGAACGCACTGCCTCCAAAAGGCTCTTTTCCTGCTCCCGGCTAATCTGTCCCATTGTCCAGACCGGAACAATCAGGTCTAAGGATTTCAGTTTCTCGCCATCCAAATAGGCATCCAGTGTATCAGATACTTCCGTGTCAAAACCGTGGTCAGTAAGTTGTTTGTGGAAAATCTCGGCTACCTGTTGCGGTTCGTGCCCGTCCCAGCCTCCCCAAACGATAAGGGCTTTTCGGTTTGCCATTTACTTCTCTACTCCTTCAGGGGGCTATTTGCCCTGAAGGACTTTCGACAGCACCGAAGCGAACTCCTACTTTAATCCCCAATTCAGTATGGCTATTCTCTTTTTAACAGCCGATGCGTTGACGTGATTTTTACCTATAGCAGTGGTTCTGATGATGAGGCAGGTGGTTCAAGCGAATGCTCTGGTTCGTGGCTTTGTTCTCGGCGTTGCTCCATTTTTCTGAGGAAGGCTCCCGGACGTAGCACCTGAATCTCCGGCAAGACCTCCCGAAACGGCGGGAACTCCGATAGAGAAAGCAAATCTTTATCCAATGCTACTAGAAAGTCGGCACGGATTTCAATTATCAGATTGACAATATGTTCGTCATCGAAATCGCGTGGATAGGATAAATGGGTTGGCGGATTGGGAATTCGCTCTGCGAATTTATCTATGTAATTCAAGTAGGCGCGAGCATCTTCCTCAGTAACAAAAGGGAAACGCACTCGTTGCGCAGGATGGGTCACGGTATCTTCGTACTCGCTCCGCAAGCGATTACTGATGACTACAGCGATTTCTCCATCCTCTAATAGGCGCAATACTTTTGCGGCAACTCCCTCGGGATGAAAAGTGGCAGCAAAAATAATAGTTGTATCCAAAACCACTTTCGGTATAAGACTAGACCGTTCCCTCATGGTTGTGCTTCTTTAGCACGCCGTTCCGCCCGTACCTGCTTCACTGCTTGAACTGCATACTCCTCTAATTCCTCTTCTGTCATTCCCGAAGCAGCAAACCCCGCTACCACCCGTGATCGCCTCTGCTCCCACGTTTCTGGCGGTTCGCTACGTGAGGGCAACACCCGGCGTAAAATATACTCTTCCACCGAAATCCCCTCCTTTTCGGCAGTAGCAACAAGTTCACGCTCCTCGGCGGGGCTGAGTTCCAACATCAATGTCATTGAGAGATCTCCTTTCGGTTGATTTTCTCTATCATAACATTGGGGAAGTGGTGGGGCAATATTGAGCGTTATAGAATGGAGAAACAGAACGGAATCACCCTGCCAATTCTGCCTATTCAGGGAGAGGAAGGCAAATCAGTACGGGGGATTTTCTCCTACTCGTCTGATTCCATAATGCGAATAAAGTAGTCTTCCAGTGCCGAGGTTGTTCCTATACGCAGATCATCCTCCACGGTGCGCTCATCTACCACCCGCCCGTCACGAATCAGAATCGCTCGGTCACAGAGCAGGGCAACCTCATTGAGTTCGTGGGATGAGAAGAAAATTGTGGTTCCTGACTCCTTAATCTCTTGCAGCAGTTCGCGCAGATGCCGTCGCCCAATCGGGTCTAAGCCACTACTCACTTCGTCCAAAACCAGTAAGTCAGGGCTTCCTAAGAGGGCTTGTGCGATACCTAAACGCTGTTGCATTCCTTTGGAGAAGGTCTTGAGTTGCAGGCGTTCCTTGCCTTCCAAACCCACCTTTTTAAGCAGATGCATTGCCTCTTCTTCCAACTCTTTACGCCCCAAGCCTTGCAGTGTGCCATAGAGACGGAGTGTTTCTAACGGCGTGAGAAAAGGATAGTACAGAGCCACTTCGGGAAGGTAGCCGATCTTGGCATTGGCAATAGGGGTTCCTGCGGGATGACCGAATACCGAAATCTCTCCGGCTTCTGGTACCAAAAATCCCATGATGGCTTTGATAGACGTAGACTTTCCTGCCCCATTCGGACCTAAGAACCCCACGACTTCGCCGGGAGTCACCGAAAAACTGAGGTCATGCACGACTAATGTGGGGCGAGAAAAGACGCTCTTTTTGTAGCCTGCACACAACCCTTGCACCGAAAGGGCGGGGACACTGGAGGGGGCAGATGCTGTAGGACGCTTCTCAGGTGCGATATCGTTCATCTCGTTGCTTTTATGCTCCAATGTTGCTGTGGCAAATGTATTCTTAACAGGGGTACGCTCCATTTTTTGTATTCCCTCAATTTCGTCTATCGGTTTTTCTACCCAAGCACTCTTTAATTCACGCGGTTTCGCTTCTCACGTTGGCTGAAGTGCAAATGACTTTCACGGCACTTCTATATCTTTTCGGCATTTATGGCTTCAATGCTTAGAGAGAACACCGTTTTTTTACCGGTTCCTCTGAGTGGAAGCAGGTTAAGATGCAATCGGTATGCTATGCTCTCCCTTAGCAAATTACGTGCCGCCCTCTTTCGTTACCCCCGATTTTCTTGTCACTTTGCTGGACGAAGTCGCTTATAAGATAGGCTATCCGGTGGGAAATATGTAGGAGGTTGTTTACGAGGGTTACTCTGTGGTAAGGTTACTGGTTGCTTGATAAATGTACTAAAACCGATTCGATTTTGGTATACTCGTATTTACCGGTTTGTAGAGACAGAGTCAAACTGAGCAAAATAGAGGAATTTGTAGCAAATTGGGAGCAGAACGCACCATGGCATCCACCAACGAACCCGATGTGACTCCGTGGGAATCTTTTTTACCGCAAACCCGAATCACCGATTCCGTTCTGGTCATGGATCAAATCTCCAAGCGATTTGACCGGATTCGTGCCTTGTCGTCGCTCTCTATGGAAGTACGGCGCGGGGAGGTGCTGGCTCTGCTCGGTCCCAATGGCGCAGGAAAAACCACCATCGCTAACCTCCTACAAGGCTATATCACTCCTGACACGGGCAATATGACCTTCTATATGGGAAGTACCCCCCGGAGCCATCTGGAAGAGTGGGAGATTGGATACTTCCCCGGCGATAGTTCGATCTATCGTAGCCTCCCTATTGACCGTGTCCTGTTCCATGCCGCTACCCGACGTGGATTAGACCCAACCCTTGCCCAACAACGGACGGATAGATGGCTGGAGCGTATCGGACTTAGTACACGCGCAAACACCGCCCTGGGGAATCTCTCCCGTGGCAATCAACAGAAGGTACAGTTTGTCGAAGCGGTGATTCATCAACCCCATTTGCTCTTTCTGGACGAACCGTTCACCAGTTTAGACCCGGTAGGACAGGAACTGTTTATCACTCTGATTCGAGAACTACAGGGACAGGGAACCACGATTTTGGTCAGTGACCACCAATTGTCTCTGGTGGAGCGTATCGCAGACCGAATCGGCATTCTGAATCTGGGTCGTTTGATTGCTTTAGGGACTCAGGAGGAGTTACGCAAGCAAGCGAACGCGGGGATTCGGGTTCGGTTACGCTTGGCGAACACGAACACTCCTATCAATCTTTCGTATCTGTACGCCCATCCTTCGATACGTGTGGTGGAGCGTACCGCCGGAGGGGAAGTGCGTTTACTGACCCATGAAGATGCGGTTCCAAGTGAGGTTTTGAACTTTGCGAAGAAGAATCTGCCCATCAGTGAGATATTGTCGGAACCGGCGACCTTGCACGATATTTATGTCAAACTGATTGGTGCAGACAACAGTCAGATAGCCGCTCGTCAGCAGACTGGAACATGGTTCCAAGAGATAGAAAACGATTAAACCTCTTTCCTGGTGCAGTCTCGTCGCTTTCTTATGACAATTCTCTCTTGACAATTCTCTCTCCGCTCCCTCCACAACAAAAATACCCCTTTCCAATGGGGAAAGGGGTAGGGGAAGGAAAACAGAGATAGTCTACATGTTGTAGAAGAAGCGTTCCTCCACGATTTTGCCGTCCTTGACCGTGTAGAGAGCAACCTCTTCCATCTTAATTGGTTTACCACTCTCTTTTTCCACGGTTTCAAAATCGTAGATTACTGCGAACTGTTCACCATGCGGAAACGGTCCTTGGACTTTCATGCTTTTGACTTCCATGGCGTTATTCCACCATGCCCACTTCGCGCGGATTGCCTCCACCCCACGCGATTCCGGGTTTTCCCCTGCCGCTTCCACACTGAGAATGTTGGGGTCGTAGAGACGTTCGAGAATTTCCTCATCTTTGCCATCACGGACAAGAGTGACTAACTCCTGTCCCACTTCTAACGCTGTCATGTTGATATACCTTTCTGTTGAAGAAGGGAGTGTTTGAGATGGAGAACGAATGTTCGACTTTTACACTCTCTAGTGTACGGGCAGGTCGGAAAAGAAATCAACAAAGATCCAAAATATATTTTGCGGCTTCCGAAAGTCGGGGGAGTGTTTCGGGATAGACATGCTTCTGTTGGTCTAACTGTTGGGCATGATGTCGCCGCGTGAAATAGGAGTGTAGCGCACGCCGTGGCGTATCCGTTCGATTCTGTGTTCCGCCATGCCATGTATGCGAATTAAAGATAACTACGGTTCCTGCCGGAGCGGTCAAAATCACTTCATCAGGGTGACTATCGGCGGGGTGAGCCATGACTTCGTGTGGCAGTGTTCCACTACGATGACTACCGGGAACCACACGAGTTGCCCCATTCTCCGTTGTAAAATCATCCAAAAGCCAAATCGAATTGCAAACCTGATACGCATCGGGCGCAACTGCACTGCCCCAATCGGCATGCAATCCTTGCAAACCGTGTCCGGGGAGAGCCGCCCGGAAGTTTAACGACGATAGTTTGAGGTCGCCTTGCAAAACATGAGCAATTCCGGCTAAGAGGCGTGGGTGAGTGAAACAGACATCAAAGAGCGACGACTTATTCACCAGATTGGAAAGCCTATCCGTTCCTCCCTCTTGGTGTACCTCTTTCCCTGCCTCGCTTCCCTCTTCCGCTAAAAGTTCCGCCAAGCGTTGATTCATCGCGTCTCTCTGTGCGGCTGTCAGAATATTATAGAGAGGAAGATAGCCATCTTGGTCTAACTGCGCCTTCTCGGTGTGGCTCAGCGTATTCTCCTGCACACCTAAAGCCACTAATGCTTCGTGAACGGTCATTGTTCCTGCTCCTTATCGGGTACTCTTCGTTGCGAATTTTACCTATCGAGTATCCGTATCTGCCAGTCTACAATATCCAGTGCTGGGTCATCAACTATAGGTCCTAGATGGTCGCGCACATCTCCTTCGGGTTCTTGGGCATCCCCAATTAAGTCAGCATTAGAGAGGGTACGGTTCTGGGTCGAATCCACAATAATAAACCCATTGATAAAGCCTCCCACTGCCCCGTTCCCGAGCGCATCCCAGACTTTCGGGGCATCTTCCGCGCCCTGTGGCAGGTTATTGGTGGTGAGAATATTGATTTGCAGGAAGCGTGCATTCGGGTTAGGCAGGCGGGCTAAATCCAAGCGAAAACTGATAAGGTCAGAGGCTTGCCCTTGTGTGGGCGCAGAGAGGACAGCATCGGGTGCACCGAGCGGTGTAAAGATATTCTCCACCGGGTTTCGCAGTTCCCCATTCACTTCGCAGGAGTATACCCCAAAACCTGTCGCCCCCTGCTCCCGGTCAAAGCGCACAAAACCGACAAACCCCTGCCCATTTACCTGCGAAGCCGCCGCGAAGCCGTTCCCCCAGGGTAAAGACACCACAGGAACCGGTCCAGGGTCGCTCTGATTATCGGTTCGGTTAATGAGAACAAAATAGTAATTTCCGCGTGGAATCCGGTTGGTATCCACCGGTCCCCGCAAGCGAAACGACACCTCTAGGAGTTTAGAGGCTTGTTCATCTGGGTCTACTGCGGGAACACGGGCGCACCCTCCTAATGTAAACGGAAGCAAAAGCCCCAAGAGAAATATGAGGAGCATCAAAAGAAAGCGCATTGACTTCATAACTGATTATGACATCCCCAACCCAGAATTGGCTTCAATATCTATCCCGGATAGAGGCGAGTTCCCAACGTAGGCATCCATACGGGTTCCGGTTGCCGGAGGGGAGTTCGCCCTCCCAAAACGAGTTGGTTGGGAACTGTAAGCGACCCTGTACCGTTCTCGATTAGTGGTACACTACTCACGATGTTCGTGGGGGCAACGCCCCAGAAAGAGAGTTCGCTTTATGACTCGTCATCTCATTCCTGCACTTATCGGCTTAGCCACAGCGATTACTGCCTTTGCTACCCTCGCTCCCGAATCGGAGGCAATGGCAGGAAAAAGCCCGTTGGACTTAACCGTGAAGAATATTGATAACAAAGAGGTCTCCCTTGGCAAGTACAAGGGAAATGTTGTCCTGATTGTGAATACCGCCTCGAAGTGTGGCTATACCCCGCAGTATGCCTCTCTGGAAACCCTCTACCAGAAGTACAAGGACAAGGGACTTCGCATCTTGGCGTTCCCATCGAACGATTTCGGAGGACAAGAGCCGGGTTCGGAGAAGGAAATCAAGGAGTTCTGCACACTGCGCTATAAGACCACCTTCGACCTCTTTGCGAAGGTCGCGACCAAAGGCGAAGCACAGTCTCCCCTCTACAAGTTCCTGACCAGCAAAGAAACTAACCCCAAATATGCCGGGGCAATCGAATGGAACTTCACCAAGTTTTTGGTGGGACGAGATGGCGCGGTGATTGGTCGCTATAAGTCCGGTGTAGACCCCATGTCTCCCGAATTTATCGAAGCCCTCGAAGCGGCACTGAAAGCCAAGTAGACATCGAATTTCCCCCTCTGTCCGCTCTCCTAACTCTACAAAGGACAGAGGGGGAACCCTCCTATTGGTATCCGGGAAGGAACTCTGCCTCCGCATCAAACAGTTCCAAAGTCATTGCCTTGATCTCTGCGGGAGAGCAACAAGCCGCCGTCAGTGGGTCTAGCATTAGCGCGTAAATCGCTTTCTCCTTGCTCCGCTCCAGTGCTGCTTGTGTTCCCAACTCATACATTGCCATATTCATCTGACAAACCCCTGCCATTTGCGCGGGAAGCCTGCCATACCGGGTTGGGTTAATACCGTTTTGGTCAATCATACAAGCCACTTCCACAATCCCATCGTGCGGCAGATTCTCAATCAGACCACCCGTATTCGGGATATTGCCATGGATACGGAACGGCTTATCCTTTTCGCGTGCTTCAATAATCCACGAGGCATACTCCCATGAGCGTTCCCAGTTCATTGGTTCCTCACCCGTGACCAGACGTTCTCGCTCCGCATCCGCGTTCTTGCGCCATGTGGGCCAGTTGTCCGCATAGAACGACGAGCCACCGTTGTAGCCGGGGCGAGCATACTTTTCCAGCAGGTCTTTCCGCTTGCGATAGTACGGCAGGTACTCCGACAGATGCCCGGAACTCTCCGTAATAAACGCGCCGAAGTGGAGCATCATATCCTTACGAACAATATCATCATGGTGTGCGGGGATGTCCCACGAATACTGGTTTTTGCGCTCCGGGTCTACGGGAGGACCTTCTGCGAACGCTTTTTCCAAATCCGCTGCTGCTTTTTCTTTGAGTAGAGGATATAGGTCCTTGCCGTGGTGTTCCAGTTTTGTGAGCCATGCCAAGTGATTGATTCCGGCACATTCCCAAACCATCTCCTCATAGGGGACACCCGCACGTTGCGCCATCAGGTGCGATGTTCCCTGCACCGAGTGGCACAACCCGACAAACGGCATACTCGTAGCGCGGTGTGCGGCAAGACAGAGCATAGACATCGGGTTGGTATAGTTCAGGACAATCGCTTGTGGGCATAACCGCTCTGCATCCTTCAGCACATCAATCCATACCGGAATGGTTCGCAGTGCCTTAAATAGACCCCCCGGACCAATGGTATCGCCGATACATTGGTCAATACCGTACTTTGCCGGAATATCATTGTCAAAGCGCACACACCCCAACCCGGAAACCTCAATACAGTTGGTAAGGTAGTCGGACCCTCCCATCACCTCGGTTCGGTCTGTGGAGGCAATCACCTTCCAACTGTTCTGCAACCCCTTTTCGGCGATTAACTTCCCGATAAGTTTGTGCATCGTGTCCAAACGCCCTGCATCAATATCCACCAACGCGATTGTACCGCCCTTATTTCCCGGAATGGCGAGAATATCCGAGGTCAATCGTGGTGTAAACCCACTGCCTGCCCCCATCATCGTCACCTTGATAGGGCGACGCATCTCCCCTTCCAAACCGCGCTCCATCGCATCTTTGGTATGCGCCGCGTGTCCCTTCTTGCTGTCATCTGCCATGAGTTATCGTTTCCTTCTGATGTTCTAAAACTTTCGTACACTTTGCCGATTCTGTCTGGGATTCCTTCCCTAAAAGCGTTTTGTCTGCTCTTAGACGTAGGTATCGCGAGTGGTCTTTTTGCGGTGGGTGCTGTACGATGAAAGCGTTTCCATTCCACCCCCTCATGGAGGTTAAAAGCATGAAGTTTGAAGTCTATACGGATGCGGCAGGAGAGTTTCGGTGGCGATTGAAGGCAGCAAACGGTGAACCGATTGCCAGTTCCGGCGAAGGCTACAAGAGTAAGGATTCGGCTCTGCACGCGATTGATCTTATCAAAAAAGGGGCGGCAGATGCCCCGATTGTGGATATAACCAGCGAATCGTAAAACCTGTCGGGAAGACCGCTTCCCTATTACCCACCCCTTTCTGGGGTGGGTAATACAGCAAACCCCATTTGCCGATTCCCGCCTCCCCGTGATACCCTACCCGTGATATTGCCGGACGACCCTATGCCGTCGCACATTGAGGTGTATTGAACTATGAAGCCGCTTTCGCAAACAGTTACCCATATCCCTGCCTCTGGTATCCGTCGCTTTTTTGATTTGGTTGCTGAGATGGACGATGTGATTTCGCTCGGTGTAGGCGAACCCGACTTTGTGACCCCGTGGCGTATCCGCGAAGCCGCTATCTATTCGTTGGAACAGGGGCATACGACATACACCAGTAACTATGGGCTTCGTGAACTGCGGGAGGCAATTGCCGCAGAGTTGTGTCATCGCTTTTCCCTTTCCTACGACCCGCTCAAGGAGGTGCTGATTACGGTAGGGGTTTCTGAGGGGTTGGATGTGGCGTTTCGGGCAATTCTCAATCCCGGTGATGAGGTTTTGGTTCCCGAACCGTGCTATGTCTCCTACCTGCCTTGTGTGGCATTTGCCGGGGGTGTGCCTGTCACCATTCCCACACGAGCAGAGGATGGCTTCCGCCCCCATCCCGATGCTATCCGTGAGCGTATCACCCCGCACACTAAGGCTATTCTGCTGTCGTATCCCTCCAATCCCACGGGGGCAACGATGGATAGAGCCACTCTACAGGCGATTATGGATGTGGCGGTAGAGCATGACCTGTATGTTCTCACCGATGAAATCTATGACCGCCTGAGTTACGATGCCCCCCATACCTGTGTGGCTTCTCTGCGGGGCGCACGCGAACGAACTGTGCTTTTGAACGGCTTTTCTAAGGCGTATGCGATGACCGGGTGGCGTATCGGGTATGTTTGCGCTCCGGCTCCGATGCTGGAGATGATGATGAAGATTCACCAGTACACCACCCTTTGCGCCCCCATTATGGCACAGAAGGCGGCACTGGAAGCGGTACGCAGTGGGGAGAAAGATACCCTCGCGATGGTCGCCGACTATGACCGTCGCCGACGGCTCTTTGTCTCTGGGCTAAACCGCATCGGCTTAGACTGCCCGATGCCCGGTGGGGCGTTTTATGCGTTCCCCTCCATCAGGAACACGGGTTTATCTGCTGAGGAGTTTGCGGAACGCCTGCTCAAAGAGCAACAGGTTTTAGTGGTTCCGGGGAGTGTCTTCGGTTCTGGGGGGGACGGTCATGTGCGTTGTTGCTATGCCACCGCGACCCCCAAGTTGGAAACCGCCCTCCAGCGCATGGAGACCTTCCTGAATTCGTTGTAACCGGTACGGTATCCACTACCCAATCGTTGCCAACAGCATGGTTGCGTCTCCACGAATCACATCGGTTGTGGGGAGTCCGGTTTCTTGTTGGGTAGCGGCAATGGCTTGCTCTGCCTCTTTATCGTTCAAGTGTCCGGTGTTTAAGGCGATACCAACCACTTTCGGCGACGGTGAAATCGCTCCCCCTGCCGATGCCACGGCTTCATACAGGGCGACCACCTGTGCCAGTGAGGGAATTTGAACCCACGGCGCACGACGAATACTCTCCTGCCCCGCCCGATGGCATAAAATCAAGTGAGTAGGCATTGCACCACGCAGTAGGGGAAGAGTTGCAGTGGAAGCCGGGTGCAGTAGCGAGCCTTGCCCCTCCACAAAGAGAATGTCGGCGTTCTCAGCATAGCGCAGAACCAGTTGTTCAATCGCCCCGGAGGCAAAATCCACTCGTACTGCATCCAGAGGAACGCCATCACCAGCAATGGCAATCCCAATCTGCCCTGTTGCCAAAAAGTGAGAGCGCAAGCCACTACGCTGTGCGGCACGATGCAGTTCTAAGGCGGCAGTCATCTTACCGTTCGCCATATCCGTTCCCACGAATAGCACCCGTTTTGCCGAGACTTCTCGTGCCTTGCCGCTTCCATTGACCAGTCCCGGCGGTTCCTGACGAATATCCCAGATAAACTGTTGGGGCTTAATCATGAATGGGGCAAAATCGGGGTCATGGGCGAGTGGCGCATGCAAACCATTCACTAAGGAAAGCCCGTGAGCGAGTGCCATTTGAATATCGTTTCGCCATGCTTCGGGCAGAACCCCACCAGCGGGTGCAATCGCCGGGACTAATGTATCCGCTCCGTGCGCGACTGCCTCCGCCACTGTTGCCACCAGGGGAACCCCTTCCGCCTCCGCAATTCCGGTGATTTCGTACAGGTTCTTCCCCGCTTGCTCCCGGTCAATCACACAGACCACGGGCGCAACACTATAGCGAAGCAGCCCATAGCCCATTTTGCCATCGGATTTGCCTACGCTACCGTGCATGAGTAGTGCCAAGCGATTCTTCGATGTCAAGGAGATTCGTCTCTCATTCATCTATACCACCCCGTGACATTTACAGTTTTTCAGTTTGCTTGTTGCCATGTTTTTTGCCATCCGGTATAAGTGGACAGGGCTTCGCGCCCACCTCACCAACAAACGGGCTTCGCGCCCACCTCACCAACAAACGGGCTTCGCGCCCACTGTACCCCATCGAAGGGGAGACAACGAAAGGAGGACTATGTAATGTCCACCCCACAGTTTAAGCGTCTGGCATTGTATCGCTTTGTCTTAGCGACAATCATGCTATTTGGTATGCTTACGCTCGGAAGTTCATCGCGTGCAGCAACTGCCACCATCACTGACTTTGAAGTGACATTGGTTCAGCCTTCTGGCGGGGGTTTTTATAACCCTGCATACCATAAGATTGAGTGTTCCTACACTGCCACCTGGTCATCAAGCGGGTTAGGCTGTTTTGTTCATCTTATATGGCGAAACTATGATGGTCCATATTACTATGGAATAGGTTCTCAAAGTGAAGGAATCACAGGCTTTCCCTTAGCATATGGCGGTAGTCCTGTCAATGATAGCAGGACAAAGAACGTAGCAGTTCACTGGTATGGACTGTATATCCTTGATGTTGCAGTCCAAGATTTCCAAACGCAACATGTGTATGCGGTGGATACGAGGACAAAAGGGTTTCCATAACTTCCCTCTAAAACCGCTTCTTTTTCGGAGTTTTGATACTCCTAAATTCAATTGGCTCTTCAGAACGGGATTGGTACTCTCCATTCTGAAGAGTCATATAAAGTATACCGTTTCAATCTCCCACTCGCTGAACCGACGGTTGGTTCTTCGGGGCATCCGTGACGCTGATAGGAAAATCATCAATGCAACGTCTCACTATCTTTCTACTTTTCATTCTTACTTTTATCTACCCTGCTATCGCGATAGGTCAAAAAACAGAGAGTTCTGACTTCTTTGAGGAGGATTCTCGCCTGAAGATAAAAGTGAACGAAAATCGTTTGCGTGTCTCCTACCTCACCCTTCTCAAAAAGTTAACGAAAGAAACCACTGCGCCTCTCCATTTTACTGAAGCTTCCTCCGAATTTAAAACACAGTCGCTTGCTATCGGTTGTAACAAGAGTTCTGCCTTTGAACTGATGGATGCGATTGCTGCTCTCTACCTGCTTCAGTGGGATACAGACGGGAAAAAGGGTTATCGCCTTTTGCCACCGCAGAATGAGCAAGATTTCGTGCTTAAGCCACAAGATGACTTTGAAAGGGAACGCTTTGAAGCAAGTGAAGCATTTCTCAACCATCTAAAAGATGCCCCGAAACCTCTTCGCGCAATGATTGCTTCGGGAGCATTCCTTCCTATCAAGGAACTGCCGAAAAATCTTCGTGATGATGTTGAGGACATGATAACTGCCTTGAACAAAACCAAGATTAAGCGTGGAGGTACGGTCTGGAACATGAATCAACTTCCCAATGCGCTCATCGGATTAATAAATAATCCAAAAGAAAACTATACAAATTATGAATTTACTATCACTATTCCGGGTATTCGCGCAACTGGTTTTCGCTATAATGACTATATGCAACGCCGTGCAGAAGCCGTTCGAGCCAAGAGTGGCACAGGGGTGGTCTATAATACGCTGTCCAACTGTATAAAGCGTGAGGAAGCAGTGCAATCTCCGTACCTGAAGCGTCGCGTTAGCATCTCTATTCAAAACGGAACACTACCTGAAGTCCTAAAAGCCCTACATGAAAAGTACGACATCCCGTTCGTATCACAAGCCAATGATGGGCTACCAGAACGCACCTCTATCAAGTTGACTAATATGCCGCTTGCCGATGCCCTTGACATGCTCAAGAAAAACTATAAAGATACTGACTGGGAATATCGTAAGACGGGGTATATTCTTTTTTGGGGCAAAACGAATTTAGCGCGAAATCCGCTAAAGAACCACCAATACAGTTTTCCCGCAGACCCAAATTCGGGCATCATGTTACGCCGCCCTTAGCCGGATTCCTCGGCAATCGTCCGCATTGGAGTCTTTATGAGCATATGGTTTCGTTTTTTCACAGTATGTTTTTTCACAGTATTAGGAGTGCCACTTCTCCTATGGTCATTCCAGACACGGAGTATGGGGCAGGCAAATTTCAGTGGACGGACATTTTTGGAGAATGACCGATTGCTACAGACGGAGATTTCTCAGGTAGGCAAGGTAGTTTCCTACGCCCACATCTTTAAGGAAATGTCCCGTGAGGCAAAGATACGTCTTCATTTTGCAAAATCCACTGGGGATGTTGCCAATACCAAGTTAGTGGTTGCCTACAAATCTATGCCCGTTGGGGCAGTCATGGATGCTGTCGCGGCACTGTACCTCTTTCGCTGGCAAAAGACTACCGATAAACAGTACCATCTCTTAGGGAGTAGCGTTGGGGCAGATACCGTTTTTCTCCCCAAGAACGAATACCAACGAGACCGTTTTGCTGCCAGTAAAGCGTTTTTAGCCTCCCTCGACAAACTACCTGCAACGGAGCGTAACAGAATTCTTGCAGGTTCTCCTATCCATGCTCTGCCCCCATCACTACAAACCCCCGTCAAAGAGATGATACAGGCTCTCAATCGGCAAAAGGTAGCCGAAGGACGAAACCCGTGGGATATGGATAGGCTACGTGATGCGACCTTGCGCGTCTCTGAGGAATCACGCGAGGGGTTTCGTACCTACAAATTTAATGTGACTCTGCCGGGAATCCGCTCGACATCGTTTGCCTACAATGACTATGCCGACACCAAACGGGAGGCAGAACGTGCCAATACTAAAACAGGAAATGCCAGTATAGGGGCGATATATAGCACTGCACTCTATGCCGTTCCGCGCCGCGAAGCAGATAAACAGGCGCAGATGAAAAAACGAGTTTCGCTGAATGTGCGTGACGCAACTCTTCCTCAAGTGCTTCTCATGCTTCATCAAAAGTACGATATTCCGTTTGTTTCACAAAATGAGAAGGAGTTACCCCAACGTGCCGATGTGCGTTTTGATTCGCTTCCGCTTGCGACTGCCTTAGACCGTTTAACCGAACTCTACAAAGGAACAGATTGGGAACTGCGACGGTTAGGCTTTGTGGTGGTGTGGGGAGAAAACAATCGTCCTCGCAATCCGACTCCTTCCAAAACGGTACTCCGGCAGAATCGTGGGCAAGACACAGGTTCTAACTCTGCTGCGCCAATCTCGCCGTCTTCGCCAACATCGCTACTTTTTCCGCCACCGAGTAAGCCGAAATAGAAGTTTGGTGCCATCACCATCATCAGAACGGATATTCTAACGTTGGTTGTGAGTGGCGCGGATGGTATTCCAGATGGTGTCAGCGACGGCGCGTTTGGAGAGTTGCGGGAGGGCGATGGGGTCGCTGTGACGTGGGACGAGGGTAACGATGTTGGTGTCGGTGTCGAAGCCTGCACCCGGTTGGGTGACATCGTTTGCGACTATCATATCTAAGTTCTTCGTCTCCAATTTTGCCTTTGCGTGTGCCAAAACGTTCTCTGTTTCGGCGGCAAAACCCACCAGTATTTGACCGGGACGCTTGCGTTGCCCTAATCCTTTAAGAATATCCTCCGTGGGTGTTAGAGTGAGGGTGAAAC
>Ga0224722_1000575_pt1 | contig 21404 bp, 16 predicted proteins | sample Balambano_FR1_Me_FD_161646 | JGI IMG/M metagenome (GOLD analysis project Ga0224722, IMG submission 161646) | Freshwater sediment microbial communities from Lake Towuti, South Sulawesi, Indonesia - Balambano_FR1_MetaG | ecosystem: Environmental > Aquatic > Freshwater > Lake > Sediment | place... | reverse complement strand
CCACAACCAATACCACGGCTTCAAATAGCGTACTCACGACCTGTTTAATCGACTCTTGTACAAACGGCGTGTTGTCTCGCGGATAAACGACTTTATAGCCTTGTGGCATCTTTGCTGAAAGCTGATCAAGTTCAGCTTTGATGGCTGCGGAAGTGGCTAAGGCATTGGCACCTGATGCCAGTGAAATGCCCATCCCCGCAGATGGATAGCCATTAATGGTATTGAATGATTGATAGTTCTCTGCACCTAATTCAACTCGAGCAATATCTTTTAAATAAACAAAGCTTCCATCCACATTGGCTTTAATAATAATATTTTCAAATTGTTCAACTGTTTGCAAACGTGAACCTGAACTGACTTTTGCATTTAAATATTGATCTGATACAGCAGGCAAAGCCCCGATCGAACCGGCTGCAACTTGCGTATTTTGAGCTTCAATTGCTGCACGAATATCACTCGGAATCAACAGATATTGTTTTAACTTGAGTGGGTTCAACCAAATTCGCATGGCATATTGCGAACCAAAAACATCAACTTCACCAACGCCTTCAATTCGAGCAATATTTTGTTCGATATGGTCTGCTAAATAGTCTGAAATCTGGATATTGCTACTACGACCTGTAGTGTCATATAAGCCAATCACCATATGCGTATCGCCAAGTGATTTATAAACATTTACACCTTGTCGTTGTACTTCTTCAGGTAAACGATTCAACACACCATTAATACTATTTTGTACCTGTACCTGTGCTGTATCAGGGTTGGTACCGATATCAAAACTAAGGTTAATTCGGCTACGACCAGATGAATCGCTGGTTGAACTAAAATATAGTAAATGATCAATGCCTTTAATTTGTTGTTCTAAAACTTGAGTCACACTTTGCTCAACGGTTTCAGCTGAAGCTCCCGTATATGTGGTAGAGACTGTAATACGAGGTGGTGCAATATCGGGATAGCGCTCTACTGGGAGATTTAAAATAGAGAAAATACCAAAAGCCATCACCATAATTGCAAGTACGGTTGCAAAGATCGGGCGCTCAATAAAAAACTTAGATAACATGGCTGTTCATTCCATTTTTGAAACAGTCTATTTTTCAGAAAGATAGGGAGAGAGTACTATTTTCAAACAATCATCATTGCTGAGCTTTCAAGCAAACACCATTGTTATTAACATATCATTGCAAAAAGCGACAATTACGGAGAAATCATGAATATTATTGAATAATAATAACAATCGAAAATGCTCCATTGAGTTAAAAAATGGAACAACTCTAAACAATTTATTTACTACACAATCAAATACTTTTTAATTTCACATTGACACCTAACGCACTTAAACCGATAGTAGCACGCTCTCTATTCTCCCCCCATTTTATCAGGCGTCTATGAAGGCCAGCTTAACAAGGTTTAATATCCTGCTACTTATTTTACTGCCTGCGCTGATCACGGGCGGTTTGCTGATTTTTGCAGGGAACTTATCCGATGGTTTAAGACTTGGCTTTCTCTCTTTACCTGGTGTTGCTTTTATTTACCTCGCGATTTCACAGCAGATTATCTATTGGTATATGCTTTCAATCGTTTGGTGGTTTATTGCTTGGTTAGATGCCTTACTTCGTTCTAGTACGTGGTTTTTATTTAATAGTGATAATGAAGCGTATTTTATTGTCGAAGCAATTGCCAATACCAATCAAAAAGAAACATGGGAATTCTTACAACTTCATCTAAACACAATTGCAATCGTTATATTTGGTTTACTAACCTTATTGGCAATCTATATTTTCTCAGCTTTTAAACTGATTAAAACAAGACACTTCAATCAACTTTGGAATAGTCGGATTTATCGTAGCTGCATCATTCTACTGGTATTATTAACCGTGACGAGCTATTTAATGAAGCCTTCACGTAAAGTCCACCCCATGGTTTTTTGGTCAGACTATCAAACTAAAATTCAAGATTTTCAAAATAGAATTAAACAACATAAAGACGTTCATCATCAATGGGATCTGAGCGCAAAACAAAGTTTAATCCTAACAACACCTAAAAATGAAAAGCAAACACATGTGTTGGTGCTTTCAGAAAGTTTAACCAGCTTAAATTTAGGGGTTTGTGGCTATCCAAGAAATACCACACCAGAATTAGCAAAGAAAATTGATCAACTTCGTATCTTTTGTAATGCATTTTCACCCTCACCTTCGACCATTAATGCATTACGTGTGTTACTCACTGAAAGCCCCGCATCTGAACATGACCAATATTCCCCCGAAAGTATATTGGCATACGCTCGTGCAGCAGGTTATAAGATTTATTGGTTAAGCAACCAAGATGACAGCTATTTATCCTCATTATTTGGGTCTTATGCGGATAAAGCTGTTTATAAAAATACACGCTCTGGACGTAGCAGTACCTCTTTGGATGAAACATTAATGCCTGTCTATCAGCAAGCATTAGCAGATCCAAATCCTAAAAAATTGATTATTTTGCATTTGATTGGCGCACATCCGAACTATCAAGAGCGCTATTCAACTATGTTTAATAAATTTAATAGTGAAAGTGATGATGTTATAGAACGTGATCTCAAAAATAGAAATATTGATCCTTGGGTTCGATCATTACGAAATGACTATGACAATGCTGTGCTATATCAGGATTCATTGCTCGTAAAATTTTTAGAGACTTTACAGGCGGATCATAAACCTGATTTTAGATCATTTACCATGGTTTCTGATCATGGTAATGAAGTCGGACATGAAATTGATTATGCTGGTCATAGCCCAAACACCAAAGCTGGCTATCAAGTCCCTGTCATAATGTGGTACGACAAAATACCAGTCACGGGCGTGAATAAAGATAAAACTCTAAATACAGCAGAACTCGATAATAATCTTATGCATATTATGGGTCTCAAAGATAAATCAGCTCCACCTCAGAGCTATTGGTTAGATGATGATTATCATTTTACGCCAGAAGCGAATTGGCCTTATTGGAATAATAAGTCTTAGAAATTTGTCTTTTTAAACACGCGCTTTAACATTTAACCCAACTATTTTTAGTTATTCTATAAACACTCATTTTTCATAAAACGATCACTTAACTGTCATCCACTTGATAAATTTCCACGACAAACTAACGACTTTAATAAAAACATTTGAGCATCATAATGTTAAAAAAAGCAGTTGTTTGTCTTAGCCTCGTCAGCCTTGTGGGTTGTAATGATGACAATAATGATCAAAACAGTAGCACTCAATCGAGTTATCAATTACCGAAAATTTTGGTCATCGGACATCGTGGAGCGAGTGCGCTGCGCCCCGAACATACCTTAGAGTCTTATCAAAAAGCGATTGATGATGGTGCTGATTTCATCGAGCCTGATTTAGTCTCGACCAAAGATGGCTTTTTAGTGGCTCGCCATGAAAATGAGATCAGCGGCACAACCAATGTTGCAACGCTTCCTCAGTTTGCAGACCGTAAAAGAACCAAGACCATTGATGGCGTGAGTTTAACAGGTTGGTTTACTGAAGATTTTACTTTGGCCGAGCTAAAACAGCTTAAAGCACGTGAGCGTATCCCCCAGTATCGCGCTGCCAATACGCAATATAATGATCAATTTGAAATCCCGACACTCGATGAAATCATTGATTTAGCTGCAAAGCATTATCAAAAAACGGGCAAAATTATTGGTCTTTATCCAGAAACCAAACACCCAACCTATTTCCAAAAACAGAATTTGGCAATGGAAGATACTTTGTTAAAAACCTTATCCAAATACCAATATAGCCGTGATATTGCCCCTATTTATTTACAGTCTTTTGAAGTTGGAAATTGAAAATATTTAAAAAACCAACTCGATTTACACAAAAGTGTTAAGCATGCACAATTGATTCAGCTCTATGATTCGCCTGAAGCAAGACCAGCAGATTATGTTGCACAAAACAATCCTAGAACCTATGCGGATCTAGCAACGGCACAAGGCCTCAAAGATGTTTCGGCCTACGCCAATGGTGTGGGTCCATGGAAAGTCTATGTCTTTAAAGATGTCGCAATGACACAGACCACCTCTTTTATCGCAGATGCCCATAAAGTCAATTTAAAAGTACATCCTTATACCTTCCGCCCTGAAAATAATTTCCTACCAGACAGCTTAAAATGTAGTAAGGATACGTCCAAAGCAGCCGAGCGTTGTGAGACAGGTTCAATCAAGGAAATGCAACTTTACTTCAAGGCTGGCGTAGATGGTGTATTCACGGATGACCCTGCGCTAGGTCGTCAAGCGGTACAAAGTTATCTCAGTACCTCTAAATAATCCAAGACTCATAAATAAAGGCAGTTTGACTGCCTTTATTTATGTTTGAGACGCCAACTGTTTCTGCTTAACTTGCTCCCATTGCCACCAACCATAAGCTGCTAACAAAACAAAAGCGGCATACAAACCTGCAGTTAAGAATAATTCTTTATAGATAAACATACCAACATACACAATATCGACAAAAACCCAAAGTACCCACGTTGCGATATGTTTACGACTGGTCCAATACGTCGCCAATAAACTAAATGCAGCAAGCTGCGCATCTAAGATCGGTACAGCAGCATCGGTAAAATGTTTAAGTGTTAAACCAAATAATAATCCACCGATTGCTGCCAAACACATTTGCAGCAATACCGTTTTAGTTGCAATTGGTTCGATCCGAATCTCATGGTCTTGGCGTTTACCTTTAAGCCAATAATAAAAACCATAGAAATTAATCAGCATAAATAAGAATTGTAAAATCGTTTCGCCGTATAATTTAAAGGTGAAAAAAAGGTAAGCATATAAAATAAATGCAAAAAAATTAAACCACCAACACCACATATTCCGTTTTATCGTGAGCGCAACGCCGATCACACTAATAATAACGGCAATAATTTCTAAAGAAGACAAGAGCAAACTACTTTGAAAATCCGAATGACAACATTATGGAAATATTCTTTATTTAAGCAAGCCAAAAATCTTGATCTGATATGCTTCTATTCGCCATATTTTTAAAGCTAAAGGCTATTTTTCACTCAAGCCTTATGCTATAAAAATGTAAAGCTTATTTTAAAATTTCTCACATGTTGATTCGCAAAGTTTCACCCTCTCGTCTTATTCACATTAAGGATTGCATTCCCGCCAATCCAATGTGGCGACGTGTCTGCATTTTTATGCACGGTGACTTTGCACATCTCTTTCATCCGATGACAATTTAACAAGCTCATCATTTGAAAAGTACAGGTCGCCTCAAGAGCGACCTTTTTTATTGCCTTTATTTTTTAATTACTCAAATACAGCGTTGCAATCACAACGATAACAGGAGCATTTCCATGACACAGTTTCAGCAAAAGAATTTTATACAAACGACACAGATTCAACCGACTGTAGCCCCTACTCACCCTCGCCTAGCTACAGTCGGTCAATTTATTGCAGTTGTGCTGATTTGGTCATTCACACCGTTAGCAGCCGTCTGGACTGTGCATGAAATTCATTGGGCTTGGGGGTTATTTCTTCGATTCAGCCTCGCCATTCCACTTGCGTTGCTTTGTCTGTTTTATTTCCGACTTAAACTTATCTTGAACTTTAAAGCCATGATGAGTTATGCGGCGGGTGCGCTTGGATTATTTGGTTCAATGGCTTTTTGTTATATGGGTGCAAGCAAAGTCTCATCAGGAATGATCTCGATTATTTATGGAACAGCGCCTTTATGGTCTGGCTTGATTGCAGTTTTTATTTTAAAACGTGAGCATTTTCTAAAACGTCAATGGTACGGGTTAATAATTGCCATTTTGGGCTTATCACTCACGCTGGGCATAGGTTCTGATCACATTCAAATGGATATGATTGGTGTTAGCTATGAAATTATTGCCGTATTACTTTATGTGATCTCAATGTTTCTCGTTGCAAAAATTGGTGCGGAGATTCACCCAATTATTCAAACGACAGGATCAACGCTAATTTCATGGTTTGGCTATCTGTGTTTATTGCCCTTCTTTATCGCTCAAGCACCAGTACAGTTTCCAAGTCTACAAGTCAGTCTCGCTTTGTTGTATAGCGCAGTATTTTCATCAGTTTTGGCGATGATTTTTTATTTCCATCTGATTCAAAAACTCAATCCAACCACAGTCATGTTAATTACAATTATCACCCCTGTGTTAGCAAGTGTATGGGGCATATTTTTCAATCATGAACCACTTAGCTCGCACCTAATCTTAGGTTTAATTTTCTTGTGTGCAGGGTTATTCTTATATGCTTATCGTTCCAACTCACGTCACATGAAATAGAACGAAACTGGTAGGTCAGTAAAATGACCTATCCTTTTATAGTCTCGGCGAGTTTGACACAGTAAACTAGCGTTCATCACATTATAGCTTCCCAAAGATTTGCTCAAGGATGAAAAAATCGATGCGTTCAAATGTTTTATGGATCTGGTTCGGTGTATTTTTCCTATTACAAGGTTGTGTACATGCAACCCTACGACCTCAAACAGTTCAACAACAACCTATTGAATTAAAACAACGTTATTTTCAAGCAAAAACAACTGCCTCAGATGGTACAGTGCTTGCTTTTACAGTGTATCAGCCTCATTTAAAAGCAGATCAAACTGCACCTTTGCTACTACATACACATGGTTTTGGGCTATCTCGCATGAAACGACCTGAACTCAGTCTGTACGGTTTTTTACTGCCAACGGGGCAAGTTGCTAAAACAGCATGGAAAAATGGCTATTGGGTGATTAGCTATGATCAACGTGGGCATGGACATAGTCAGGGCAAAATCCGCTTAACTGATCCTGAAAAAGAAGCTCAAGATGTGATTAGCATTATGAACTGGGCTGAAAAAAACTTGCCACAACTGGCACAAAATCAAAATGGTGTTCGTACAGGCATGATTGGCGAATCTTATGCAGGCGGTGTGCAATACATTGCTTCTGCTTTAGACCCTCGCCTACAAGCAATTGTACCAATCACAACTTGGTATGATATCGTCGATAGCCTTGTACCCAATGGCGTTCCAAAAGGAGATTGGCTAAGTTTCTTAAATTTAATTGGTGACTGGTGGAACTGGAACAAATTTGATCCCGAACTTAAACAAGCCTATCAAGATACGCAGCAAGGACAATTAAAACAATCGACCTATCATTTTCTAAAAACGCATCAAGCCAGTTGGTTCTGTGAAAATGCTCAAGCGCCAAAAGCAGATGCGCTCATTATCCAAGGCTTTAGAGATGTATTATTTCCTTTTAATGAAGGCGTTAAAGCGGCTCAATGTATTCAAAAAGCCCAACATGAAGTGCATTTAATCGGTGTGCAAGGCGGACATTTGCAACCCTTTGCCCAACACTCCCCTTTAGGTGATACTCCTTTTTGGTATATTGGGAAATCTGTTACCTGTGGGAATCAAAAGCAATATAAATTACAAAGCACAATCATGGGATGGTTCGATCAAAAACTCAAAGACCAAGCCGCAACAAATGTTTTACCTGAGTTATGTGTTGATAAAAGCCCCGTTCAGCAGCTCAAAGATTTAGATGCCGCGACACATTACACCTTAAATAAAACTTGGATTGAAGCAAAAAATTCACACCCAATCTTTGTTCCAATTCAGACTATGACTGAAGTCATGCATATTACAGGCACACCACAGCTCGCTTTAAATATTGAAACGCAATCGAAAGATTCAACACCTACTTTATTTATTTCTGTTGCGATAAAGTCAAAGAAAACTGGAAAATATGTGATCTTCAATGATCAAACAGCAGCATTTAACCCAAGCAAAAAGCAGGCTTTCGATCAAGTTGTTTTTGGATCAAAATCGGATCAACAAGATAATCAAACAATTGAATTACCAAGTATCAATGGAAGTTTAAATCAAGGTGATACTTTGGGCTTACTGATTCATACAGAAAGTATTTATTATCAAAAAATTAAACAGCCTAAAATTGAAGCATGGATTTCAGGACAAATTACTTTACCAAAACTCTGGGATGCAACCGCGACAAAATAATCTTTTTTATAAAAATCGAGAGTGACTTTTACCACTCTCGATTGACGATCAATTCTTCCATTTCAATATCAAAATAACCTGCTTCTTGCACAATCATCATCATTGCTTCAGCAATATAATCCGCAGCAGTATCATCCAAGCTTGAATCTAAGTCCTCAAACTGAGGTTTCATTTCATTTATTTCAATTATTGTTTGATGGGCAAAACGATAAATTTCTGCTTCAGACAGACCAGAACGAGCTACTTTTTTCAAAAACTGTTGAATATGCTGTTTAACTTCTGCGACAAGAATATCGGGATAATATTCATCATCAAACATGGGGAGGAGGAGATCTTCAAACATAAATAAAATTATATGTTAATAAAACGCCATGCTTATAACACAATCCCATACAAATCACGATATTTAGGCATAAAAAAAGCGGTTGTTTCCGACCGCTTTTGATAAAGTTAATCATTAATCTTTTTTGCACTTAAACTCTTAGCAATTTTCGCAAGCTCAATAAATTCTTCTCGCATCTGATAAGGATCAGGCTGTGTAGATTGTTTTGCTAATTGAATAATTTGATCCCAACCCATTGTACCATTATATTGCCCACCTTTTAATTGCTGAGCGTACGCAGCAACTGCAATCGCAAAACGCGTATCGTTATTGGCTTGAGCAAGCATTTTACTTTCTGCTTTCACAGGTTGGCTTAATAGAATACTCTTTTCTTGATTTGGTAATTTATAGCGCAAGTTTACAAAAGCATATTCTGCCTTTTTCGCAGCATCTGTCTTTGTTGATGCTTGATAACGTGAATCATTGAGCCAGCCTTGCTGCCCCACTGGAATGATTTCATAAATTGCCGTAACGTTATGCCCTGCCCCGATATCGCCCGCATCAACTTGATCGTTATTAAAATCTTCCTGTTTCAACATACGGTTTTCATAGCCGACTAAGCGATATTCTTTTACCGTAGCAGGATTAAACTCCACCTGAATTTTGACATCCTGAGCAACCGTTGCCAGTGTTGACGAAAGCTGACGTTGTACCACTTTTTTCGCTTCATTTTTATTATCAATATAGCTGTAATTACCATCTCCTGCATCCGCCAGTTGCTCCATCAACTGCTCATTATAATTTCCTGTCCCAAAGCCCAATGTCGTTAAAGAAATACCACTTTTACGTTTCTCAGCCACCATCCCTTTTAAAGTACTAAAGTCAGTAATACCTACATTAAAGTCGCCATCAGTTGCCAATAAAATACGATTGATTCCATTCTTCACAAAGGCTTTTTCAGCTTGTTTATAAGCCAGTTGAATTGCCTGTTCGCCTGCGGTTGCCCCACTTGCCTGTAATTCATTAATGACGGTTAAAATTTTGTCTTTTTGATCACCAGACGTTGGTTCTAAAATGAGTTTCTCACCACTGGCATAAGTAATAATCGTGACTTTATCTTGAGGTCGCAATTGCTCGGTCAATAATCTAAGAGTTTGCTTAACTAAGGGTAATTTATCTGCTGCATCCATACTACCAGACACATCAACAAGGAAAACGAGATTGGCAGGTGGAAGTTGTTTGGTTGTTAAGTCCTTTGCTTGAATGCCGATTTTGATCAACTTAGCATTCTCTTTCCACGGTGAATCTACAGTTTCAGTACTGACTGAGAATGGGTGAATACTATTCGGTTGCGGATATTGATAATCAAAATAATTAATCATTTCCTCTGCACGGACTGCATCAACAGGAGGTAAACGACCATCATTCAGGAAACGACGTGTATTGGTATAACTACCCGTATCCACATCAATACTAAAAGTTGAGACTGCTTGATCTGCAACCCGATAAATAGGATTGACCTCATTCTTTTGATATTTTTCAGTATTCTGTTCTAGTCGCACGCTTTCTGGACTAGGCATTACTGCCATGTAAGCAGCAGGAGCAATCATCTTTCGAGTACTATCCGCTGCCATATTAGACATGACCAAAGATGCAGGAGCGACTACATGGCTACGTTCCTTTACTGGATTACCACAGGCGATCATCATGGAACTTAGCAAGGTTAAGGTCAGTATTTTTGTAGATTGATGCATATTAAAATCCCCAATTTTTATGTCTTTTAAATGAATGACAAGATTGAAGTGATTGTATGCAAAAAGATAAAGATACATCGTATTGGAATGTATCTTTATCTTCATTATTTCTCTGTAATTACTGAACTAAACGCATCGCATTCCAAACTTTTATCGCATCATTGGTGGCTTTAACATCATGCACTCGAACAATACTAGCGCCTTGCTGAATACTCAGTAGATGCCCCATTACACTTCCAACCGCACGTTCCTGTGCAGGTATACCATTCAATGCTTCACCAATAAAACGTTTACGTGACAGTCCAGACAAGATCGGATACCCCATCTGATTTAGTTTCCAAAACTCATTCAGCAATTGAAAATTCTGTTGTGCATTCTTGGCAAAACCAAAACCTGGGTCGATAATAATATTTTCTTTGCTTACCCCGACCGCAATTGCTTGATTAAGCCGCTGCTGCAATTCAAAAATTACTTCTTCGGTCACATCCTGATATTGATCTAGCTGATTCATATTGGTCGGTTCACCACGCATATGCATCAACACCACAGGGATATTTAATTCAGCTGCCGTTTCTAAAGCTTGTGGACGAGTTAAAGCACGAACATCATTCCAGATATGCGCACCTGCTTTCACGGCAGCTCGAATCACCTCAGGCTGACTGGTATCAATCGACATGATAACATCATAGTTTGATAAAGCTTCAACTACAGGAATGACACGCTGAATTTCTTCTTCTAGCTCAACAGGTGATGCATTTGGGCGAGTTGACTCTCCACCAATATCAATAATGCTTGCACCCTCTTCAATCATCTGCAAAGCATGTTGAATGGCGAGGTCTTTTTGATGATGCTGCCCGCCATCACTGAATGAATCAGGGGTAACATTTAAGATGCCCATCATTTGAGGTTGAGATAAATCCAATGTAAAACGACCACACTGTAACTGACATTGTGGTAATGGCATCAACTGCATCAAAACTCTCCGCACTTTAGTACGGTTATTTTAACAAGACTGTCGTTTGAAGGTTGATGATTTATTCTCAGCTTATACCAAAATACAGACAAAAAAAGAGCGACCTAAGTCGCTCTGATTTATTTAATTCTAATTAACCCATTGCTGGTAATGGTGGCGGTGTAGATGGACCATCTTTAGGAGGTTCAAATGCAGCCACTGGGTTTTCAGCAACATAAACTTTTGGTGGTTGAGGCTCACGACCTTCCATGATGTCACGGATTTGGTCACGATCAATGGTTTCCCATTCCATCAACGCTTTCACCATTGCATGTGCGATATCTTTGTTATTTTCCAAGATATTACGTGCAACTTTATATTGTTCGTCTAAGATGCGACGTACTTCTTCATCAACTTTTTGTTGTGTTGCTTCAGAAATAGTACGGCTACCGACATTACCGAAGAAACCGTTTTGGTTTTCATCCTCATAGACCATCACGCCGAGCGCATCAGACATACCATATTTAGTCACCATTGCACGCGCCATTTTGGTTGCACGTTCAAAGTCATTCGATGCACCAGTCGACATTTGATTAATAAAGACTTCTTCAGCAATACGACCACCAAATAAGATTGAAAGCTCATTCAACATCTTATCTTTATAGTGGCTAGTTTGGTCTTGCTCCGGCAACTGCCAAGTTACACCTAATGCCCAACCACGTGGCATAATTGTTACTTTATGCACTGGGTCTGTACCCGGCAAGATTTCAGCAACAATGGCATGTCCAGCTTCATGATAAGCTGTGGCACGACGCTCTTCTTCACGAATCACCATCGATCTACGTTCTGGGCCCATGTAAATCTTGTCTTTTGCATCTTCAAAGTCATGCATATCCACCGTGTTTTTATTACGGCGAGCAGCAAACAATGCAGCCTCATTGACTAAGTTCGCAAGTTGCGCACCTGAGAATCCTGGCGTACCACGAGCAAGGACTTTAACATCCACGCCTGTAACCGAAGGAAGTTTCTTCAAATGAACATTCAAGATTTGCTCACGACCACGGATGTCTGGTAAACCCACCATCACTTGACGATCAAAACGACCAGGACGAAGCAATGCTTTATCAAGTACGTCTACACGGTTGGTTGCAGCGATAACGATCACGCCTTCATTGCCTTCAAAACCGTCCATTTCAACAAGCATTTGGTTTAGGGTTTGTTCACGCTCATCATGACCACCACCAGTACCTGAACCACGATGACGACCAACTGCATCAATCTCATCAATAAAGATGATACATGGCGCATGGCGTTTCGCCTGCTCAAACATATCCCGAACACGTGATGCACCGACACCAACAAACATTTCGACGAAGTCAGAACCAGAGATACTAAAGAATGGAACTTTAGCTTCACCTGCAATGGCTTTCGCAAGTAATGTTTTACCCGTACCTGGAGGACCAACCATCAGTACGCCACGAGGAATGGTTGCACCAAGCCGTTTGAATTTAGAAGGGTCTTTCAAGAAGTCAACAATTTCAACAACTTCTTGTTTGGCTTCATCACAACCCGCAACATCAGTAAATGTTATCTTAATTTGATCTTCAGATAACATTTTTGCTTTTGACTTACCAAAACTCATTGGGCTGTTTTTACCACCAGCACCGCCACCCATATTACGCATAAAGAACATGAATAATAAGATGATCAGTAATACAGGGAAGCTCGCAATGAGAAGTTGCATCAAAATGCCTTGACGTTGTGGTGCAGTACCTTCAACGACTACATTCTGTTTATTCAAGCTTGGTAGCAATTCAGTGTCTTCTACTTGCGGACGAACCGTTTCAAAAGAAGAACCATTGGTTTTTTCACCACTAATATTTAAACCGTCAATTGTGACTTGTTTAATTTGCCCAGCATTCACCGCTGCAACGAAATCTGAGTATTTCATCGCTGCAGGCTTATTGCGGTCACTGACGTTGCTAAAAATCAAAATCAGAACACCGAGTATGATGAGCCACAATACGGCATTCTTGAAGTAATCGCTCAAGGCTTTATTCCCATATCAATCTAATTTGATCATACCTAATCTTGGCTGACCTTCACAAAAACAGCAATGAATTTGCGTTGCAAAAAACTTAAAAGGTACAAAATGCACAATTTTTAACAACTTGGCAAGTACACTTTTATTGCAATGCCTTTTTGCGACCTTGACCAATCAAAAAAACTTCTTTCGATCGAGCTCGTGATGCCGCAGGTTTGGCTGTTTTTAATACATCAAAACTATCGACCACCTGTTTTCTAAACTCATCAAATCCAGAACCCTGAAACACTTTAACTACAAATTGTCCATTTGGTCCAAGTACTTTCTGAGCAAAATCCAAAGCCAATTCACATAAATAAATTTGGCGAGGTTGATCAACAGCCCTATTACCTGATGTATTGGGGGCCATATCTGAAATTACAATGTCTACTTGACGTCCATTTAAAATATTTAACAATTTTTCAAAAACTTCTTCTTCTCGAAAATCGCCTTGTAAGAACGTTACATCTGGAAGTGCATCCATTGGTAAAATATCTGAGGCAATGACTAAACCATTTGATCCAACTAGTTTACCTGCAATTTGCGACCAACTTCCTGGAGCTGCACCTAGATCGACAACCGTCATACCTGGCTTGATCATTTTATATTTTTCTTGGATTTCAAGTAACTTATATGCTGCACGTGCGCGATAACCTTCTTTTTGTGCTTTCTTTACAAAAGGGTCATCTAAGTGCTCTCTCATCCATGCACGACTGCTTTTAGACAATTTTTGATTGGTAATGCGTGTCGCCATAACTCACTAAATTTCAAAAAACTTCTGATTAGTCATTGTACGTGAAAATTACTCTTATTACAGTACGGATATAGTTCTTCACACGAACTTTTACAGATTTTTTCCGATCATCATGATTGGTTATTTTTCAGCAATTTTGCACAGATTTGTTTCAAGTGCCTCTCTTCTGAATCTATCTTAGAATCAGGATGCAAGTTATACTAGGTCGTTTCTCGAATCAGGTATTTTTAATGGCGGCTTTATCTATCCATGAACGTAAACGTTTACGTCAAATTGGTCATGCACTCAATCCAGTTGTAATGATTGGTAGCCAAGGTCTTACAGAAAACGTCATTGAAGAAACTCATCGTGCACTCAACGATCATGAACTGATTAAAGTGAAAATTGCGGGTGAAGACCGCGATGCACGTGCAGCAACCATTGATGCAATTGTTGAAGCAACAGGTGCAGAATCTGTACAAAAGATTGGTAAAATCGTTTTGCTTTATAAAAAAGCAGCAAAACAAAATCAACACCTGTCTAATTTAGTTCGTTTTGCGCATTTGAGTAATAAGTAATATCAATGGCAAGTTATGAACTATCTGTTTTTGATCGCTTTAGCGCCATTACTGTTGTTGGAGCGATTGAGCAACAAACGCCAGCAACTTTAAATGTTGGTTTTTGGGTTCGTGATCCAAATCAATTTTTGATTTACCCAGACAAAGTCTCGGCACACCCACGCCATGACTTTTTATGGGAAAACACCTGCTTTGAAATCTTTATTGGTGTGAAAGATCAAGATTTCTATCGTGAAATCAATCTCTCCCCCTCTCAGGCATGGCAAGTCTATCAATTTGAAGAATATCGTTTCCCTGAAGATATGCCACCTATTGCTGCTTATGATATTGAGTTAAACCACTTACAACGTACACACTATGGTTTAAATGTCAGTTTAGACTTATCTCAATTTATGCAACAAAATAAGTTAAAGTGGGCTGACCTATATCTAGGTTTAACTGCCGTGTTAAATACCACACAAGGCATGCATTATTTTGCAATGCAACATAGTGGTCGCCAAGCAGATTTCCACAATAAACGGGATTGGTTACATCAATTTTAATCATAAAAAAAGCGAGAAATAAATTTCTCGCTTTTTCATCTCTATCTGCAATTAGCTTGCACGTACTTTATTCCAAGCTTCAACTGCTTGTTCTTTAGTACGCTTAAAGCTACCCACTAAAGTATCTTTATGCTTAACAGAAATCTGACTAATGTCATCTTTAAGCTCTTTGCTGACTTTGGTTAAGTCTTCAATCAAAGCATTCAATTCTGTTTTCAACGCAGCTGTTAACTCAACCAAGTTACCTTGTGATGAATTCAATTGTGTTTTAATGACATCTATGCGTTGTAGAATATCTTGCTTGATTTGGGCAAGCTGATTTTGGATATTTTGATTGAGTTCTTTCGCTTCAGTCTCAATTTTCTCTTGAGTTTCAGCTAAAACCTCTTTCACTTGCTCTTGAGTTTCAGCAATCACTTCTTTCGCCTGCTCTTGAGTCTCAGCAATCACTTCTTTTGCCTTTGCTGTTTTTTCTGCAACAACTTCTTTCGCCTTTGCAGTTTTCTCAGCAACCACTTCTTTCACTTCAGCAGTCTTTTCAGCAACAGCTTCTTTCACTTCTGCTGTTTTCTCTGCAACGACTTCTTTTGCTTTCGCAGTTTTTTCAGCCACAACATCTTTCACTTCTTCAGTTGCTGCTGTTGTTTGATTTTCAGCCATTTTGTTTCCCCTCTATATTGATTGTTGATTTTTTGGCTAAGTATAAGATAAAACGCTTTATACTCAGACCATTAAAAAATTGTTAGACAATTTGCATAATATCTCATGATATAGATAGAAGAATGACTGATTTTGCAATAGACACAATATGAACCAAACAGATAAAAGAAAATATGCGATTACTTACTTTAATAAATAAAACACATAGACTTTTCACACACTCATGCGTATAATACGCTGTTAAGTTACAAGCGAGCAGACTGGAAGGAGGGGCGTGTTTTTAAAGGACAGCCTGCCTTTTTTTATGTCTACTCGCTTTTTTACAGCCCTATTTTTGTGGTTTTAGTTCAGGAGCTTTGGTTTGAGCACCCCCGCCATTTTAGCCCTCGCAGATGGAACGATCTTTAAAGGAACGTCTATCGGTGCGCCAGGAAGTACGACTGGTGAAGTCGTTTTTAATACAGCCATGACTGGCTACCAAGAAATTTTGACTGACCCAAGTTACGCGCAACAAATTGTGACGCTGACTTATCCCCATATTGGAAATACAGGCTGTAATAGCGAAGACGTTGAATCTGGTCGCATCCATAAAGTATGGGCGAACGGTTTAATTATTCGTGATCTTCCTTTATTACATAGTAATTTCCGTGCAGAACAATCACTCAGTGAATACTTGGAACAACATAATGTTGTTGCAATCGCTGATATTGATACGCGTAAATTGACACGTATTTTACGTGACAAAGGCGCGCAAAATGGTTGCATCCTTGCTGGTGACAATATTACTGAAGAAGAAGCAATTGCGAAAGCACGTGCATTCGGTGGTTTAAATGGTTTAGACCTTGCAAAAGAATGCTGTGATCCTGAAGGCTTTGAATGGACTGAAGGTTCTTGGACTTTAGGTCAAGGTTTTAGCCAACCAGAATTTAAATTTCATGTTGTTGCATACGATTATGGTGTCAAAACCAACATCTTACGTATGCTTGCAGACCGTGGCTGTAAACTTACTGTTGTGCCTGCACAAACCCCTGCTGAGAAAGTTCTCGCTTTAAATCCAGATGGCGTATTCTTGTCAAATGGTCCTGGTGATCCAGCAGCATGTGATTATGCCATTGCAGCAGTAAAAACCATTGTTGAAACCACAACTTTACCTGTTTTTGGTATTTGTTTAGGTCACCAAATTTTAGCGCTCGCTTCTGGCGCGAAGACCATGAAAATGAATCACGGTCATCACGGCGCAAACCATCCTGTACAAAACCTTGAGAATGGTACAGTGATGATTACTTCTCAAAACCACGGCTTTGCTGTCGATGAAAGTACTTTACCTGCAAACTTAAAAGTGACACATCGCTCACTGTTTGATGGTACAAACCAAGGTATCCATCGCACTGACAAACCAGCATTTAGCTTTCAGGGTCACCCTGAAGCAAGCCCTGGTCCACATGACTGCGCTCCATTGTTCGATCATTTCATCGAACTTATTGAAGCATCTAAGAAGTAATTAAGGAGCGAATAATGCCTAAACGTACGGATATTAAAAGCATCTTAATTATTGGTGCAGGTCCAATTGTGATCGGTCAAGCATGTGAGTTTGACTACTCAGGTGCACAAGCATGTAAAGCACTTCGCGAAGAAGGCTATCGTGTTATTTTGGTGAACTCTAACCCAGCAACCATTATGACTGACCCTTCAATGGCGGATGCAACGTATATCGAGCCGATCACTTGGCAGACTGTTGCACAAATCATTGAAAAAGAACGCCCAGATGCTGTCCTCCCAACCATGGGTGGTCAAACCGCATTGAACTGTGCGCTTGCGTTAGATGCCAACGGTATTTTAGAAAAATACAATGTTGAGTTAATTGGTGCATCAAAAGAAGCGATTGAAAAAGCAGAAGATCGTAAACTTTTTGATATCGCAATGCGTAAAATCGGTTTGGAATGTCCTCGTGCCGATGTTGCTGAAAGCATGGAACATGCACTGGAAATTCAGTCACGTTTCGGCTTCCCAGTGATCATTCGTCCATCATTCACGATGGGTGGTTCTGGCGGCGGTATCGCATACAATAAAGAAGAATTTATTGAAATCTGTGAACGTGGTTTCGATCTTTCTCCAACCAAACAATTATTGATCGATGAATCTTTAATTGGTTGGAAAGAATACGAAATGGAAGTTGTTCGTGATAAAAACGACAACTGTATTATCGTATGTGCGATCGAAAACTTCGACCCAATGGGCGTGCACACAGGTGACTCAATCACTGTTGCCCCTGCTCAAACATTGACAGATAAAGAATATCAAATCATGCGTAATGCATCGGTTGCTGTTCTTCGTGAAATCGGTGTTGAAACAGGTGGTTCGAACGTTCAATTCGGTATTAACCCGAAAGACGGTCGTATGGTTGTGATCGAGATGAACCCACGTGTTTCTCGTTCATCTGCGCTTGCATCGAAAGCAACAGGTTTCCCGATTGCAAAAATCGCGGCAAAACTTGCAGTTGGCTATACCCTTGATGAATTGAAAAATGACATCACAGGCGGTATCACACCTGCAAGCTTCGAACCAGCAATTGACTATGTTGTAACCAAGATTCCTCGCTTCAACTTCGAAAAATTCCCACAAGCTGAGCCTGTATTGACGACTCAGATGAAATCTGTGGGCGAAGTGATGGCAATTGGTCGTAACTTCCAAGAATCAGTACAAAAAGCGCTTCGTGGTCTTGAAGTGGGTGTCAGCGGCTTTGATGAAAAAATCGAAGTTGGTACAGCCAATGCCAAAGATATCATCTTAAAAGAACTTAAAGTTCCAGGTCCTGAGCGTATTTGGTATGTAGCAGATGCATTCCGTCATGGTTTCTCATTAGATGACGTATTCGAAGCAACTAAAATCGACCGTTGGTTCTTGATCCAAATCGAAGACATCGTTAAAACTGAAGCTCAAGTGAAAACTTTAGGCTTTGGCGATTTAAATGCTGACAATATCCGTTCGTTCAAACGCAAAGGTTTATCTGACCTTCGTATTGCGGACTTGATGGGTATTTCACAAAAGCAATTCCGTAAACAACGTTGGAACTTGGGTGTCTATCCAGTTTACAAACGTGTTGATACTTGTGCGGCCGAGTTTGAATCTGGCACAGCGTACATGTACTCAACTTACGATGAAGAATGTGAAGCAAATCCATCTAACCGCGACAAGATCATGGTGATTGGTGGTGGTCCAAACCGTATTGGTCAAGGGATCGAGTTTGACTACTGTTGTGTACACGCTGCTCTTGCAATGCGTGAAGACGGTTATGAAACAATCATGGTTAACTGTAACCCTGAAACAGTTTCAACAGATTATGACACCTCAGATCGTTTGTACTTCGAACCTGTAACACTTGAAGATGTACTTGAAATCGTACGTACTGAGAAGCCTAAAGGCGTAATCGTACAGTACGGTGGTCAAACACCATTAAAATTGGCACGTGCTTTAGAAGAAGCTGGTACACCAATTATCGGTACATCTCCTGATGCAATTGACCGTGCAGAAGACCGTGAACGTTTCCAACAAATGATTCAACGTTTGCAACTTCGTCAACCGAATAACAGCATTGTAAAATCTGCTGAAGAAGGTATTTCAGAAGCGGCTAAAGTCGGTTATCCATTGGTTGTTCGCCCATCTTATGTATTGGGTGGTCGTGCAATGGAAATCGTCTATAACGAAGATGAACTTAAACGTTACCTTCGTGAAGCAGTTCAAGCTTCAAATGAAGCTCCTGTCCTGCTCGACCGTTTCCTAGATGATGCAACTGAAGTGGACGTGGATTGCGTATCTGACGGTAAAGACGTTGTGATCGGCGGTATCATGCAACACATTGAACAAGCAGGGATTCACTCAGGTGACTCAGCATGTTCAATTCCTCCTTACTCTCTTTCACAAGAAGTTCAGGATGAAATGCGTCGTCAAACTGTTGCAATGGCAAAAGAACTTGGCGTAATCGGCTTGATGAACGTTCAGTTTGCAGTGAAAGGCAATGACATTTATATCCTCGAAGTGAACCCACGTGCATCACGTACTGTTCCTTTCGTTTCTAAATGTATTGGTGAATCTTTAGCGAAAGTGGCTGCACGTTGTATGGCTGGTCAGTCTTTAGAATCTCAAGGATTCACAAAAGAGATCATCCCGACTCACTTTGCAGTGAAAGAAGCAGTATTCCCATTCGCTAAATTCCAAGGTGTTGATCCAATGCTTGGACCTGAGATGAAATCTACAGGTGAAGTCATGGGCGTTGGTCAAACATTCGGTGAAGCATTCTATAAAGCAGTACTCGGCTCAAATGAACGTTTACCCGGCTTACCAACTGAAGGCGAAGTGAAGCATGCTTTCTTGTCGGTTCGTGAATCAGATAAGAAATACATCGCTAATATTGCGAAACAGTTAATTGCTTATGGTTTCAAACTGGTTGCGACAAATGGTACTTACCAAGTACTAAAAGAAGCTGGTTTAGAGTGTGAAGCTGTCAATAAAGTCACTGAAGGTCGTCCACATATTGTAGACCGCTTGAAAAATGGTGAGATTCATCTTATTGTCAACACTACTGAAGGCAAACAGGCTCAATATGATTCTGCCATGATTCGTCGTGCTGCCCTACAAGGCAAAGTGTATTACACTACGACAATTAATGGTGCAGAAGCTGTTTGCCAAGCATTTGCTGTGAAATTGCCAATGGATGTATACCGCTTGCAAGATTTACAAACTGTAGGTTAATTCTTTACCGATAAGTCCCGCCACCTTATCGGTGGCGGGCTTTTTCTTTTTTTTAATCCTGTATTTTCCCAACCAATTTAGAGGGACTGAAATGCAACGTTATCCTATGACTCCTGAAGGCAAGGTTGCCTTAGAGAAAGAATTACAACAGCTCAAAACAGTGGATCGCCCACGTATTATCCAAGCGATTGCAGAAGCACGTGAGCACGGTGACTTAAAGGAAAATGCTGAATATCATGCTGCTCGTGAACAACAAGGTTTCTGCGAAGGTCGTATTCAGGATATCGAAGGTAAATTGGGTGCAGCTCAAGAAATTGATGTCAAAACACTTGAGCAAAACGGTCGTGTCGTGTTTGGTGTTACGGTAACCATTGAAAACCTAGACACTGAAGAGCGTAAGACTTATAAAATCGTAGGTGATGATGAGGCAGATTTTAAAATCAATAAAATCTCAGTAAACTCGCCAATTGCTCGTGGTCTTTTAGGTAAAAGCGAAGGCGACGAAGCAAAAATTCAAACACCACAAGGTGAAGTTGAATACGAAATCGTCAGTGTGGAATATCTTTAATATTCTAAACTGAATTAGCCCCTCAATTTGAGGGGTTTTTCTTCTTAAAACATTCTATGGAAAATAAATGGACTCTCCTTTAATCAACTCCCCTGTTAAACATTGGTGTGAGTTCGAATTTATTTCCAAAACAGTGAAAAATCCGAATATCCATATCAAAGGCAATTATTCTTATTATTCTGCTTATTGGGATCAAGGCTTTGAACGATGTGTAGTTCGCTATTTACATGATAAAGCCTCTACAGCTGAGAAGCCGATTGATCAACTCCATATCGGTAATTTTGTCTGCTTTGGTGCAGAGTGCGTAATTATGATGGGTGGTAATCAACTCCACCGTCCCGATTGGATTTCGACGTTCCCTTTTGATACACGAAGTTTTCTGCCTGCGGGTGACACTGTAATTGCCGATGGTTGTTGGATTGGTAGTCGTGCCATGATTATGCAGGGAG
>Ga0224722_1000574_pt1 | contig 21414 bp, 21 predicted proteins | sample Balambano_FR1_Me_FD_161646 | JGI IMG/M metagenome (GOLD analysis project Ga0224722, IMG submission 161646) | Freshwater sediment microbial communities from Lake Towuti, South Sulawesi, Indonesia - Balambano_FR1_MetaG | ecosystem: Environmental > Aquatic > Freshwater > Lake > Sediment | place... | reverse complement strand
TTTTTACTGAATCAAGCGGGCATCCTATGTTATCGCGGTGGCATTGATGACCACCCAGAATCGTCCGAAGCAGCCCAGGTAGCCTATCTCCGCAATGCTATTTTGAGTATGCTGGCTGGCGAGACGATCGCACAGACGATAACTGAACCGTGTGGATGTGCGTTGAAGTGGCGAACTTGAGCAGGGTGCATTGACGGGAGCGGTGATTGGTTGGTCTGGTGTTATCGTAAATTGAAGTTTATTGCAAGGTAGGCAATCCCCATGGGCGCAATGTATCAGCGGGTTGTACTTAAGTTGAGTGGCGAAGCGTTGATGGGTGACTTGGCGTATGGAATTGATCCGGCGATCGTAGACAGCATTGCCCAGGAAATTTCAGACGTTGTCAACAGTGGTGTACAAGCTGCTATTGTCGTCGGCGGAGGTAACATATTTCGCGGTGTCAAGGGGGCGGCGGCTGGCATGGATCGAGCCACAGCAGACTATATTGGCATGATTGCCACAGTCATGAACGCGATGACTCTGCAAGATGCCTTAGAGCGAATTGGTGTTCCAACACGGGTACAAACTGCTATTTCCATGCAGGAAGTGGCAGAACCCTACATTCGACGGCGTGCTATCCGTCATCTAGAAAAAGGTCGCGTGGTTATCTTTGGCGCCGGATCCGGCAACCCGTTTTTTACCACTGACACAACGGCTGCCCTACGAGCTGCTGAGATCGGCGCAGATGTCCTGTTTAAGGCTACCAAGGTAGATGGTGTTTACGATTCGGATCCACGGAAGAATTCTGAGGCTCGTCGCTATAATACGCTCACGTACAGTCATGTTCTTACCCACGACTTGAAGGTTATGGACAGCACTGCCATATCCTTATGTAAGGACAACAATATTCCCATTATCGTGTTTGATCTGGCGGTAAGGGGCAACATCCCGCGAGCCGTGATGGGTGAACAAATTGGAACGCTTGTTGGAGGTTCTTGTGAAGTTAGCTGATATTGAAGAGCAAATGATGAAGGCAGTCGAGGCAACTCAGCGATCGTTCAACACGATTCGGACGGGGCGGGCAAATACCTCACTTCTGGATCGTGTCACGGTTGAGTACTATGGCACTCCCACACCGCTGAAATCCTTATCCAGTATCAGTACTCCTGATGCCAGTACTATTACGATTCAGCCATTTGATCGCAACAGTCTAGCGGCGATCGAAAAGGCCATTCTCATCTCTGATCTAGGGTTAACACCTAACAATGATGGGTCTACCATTCGACTCAATATTCCCCCACTAACCAGCGATCGACGCAAAGAGTTTGTCAAACTGGCTGCCAAGTTTGCCGAAGAAGGGAAAGTTTCGATTCGCAATATTCGTCGAGACGCTGTTGAAGCAGTCAGGAAATTAGAAAAAAATGGCGAATTGTCCGAAGATGAATCTCGCGACCAGCAGGATAAGCTGCAAAAGCTAACTGATAAGTACGCCTCGAAAATCGACAGCCTGCTAGCCGAAAAGGAAAAAGACATCACCACAGTTTAGAGTTTACTGCTGACCAAACCCGGTCATTGAGTAAAGATGCCAGACTGCGGTCATCCGATCGCCTGAGCTCGAAAATCGTTTAGAGCTTTGGTGCTGCTCAGTTCGACTGGGCGCACCACATAGGCCACATGCATGGGATAGCCCAGTGCATAGATAGCATCAATTTGTTTGAGCGCAGATTCGCGATTTCGATAAGACCGTAATGTCCGCTCTTTACCATTGGGATAACGAATACAAAGTTGCCAAACCATCTTGAAACCCTCCTAGACTGTCAATTGATGGATAAGGACTTTATGAAACCTTCAATTATCCTAGTCACCAGATGAAGATTATGTACTCCGTGCATTTGGCGAATTGGCGACTCCGGGAAACCCCGGCTCTCTTCTGATTCAGCGTTGGATAACTCGTAGGATTACTGAGCTCCTACAGGCAACTGCACTTTACCTCATACAGCCTTGATGGCCTCGATCATTTAACACCATAGTCTTCGAGAAAAATTCTCAACTTTAATAGCTCATGTATCCAATGTTGCGATTTGACCTATCTATTTGAACTGACCTAAACTGCACTTAACCGCTAGGTTGGTGGGATAGGTAGTCTCAGGTTCAAGTAATGGAAAAGAACGCTACGTAGCAAAGTGAAAGCAATCCATTGGTGCAGGCTACCTGATCTCCTTAAGCATTAGATGTAGCTTTTTGAGGCTGCTTGTTACCTGTTTATATGCTTGGAGAAAAAGGCTTAAGGCCGTTTAGCCTGATCGTGCTTGCATGGTTGGGAATACTGTAAAAAGCTGGCTGAACTTAGGTGAGGAATTTTGGCATGAACGTTGACTGTGTTGTGGTTGGTGCAGGGCCAGCAGGTGCCACGGCTGCCTACCACCTAGCAAAGCGCGGGCGATCGGTTGTGCTGATAGAAAAGTACGCCCTGCCTAGATACAAACCTTGTGGTGGCGGCGTACCTTCTGTCATTGCCCAGTGGTTTGACTTTGACTTCTCACCAGTCATTGCTTGCAAGGTTGATCAGATTTGCTGTACCTGGAAACTAGGCGATCCAGTAGACACACAATTGAAAACGACGCAGCCCATGTGGATGGTATATCGGGATCAGTTCGATCATTTTCTGGTGCAGCAAGCTCAGGCTCAGGGCGCTAAGTTACTGGAGCAAACCACAGTCACTGGAGTCGAATTTAAGCAAAACCAATGGCTGGTGCAAACTAATCAAGGAACTGTGGTGAGTCGCTACTTAATTGCTGCCGATGGAGCTAGTGGCTCTCTGAGTAGATGGTTGGGCTTTAAGTTAGGCAAGCCGCGATCGGGTGTGATTACGGAAGCAACTGGTCGCGATAAATTGGAGCAAGCTTGTTTTGAATTTGGATTGGTCAAAAATGGCTATATCTGGCGGTTTCCTAAGCCAAATGGCTATTCCTTAGGTGCTGCCACGTTTCGAGGCGGTGAACCCAATGACCTACAGGCAACTGTTCAGGACTATGCTGCGCAAGCTGGGTTGGACTTGGCTGCAAACCAGTGGTTTGTGCATGGACTGCGGCTTTGGGATGGGGCGCGATCGCTCCATACGCACCAAGCCCTGTTAGCAGGTGAAGCCGCTTGTATGGTTGATCCACTCACAGCTGAAGGGATTCGTCCTGCCATTTTTACTGGGGTAAAAGCGGCGGCTGCCATTGATGCGTCCTTATCAGGGGATCCTACTGCTTTAGAAACCTACACAACTACTGTGCAGCAGGAGTGGGGCACAGACATGCTGTGGGCACAGCGGTTGGCTGGGTTATTCTACCGAGTGCCAGGAGTTGGTTACAGGCTGGGAATTAAGCGTCCCGGTGCTACTGATCGGTTTGGCCAAATTCTCTGTGGGCAATTGCGGTACTCAGATGTGGCCGATCGCGTATTGAAACGTCTGGGCACAGGCATTCTGACTGGAGCCAACTGATACACTACACGGTTAAGTCATCTCTAAGGTGATATTAGAACGGCTTAACCCGTTCAGGTGCCTTAAAGCATGAGGGTGCTAGTCGCTCTACGCTAGATTGGAAATAGCACTAACGTTTTCGAGCAATTTCATGACTGCGTTGCCCCTGTTTGCAGAGCGGCTATTGTTTGAACCGGCAACGCCCGATGCCAATGCCGTTTCTGTTATTTATGCCTACCCCAACGAGTACACCGTGGGCATAACTAGCTTAGGATACCAGGTCATCTGGGCTATGCTGGCGATGCGATCGGATGTGCAGGTGAGTCGCTGGTTTACCGATGGCCACGAATCTCTACCTGCACAGCCTGAGTTGCTTGGTTTCTCTTTCTCGTGGGAACTTGACTACGTCAATGTATTGGGTGCGCTGGAGCAACTGGAAGTGCCGTTGCGAGCCGCCGATCGCACAGAGCATCATCCGCTTGTGTTTGGTGGTGGTGCTGTGTTGACTGCCAACCCAGAGCCATTTGCCGATTTCTTTGACATTGTCCTGTTAGGGGATGGCGAACGCCTGTTGCCCGCCTTTGTTGAAGCCTACAAGGAAGTGCGCCACGCCTCCCGCCAGGAACAGTTGCGGCATTTGGCTCAGGTGCCAGGTGTCTATGTTCCAAGCCTGTACCAGGTCATTTATGAAGCGATTGACGGCCAAGTTGCGGCGATCGCACCTATCTCGGCAGACATCCCAGCCCAAGTCGATAAGCAAACCTATCGGGGTAATGTTCTGTCGGCATCGACTGTGGTTACAGAGAAAGCCGCCTGGGAAAACATCTATATGGTTGAGGTGGTGCGAAGTTGCCCAGAGATGTGCCGCTTTTGTTTAGCTAGCTACCTAACGTTGCCCTTTCGCGTGGCTGATATTGACACTGTGCTGATTCCCACTATTGATAGGGGGCTGGCAGTGACTAATCGGTTGGGACTGCTGGGAGCCTCGGTGACGCAGCACCCGGACTTTGAATATTTACTGGATCACCTTAATCGCCCAGAATACAATCACATTCGCCTCAGCATAGCCTCTGTCCGCACGAACACCGTGACATCCAAACTGGCAGAGACGCTAGTTAAGCACCAAACCCGATCGGTGACCATTGCTGTAGAAAGTGGTAGCGATCGCCTTCGCCGAGTAATCAACAAAAAACTAGACAATGACGAAATCATTCAAGCAGCCACACATGCCAAAGCAGGAGGGTTAACCCATCTCAAGTTATACGGCATGGTAGGCATTCCTGGAGAAGAGTTTGAGGATCTGGAAGCTACAGTGCAGATGATGAAAGCCATCAAAAAAGCAGCACCTGGATTACAACTGACGCTGGGATGCAGCACCTTTGTACCTAAATCCCACACGCCCTTTCAGTGGTTTGGGGTCAACTCTCAAGCAGAAAAACGGCTGCAATTTTTGCAGAAGCATTTACGCCCAATAGGAGTAGATTTTCGTCCCGAAAGCTATAACTGGTCAGTGATTCAGACGCTACTTGCCCGAGGAGATCGCCGCCTGTCCTATTTGCTAGAACTAACCCGTCACTATGGTGACACGCTGGGTAGCTATCGGCGGGCGTTTAAGGAACTGCGAGGCAAGTTACCTTCCCTAGACTGGTATGTGTACCAGGATTGGCCACTGGGGCAGGCTTTACCATGGAGTCATTTACAAGGTCCTTTACCTGTTGTGACGTTGGAAAAACATCGAGAATTGGCTATTGAGCACATTCCGCAGCCAACGCCTGAGCCGCTAGTCAGTGGTTGCTAAAGTGCTAAATCTTGATGTAAAACTGTCGTGTGCAACACACCCGAAAAAAATAGTTAAGTTACTTTGGAAAAGAGTAGCTGTTATGCACAGCTTCTTGGTTCAGCACCGTTACTCCTTCCTCCTCAAACCCTATGGCAGACATTTACGTATCGCCCTTGTACAAGGAACCGCTTGCTCAAGCAGATTCAGTTGATTTCTTACCCGAAGATTCTGAAATTTGGGCTCACCTGAAGCAGGCGATCGCCACTAGCTCTGGCTTTCAGCGATGGGAACAAGAACGTGACGCTGATCCTCAGTTTACTGGCTTGAGCTTGGAGCACCGGATTCGCCGCTACTTGCGTGAGACGCTGGAAACCCTAGCCTACTAGGTTATTTCAACCAGCCAAGCAAGCGCTGAATCTGCTGAGCCAGAGCGTTGATCTGGCTATAGGCGGTTAGGATGCGATCGCCCTCTACGTACACCTCTTGCGTGGGGTAGTTTTGCACGATTTCCAGCAGTGACACGTTGCCATCTTGCTCTGCTGAACGTACCAGAGCCGCTCGTAATGCCTGTCGTTTGGCATCGGGGTAGCCGGGGTGGATCGTTTTGCCAATCTCGTCAAGCAGTCCGTGACCAATTGGATTGTTCAGGGCACGATCAAGGGTGACTGCGTTGATCGCAACAGGGCTGGTTAGAGCCGATCGCAGCGACTCTGGTTTGGCTCCAGACAGTTGCAAGTAGATCGCCAGCGTAGGTGAAACAGCACCCGTTTCAGCAAAATCGGTTAACTCTGCTACAGAAACCTGGCTACGGAAGGAGCCTAGCTTAAGTACCACCTGCTCAGCGGCTATGGCAGAATGGCCAATTGCCCCACAAACAAGTAGAGACATGAATCCACTCATCCATACTATAGGTCTCATTAACTACCCTCTCTTGAAAGCAATAACGATCGTTTATTCAGCATTGGTTAGGTCAGAACTTCAATCTGCCAGAACTTCAACTACCGGAGGAACCTGCACTACACTGCCTCGTCAAATCATTTGGCACCACTACTTGCAGATCTTGACTGGGTCGCTCCCTTTTTAACATTTTGCTGATTAACTGGTAGCAGGATTGCCAAAGTATGTCAGTATTCAAGTGCCAATTTCCTTACTTGTTGTCGAGGCGATATGACCTATCAGGGCTTTTGGAAACCGACTAATCAATCTGGCTGCAACCGCGATCGCGTCGCTAAGCCTGCGATTACCTGCGGTCTAGTTGCAGTTTGGGCATTGGCTAGCGGAGTTGGGTTGCTGTCGGCTTCAGCAGTGATGTCTGCCGCGATCGCGGCTCAACCAGTAGCCCAGATCCCTGCCGCTGCTACGGTTCTCCATGTTAACCCAGCCACTGGCCAAGATACTGCCGGAGCTGGAGTCAGTGCTGGGACTCCCTACCGGACTATTACCTATGCGCTTAAGCAGGCCAAATCAGGCAATGTGATTCGACTGGCGCGAGGTACTTACACCACAGAAACAGGCGAAGTATTCCCGCTCGACATCCCTAACGGAGTAACGCTAGTGGGTGAGGAGGCCGAAAAAGGCCGTACCGTGGCTATTATTGGGGGTGGGGTCAAGCTTAGCCCATCCTACGCAGGTCAAAATATGACCATTTGGGCTCCTAAAACTGGTGCAATCAGCGGTGTGGCGGTGACGAATCCTAATACTCGTGGGACAGGCATCTGGATTGAAGAAGGTAGCCCTACAGTCACCAATTGCACCTTCAAGAGCAATAATCGGGAGGGCATTTTCGTATCGGGTTCTGCTGAGCCCAAAATTACGAATAATGAGTTTACCCAAAACGGTGGTAATGGCATTTCCATTGCGACGCGCGCTAAAGGTGAAATCCGCAATAATCTGTTTCAGAACACGGGCTTTGGGCTAGCGATCGGTGGCGGCTCGGCTCCTTTGGTAGTGGGCAATCGCATTATTGAAAATACTGACGGCCTCTACATCAACGACGGTGCCCGCCCCATTCTGCGCAACAACGTCATTGAAAACAACAAACGAGATGGCATTGTAGCGACGATCTCCGCCAAACCTGACCTTGGCAACAGCCAGGAAGCAGGCAACAACGTGATTCGGGGCAATCGCCAGTTTGACCTGAACAACTCTACTCGTGAGCCAGTTTACTCTGTGGGCAATACCCTAGATGCAAAGCGGGTTCGGGGGCAGATTGCCTTCGTCGCGCCTCCCACAGGAGGTGGCTCTGGTGTGTTTGCCGATGTGCAAGGACATTGGGCTGTAGCCTACATTGAAGCTCTAGCCAAACGAGACATTATCAGCGGTTTTCCAGGGGGCGTATTCAAGCCAGATGACTTAGTGACCCGTGCCCAGTTTGCCGCCATCATCAGCAAAGCCTTTACGCCCGCTCCCAAACGTCCGATCGGTAGCTTTGGGGACATCAACACTGGCTTCTGGGCATACCAGCCAATTCAAACCTCAGTGCAGGGCGGCTTTATGAGCGGCTACCCTGAAGGTGTGTTTAGACCCAACCAGCAAATTCCCAGAGTGCAGGTGCTGGTGGCACTGGCAAATGGTCTGACCTTGACCGCAAGTGACCCAAATGTGCTGTTCAAGTTTCAAGACGCCACGGCAATTCCAGGGTATGCGGCAGGTCCAGTTGCAGCGGCTACAGAACGCAAAATTGTGGTGAACTATCCCTCCGTGGGGGTGCTGAATCCCAATCGCGAAGCGACGCGGGCTGAGGTCGCCGCATTTGTTTACCAGGCACTAGTGAATGCAGGTAAGGCTGAAGCGATTCAATCGCCCTACATTGTGCAAGTTCCCTAAAGGAAGACTAGGGGCTGTCACAATTTCAGCCAGATAATGATGGAGAATTACAGCCCCTAGCTTGGTTCTTGAGACGGGCACGGTAATGGCTATGCCACAGACGTTTGACCGTTAGTTGATGACGTGCCCTAGGAGGAACGATCGCCTCGCCCCTCTAGCCGAAACAGAAACACCATTAGCCCCACTAGTCCTAGTTGCAACGCTAGGTTAGGGAGAGCATGTTCCACATCTCGTCCAGCGATCGCTTGGGTAAGGAAGATGAACGCACCGATCGTCCCAGATGCCCCAAATGCGAGGTAGAAAAATTGACGCATGCCCCGGAATGGTGCTTCGGCCTCGGCCTTGAGCCGAGCGTATTTTTCTGGGCTGAGGGAGGGCTTGGCTGGAGTGCGGCGATCGTTCGGGGCAGGCTTTGGCATGGGATTAAAAGACTCATCTTTTCGATCCTGCCACGGTGCTAAGCCATTGCGCCAAGTTCACCCAAAAACTCTCGCTAATTTCATCCCTTGAGTTTGCGGCGGCGAACTAGACCAAACCCGCTTGCAGCTAGTACTATTCCTGCGATCGTAGCTGGTTCTGGCACTGCTTCACCGGGTACTGCTGCAATTCCGATCGGGCGAATTAGGGATGTATCCGTCAACAAAGATCCTGCAAAGGATTCGCTGCTGCCTTCCGCATTTGGAAACGTCAGGACTGAACCCAGTAGGTTGCTGCTTGTGAAATCAAACCCAACGGCATATAAATTGTCAGTATCGGCACCGAAGGTCAGTCCGCCAATAAAATTACTGGCCGGCGTTGTTTCTGTGTAGTTCGTAGACAACACATCTATCAAAGTGCCTACTGGATCGTACTCACGAATTCCTCCGGCAAAGTCGCTGACATAAAGACTAGAAAAATCGGGCGCAAATGCTAACCCCAGCAAACTGATAAATCCTGGATTTTCAGGTAAAAGAGCTGGCTGATCGATGAAAACGTTTGGACTAGTGGTTGGCTCTTGCCCCAACACTTGTGCTGGACTGTAACGTAACACCTGACTAGCAAAAGGAAACGTTAGGTCGCCTGCTGCATTGTTGGCGCTGCCCTGAGTAGTGACATATAAACTGCCATCAGGGCCAAACAGTAACCCGTTAGGGCCATTCAAGCCATTTAGGCTGCCTAGCCCGCCGTTATTATCAGAGGCAAACACATCAATGAATGCTCCGGTTGTCCCATCAAAGCGGAGGATTTGATTGGTGCGAAAACTACTGACATAAAGATTACCATCAGGCCCAAAGGCATTGCCATAGGGGCGAGTTAGACCATTGCCAGAAGCAGCAACTCCCAAAAACTCTCCGTTGAGGCCAAACCGCAACACCGCCGAATCCTGGGGATAGGCTGGGTCAAACACATTTAAGCCACTGTTTCCGCCTACACTGACGTAGACATTGCCGTCGGGGCCGATCGTGATCGCGTCTGGATCTCGCAAACCATTGGCACCAGGAGTGGTAAAGTCTCGCTGAATGGTATTGGTCAGCTCATCAAATATCACAATGCTATCGCCGCGGGTGTTGCCAATTAATAGGGCTGCCTGCGCCTCTGATACGAGCGTCCCCATCCCCATGACTACGCCGGTAGCCAGCAGCATCTGCAATGAATTTTTCATAAAAACCGTTGAATGAATCAAAGCCTCACTATTTTGTGGAAATTACTGAGTCAGAGTAAGTATCTCTCGCCACAAATAATAATGCTTTACGTAAAGATACTGTGAAAATCTGACCCGATCGCGGTAAAAAGAATGCTATGAGTTCTGACGCGATCGCCTATCTTTCCTTTGATACGGTTCCAGCAGCTAAGGGCGCGGCAGTGCACATCGAAGCTTTTGTCAAAGTGCTGGCAACCTTAGCACCGGTGCAGTTGGTGACGGTGTCGCCTACAGCGGATGTGCTGGTTAATCCTACCAACTGGCCTAATGTTGAGCATGTGGCGTTTCCGGCGATCGGCCCCACGTTGATTCATCGGGTGCGCCAGTTTCGGGCTCAGGTGCGTCAGTGGCTTCAGGGACGGCGGTTTGCGGCCATTCACCTGCGATCGATCTACGAAGGCTTTCCAATTGCGCTGGAAAAAGACCGCTGGTGCGATCGCTTGGTCTTTGAGGTGAATGGGCTGCCCTCGATCGAACTGAAGTATCGCTACCCTGATGTAGAGAACGATCGAGAATTGTTGCATAAGCTGTTGGCGCAGGAGCAAGTGTGCCTGGATGCCGCAGATTTGGTTGTGACTCCCAGTGCTGTAACTCAGGCGCATCTGTTGTCGCGGCGGGTTCCCCCAGAGAAAATTCGAGTGATTCCCAATGGCGTTGACTTGCACATTTTTCACTATCGTGCACCGCTAGACTGGACGGTGGTTCCAGTGCGGTTGCTTTACTTTGGTACGCTATCAGCTTGGCAAGGAGTAGATTTGGCAATTCGGGCGGTGGCTCTGGTAAACCAGGACTTTCCGGTAGAGTTGGTGGCGATCGCAGCCGCTAGTAAACGTCAAGCGATCGCCGCACAGCATCTAGCCGCCAAACTGGGGATAGCCCGTTGCGTTCACCTACGGGAACCAGTCTCTCAGCCAGAACTGGTTAATCAACTGCATCAAAGCCATGCTACGCTGGCTCCTCTGAGCCTAAACGATCGAAACTTAGTGCAGGGGTGTTGCCCGCTCAAAGTTCTGGAAGGCATGGCTGCGGGCACCCCTGTGATTACCAGCAATTTGCCTGTGGTGCAAGAACTAGGGCAGCCCAACCAGCACTTTCTAGCCGTGAAGCCAAACTCGGTACAGGCGATCGCCGATGCAATTGATCGTCTCCGTCACACGCCTGACTTGGCCACTTGCTTGTCCCGGGCAGCACGGCAGCAGGTAGAAACTCACTTTACCTGGCAGCAGGCTGGAGCGGCGTTGTTGCAGGCCTATCGAGCGATCGGCATTGGTTCCTAGTACAAGCTAAGGCTGGGATAGGCGGCAGTTCCAACTGGAAAATTTCTCGACTACCTCAGTAGGCGGGTTAGCCAACTGTTCCGTAGTGCGCGGCTCAAATACTCCACTCAGCTTGTAGCTCGCCAGTCCAACATACTCTCGTAGCATAGTGACCAGTCGCTTGGGAGCGTTGTGTTGGGGTGGAGTAGGGCTGAGATGAGGGATCACCGAAAATTGATAACTGCGAAACATCCACAGCGATCGCAACATGTGAGGCGGGTCGGTGACCAAAAGAACTTTGCGTACTCCCTGGGGGTACAGCACGGCTGAGGTAAAGAGGGCATTTTCTGCCGTGGATTGGGAGCAGCGCTCTCCTGACAATGCTGAACTAGGAATACCTGCTTCCTTAAGACGGCTGAGCACAAATTCGGCATCCAACATACCGCTGGCAAAAATCTTGGGCGATCGCTTCGCCTCCCAAAGTTCCTGCACGACCTCGAGCCGACGATGGCGAAACTCCTCCCCCCGACCTAAAACGATGATTGCATCCACCGCCTCGCCTGAATCTACTGGCAACGAGTGGGTTAATCCCCAACTGGCCAATCCTAATCCTAGTGGCGAAAGTGCCAGCACTGAAAGCAGTGCGATCGCCGCGATCGGGCTAATTAAGCGCTTTCGCCAACGTCGTGGACTCACTATCCACATAATCCCAATCAAGACTAAAACAATCAGTCCTTCCATCCCAGCATATTCAATGGCAATTATTAAGGTCGCAAAAACTTAGATACAAGATTGACCTTGCAATTTGTGGGCAAAACAATCTACTTAGCACCGATTACCATCATGCCCGATCAAGGCTAACCTTTATCGCTATAGGCGTTTTGATTTTTGTAATACACTATCCTTGCCATCTGGTGAAGATTCTGCTTCTGCCCCAGTGCGATAATAGCGATCGTAGAAATCGTAGGTTTTGATACTTTCTTTAGAACCATTGGCCACCACCCCCAAAATGGGAACTTGAAATGCCTTAAGGCTATCTAACGCCTGAGTCAGAACAGAGCCTTTCGTCTTATCTAACCCAACTACCATCACAACCCCATCTGTCTTAGCTGCCAATAGCTTGGCATCAGCTAATCCTAGCAGAGGTGGAGTGTCGTAAATAACCAAGTCATAGGTTTGCTTGAATTGATCCATTAGCTTTTGCATTTTCTGAGAAGAGAGCAACTTAGTAGGATCAGGAGGGATTTGACCAGCTGTTAATATCGATAAGTTGTTATCTACTAATGATGGCTGAATAACACTCTCAACATCCAAATCAGAAGCAATTAAGTTACTGAGTCCAAAGACGTTGGCCAGTTCCAATCGCTTGTGTAATTGTGGCAAGCGCAGGTCAGCATCTATTAGCAACACGCGCTTTCCTAGAGCTGCTGCGGCATAGGCTAAATGGATAGAAACTGTAGATTTACCTTCTCCTGGAGACGATGAACTAATTACAAAAGATTGAATGCGAATGTCTGAGTTCAGTAGCAATATGTTGGCATACAGGGAGCGAAAAGCCTCTAGGAAAGGAGAGGTTGTATAGGAGGGTGCCTTACTATTGCCACTGAAGCTAAACTGCTGGCGAACTTGCTGCACGACTTCCAAGACATCAGCGATCGACCCTAATTTTCCTTCTGATTTCAAATTCTCCAGTTCTATTAGTTCCTTATTAAAGGGAATAACTCCTAAAACAGGTAGCCTGCTGACATCTTTGATTTCTTCTGGGGTGCGTAAAATGTTGCTCAGTTTATCTAGCAATAGAGCTGCTCCTGCCCCCATCAGTAACCCCAAAATAGCACCCAGCATGGCCGATCGCCGGGCGCTTGCAGCCGATGGAATAGGCTCCGTTGGAGAAGCTAACACCTGCCACGGCGCTTTTCGCTGGCTTGCATCAATTCGCAAGGCTTCCCGCTTAGCCAAAAACTGATCCAAATTCTCAGTTGCAATTTTTAGTTCTCGCTGAATATCTGTATAACGACGAGACACAACTGATAACTGCTTCACATTTTGATTTAGCTGCGTTTCAGCCTGGGAAAGAATTTGATTGCGGGCTTCTAAATCACGAATTTTGCTGGCTAATTCTTCTCGTACTTGTTGCCCTTCTTGTTGCAGGATGTCTAATAGATTGCGCTGTTGATCTCTTAGTACTCGAATCTCAGCCGTATCTTCTCGATACAAACTGGACTCTTTAGCAATTTGGCTTTTAACTTCGAGTAACTTACCCAGCAATTCTTGATAGCGTGGGTTATCACGCAATGCAGTGGCAGCCGCTGATTCTCCAGGTTCTTGTGAGAGTTCTCGAGTCAAATCGGTATAGAGTGCACGAGCCTCATTTAACTTAACTTGAGCATCGAGACGTTGTTGGGAAATGCTACTACTTTGTTCGGCGAGCTGTTTACTAGTTGAATCTGGATCAATAAGGTTGAATTGCTGCCGAAATGTTTGTAATTGATCCTGGATTTGATCAACTCGATCGCGAAGTTGGCTAACTTGATCATCCACAAACTCAATTCCTTGTTTAACATCAGATAGGCGTTCTTCTAAACTGTAGCTAACGTAGGCTTCTGAGGTTAATTTAAGAATATCTTTGACTTTTTCAGGATTTTTATCTTGATAGCTAACGCTAAGAATTTCGCTGCTAGGTAGGGGAGATACCTTGAGATTTGCAGCTAGTTCATCATAGGTAATGTCTTTGTATTTCAGCTTAAGTTCTTTGACGATCGGATCCAATAGTTTGGGACTACTAAGTAATTTCAGCTTGGTAACATCCAGCGCTTTCTCAGAAGACTCTCCTTGTTCTTTATTACTTAACGTTTGAGGTACTGAGGAAATGACTTGTGATTCAGCTGTGACAGGTCGAGTTAATAGCTCAAAGCTGGATTGATAAGTAGGGGTACTGGTGATAGCTCGAAGGACAGCGGCTGAGGTAACGACAGTTGTTACTCCTAAGATGATTGGAATTCTACGACGTAAGGCAGAGACAACCTGCCCCAAATTGAGACCACCTTCTTCATCTTGTTCAATTTGTTGTGCAGGCTGAGCAAAGGGCAGTAGCGGAAATCGCCTGCTGTCCTTGACTAAATCAGTGTTGGAATGAGAGTCACCCTGCATTTAATTAATTGCTTGAGTTAGGTGAAATGGCAGATAGAGTAGGAACAGCGTAAACAATAAAGGATTTGTGTGTCGTCTTTATATCAGTGGTGTGACTAGAAATAGCGACTGAGAACTAATTCCATTAAAACTGTTGCCTGTGTAACGATGTTACCTCACAAAAATGGAATAGATACTGAGCAGAGAAAGGAAACTGTTGACCGGGGAAACTGCTGCATTCAAGCTGTCGCTAAATGCAGCTAGGCCAGAGCGGTTCACCACGATGACATCATCATTGCGCATGGCAGGGTTAGTTTCCTCGTTAATGCCTTTGGCGAAGTCTAGCGAAACCGATCGCCGAGTAACGGTACCATCAGGGTTCAATCGCAACAAATCTACCGATCGCTTTTGGGCACGGACATTTAAGCCCCCCGCAGCCAGAATCGCCTGGTTTAGTGGTGTGTTGGGGGGAACCTTAACGACGCCGGGTGCCCGCACCTCACCCACAACATTGACGCGAATCGTATCAGGAGAGAAGCTTGCAGAGGCAATTTGGGTGGCTTCTGCTGTGGTCAGAGTTTTGGCCGTGGGAATCAGAACTGTATCGCGATCTTGCAAGATCAGGTCTTGGTTAAGGTCACCGCTTTGCAGGAGTTTCCATAGATCAATGGTGATCAATTGCTCTTGACCACTGCGGGTAAGGCGACGCACCTGAATGTTGCGAATATCTGCTTGGGGCTTGATGCCACCTGCCACCTGAATGGCGCGCGTAATAGTGGGTGGGCGATCGGCTCCACCTGCTGTTTGTCCCGTCTCTCCCGCCGCTCCAGTTCTGGCAGAGGCCGAAACCGTATAAGGGCCGGGGCGGTAAACTTCGCCAACTACAGCAATGTTTAATGGTTGGCTTTTATCGGTGGCAAAGCTGGCTGAGGATAACTGCACTGATTCAGCCAGGTTGGTAGCTACTACGGTTGGAATGCGAACTGTATCGCCATTTCGCAGGGTGATGTCGCGCCGCAGATCGCCTACTTGCAAAAATTCCCACAAGTTGACACGAATCACTTCCATCGTGCCCGATCGCCCCAACCGCTGAATTTCTACCTGACGCAAGTCGGCAACTTGGGTTGTGCCCCCAGCCAGTTGAATTGCTTTGGTCACAGTGGGCAGTTGGGTGCCACCTTCAGTGGGAATTACGTAAGAGCCAGGGCGACTCACCTCGCCCGCTACGGCCACCTTTACCGGGCTAGCTGCCAGCAGACCCACAGTGACGATCGGGTATCTGAGTAGTCGTGCATACTGGGCTGAAATAACCTCCCCTGCTTGCTTCAGCGTCAACCCCTGAACAGAGACGTTACCAATATCCGGCAGATTGAGAGAACCATCCACCAACACCTGATTCTCGCCAGAGTAGCGCTCCACCTTGAAGACTTCTACCCGTACCTTATCTCCTGGCCCCAAGGTATAAGGCCCATTCGCCACACTCAGCCCAGCCGGATCAACAGACTGCACTAGCGGCTGAGCCATACTACTGACTGGACATCCCAAAACTGTAAACGCAAGCAGCATTAGACTAGCTGCTGATTGCGACACTCCCTTTTTCATTGGATGCTCTAAAGACCGGTGTGTCATAGCATTGGACTGACGAGTAAGCTAATATTATCGCTGTCTCCACAAAATTCTGTAGAGTTTGTGGCTCGAAACTTTATGCAAGCTTAAAACTTTTTCTAATTAGATTCCGTGATTACCGAAGAGTGTATCTAAATTCTGGTAAAGCACTTGACAACTTTTTCCTGCGATCGCCACAGCAGCAGCGTAGGCAGGGCGTGGATAAAACTGCACCAAACACCATTCCGATGGGTTCATAGCAATCCCCTTGATCTGGGGCAAGCCGGTTTCTGGACTACTCGTGACTAAAAGCTGAGCCTGCTCAAGCCCTGCCAATCCTTGCCCAGTTGCTTTCAGGTAAGCTTCCTTACAGGTCCAAAACTTGAAGAACATATGCTGCTGGGCATCGGGATCCAGAGTCGTAATCATTTGGGCTTCCTGGGCTGAGAAAAACCGTGCGGCTAATGATTCCACATCGGATACAGCACGTTGATACTCTAAATCCACGCCGATCGTGCGGCCATCTGTGACTGCGTACAAGGCAACTCCCTGGGTGTGAGCCAGATTAAATTGAAGCGTTGTTTGGTGAATTGGACTCAACGTTGGCTTACCGTGAGTTCCGTAGACAAATTGGATGTGCTCTGGCTTTTGGCCTAGATAACGCCCCAGCAGATGGCGCAGCAAACCACGACCAGCAACGAAGGCTGTGCGATCGCGCTCAAAATGGAATCGATCGGCTCGTTCACATTCATCGGGTGCCAAGGCTTGCCGTAATTTACTAACCACATTGGGTGGCAAAGCTAAGTTGGCTAACCACAGATGCACCATGTCTGCTGCGGGCAGTTTCCATTGTGCAAGGGTAGGGCTTACCTGCAACGTAGCTAATTCGGTATAACCTGGAGCAACCCATTGAGGGTTAGTGTTGAACAATGTCACAGTGAAAAGGAATAGGTAGCATCTTTAAATCTTCCCACCCACACTAAGTCATACTCAGTTGAGTATCTGTTTCTGCCCATGGAATTGATTCGTGTGCATGTCTTTATTGCTGGCCAAGTGCAAGGAGTTGGCTATCGATACCACACACAACAAGTCGCTTGCCGTGCCAAACTCAACGGTTGGGTACGAAATCTTCAGGACGGACGGGTAGAAGCAGTGTTTGAAGGCGATCGCACAGCCATTGAATCTATGTTGCGTTGGTGTCATCAAGGCTCTCCCAGTTCCCAAGTCAGCCAAGTTACCGTTGAGTACGAGCCTCCGGAGCACTTAACCGACTTTCAAATTTATCCAACCCGCTAAGATTGGGGTGATTGTTACTGCAAGCTCGTGACTTCTATCAGTGGATGGCTACTTTAGCTGCTTTTATGACAACGCCTCTTATCCAGTGGTATCCCGGCCACATTGCCAAAGCGGAGCGATCGCTCCAGGAACACCTCAAGAAAGTCGATGTGATCTTGGAAGTTCGTGATGCCCGCATCCCCCTCTCAACCCACCATCCCCAAATCAAACAGTGGGTTGGCAATCGTGAACGAATCTTGATTTTGAATCGGCTAGATATGATTTCTGAGGCTACTCGCCAGCAGTGGACTGCCTGGTTTCAAGCTCAAGGTGAGGAGCCTTTGTTTACGGATGCCCAGCATGGTAAAGGCATTGAAGCAGTGATTAAAGCAGCGCAACAAGTAGGGGAATCCGTTAACCAGCGACGTCGCAACCGAGATATGCTGCCTCGACCTGTGCGGGCTGTGGTGATTGGTTTTCCTAATGTCGGTAAGTCCGCGTTAATCAATCGCTTGCTGAAACGGCGTGTAGTGGAAAGTGCCCGCCGTCCCGGTGTCACTCGTCAACTGCGCTGGATCCGCATTTCAGACCAGATTGAATTGCTAGATGCGCCAGGAGTTTTGCCCGCTCGCCTAACGAATCAACTAGCAGCACTAAAACTGGCTATTTGTGATGACATTGGCGAGGCCGCCTACGACAACCAACGGGTAGCCTCTGCCTTTATTGGCCTGTTGCAGCAGCTAGAGCAAGGTAAGGTTTTGAAAGCACGCTACAGCTTGGATCCGACAACTTCGACTGAAGAGGATTATCTGCACCAACTGGCGGAACATCGCTACCAGGGAGATGTTGAACGAGCTGCTTGTCAGATACTGAACGACTTTCGTAAAGGCCAGTTGGGCGCGATCGCCCTGGAACTTCCGCCTGGAGATGCTGCTCACACCACAGCAACAGAAACCCTCGCCAACCCAAACCCCGCGCCAATGGAATCCAAAGAAAGACTTGAAAGCAGGCCAAGCTTAGTGGATCTGCTGACTGAGCAGCCGATAGGTGATGGCAATTGAGATGATTATTAGCATTGAAAGTGGAATCATAAAATGCACCCTGAGAAAGCCCTTATAGCTAAAAAATATCGATTACTGTTGCTCCATAGCCTCGGCATATTGGCGGAGTTTGCGATAGACTCTGGCGGAATTTAGATTGAAGTTAAAGATTTGGTTATTACAAATCTATTCTGCTAGTTCGATCTATCAGCAAAGCCATGTGCCCTCGAAATTCGAGATAATACAAGAGGGGAGGCAGGTTGTTCTTAGCTTAGCTACCAAATCTATGGGCAGCAGACACCTGATTTCTAGATTTGTCTCAATGTGATCAAGTCTGGCTACCTGTGCCAATACAATAAGTGCCTTAAGGTTTAAGGGGTTCATGGATATTGCTCGGTCATCTACGCCCAAAAGTCGGCTCCTGAGTTGGTGGGATTCGTTAACTCCCCTGTCGAGATTCTTGGCGGTGACGTTGGCGGCGCCTCTTATTGTTTTGAATGCTTGGGCGTTCTCTAAAATCTTTGGGTATTTCAGCTCTCTCTTGGTGATTGTGCTAGTGGCTTCTCTGCTGGCATTTTTGCTGAATTATCCGGTGAGCTGGCTGGTGAAGCGTGGAGTTAGGCGTGGGCAGGCTGCTTTGTTTGTTTTTCTGGTTACTCTCTTGCTGCTGGTAGTCTTGGGAGTGACGTTGCTGCCGCCTGCGATCGCCCAGGCTCAACAACTGGTGACGCGCTTGCCAGAATGGTTGGACTCAGCTCAGCGCCAATTGGTAATGTTGGATCGTCGTCTAGAAGGCATGGGCGTGCCAGTCAGCCTAGATGGCTTTATTGTGCAAATTAACGATCGCCTCCGTAGCCAGTTGCAGACGATCGCGGGTAGAGCTCTTAACATCACGCTGGATCTAGCCGTATTCACTGTGGCTAAGTTAGCGGACGTGTTGTTAACGGTGATTTCAACTTTTTACCTGATGCAGCATGGCCATGAAGTGTGGGACAGCATCGTGGGTTGGTTGCCTGCCCGTGTTCAGGAACCCTTTTCCAACACTCTGCGCTCTAGCTTCCAAAACTACTTCATTGGCCAAATTATCTTGGCCACTTGTATGGCCTTTGGCTTTGTCTCGGCTTTCTTGCTACTAAAGGTGCCGTTCGGACTCTTGTTTGGCCTGATTATTGGCTTGTTGGCACTGATTCCTTTTGGTGGAACAGTAGGTATTGCATTGGTCACGTTTTTGGTGGCTTTGCGAGATATTACGATGGCAGCCCAAGTAGTGGCCGTATCGGTAATCGTGCAACAAATTGTTGAAAATGGCATTGCGCCTAGAGTTTTTGGCAGTGTGACGGGACTAAACCCATTTTGGGTGTTTGTGTCGATTTTGACTGGGGTACGGGTTGGTGGCCTGTTGGGTGTTATTGTGGCAGTGCCGATGGCGGTGGTAGTTAAGGAAGCGCTGGCAGAAATTCGCTCGGTGCGGCGCGGAGACGATCGCGACGATAGTGACGTTGCAGGTGCCCAATACCCTGAAACTGAGGTGGAAATTGCAGTGCGCGATCGAGAAGATTCGTCAGAATCAGTGGGCTCCAGGTTGTCGGTTTCTCGCCCGACGCAGTAGTCCGGTCTGTTCCGTTGACTCTAGCCTGTGTGTTCTCGCTCTACGATCGTGTTGGTTTGCCGCTAGCCTGCCCTATGACCACAGAAGTTGTTGAAATTTTGTCAGCAGAGGAACTTCGCCGCACGGTGACCCGAATCGCTTCCCAAATCATTGAGCGATCGGGTGATTTGTCAAAGCTGGTGCTGCTGGGCATCTACACTCGCGGGGTTGACCTAGCTCATAGTTTGGCGCGACAAATTGAAGCATTGGAACAAGTGACAGTGCCAGTCGGGGCGATCGACATTACCTTCTATCGCGATGATTTGGATGTGATTGGATTGCGCACACCCAACAAAACGGATATTCCCTTTGACCTAACCAATACAACTGTAGTGCTGGTAGATGATGTCATTTTTAAGGGACGCACTGTCCGAGCCGCCCTAGAAGCCATTAACGAATATGGCAGACCTGAAGTAATCAGGCTGGCGGTGTTGGTCGATCGCGGCCATCGTCAGCTTCCTATTCATCCAGACTTTGTGGGCAAGCAGCTACCCACGGCCAAAGAAGAAAAAGTCAAAGTCTATCTTCAGGAAGTGGATGGACAAGACAAAGTGGAACTGCTGAAGGCTTAGATAAGACAGTCAAAGCTCCCTCCAACCTTCTGAACCTCATTCCAAACGCGTCCTAAGAAAGTGGGATGATTAAGCTTTGAGGCTTTTTCCAGGATTGCCAATGACTTCTACAGAAACTCAAACCCGAAAAGCAGACCACCTACGCATTTGTCTGGATGAGGATGTGCAATTTCACCGCACTACTAGTGGTTTAGAGCGGTATTACTTTGTCCATTGCTGCCTGCCAGAGATCAATCGGGATGAGATTATCCTTTCGACAACATTCCTGGGAAAGATGCTGCGATCGCCGCTGCTAATTTCCTCCATGACGGGTGGCACCGAGCTAGCAAAAACCATTAACCGGCGGCTGGCGGCCACAGCCCAGCAGCATGGATTGGCTATGGGCGTAGGATCGCAGCGGGTAGCACTGGAGAAGCCAGAGGTGATTGACACCTTTGCAGTGCGGGATGTAGCTCCCGATGCGCTGCTGTTTGCCAATTTGGGTGCTGTACAGTTGAACTATCACTACGGCATTGATGAATGTTGCCGTGCCGTCGATTTGCTTCAAGCAGATGCCCTGATTTTGCATCTGAATCCTCTACAGGAATGTGTTCAAACCAGTGGTGACACAAATTTTCGGGGCTTGCTAGATAAGATCAGTTCCCTTAGTACCCTGCTACCAGTCCCGATCGTGGTCAAAGAAGTAGGGAACGGTATTTCAGCAGCGATGGCCGAAAAACTGATAGCCGCAGGAGTCAGCGCGATCGACGTGGCCGGAGCCGGAGGTACCTCTTGGGCTAGGGTAGAAGCTGAGCGGGCACAAGATTTGCGCCAACGCCGTCTGGGTATGACTTTTGCTGATTGGGGTATTCCCACAGCAGAGTGCATTGTCGAGGTACGGGCGATCGCCCCTGCCATTCCTCTAATTGCATCGGGTGGGTTGCGTAATGGCCTGGATGCGGCTAAGGCAATTGGCCTCGGAGCCGATCTGGTAGGGATGGCCTTGCCCTTTTTGCAGGCAGCCCACGAGTCTGAAGCAGCTCTCCACAGCCTGGTTGACTTGCTTGAGGCCGAGTTGACGACGGCGCTGTTCTGTACCGGAAGTGCTACCCTGCAGGATTTGCGGCGGCCTGACATCTTACGCCTTAAGACAGTGGAATAGAGCCGTAAGAAGC
>Ga0224722_1000573_pt1 | contig 21415 bp, 21 predicted proteins | sample Balambano_FR1_Me_FD_161646 | JGI IMG/M metagenome (GOLD analysis project Ga0224722, IMG submission 161646) | Freshwater sediment microbial communities from Lake Towuti, South Sulawesi, Indonesia - Balambano_FR1_MetaG | ecosystem: Environmental > Aquatic > Freshwater > Lake > Sediment | place... | reverse complement strand
TAAGGATCATGGATTTAATAAAACCACATTCTTGCGTAGGATGTGTTAGCGCAGCGTAACGCATCGACTCCTGGGCTTGCGATGCGTTACGGCTAGCGCCTAACACATCCTACAAAAACCGATCTTATTTAATTCTCATTCCTAAGGGGATTTGAAGTCTTGTGCTAAGATTCTTTAGTCCAATTCTGATAGACGCAGCGTATGGAATTTGAACCGGGCGTTGAATCCGCTGGGTTAATGGATATTGACGCGGTTCAACGGGCACTTAATCGTTCGCGGGCTTCAATTTATCGCTACGCCAACACCGATCCAAATGAATTGAACCCTCCCTACAATCCCAAACGACTAAACCCAGAATTTCGAGCCACTAAAGATGACATCCTCATGTTTCACCCCAATGAGGTAGCTCGCTTTGCAAAAGATGTCCTGCGCATCAAACAGATCACGATTGAAGTCAGAGAAACGCCCAAAAGCCAGACTCAAGCAATTCTCGAAGCGATTTTGAGCGAACTCCAGAGCATCCATCAGCTATTGCGAGAGCGATCGTAAGTCCAGTGCCCGTTGCCTCCGGCTTAATTCATGCGCTCTAGCGCAGGCGAGGAGTGGGCTTTAGGGGCGAAATTACTTCGATCGTATTCAATCGATTGCTTTTATTCTCGATAAATCGGCCATTCCGCCAAGTCCCCTCTACCCTAGAACCATTGGCCAAAGTGAACACGCCCTTGCCCGTTTGCCTGCCTGCCCGAAATTCGCCTTCATACCGCATGCCTGTGGAATACGTACATACAGCGAATCCAGTCAGCCAATCGTTTTCAAACACGCCTTCGCAGCGCGTGCCATTGGCCAGGGTTAACACACCGCGACCTTGCTTTTTATTTTTCTGAAACGTCCCTTCATACCGATTACCGCTGGGATAGGTACACACTCCAACCCCTTGCAGTTCATCATTTTGGAATGTCCCCTGGCATCGAATACCGCTGGCATAGATAAACGTTCCCCGCCCATGCCGTTGGTTATTACGGAACTCGCCTTCGTAACGATTGCCTCTTGGAAACACACAAACTCCTCGACCATTCAAAAGATCGTTCTGAAAACTGCCCTCGCAGCGCGTGCCATCGGCAAACGTAAATACGCCGTTACCAGCCCGCACTCCATTGCGCATCTCCCCAACATACTGATTGCCACTCGGGAATTGACATTTAGCTTTGCCACTAATCTGTCCATCCCGAGTTTTTCCCTCACAGTAATTACTGGCGATAAGAAAAGAAGTGTTTGCCTGCGCGATCGTGGGCGCACTAAACATAGCCGCCATTCCCAGCAGCGCTGGAAGCAGGATTTGACCAACTTTAAGCTGACACACAACAGGCCGCGAATGAATTATGAACTCCATAGGTTGATGTCTGAAAGGGGATAGGTGAGTGTACAAAGTTTTGGGATCGAAGCTACATCCCGCGGGGCAAGGTGGAGGAAATCGGTTAGAATACTTTGCTTGGAAGGATTTTTGTGGAAATTTCGTTCGATCGATGAATCGTCATGGTGCCATTAAGTCACAATTTGTAGTTTGATAATTTCTTAATATTTTCACATTCGTGCTGAGACATATTTCTAGCATGTTTTTCCTTCCTTTTTTAAGTTGAACAGTTGAGTATGGTTGCCAGTTCCTGCTTCAATTTACGATGGCGTTGAATTTGTTTTCATTTATGAAAAAGACTCCAAAACATTTTCCTTCGGCATAAATGTTTGTCAAGCGCGCCAACAGGGCACATCTAAGTCAAGTTCAATCTAAACGATTCATCGCAACTCACTCATGCTATCGCTCTTTCCGATCGTTACTCTCGCACAAGCTGTTCCCGCAACACCTGCTCCATTACCGAATTTGCTGGCACCTAGAGTTCCTTCGCAGGAATTAACCATTCCTCGAGAGTCCTTGCCGAAGCAAGAAACCTTGCAAACTCAGGAGATTTTTCAACCACAGGAAGTTCGTCCTTTACCTGGACAATTGGATGCAGTGCCAGTACTGAATAGCAACAGCCCGGAAGTCGTGCAAACGGAGGGCATTTTGCTATCTAGCTTTCCGCCTACAGGCAAAGATGTGCCGTCAGCACACCTCAACTATCCATTTCAAGGTCGCTTTGATTTTTTCTCTCACCACATTGCTAGATTTAGAAATGGTCAACCCCGGACTCTATTTCATGGCTTGTTAGTCAACAACCCCACCTCTCAACCAATCAGGGTTGAGGTGTTGCAGGGAGCAAGCTATACAACTCGCCCGGATGCCCAATTTATTACGTTGCCATCCTATGTGGAAGATCCAATCGGGCGGGTGTATGCTGGGCCTGGAAGTCGGGTGGTGAACGATTTGCTGCGTGGTCGTCGTCAGGGCATTTTGCCGCGGGAAGTGGTGCTGCAACCGGGTGAGAATCAAATGCTGTTTAACTTGCCGATTCCTGTGGCAGGGGCACCAGGGTCAAATGGGCGATCGACGCTGCTGCGGCTACGCAGTTCTGGGCCAATCTATGCCGCGAGCCTAGCGATGTATGCCCCCACGATCGATGGCCGTGAGCGCCCTCCCACTGTTGAAGAGTGGCAGACAATGCTGTTTAAGGGGGGGTTGGCTGGCCCTAGAGATATTCCGCCCACGACTCCGGGTTCTAATGTGGTGCGCGTGTTTTATGGTCGGGTTGCGGGTGTCGCAGTAGGCTCTCAGTGGGAAGCCAAATTAACGGATACGCCGAAGAGTGAGGTGTTGACCATTCCTAAGCGCGGACGGGCTTTTTCCTATGGGTTAAGCACTCTCTATCGTGGCACCTTGGGCACTGGACAAGTTCAAAGTGCAAAATTGTTGGCTCGCTATCCCGATACGGCCTATCAAGCACACGGTAATTACGGGGTGCAGTACAGCCTCTCGCTGCCGTTGCACAACCCTACCAAGCAACCTCAAACCATTACGCTGTCGATTCAGACTCCCTTGAAGGACGATCGCAACAAGGGTGGTTTACTCTTTTTCAATCTCCCCGAAAATCGGGTCTTTTTCCGCGGTCCCGTCAGGATTCAATACACCGACGACAGCGGCACCGTTCAAACTCGATTTATTCACGTCACGCAACATCGAGGCCAACGGGGAGAACCTTTACTCACTCTGACGCTGCCAGGGGCGGCTCGGCGTAATGTTCAGGTTGACTTGCTGTATCCGCCAGACTCAACCCCGCCTCAAGTACTGACAGTACAAACCCTGGAACAAGCGGTTGGCACGACCACGTCGTCTGAGAGTACGTCTTCCAGGTAATTACTGATGAATCAGGACTCGCAGGAACAGGCATCAGTTGTGCCGTGGCTGTACTGGATGTTACTGCCGATCCATCGCCTGTTTCTCAGTTTGTACTTCCGCCAAATAAGCATTGAGGGGACGGAGCATTTGCCAGTGAATGGGCCAGCCATTTTGGCCCCTAAGCATTTGAGCCGTTGGGACCCGGTTGTCCTGGGACTGCTAAGTGTGGAACCGCTCTGGTTTATGGCGAATGCCAATCAGTTTCAGGGGGTTCAAGGCTGGTTTATTCAGCGGTTGGGGGCGTTTCCAATCGATCTGGCTCGGCCCAAGCTTTCCAGCTTTCGCACTGCGATCGCCCTGCTCCAGGCCGGCAAAAAGTTAGTGTTATTTCCAGAGGGGGGCATTGTGCCGGAGCAACCGTTGCGATCGCTGAAACCCGGTTTGGCGCGCATGGTGCTGCAGGCGGAGGCAACTTCGGACATTGGAGCAATTCCGATCGTCCCGATCGCAATTCGGTATCGTCCGCGTGATGAACGACGAGCCGCTATTACCATTCGCATTTGCCCACCGCTGTATTCCACTCACTTCCGTCAAGCCAATGAAAAGCAAACGGCTGTCATTCTGACGCAAGCTCTAGAGGAAGCCTTGCTAATCGGACTCAGCCAAATTGGAAGCGGCTAAAGACTTCACTAACCACAACGATTGAGTGTGATACCCCAGATGCTGGTAGAGCGACAGAGCAGCCTGGTTGGACTGAAAAACCTGAAGGCCAATTTGGCGATCGCCCCGCGACTGGGCATAGTGTTCGGCGTGATGCATCAGGTTCGTGCCAATTCCTTGCCGTCGATGCTCGGGTTTGACGTAGAGCAAAAAGATGTAGGCGTTTTTGTGCCCCTGCACCTGATCGATCGCTGTTCCCAGCCAGAGGCAGGCCACAGGTTGCAGTCGATCTGCTGTGGCAGTGGTTGCTGTTGAGCGCTCGTTTGGTTGCCAATCTACCCACCACAGAGGCGTTTCTCTGGACAGATGCGCATCCACCGTTTGAGTCAAGGGCGATAGCTCTGCCTTGGGTGAAAGCTCCAGGTAAGTCAAGTGCATGAACTTGAGCAACATCTCCCGATCCAGACTTGACCCTTGTCGTAATTGGTAGCCTGCTGGCAGCATGAAGAGCAATCGCCCCACAAAGTTCACATCGAAATATTAAAGCGCGGCATCATCGGGTAGCCCATTTACCAAAGCCGATAGGGACGGAGGGAGGCTGGAAACTTTACCAGTAGTCGAAAGTTGAGCTTTGATCGGCGCGGGTTCTTCAATGGGAGCAGGAGCCGCCATGTCATCCACCAGGAAAATCCGGGAACTGACCGCCAGCAACGCCACCAAAAATACGAGGACAATCAACAAGGGCGCAATGTACTGCCGAAAGATAGCCATAGGAGCCAGCTTAGAAGTGATGTATGGATAGCGAGAAGTTTTCTAAAATCTCATTCAAGATTTGTGAAGCTCTCTCATTTCATCCTACATTGAATCCCGGAGATCCTGATCAGCCTCTCGGTAAATCCACTGTGATTGCCCATTCCAAGGCGCAAACAGCGGCAGCAGCAGCAATCCCGGGATAGCAGCGGCCAGGGTAATCAGAAAAAACAAGGGCCATCCCTGCTGAGTTGCACCCGCCAACCAAACAGAGGCATCACTGGATAACCAGGTGGGAATGCGTTGGGCTAACTCTCCAGCCAAAGGCCCAGCTAGCAAATCACGACCGACCGCCATCAAGCTCGACAACAAAGCAAACTGCGTGGCCGAAAAGCGGGGATTGCACAAGCTAATCAAAAAGCCAAGAAACCCAGCCGTGGCTAATCCGCTGCAAACGTTTTCCAGGTTAATCGCCAGGATCATCGTTGTCAGATTTTTGCCGATGACCGCCAGCACGTAGTAACCGAGATTACTAATGGCTTGCAAGCTCCCAAACACCCACAGCGATCGATTAATCCCGATTTTGCTGAGTACGGCCCCACCCGCCAGCGTCCCAACGATCGTGGCAATTAACCCCATCCCCTGCCGAATATTGCCAATTTCTGCATCCGAGAAGCCCAACCCCTTGCCCCCCAAGAACGGCACGGCCATTTTGGCCACCATCGCATCACCAAGGCGAAATAGAATGATGAAAATCAGCGTAAACAGGGCTTGTTTCCAACCCATACGGTGGATGAACTCTTGAAATGGGGCCACGATCGCCTGTTGCAAGGTTTCCGGTGGGCGATCGCGATGGCTGGGTTCAGGTGCCCAAATTGAGGTAAACAGCCCGATGCCGAGTAGCCCTGCCATCACTACATACACCCAGTGCCAGGTGATGCGATCGGCCAAGTTAAAGGCAATCCAGCCGGTGAGCAGCATCGCCAACCGATACCCCAGGATGCTGAGGGATGCCCCCGCTCCGGTTTCCCGTTCTTCCAGCACATCCGCCCGGTAAGCGTCGATCGCAATGTCCTGTGTGGCACTCAAAAATGCCAACCCCAAGGCGGTAAAGGCCAGCAGTTGTAACCCACCATCCCCCTGCGTTGGTGAAAGGTTGGCAATTACGGTCATTTGCGCGGCCAGTAACAGGATGACGGCGATCAAACTGACTTGGGTAATCGCCATCCAGCCTCGCCTGCGCCCAAGGAATGGGGGAACATAGCGATCGAGAAAGGGTGACCAGAGAAATTTGAGGGAGTAGGGCAGACTGACTAGCGTAAACCAGCCGATCGTTCTTAAGTCCAGTTGGGCCTTCGTCATCCAGGCCCGAAAGGCATCATCGGTAAGGGCAAAGGGCAGGCCAGAGGCAAATCCCAGTAATAGGATGGCGGCCATCTTTTGACTTTCAAAAACTTTCAGAAAAGATTGAGTAGCTTTCACAGGCAGGTGGGGGAAAAGGGGATAGTCATCTGGTGGAACCTTACTCTAAGGTTCTTACTACTTATACCGACTTAAACCGAAATCAGACAGATTCCTGGCAGCGATCGGTTCAATTCCCTCTAATCCGGGACCCCAAGGCGGGAACGCTCTGTTTGCACATGCTAGAGAGTTGCTATTTTTCTAAATTCTTGTGTATTTATCCTTCCAGAGTGAGGATTCTAATCAGGAAATATGGGTAGGCTAAAGGCATTCCTCACACCATCCCATCATGGACGCTGCACAACACCCGTTTGGGAAAATCCATTATTTTTTCCGCAAAGCTGACCATGCTCGCTGGCACCGCATGCAGAGTAAACGCCACATTTTGCGATCGCAACTGGGATTTACCACTGAAAGTAGTTCATCCCGTCCGAAGGTGTGTCAGGGCTGCGTTCACTACCACGGAGTCGCCTATGGCTATACGCGCGAAAGCCGAACCTCATTGATTTGCGGGTTTCATCCCTATGGGTGGGACGAGGGACAGTCCTGTCCCGATTGGTGTGGGGCATAAAGCAAAATTCAAAGCTCAATCTTTCCCCGGTGAGCAAGCCTCTGCAAAACTGCTCAAATCCGGAGAGATGGGTTTTCAGAAACCTGTGGCAGAGTTCAACTCAGGTGTCAATTCGCACAGTAAACTGGCTTTAAACAAAATCGTTTAGGCTTTTTTCGTCTATGAAGTCTTATCTGGCGGCTGCCATTCAAATGACAAGTGTGCCTGACCTCCAAAAAAATTTGATGCAGGCAGAAGAATTAATCGACCTGGCAGTACGACAGGGAGCTGAGTTAGTTGGGTTGCCAGAAAATTTTCCGTTTATGGGGGAAGAGGAAGAGAAATTGGCGCAGGCGGAGGCGATCGGGCGAGAAAGCGAAAAATTTCTCAAAACGATGGCGCAGCGCTTCCAGGTGACAATTTTGGGGGGTGGGTTTCCCGTTCCAGTGGGCAATGGCAAGGTGTACAACACAGCGCTGCTAGTCAGTCCGACGGGTGAGGAACTGGCGCGTTATGAAAAAGTGCATCTGTTTGATGTGAACGTGCCGGACGGCAATACCTATCGCGAATCGGGAACGGTACTGGCAGGATTACGGATGCCACCCGTCTATCCCTCCAAGGATTTGGGCAATTTGGGTCTGTCGGTTTGCTATGACGTGCGCTTCCCTGAACTGTATCGGCATCTATCCCAAATGGGGAGCGAGGTCTTGTTTGTGCCAGCGGCCTTTACAGCCTACACCGGGAAAGATCACTGGCAGGTGTTGCTGCAAGCGCGGGCGATCGAAAATACCTGCTACATCCTGGCTCCCGCCCAAACCGGACGGCACTACGCGATGCGGCAAACCCACGGCCACGCGATGATTGTTGACCCCTGGGGAACTGTGTTGGCCGATGCGGGCGATAAACCGGGTGTGGCGATCGCCTCCATCGACCCGACTCGGTTAGATCAAGTCCGCCGCCAGATGCCCTCCTTGCAACACCGCGTGTTTATCTAATCACTTGCCCCCTTTTCTAGACCTCCGAGGGTTTCAAACCCTCGGAGGTCTTTTTCATGAAGTCTTTTTCGCTTCTCCCGAAATCTACGGAACTTCTCTGCATCCCCTCTTTGTAAATCCGCGGAATCCGCATGGTGATGACGACTTCCGCCTGCCAGAGTGTACGAGCAGTAGCAACCCAACAACGCCAACCTGCAAACTTACCCGTCCACCCATCACTGGAATACCCACCCATGCCCGTTAACTTCACTGGCGCTTACGTCCAAAACTTCGATAGCTTGGCATCCACAGGCACTAGCAGCACCCTTCCCGCAGATTGGGTCATTTTAGAGACTGGAGGCAATACGAGCTACACGGCTAACGACGGCGCTTCGAACACTGGAGATACCTATAGTTATGGAACTACAGGAAGCACAGATCGAGCCTTAGGTGCCTTACAGTCTGGTAGTTTGGTGCCGACCTTTGGTGCCAGCTTTACCAATACCACTGGCAGCCCCATCACGTCCCTGCGAGTCAGCTATACCGGAGAGCAATGGCGCTTGGGTGCATTAGGTAGAGTGGATCGGCTGGATTTTCAATACAGCACGAATGCATCGTCTTTATCTACTGGCACCTGGACAGACGTTAACACGCTAGATTTCACGGCACCTGTTACGACCGGAACCGTAGGGGCGCTGAATGGCAATAGCACTGCTAACCGGTCAGCGGTCACTACCACGATTACCGGTCTGAATATTCCGGCTGAAACCACCTTCTGGTTTCGCTGGCAAGATTTCAATGCGACTGGAGCCGATGATGGCTTAGCTATTGATGACTTTTCCCTGACGCTGACCACACCCCAAACCTTCACCGTCACCAACACCAACGACAGCGGCGCAGGTTCCCTCCGCGAAGCGATCGCCCTCGCCAATGCCGACCCTACCACCGCAGACACCATCCGCTTCGGCGGCGTATTCACCGATGGCGACTTCACTAACGACACCCTCACCCTCACCACTGGATCACTGCCCATCGCAGGCAACGTCACGATCGACGGCAGTGGCGGCAACCCCATCACTATCAGTGGGAACAACAGCACCCAGGTATTCCGGATTAACTCTGGAACAGTTGCCCTCAATGCCCTCACATTGATCAACGGAAGAGACTTTGGGGGTGGCAGCATTTCAAATCAGGGCACGTTAACCCTCAACAACAGCACCCTCAGCGGTAATAGCAGCATCATGGGGGCTAGTGGTATTTATAACTTTGGCACCTTAAGCATCAATAACAGCACCTTCAGTGGCAATCAGGGTGGTGGTAGTATAGCAGGGGCTATCTTTAATGAAGGTTCGGCGACATTAAGCATCAATAACAGCACCTTTAGCGGTAATACAGGTTCTACCGGTGCTATTTTCAATGGCGGCACTATCACTTATCTCAGCAATAGCACCTTCGGCGGCAACACGTCTGTTTCTACTGACAGAGGTAGCATTTTCAATAACATTTTTGGTAACATCAGTGTCCTGAAAAATAACCTATTTGTAGAAAACAGCAACAACACCATCCCCACCGCCACCACCGCCAGCAATAACCTGAGTGGTACGTTTGCCAGCCTCGGCGTTGATCCTGTGCTGAGAAATAATGGTGGTACCACTGCTACCCATGCCCTGCTCGCGGGTAGTTCCGCCATCAATGCCGGGGATAACACGGGCATCCCAGCCGATGTTCTAGATCAGGACAGCGACGGCAACACCACCGAACCCCTGCCCTTCGACCAGCGCGGCACTGGCTTTTCCCGCGTTATCGGCGGTACTGTCGATGTCGGAGCCTTTGAATTTCAAACGGTTACGCCCGCCGTTAACCTCTCGATTAGCACCAATGCTGGCACCGAAGCTGGCACCACCGCCATCACCGTTACCGCCACTGCTTCTAGCACTGTCTCTGGCAATCAAACCGTCAGCCTCGGCGTGTCCGGCACGGGTATTACCGCTGGCGACTACAGCCTCAGCAATACGACGATTACTATCCCCGACGGACAAACCACCGGAACGGTCACCTTTACTGTTGTGGATGATGCGATCGCCGAAGGCAGCGAAACTGCTACCCTCACCCTCAGCAATCCCTCCTCTGGCATCGCCCTTGGTAGCACAACCACCCAAAACATCACCATTACCGACAACGACACAGCTGGAGTCAACATCACTCAGTCTGGTGGCAGCACTAATGTGACCGAAGGCGGCGCAACCGACACCTACACCGTGGTTCTGACTTCTCAACCAACGCATGATGTCACGATTACGCTAAATCCGGGGAGCCAACTCAGCACACCCACGCCACTCACCTTTACCGCTGCCAACTGGAATGTTGCGCAAACGGTGACAGTGACAGCCGTGAATGATTTCGTTGCCGAAGGGGAACACGTGGGGACGATCGCCCACACTTCGGTCAGCAGCGACTCCAACTACAATGGCATCACGATCGCCGCTGTGACTGCCACAATTACTGACAACGACACGGCAGGCGTAACAATTACTGAATCAGGAGGGTCTACAACCATCACCGAAGGTGGCAGTACCGACACCTACACGGTCGTACTCACCTCCCAGCCTACGAGTGATGTCACCATTACGCTCAACAACGGCAGCGAGACAAACACCAATCCCACGACGCTCACCTTCACCACTGCCAACTGGAACGTGGCGCAAACCGTCATCGTGACAGCCGTAAATGACGCTGTGGCAGAAGGCAGTCACACAGCCACCATCACTCACACAGCCACCAGCAGCGACTCCAACTACAATGGCATCACGATCGCCACTGTGACTGCCAACATTACCGACAACGATACCGCCGGAGTCACCATCACTCAATCTGGTGGCAGCACTAATGTGACCGAAGGTGGGACAACCGATACTTATGCTGTTGTGCTGAACACGCCTCCCACTGCGGATGTCACCATTACGTTAAATTCTGGTAATCAACTCAGCACGAATCCCACCAGCCTTACTTTCACCACTGCCAATTGGAACGTTGCCCAAACCGTTACCGTCACCGCGATCGATGATCTCCTCACCGAAGGTAGCCACACTGGCACCATTACTCATACAGCAAGCAGTACCGATAGCTTCTACAACGGCATTGCAATCGCCGCTGTAACTGGCACCATCACCGATAACGACAATCCGCCCACCGACATTAGTTTGACCAACACCGCGATCGATGAGAATGTGGCCGCATTGACCGTTGGCACCTTCTCCACCATTGACCCCGACGGCGGCAACTTCGACTATGAACTGGTAACGGGTGCAGGCGATCGCGACAACAGTGCGTTTGAGATTTTTAACAATGAATTGCGCATTAAAAATAGCCCAGACTACGAAACCCAATCTAGCTACAGCATTCGCGTGCGCACTACCGATAGCAGTGACCTTTGGACGGAGAAAACCTTTACGATCGCCGTCAACGATCTTAATGATGCACCAGTCTTGCTGGATACCGTCGTCAATCTTGCTTCAACTCGGTTGAATGCAGGCGCACCCATCGGGACTGTGGGAACACTGATTTCTCAAATCGCTGATTTGACAGGTGGTAGTGGCCAAAACAACATCGTTGACCCGGATGCCGGTTCAGTTCAGGGGATTGCCATCACCGCCGCCAATACCAGCAACGGCACCTGGTTTTACAGCACTGACAATGGGGCTAACTGGAATAATCTGGGTAGTGTTTCTGAATCAAGCTCACGCTTACTAGCCGCAAATCCCAATACGCGGCTTTATTTCCAACCAAATACGGGCTACACGGGAACGCTCACCGATGCCATCACCTTCCGCGCCTGGGATCAAACCAGTGGCACCAACGGTACGCTCGCAAGCACCATTTCCACCGGCAATCCAATCGCCTTTAGCACCGCAACAGATACTGCCAGCATTAGTGTCCTTAGAACCAACCGGATTGACTTTAACGGGGATGGAGACACAGATATTTTGTGGTGGAATGTGCTGAATGGGCGTATAGGCTTTTGGGCGTTGAACGACACCTCGCAACTTTACTATGAACTCACTGCTGTAGTGCCTTTGAACTCAGGGTGGACTCCAGTCGGTGCGGGAGATTTTACCAAAGACGGTAAAACTGACATTCTCTGGCGCAATCGGTTCACCGGGGAGAACGGCTACTGGGAAATGGATCGGAATGTATTCGTGGCTGCTCACTCCATCGATCAAGTGCCAGTGGATTCTGGTTGGGATGTGGTGGGGGTAGCTGACTTCACCAACGATGGTAACGCCGACATTCTTTGGCGCAATCGTAATACTGGCGAAAATGGTTACTGGGAAATGGATGGCACTACCCGAGTAAAGGCTGTCGGAATTCAAAGTGTGGCTCCTCAATTGGGCTGGGATATTGTAGGGGTGGGTGACTTCACTGGCGAGGGCAGTGCAGACATTCTTTGGCGCAATCGTAATACTGGCGAGAATGGTTACTGGGAAATGAATGGAGCATCTTTGATTCAGGCGCATTCGATCGACCCGGTGCCGGTGAGTAGTGGCTGGCAGGTGGCGGAGGTCGGCGACTTTAACCAGGATGCCAGAGCAGATATTCTTTGGCGAAATGCGAGTGATGGGCAAGCAGGATTTTGGTTAATGAATGGAACGGTGAGAACAGACATTCAAAACTTGCTGCCCACATGGGAGCCGGCCAGCGGTTGGACTATTGTTTAAGAAGACTGTTAGGAATGAGAATTAAATAAATTAGCAAATTCTGTGGAATAGGCATCCTGCCTGTCGCTCACAGCCGAGACGGCTATGCCACTTTATTTAATCCATAGTCCTTAGTGTTCTTTAAACAAGATGGGATCTCTAACGTTCGCCTCAAGTCAGTTCCCGTGGGTTATTCCGTTAGCGGATGCGATCGTGACCAGGAAACTGGGGGTTGCGCTGGGTCAACAATTACCCGCCGGGAGTGTGCTGCTGCTTGAGGGTGATTTGGGCAGCGGCAAAACGACTTTAGTCCAGGGCCTTGGTGCGGGGTTGGGGATTACTGATGCGATCGACAGCCCCACCTTTACCTTAATCAACGAGTACCTGGGGGGACGGTTGCCGTTGTACCATCTGGACTTGTATCGCCTGAATCCGGCCGAGGTGACTGCTTTAGCGCTGGAAACTTACTGGGATGAACTGGAAGTGGAATTGGGCATTGTGGCGATCGAATGGGCAGAACGCTTGCAATCAAAGCCCGCAGACTATTTGCAGATTCAATTGGTTTACGGAGCGTTGGATAGTCGTGAGGCGATTTTGCGTCCTGGGGGCCAATTTGACTCACGATCGCTACTTGATTTGCAGTTCTAAATCCGTTGCGGGTCTAAAATGTAACGACTAAATTATCGCGATGTATCACCGTCTCCGGGCTGGGATAACCCAAGATCGCCGCGATCGCATCCGATTGCTGCCCCTTCACCTTGTCCAGTTCTAAACGGCTGTAATTCACGACTCCGCGAGCAATTTCAGTTCCCGCTTGATTGCAAACGACTACAGCATCTTGACTTTCAAAGTCTCCCTCGACAGCAACCACCCCTGCCGCCAAGAGCGATTTCCCGCCGTTGCAAATGGCGTTCACGGCACCATCATCTAAATACAACGTACCAGCAGGAACCAATCCATGAGCAATCCACCGTTTGCGAGCGCTGACGGGGCGTGGTTGCGGCTCAAACTGAGTACCGATCGCTTCTCCCTGCAAAATTCTTTCAATGTTGTGAGGAGTTTTCCCCTGGGTGATCACTGTTCGTACGCCAGCACCTGTGGCAATTTGCGCCGCGGCAATTTTGGTCATCATGCCTCCAGTGCCCCAATTGGAGCCGCGATCGCCCACTTGAATTTGCAGTTCTTTCAACTCTTCTAACCGATTCACCAATGAAATCGGTTGTGCATCTGGATTGTGGCGGGGGTCAGCCGAATACAGGCGATCAACATCGGTTAAGAGAAATAACCAATCTGCACCAACCAAACTGGCAACCAGAGCGGAGAGGGTATCATTATCGCCAAATTTCAATTCATCAATGGCAACCGTATCGTTTTCATTCACGATCGGAATCACCCCCAAACCCAACAACTCTTGAAAGGTGCGTTCCACATTCAAATAGCTGTTGCGCTGCACGAGGTCGCCACGGGTTAGGAGGACTTGAGCGATCGGCTGCTGGAGCGCAGTAAACAGGTCATCGTAAATTCGAATCAAGCGCCCCTGACCTACGGCGGCTACGGCTTGTTTGAGGGCAATTGCTCTCGGTCGTTCTGTTAACCCCAGTCGCGTACAGCCCACCCCCACTGCACCAGATGACACCAGCACCACACGATAACCCTGGATTCGCAAACGGCTAAGGGTTTCAACCACACTCGCGATCGTGGAAAGAGCTAAACTTCCCGTTTCTGGTTGAGTCAAGCTTGATGTACCAATTTTGATGACCAAAGTTTGAGGCATGAACAGGACAGTAGTTGGTTCTTCAAAGCTTTTCCAAACTACCGTACATCGTTCCGCTAAAGCCACTCCATACTACAAAGCACCAACCCTTAATGAAAGAGGATTAGTGCTTTGCATTAGTATTCACAGAGATTCAAAGGCTAGGTCTTTATAAGCGCGACCCGATTTATCTGTATCTAAGATGACAGGGGAAATTCAAAAACAAGTAATACGTAATGTTTTCTTTATATTTTCGAATACTTCAGTTAGTTAAGAACTATGACAAGTTTGTTTCACTTTCTGGCATTTTGGGCTGGCAGAGAGGCGCCCAGTGCCTGCGAGACCCAAACTTCTAAGGAATGAAGCGAAGAACGCCGTACGGTTTGATTGGGTAGAACCATTGGTTCTACCAACACAGTGAACAGGCCTAAGCGATTTCCGGCTAAAACGTCTGTGAATAAGCGATCGCCCACCATCCCAACTTGCTCAACTGGTAATGCCATCGCTTCTACCGCTCGTCGCACTTTTCGCCGGGATGGTTTGCCAGCACCAGAAATATAGGGTAAGTCCAGAGTCTTCCCAATGCGTCGAATGCGAGCCTCGCTAATGTTATTGCTGACCAACCAGAGTGAGGCTACTTGGCGGACTTCTTCGACCCAGGGGAGGAGTTCCTCAGACACTTGGGCTGTGCGAAATGGAACTAACGTTTCATCGACATCCAGCACCAATCCTTTGAGGTGATATTGCTTGAGCAGGTCAGGAGTTAAATTCAGGATAGTACCTTGCAAAATCAAATTAGGTTGTAAGAGCGTACTCCAGAACATAAATGAAGAAACAATTTGGTGAATGATTACTGCACATTCGGTTGTGCTGACTCTCGCTGATCGTGAATAGCCTCTTGAGCTGCTTGATGCTCGGCTAACGTGCGACTGAAGACGTGGGTGCCATCATACCGGGCCACAAAATACAAGTAGTCGGTTGCCTCAGGAGTGAGCGTGGCTTCTAGACTCGCTTTACCTGGGCTGGCGATCGGCGCTGGGGGCAAACCAACATTGACATAGGTATTGTACGGTGAAGGCATCTCCACTTGGCGGTAAGTCAGGGGCGTATCGGGGGTCTGCTCAATGCCAAACGCATATTCAACAGTTGGGTCGGAGGCTAACGGCATCTGTAAGCGGAGGCGATTGTAAAAGACCCCAGCAATCCGCTGCCGTTCTGCGGGCACCACAGATTCTTTTTCTACTAAACTGGCCAATGTGACCCACTCCGCCAGGTTGAGCGTTGATTTTCCCTGCTGCTGATAGATGGGTAGAGCAATCTGTTCAAAGCGATCAAGCATCTGCTTAATCACAAACTCAGGCTGGATTGAGGAACCGACTGGAATTTGATAGGTGTCGGGAAATAAATAGCCTTCGAGCCGAGGAAATCCTGCCACTGGTGTCGTGTTGGGTAACCAGGGGTAGGCTGCTGTGGATACCTGATTGGTGGCATCAATAAACTCCTGTGCCGAAAAATATCCTGCCTGCTCAAAGTATTGCGCCATATCTCGAATCGCCCATCCTTCTGGGATGGTGAAGCTAGCTTGCGCAATGTCTCCGGCCCAAATCTGGGCAGCAATATCTGGCATTGACTGGGTTTTGGCGAGTTGATAGGTGCCAGCCTGAAAACCCCCGTCCGCATCTTTGAACATTAACCAGCGGGACCATAAATTCCAGGCTTGGGCCGATCGAATCAAGCCCAACGTTTCCAGGTCTTGCCCAATCTCCTGAGCTGATGTCCCAGGGGGAATGCTTAAGTTGAGTGGTTTTGCCTCTGCTGTCGTCTCCGGCAGCGGTGGAGATGCAGCCCAGGCCCACCAACTCCAGGCTTGCCAAGCGATCGTGCCCAGTCCCGCCAGCACCAAACTGAGGAACAGCACCCGGGTTGGAAATCGTTTCGGCATGAGAACTACTGAAGCTCGTCGAACAATTGGTCTTCGATCATTTCTAGCATGGGTTCTAACTTTTGCAGTTCATCAGCCGAGAGGATATGGGGCTGATTATCTGCATCGAGCCGCGCCAGGATAAAGCAAGGATCGAGGGGAGCGTAGATCGCAAACTCCTGTTCTTCGTAGTAGAAACTGGCCAGATGTTGCAGTTCCTCGACATCCTCCGCTCCACTATCAGAAGCGATTTCACCAAATTCGTCGTCACTATCTAGATCAGGTAAATCACCTTCAACCGTCAGCATAATCGCTGTCCGCTTGAGTGTCAGATTTTGTTCTTCTAAAACGGCTTTCGCGGTGTCAAAAAGCTTATCAATTTCAGCTTCAGCTTCAACTGGTACCGCTTCTTCATTGTCTTCGTCATCCCCTTCCCACACGAAGATCTCTACTGGCGCATCTAGAGGTAGCAGCAGCACATAATCCTGATTCTCAATTTCCAGATAACGCTCTATGGAACAAGCGATGGTGCGTCCGGTTTCGTCTGTCAAAACCAGGGTCTCTTCTTCTTCGGGTTCGCCACTGATCCGAATGTCATCTTCAGTACTCATCAGAGATTCTCCTCTTGGGTTGCGCTCAAAGAGCATTCTGCCAAAGTCTGTGGCCAGTTTGTTATTTTTTACAAGTTTTTCTAGGTGGACTCAGGCATTGTCTCTGATTTGGTTGGAGGAATAGCCCGATGTCGCCGATTTTCTAACCATTGTTGCAGGATGATGGCGGCAGCCTTGCGATCGATCAAATCTTTGTGGCGAGAGGGTGAAATCCCTTCTGCCTGGAGCATCTGCTCGGCTTGAAAAGAGGTTAATCGCTCATCAATATACACCAGGGGTAAGTTCAACTCGGTTGCGATCGCTTCGGCAAATTTCTGTACCTGCCGCGCCTGAAAGCCCAGGCTCCCATTCATCGAATAGGGCAAACCGACTACCAATGTAGTAATCTGTCGTTCCTGCACCAACTGACGAATTTGCTCCAGATCGGCTTGAAAGTTTTTGCGCTGGATGGTGGTCAAGCCGAAGGCAATAAGTCCAGTGCCATCGCATCCAGCCACCCCGATCCGCTTGCTGCCCACATCTAAGCCCAGTGCGGCGATCGCCATAATTTCCCTCAACTAGCAACACGGGTCTTGCGGCGGCCGCTCGTTGGGAGAAGGGAGATTCAAAATTTTGCGGCCACGACGCACTTTGGTAAATGAACTGGGAGAAGCACCGGGCTTGACCTGAGCTGGGGTGATTTCAATGCGATTGGGTACGGGTTTGCGAGCCGGTTTTAAACCTTGCAAGACTTCTGGCAATTGTTGGAGATTTTCGAACGCGCCCAGTTTGGATTCGCGGACTTTGTGCCAGACCGATCGAGACATCATCAATGTGTGGGCAAAGCGGCTGGCTCCCATGCGCTCAAAATATTCTTCTCGCTCCGGTTGGTAGTCGGAAGAGGTGAGCCGCAAGGATTGGGCGGGAACATCTTGCGTAATCCTTGCCATTTGCGACATCAGTTCTGGATAGAGCCAAGTGTAAGCCGGATTAACAGTGAGTTGAGCTTGATGGGGCATGGAGCCATTGCGGCACAGTTGCAAGTGGAAGTAGCCGATCGCCGCTTTGCGTTGGGGTTCAAACACGTAACCACTAACCACTTCGGTTTGGTTGAGCCAGTTCCGAATGCCCCGCAGGACAGAACCCATTAGACTTGCTTTAAAGTCTGATACATGACGATCGAACACTTGCCGAACACTTGCAGGCATCGACATCGTATCAAGTTGATAGAGCAATTGAGCATCGGAATTGCTGACAGGCAGCAAATTGGGAATATCTGGTTCACGCTGGGCTAGTTCTTGCAGTTGCTCTGGATCGATCTCCCAATGAGTCATATGGGCGAGCGGCTGAAACCCATTCTGGCGATAGGTCGCCAGCAGATCCTTGTTGTTAATTTCAATTTCTAGAATCCAGGTGCGGGCTTCCCAAATGGTTTCGAAGCAATACCGCAACAACAACGACCCCACATCATTTAATGTCGGAGTTGGAGTGGCAACCGGAGCAGCTTTTGCTTCAGCCATCAATTCAGCCGTCAGTTCTGCACGTTCAGCGTCGATCGGCAAAACGGCCACTTGATCGATGCGCCAGGTGCTGCGCGTAGAATTGAATGGCGAGACTTGAATCACACCCAAAGGTTTACTGTCTCGCTCAGTTTGGTAAACTCCGAACTGCTGCGGACGATTGAGCAAAAGGTCCAGCAAGCGCAGAGGTGTGTAAGCCCGTGCGGGACGGGTCGCATGATTCGGTCTGATGGCATAGCTGATGTCTCTATCCTCATCCTCAGGTGTACAAAAGCGATCGATCGCTTCGAACTCGGCATAGCGCACCGAGCGAATAGACACGTCAGAGTTAGATGGAAAGACTTGAGTCATGGTTAACGGCTAGCAGTTGCTGATGCCTGGGTGATGATAACTTACACCCTATCATTCTAAACGCTTTATCGCAGGAGCCTACACGACATATTCCTTTGGAGATAGAGAGTGGGTAGATGCTCAGGTGGGGCGGATGAGGACGACGGGGGTTTGTTCATCAGCATTGCCGGCGGGATTTTTTCTCAGTGCTTGTTCCAGTACTGATTGGGATGCGCCTGCGGTTGCCGCCAAAATTTTCACGGCTCCCAAATCGTTGACATCGACGATCGCGGCCTCCAGTCCCGTCTCTTGCCGAATCTGGTTAACGACGGCTTGAGCATTTTCGGGTCCATAGACAATAAATTGATCAAAAGGAGGCAAGGTTCCGGTCACGTCATCGATCAGTCGGGCTTGTTCCCCCGCTAGTTGATAAAACACGCCTGGTTTTTTGAACAGTTTGGCGATCGCGCCCACAAAAAACGCCCACAGCACCCGCCTTGCTCCCACCACGTCAATTAAAGACTGCATACCACACGCTGTTGCCAAACTGGAAGTGGGCAAGAATAGATAACAAATGCGTTTGGCGACCCAGCCCGGTTTAATGTCGCTAGGATGCCGAAATCGCCCCTGCATAATGGCGATCGGGGTTTCGCCAATCGTGACAATATCTCCTGGTTTGGCGTGGGGAGCAACATAGCGCTTGACTGCATCAACTGGATTATCCAACTCGGTGAGGATATGCGTCCGAATTGGCAAAACTTCCGCAGTGGGAGTCGATCGCCAATTTTGGGAGTCTTCAACTGTGGGAAACTGAAACGGCACCACCACATGGCGGACTTTCGGAATCCGTCCCTGGGGCCCGTAAGTCAAGTAATGCAAGCGAATCCACGCCAGTTTAAGCGCATCCAGGTTGTCGCCCCGAATCTCGATTTCAACCTGAATCGTCGTGCGCTTGCCAATCTTGACAATGTAGGCAAACCAGTAATCATCTGGTCGGGCTTCAGCATCAGGATGATGGGGAATGATCCGAGTTTTGGTGGTAACTCCTTGCAAACTTGCCCCCGAAAATAAGGACACCTCCGCCCGCACCTCTAGCACCATGATTTCCAGTTTCTGGGTGCGGTTGATTAATTCCATTTCGCCCACTAACACGTAGCGATCGTGTTCCTTCACTTTGAGTTCCCAGGTGCCAACCGTTGCCTCTAATTTATTACCCGGACGGCGACGAAACTGGATTTCCAACAGCAGGAGATACAGCCCAACGACTAGAAGGGTAATGGATGCAGCGATCGCCAAAAATTGAAGCAACACAAAGAACCTCAGTTCAAAATCTCATCATCAACCGAAAAGTCTACATCGGCTTTGTCTCTTTCCGTTGCCAAATAATCGTTTTCGTAGGAGTCCTTCAAGCCAGAAATCAGGTCAAACTCCGGTTTCCAGTACAGGTCGCTCATCGCTTTTTGCACCGAGGCAAAGAAGTGTTGGGGGCGCATGGGGAAGGCTTTGCGCTTGCCAAAGTCGAATTGCTTCGGGTCGTAGTGAACAATCTTCAAGTCATCAGGGGATTTCCCCGCCGCGATCGCACAGGCTCGGGCCAGCCCATCAAAGGTGACGTAGCGATCGCCAGACACATTGTAGATTTGGCCGACGGCACGCCGATTGCCCAGCACCTGCACCATCGCCTGGGCCAGATCTTTCACATGCCCAAATTGAGTGATGGCCATGCCGTTGCCAGGAATGGGAATAGGGCGATCGCGGACAATGCGATCGAAAAACCAGGCTTCCAAATCATTGTAGTTTTGGGGGCCATAGATATAAGTGGGGCGAATGGAAGTAAAGGGTAATCCTTGGGCGGCCAGGTAGGTTTCCGTATCGTGCTTGCCCTTGTGCCGACTTTTGGGATCAACTGGGTCGCCTTCCACATGGGGCATTTGATCCGATTTGAGATATACTCCCGCCGAACTCATGTAAATGAAGTGCTTGACCCGATCTTTGAAAATCTCCGCCAAAGGTTGGGTGTCGCTCAGTTCTCGCCCGTTGTTGTCGAAGATGGCATCAAATTCCTGCCCATCCAATTGAGCTTTCAAAACGGCGGCATCGGTGCGATCGCCCTGAATCTGCTCAATGCCATTCACAGGAGCCGGTTTGTTGCCCCGGTTAAACAGCACGATTTCGTGTTCCTGCTCGTACAGCAACCGCGTCAGATACACGCCAATAAACCTCGTCCCGCCCATGATCAGAATCCGCATAATCCCACCATCCCAACGGCAATGATTCCTTATCTTAGGATGGAAGGTCACATTGGAGGGATTAGGGTGATTCCCAAAAGTAACGTTGGACTTGAGCGGCGATCGTTCAAGTTCCAAACAGCAACCTTCCTGCTCAAAACAAAAAACTTGGGGTTGGAAGCCGCAACGATCGCGTTCAGAATCGCAATCTTTTTATTTGAAATAGGACTTTTGGAGATCAAACCTGCAACGATCGTATTCAGAACTGCATTAGCGGCACTCAACCCCTCAAGCTTCAAGATTAAAATCACACCATTGCCCCCGAAAACCTCGATCGCCAGGAAAAACCTTACTCTTTAGAAGGGTGAGGTTTTTAGATAGGCATGTTGTCTTAGGGCATCCCTTCTCAAAACCTACTGTGTACACACAAGTCTTGAGGTCGCGTTCAACCCTGATAAAACCCAACATCTCTGGCTTGGGTGGCAGCCCCCCAAACCCCCCGAAAGTGGAGGACGGCTGCGTCCCCTACACCCCCTCCAGAAAGCATGTCTGCGGTTTCGCTGCCAGGCTCTGGTTGAGGCCTTTTGGCACACGGCTCTGGCGTCAGTTCGGGATCTATCCAACACCGTCGCAACCAGCGGTGAACGATTCAGCCAGAGACTTGGTTGCGGGGGGTTTGGGGGAGTGAGGCCCCCAAAACGGCCGGGGCACGGGGG
>Ga0224722_1000572_pt1 | contig 21427 bp, 18 predicted proteins | sample Balambano_FR1_Me_FD_161646 | JGI IMG/M metagenome (GOLD analysis project Ga0224722, IMG submission 161646) | Freshwater sediment microbial communities from Lake Towuti, South Sulawesi, Indonesia - Balambano_FR1_MetaG | ecosystem: Environmental > Aquatic > Freshwater > Lake > Sediment | place... | reverse complement strand
CGGGAAAATGCCACAGCTTTCTTGATCACATCCAACAAGTCATCACTAAACGGATCATCCTCATAGCCTTCCTCTAGCGATCGCACACCCTCCCGTAAGATGTGTTTTACCTGTCGCTTGAACAGTGCAACATCGATCGGGGCGCGACGGCGAGATTTCACCGCATTATTCGGTGGCGCGGGATTGGACAGTAGCATCACCTGGCGATCGACCGCATCAATCAATTCTGGTTGCTCTTCGACTAGCGCTTGCACTAACCGTTGGGTCTGCAAGTGATCAAGGCGATCCAACAACTGTGGTAGGGTAGGACGCACTTCCAGCCGCTCCGGTTGCCGTAGCCAGGTGAGTGCAGTTGCCACAATGTGTTTGCACCAGCCTTCGTAATCATAAGGGCAGCTACAACGAGCCGCAGTAACGCCACCCGCATCAAACTGGAGGCTGACGCAGTAAGGAGCCACTTCACTGCCTTCTACTTCTGCATTGATCGTATTGCCCCGTTGCACCAAATCGGTGACGGCTCCTCGCTGGTAATACTCGTCTCCCCGACTAAAGGAGTCACTTGTAGCATGATGCTGAATCGTTGTTTCTGATATTGGTACTGCCATCTGCGATCGCACCCCCTACTCTCGAATCTCGCTTAACAAGTCATCCACCCATTGCAAGTCCGCTTCGGAGAGTTTTGGTGGTGGCGGCATCTCGCGATAGTTGATCGATAAATCATAAGCTGCCTCATCGTAAATGGCGGTCATCACTTCTCCTAAATCCAGCGGCACATCCGCATCCGGCGATCGTAATGGCACTGGAACGATGGGTAACGGATCTTTCAAATGAATAGGCCATACATCCACAGCACCCGATTGAGCACGAGTGACAGTTACCAAATAAGCAGATTCTGGCAGGCGCGGATGGTTGAAGGGTCTTGTGCCTCGTCGTAGCAAGTCAATTTCAATCAAATGCACGTTGGCGCTGTAAAGTCGTTGCCGCTTTTGACGGTAAGGGGTTAATCCTGGCTCTCGCTTATTCACAGGCGAAAGCACCTCAATGCAAGCAACCAGGGTATTATTGGCAGTGTCTCGAATTTCTACCGTCGTAATCCGCACTTCAATGGGCAGAAGCATGGGTAAGGTCAATGGAGCAGGAGCGACTATCACTGAACGGCTTTTTGTTGGCAAAGATGTTTCTGCTTCAGTTGCTCGATTGTCTGCTGACTGCGCCCCCCGCAGAACTTCCACATCCGGGTAGAGAATGCCAATTTCACCTTCTGGAGCAGTGTCTTCTACCAGGTAAATTTCTAACCGCGCTGTGTAACGAGGACGCAGTTTGGGAACTAGTTGCTGCCGAATTTTACTTGCCAACGCATTATAGACATCTGCCCATAAGTAGCCCTCAAGATAGGGATCCATTCCCGGAAACGGCGACGGCATGAGCAACCTCAAATACTGGTGCTGCCTTGATTGTACTCTAACCTCCCAAACTTCAAAGTCCAAAGTTGTCTGAGAGTTGTCAGACTTCAGTTAATGGTTACTATCCGAAGCATGAGACTACAAAAATTACGGAATGTCACATGTGTACTGAACGTGTTGACGATCGGCAGTCAGAGGAAACTGGTAGCTCATATTGCACGAGCGCCACAATTTCAACTCCAACTGCTCAGTCCGCTCATTTGGCGATAGCTCTTCTCCCGACTCATTGGGCTTCATCGGCATCTCCAGTCACAGCATTGAGCAACGCATCACTCAACAACGATCGCGCGTCTACCGGACGAGACCGTAGCGGACAATCAAACGCTAGACACTGGGAAGCCGAAAGTTCCCGCTTAAACGCAAAGCCTGATAACTTCACCCCAAATTTTTGCTAGCGATGGGATTTCAATTTGAACTGGTGTGAACCGATCGGTTGTATGGCGAAAGCAAAGCCAACTTTGTCATGGTCTAGATGAATTAAAACTGCCTTACATTCTGGCGATTCGAAGTCATCATGGCGTATGGCTACCGCAAGCGCAGGCGGTCACTCAGGCGCCTTGGCAAGAGTGCAAGCGCACCTTGAGCAATGGCAGCACCGAAACCCGCTACCTGGCGCGGGTGATTTACGGCAAGCGTCACCGCAAGCAATATTGGTTGCTGACCCCTGACACCGACCCCTGGACAGATAATTCGACCAGTTTTGTGATGGTGTGTGCTCCGGCCATCACGCTGCAAGCAATGGGTGATCAGTATGGCTTTAGAACCTGGATAGAATACGGACTCAAGCAAGCCAAAGATGCACTGGGTTGGGCTGACTTTCGCGTCACCCGTTATGAGCAAATTAAGAACAGCAGTTCTGAAAGCAGGTGAACACCACATGGAAGAAACGCCCTGGGGTAAAGCGATTATCGGCTATCTTGAAGGTGTTTCTGAAGATCTAGTCTAAGCTGATCTACTTCGTCAAAAGACAGAGAGTCAAACATGACAAGACGGTTTACAAAGGCAATCGCACCGTAAATTCAGCACCTTTGCCAGGTTCGCTCTGAAGCTGAATGCCACCCTGATGAACCTGCGCGATCGCCTGAGCAATCGCCAATCCTAAACCTGTGCCGCCCGTTTTACGAGAACGATCGCCATCCACGCGGTAGAAGCGATCGAAGATTCGAGTTTGTTCACTGGATGCAATGCCGATGCCTGTATCTTTCACAGTGACGAATGCAGTACGATCGCGGGCGGTTAAGCTGATGACCACATGACCTCCACTCGGCGTGTACTGAATTGCATTGGCAATTAAATTGGAAACTAAACGATAAAGCTGGGACTCATTCCCCAACACACAAATTTCGCGATCGGGAATTTGATTCGTCAGGTGGACTTCAGCGAGAGTTGCCAGCTCTAAAAATTCCTCAGTCAGATCGCTGATTAAATCATTCAAACAGCAGGGTTGAAGAGGCTTGGGCGACGAATGATGTTCAAGGCTAGTCAAAAAGAGTAAGTCTGCGACCAGATGGCTCAAGCGTCGCCCCTGTCGTTCTACCGTGTGAAGCATGGGCTGTATCGCCTGCGGATTCGATTGCGGCATTCGTAAGGTGGCTTCTACGGTGGCTAAGAGGCTGGCAAGGGGCGATCGCAATTCGTGGGCGGCATTGGCAGTGAACTGTTGCTGTTGCTGGTAGGACTGGTAAATCGGCTGCATCGCCAATCCTGAGAGCCACCAGCTAGAGAACGCCACCAGGATCAGGGCAATGGGAAAGCCGATCGCAAGAATCCATTGAATTCGTTCGGTTTCAGCATCAAAGGGTTCCAGGGTGCGCCCAATCTGTAAATAGCCCCAAGAGGAATGAGAACTTGGTTCGCTTGCCTGATGTGTGTAGGCACTGTGCAAAATCGTGGTGAATTGGTGATAGCGAGTTCCGTTAGCAGTGCGAAACGTTTGCCAGGGAGAACGGTTCAGCGTCTTGGGCAGTGATGGCGGTTGATTGGGTGAAAAAGCAAGGAGCTGTCCCTGATGATTGAACAGACGAATATAGTAAGTGCTGCGATCGCTAATTCCTGTGGTATGTCGCTGAATCAATGTTGGGTCGGTATTACAAGATTGTCCAGCTAAACAGAGTTCTGGCAAGATACGCTGCAACACAGCCGTTGGCTCTTCTGAGGCAGGCAACATCGGTTCCAAACTGTCGTGCAATGTTCCTGCGATCGATTCCATTTCTCGCTCCATTGCCGCCCAGTTAGATTGAACCAGCGATCGGTACATGCCCAATCCCGATAGGCTCAAAATCACTCCCATGACCAGCGCATACCAGAGGGCTAAACGAATACGGCTGCTGCGAAAAAGCTGGTGGCTGTTCATAAGGTGGTATTGAATCGATAGCCCTGACCAGGAATGGTTTCAATCGGACAATCGCAGCCATAATTAGCTAATTTACGTCGCAGTAATCGCATTTGTGCCGCAACCACGTTACTAATCGGTTCTTCTTCCAGATCCCAAAGCTGATGCCGAATTTTGCTGCCTGCAATGATACGATCGGGATTTTGCATCAGGTAAGCGAGGATTTGAAATTCCTTAACCGTTAAAGGAATCGTTTGAGGAGGTTGGGCGAGTCTGCTGCACAAAGCATTGTTGGCGTAATCCAGGGTAAATGCACCCACCGTCAGCGATTGCGGTTGCAGGTTGGGCGATCGTCGCTGAAGTGCCCGCAGCCGCGCCAATAGTTCTTCCATGACAAACGGCTTGATCAAATAATCATCGGCTCCGGCATCCAGCCCTGCCACACGGTTTTCCGGTTGACCCAGAGCAGTCAGCATCAGCACGGGTAAAGGATTCTGGTACAGTCGGAGCCGCTGACATAACTCCAGCCCCGATAGCTCTGGGAGCAGCCAATCGACGATCGCCACCGTGTAGTCGGTCCACTGGTTTTCCAGACATTGCCATGCCTGAATCCCATCCGGCACCCAGTCCACGACATATTTTTCGCTGACCAAGACCTGCTTGATTGCCAGTCCTAAATCTGTTTCGTCTTCTACTAGCAAAACTCGCATTTCTCACAGTTAGTTAAAGGACAAACATTTGACTCAGGGTTGCATTTAGCGATTTTCGTTGCTCTGTGCCCAATTGACCCAGTTTTCTGAGCACCAGCGATCGACGTAAAGTAGCGACTCGCGTGGTTCGGATTTTTGACGCAACTCGCAATCCTGTTTGTGAGAATTCAGCATCTGTTGGTTCAACTAAAAAGTCTTCGGGCTGAAGCGTCTGCAAATTCTGTGAAGTGATGGCACAGACAACAATCTCTTCCCGATTCAAGCTCACCCAGACGACAAGTGCAGGTCGCAACTTGGTTTGGCTCAGATCTGTGAATGGAAAGTTCACTAAGACAATGTCTCCCTTGCTCATGATTCGATGGGTTCGCCATCCTCTAGTGTGTAAGGGTCGGGTTCATCGTGCCAGAAATCGAATGCTCCACCCTGTTCAGCCAGTTTCATCAACTCTAAAGTTGAGGGTTCTGGCACTGAAGTCCATAGTTTTTCCTCTAGCAGTGCTTGTTCAGCCGGGGAGAGCGATCGAATAACCTGAACCAGAGATTCGATCAACGGAACATTGATGTTTTGTTCTAGATTACTTGAATTCATCTCTTCAGCGTCTGATGCAGATGCCTCATATTCTATTTGATTCCACCCTGAATTCAGATGCGGAAAAAAGATCGATGGATTTCACCTGAATTTCATCTGCGCTTTGGCAAACTATGGAGGATTTTTGTTCAGCCCCGCGTCAGCGTGAGGAGGTAGTATGAAACGTCTTCCACTCATTAGTTCTATGCTTGCCCTTGGTTTAGCAGTCAGTGCGCCCACGATCGTGTTTGCTCACGTTGGGCATGGCGATGAGTTTCAGGCAGAAGGCGGCATCAATCGGGTGGCGGTGAATGCTGAGACTGATTCAATGCTGGGGATTGAAGTCAGTCCCATTCAGCCAGCCACAGACGGGAGTGCTGCTGTGCTGATCCCCATCACTGCATTAGTAGACGCTGATGGCAAGCAGTTGGTCTTTGTACAATACGACAGTTTCTATGAGCCAGTTCCCATCGCCACTGGCGCAACTCAGGGCGAACTGATCGAAGTGACTCAAGGATTGTCGGTCGGCGAAAATCTCGTCACCCAGGGCAGCTTGTCGCTCTACGCCGAATCGCGCAAAACCCAGTCTGCTGATGCAGCCGCCAGCCCCGATGCGGCGACTTCCCCGCCATCTAGCACGACTCATGCTCAAGCAGATGCTCAAGGCATCCCTCATAGCCACGATCCGGCTGGTAATCTCGTTCAGTCTGGTGACACGCCGCAAACGGGTGAAACCGCTCAATCCTCTCAAGGATTTCCGATGGGGATTTTGGCTGCCATTGGAGGGGGAGCCGTGCTGCTGTTGGGGTCGATCGCCGTGCTGGGTGGTCGCAAAAAGAAGAGCACCTTTTCTGACAAAGACGGGGGCTTCTAATCTAAGATGTTCAACTCAATTCTGAATCAGACGCTCAAAAACTCGATCGCCCAACGGTGGTTCATTGTCGTGGGTGCGATTTTAGTCACCGTCTGGGGGGTGATTACGGTTACGCAAATGCCGCTGGATGTGTTTCCCGAATTTGCGCCGCCCCAGGTCGATATCCACACCGAAGCGCCGGGACTGGCTCCAGAGGAAGTGGAAACGCAAATTACGGTGCCGATCGAAAGTGCGGTGAATGGCTTGCCAGGAGTGACGACGGTGCGATCGTCCTCAAAGGTGGGGCTATCGATGGTCAGCGTCGTGTTTGACCAAAACGCCGACATTTATCGGGCCCGGCAGTCGGTGACGGAGCGACTCCAGCAAGTGACGAATCAGTTGCCGGAGGGTACGCATCCGCCAGAAATTTCGCCTCTGGTCTCCCCACTGGGCACGATTTTGCAGTATGCCTTCACGGTTAATGGGCAGGGGCAGACCTCGCTGATGGATCTGCGTCGCCTCGTAGAAGTGACCCTCAGCAATCAGATTCTCTCAGTGCCGGGAGTCTCTCAGATCACGATTTATGGAGGCGATGAACGGCAGGAACAGATACTGGTTGATCCAGCAAAACTGCAATCTCTAAATGTCTCTCTCACCGAAGTCAGCGACGCAGCTAGAGGCGCAAATTCTAATGCTCCAGGTGGTTTCTTGATTGGTGGGGGTCAAGAGCTATTGGTGCGCGGCATTGGGCAGGTGAAGTCGATCGAAGATTTGCAGCAGTCCGTTGTGAAAGTGCAAGAGCAAGACGGTACTCCCATTTTGCTGCGAGACGTGGCAGAGGTGAAAACCGGGTCAGCTTTGAAGCGCGGCGATGCCAGCTTTAATGGACAGCCTGCGGTGGTGCTGATGGTGAACAAACAGCCCGATGTCGATACCCCCACGGTGACGAAAGCGGTGGAAGCGGTGATGCAATCCTTGCAGCCCACCTTCCCTCCAGATGTGCAGGTGGCGCAAACCTTCCGGCAGGCGAATTTTATTGATTCTGCCATTCGGAATGTCGGCAGTTCTCTCATGGAAGGCATCCTGATTGTTTCCGTGGTGATGCTGCTGTTTTTGATGAATTGGCGCACTGCCCTGATTACCCTCAGTGCAATTCCCCTGTCCTTGTTGATTGGGGTGATGTGGATGAAAGCCTTTGGACTGGGCATCAATACAATGACCCTGGGAGGATTGGTCGTCGCGCTGGGTGGCTTCGTCGATGACTCGATCGTCTACATGGAAAACTGCTACCGCAAACTGAGAGAAAATCAGGCACAGGGGCATCCCATTCCAGCATTCAGGGTCGTGTTCGATTCATTTGTCGAAGTGCGATTGGCGGTAGTTTTTTCTACGGTGATCATCATCGTGGTGTTTGCGCCAATTTTTAGCTTGACGGGTGTGGAAGGCAACATCTTTGCTCCAATGGGTTGGGCATATTTGCTTTCGATCGCGGCTTCGTTATTTGTGGCAATGACCCTCACTCCAGCGCTGTGTGCCATTTTGCTGGCAAATCAAACTCTGCCTCGCGAAAATACAATTGTTTCTCGCTGGGCACAGCGGCTCTATCTGCCGTTGCTCAACCTATCGCTGCGATCGCCCCAACTCATTTTGGGATTGGCACTGGCTGCTCTCGTTGCCGCTTGTGCGATCGTGCCGTCCCTCGGACGGGTATTCCTGCCAGAATTCCAGGAAAAATCGATGGTCAACTCAATGGTGTTGTTCCCCGGTGTTTCACTGGATATGACCAATCGAGCAGGGATGGTGCTGTCCAAGTCGCTGCAAGATAATCCCCTGTATGAGTGGGTGCAGGTGCGGGCGGGGCGTGCTCCGGGTGATGCTGATGGTGCAGGTGTCAACATGGCGCACGTGGATGTGGAACTCAGCGATGAAGCTCTGAAAGACCGGGAAGCCAGCGTTAGACAACTCCGAGAAGCGTTTCTAAAGTTGCCGGGTGTTGCGCCAAACATCGGTGGGTTTATCTCTCACCGCATGGATGAGGTGTTGTCTGGCGTCAGAAGTGCGATCGCCGTGAAAATCTTTGGTCCCGATTTAGCAGAATTACGGCGGATTGGAGAACAAGTGCGCGATGTGATTGCACCGATTGAAGGAGTTGTCGATTTACAGCTTGAACCGCAACTGCCAATTCGTCAGGTGCAAATTCAGTACGATCGGGCGGCAGCAGCAACCTATGGGCTGAGCATGGAAGCCATTTCGGATGTTGTCGAGACGGCACTCCATGGTCAGGTGGTGTCGCAAGTGCCTGAGAATCAGCAGCTCATCAATATTGCAGTTGGTTTACCAGAATCGGCTCGCAATAGTCTAGATGCGATTCGCACCATTCCCCTTTCGACTCCCATAGGACAAATCATTCCGCTGAGTGCTGTTGCTACGGTTAACTACGGCATGGGAGCCAATGTAGTCAATCGGGAAGATGTTTCGCGGTTAATTGTTGTGTCTACCAATGTTGCTGAACGCGATCTCGGCAGCGTAGTTGGTGACATTCAAGCTCAGATTCGCCAAAACGTGCAGTTGCCCAATGGCTACTTTATTCAGTATGGCGGTCAATTTGAGGCAGAGCAAAATGCCACGAATAATCTGCTGATTTTTAGCATCCTGGCAGCGATCGCGATTGCCGTATTGATGTTCTTTTCAGTGAAGTCTCTACCTGCGACGATCGCCATTATGCTCAATCTGCCCTTGGCACTGGTGGGTGGCATTATCTCAATTATTCTGACAGGCGGTGTGATTTCAGTCGCCTCCCTCGTTGGCTTTATCACCCTGTTTGGTGTGGCGGTTCGCAATGGTTTGTTGTTAGTGGACAACTACAACAACAAATTTGCTCAAGGAATGTACCTGAAAGATGTGATCGTCAAAGGGTCGCTAGAGCGAATTGATGCCATCTTGATGACCGCACTCACCTCTGCTCTGGGAACTCTGCCGCTGGTGCTGGCAAGCGGCTCTGGCAATGAAATTCTGCAACCGCTGGCGATCGTGGTGTTAGGGGGGTTATTCACTTCCACTGCGTTGACACTGCTGGTAATTCCTGCCATTTACGCCAAGTTTGGCAAGTGGTTGATTCCTAAACAAAACGTTGACACTGTTGACACGAGTTTTCCAGTAAATGCAACACCGCAACCATCAGTAGACTCCATGCTGTAGTTTTTTGAAAAGTATAGCCATAGCTACTCGGCTTGGGACGGGGTGCAGGAGCGAAGCCCCTGCGCGGGGGCACAGCCCCCACCCCCCCTATTCTGGATGAACCTAATCAATTCAGGCGACGGGCGAGGAATGGGCGATCGCAGACTGCGGCTGATCCGTTAAACGCCCGTCTTCCATGTAAATGATGCGATCGGCAACATCTAAAATTCGGTTATCGTGGGTCACCATCAGAATCGTGCAGCCCTGCTCTTTTGCCAGTTTTTGCATCAGTTCCACTACATCGCGCCCAGATTTTTTGTCCAGTGCGGCAGTCGGTTCATCGGCTAAGACAATTTGAGGATGGCTCACCAGGGCACGGGCGATCGCCACACGCTGCTTTTGTCCACCCGATAAATCCTCTGGATAATACTGCGTTCGTTCAGCTAATCCCACCAGTGCCAGCATTTCCAGAGCACGATTGCGTCTTTCAAATCGAGCATAAGTGCCGTGGACTTCCAGCCCCATCATCACGTTTTCTTGAGCGGTGAGGCTGCTGTGCAAATTGTGCGCCTGAAAAATGTAGCCGCAGGATCGGCGCGCCTGAACCGCCACAGCTTTTGCTGCACCGACTAATTCTGTATCGAGAATGCGAAGGCTACCGGATTGGGGCGATCGCAACCCACCCATCAGCGACAGAAGGGTCGTTTTACCAGATCCAGAAGGACCTGTCAGGATGACAATCTCTCCCGCACCAATAGCAAGATTGATATCAAAAAGTACCTGTTTTCGCAGTTCGCCTTCACCAAAAAAATGATTTAACTGCTCAACCTGAATGACAGAAGAAGAGACGATCGGAGAAACGGTTTCGATCGAAGAAACTAAATTCATGTGAACTCCTAAAAATTATCAGCCGGGTCAGCCGCTTGAAGTCTGCGCGTTGCAATCAAACCCGATACGGTACACATCACGATCGTCAGAAAAAACACAAACGTGAGACGAGCAAAGGTCATAGAAATGGGAAGCGCTGCCGCACTGCGAATTAAAGCATATTGCCCTAATGCCAGAGCCAAGCCGGGAATAAAACCCAGCGATGCCAGAATAATTGCTTCCTCCAGCACAATCAGCAGCAAATAGCGATCGCGATAGCCCATTGCCTTAAACGTGGCGTATTCGCTCATGTGTTCATTCACATCGGTTGAGAGAATCTGAAACACAATTACTGTGCCGACCACAAATGCCATAACTGTGCCAAAGGTAAAGACAATGCCGATCGGCGTGGTGCGCTGCCAGTAGGCTTGCTCAAGGTCAACATACTCCCGCTTGGTGGAGGCGATCGAATCCGGTGGCAAAATGGCGTTGATCGTATGGAGTACCTGTTCAGGGTCAGCCCCAGGTTCGACTTTCACCAGACCCAGCGTGATTTGTCCGGGACTGCGATCGGGAAAAAAGCGCAAAAAGTTTTCCTGGCTGGTGACGATCGTGCCGTCTGTCGAAAAAGATGCTCCCAGCGAAAACAGCCCGACCACTTCAACCGTGCGACGTTCGATTTCAGTGCGGCTGGTTTGCCCAGACTCAACTTGAGCCACAACTTCCCGATATTCTCCGCGACTGAGGCGATCGAACAAAAAAGTATCGGGCTGCTTTAGCTGATCGAGATTCTGATTGATTTCTGCAAAAACGAAGGCGGGACGATCAAGACTTTGACCAGCAAGGGTGATATTGGTCTTACGGCGCGTTTGCGGATTTCTCCAGACGACCGTAGAAACGTAGAGCGGTTCCGCCGACTGCACCCCCGGCACATCTTTGATCTGAAAGAGGCGGCGGCGAGGCAGCGTGTTTGCCAAACTCAAATCTCGATATTGGGCACTGCGAATGATGATATCGGCATCCATACCGCGATTCAGCAAGGTGTTGCTGTCAAATAGGGCTGCCTGAATTCCCAGTTGAGCAAACATCAGCAGGTCAGCAAAGCCAATTCCCGCAACGGCAACCAGAAGCCGCGATTTATTCTTCTTGAGCTGCAGCCAGCCTAACGGAGTGCGATCGCGCATTTTCTGCCAGAGGCTATGTCTTATCGGGCGAGAAGTCTGCGGTGCTTTCGATTGAGTCAGCGTCATCGTTGAATTTCTCCTGTCACCTGCAAGTTGGTGAGTCCGGCAACTTTCTGAGCAGAAGCAGGATCAAGCTGAACGCGCACCTCGACAATCCGAGCGTCAATATTAGCTGAGGTATCAGAGTTGATCACATTCTGGCGTTTGACCTGCATTCCCATCTCAATCACCCTGCCGCTCAGCGAATCTGGAAAACTGTCGGCATAGAGCCTAACGATCTGTCCCAGCTTCACTTTGCCAATCTCCGTTTCATAGACCTCCAGCAGAGCAGTCATTTGCTGTGTTTGTCCCAGTTCCACAATGCCGTCGCTGGAAATTAGTTCACCGGGGCGAGTGTGAATCTCTAGCACCACGCCATCCTGCGGCGCACGAACCGTTGCCAGATCAAGCTGTGCCTGCGCCTGTTGAACAGCAGCGATCGCCTGCTCCACCTGGACTTGAGCGGCTGTCACATCCACCGGACGCACCTCGGCAATGCGATCGAGGGTGGCAACGGCAGACGCTAATTCGGGCGATCGGGTGGTTTGAATGCGCTGCAAAACAACCTGTGCTTCTTGCAGACTGCGCTGTGCGGTTGCGAGCGTTAACGCCTTACTGTCTCGCAGCGATGCTGAAACTGCACCTTGCTGATAAAGCAATTCATACCGCTGTGCTTCGACCTGAGCATTTTGCAGTTCTGCCTGCAGTCGCGCTACGGTTGCTGCCTGCGCCTGGGTGTCGCCCTGACGCTGTGCCTCCAGTCGAGCAATCTCAGCCGCTTGAGCATTCACCTCGCCTCGTTTCGCGCCTGCCTTGACCACTGCCAGATTCGATCGCGCAACTTCAACTTGCTTTTGTGCCTCAACCAGTGCAGCCTGCAGGCGATCGCGGCTATCCAAAACCGCAATAGCTTGTCCGGCTCTGACGGCTTCCCCCTGTTTCACGAAAAGCTGCTCGACTCGACTGGTGCTGCCTCCAGAACCCGGAGCGGACAGCTTGATGATTTCGCCAAGCGGTTCCAGGTAGCCGAGAGCAGTCACAGTTTGAATTGGGGGAGCAACTTCGGGCTGGACGGTTTGTGGTGCGGAGACGTGCGATCGCCCCGCCCAATAAGCCCCGCCTCCTAAAAGCATTACTGTCCCGATCACTAAAAGCTGCCTGTAACTCAATCGTCTGCCGATCGCCTTGCGCTGCCGCCTGTGGGGTGTCGCCCCAAGCTTTTGACTTTGCACCATGCCAGATTTCCTGCTGGATTAACTAAACGGTGTAGTAAAGCTAACTTGTCTTAAACTAAACTGTTTAGTAAAGAAGTGTCAAGATAAAATGATGACAAAACGATTTTTGCCGCATGACTTCTTCTCGATCGACCCATTCCCTTCGTACCCTTTCCAGCGAAAAAACTGCCGCTATCCTGGAAGGCGCAATGCAGGTGTTTCTCGAACAGGGCTATGTCGGCACAACAATGGATCGGGTTGCCGCTGCCGCAGGAGTCTCGAAGCCAACGGTCTACAACCACTTCCACGACAAAGAAACCCTGTTTAACGCCCTGGTGGAGCAGTGGGTTCGGAAAACGCAGTGGCTAACGATCCCTCAAGAGATGCTGCAATCGTCGTCAGAGTCGCCCCAGAAGGTACTCCGGCAGCTTGCCAATAATATGCTGGACTGCTGCACCAATAGCCCTGAAAAGATTACCTTTATCCGACTGATTCTGGGTGAGTCTGGGCGGTTTCCAGAGCTGGGACAGGCGTTTGTGCAGCATATGGATAAACCCATGCTGGATGTTCTGACAAACTATCTTTCCGATCGTCCAGAACTCGATTTGCCCGATCCTCAGGCGGCTGCCTATGCGTTTGCCGGAACGCTAATCTTTTTCATGATGACTCATGTGATGCTGCATGGTCGGGACATTCTGCAAATGGATCGCGATCGTCTGGTTGATCATTTGATTGCCGTATCCTGCCAATCGCATCGCGATCAAAGTCACTGACGCAGCGACTGCCCCTAAACGCGTAGACGATAGCCTGCACCGCGCACCGTTTCCAGTCGATCGTCGCCAATCTTGCGCCGCAGATGCCCCACATAGACATTCACAATGTTCGTGCCTGGGTCATAGTCATAGCCCCAGATGCGATCGAGCAACTGTTCGCGGGTCATCACCTGCATTGGGTGGCGCAGAAATACCTCCAGCAGCAGGAATTCCCGCGTCGAAAGCTCCACCGGACGATCGCCCACCCACACCTGACGGCTGAGCAAATCCAGCGTGATATCTGCCACGCTTAGCTGCGTTTGTTCTGGCTTTTTAGACGGTCGCTGATTTCGCAACTGCACCCGCACCCGTGCCAGAAGTTCCTCAAACCGAAAAGGTTTGGTCATGTAGTCATCTGCGCCGCTTTCCAGTCCCATGACCGTATCATCCAGTCCATCGCGAGCCGTCAGGATGATGATCGGCAAAGTTGCCCCCTGTCCCCGCACGGCTGCCAGCACTCTCAATCCATCCGCATCGGGCAAGCCCAGGTCGAGAATCAGCAAATCAAAATCCGTGCTGCTGGCAAACGCAATGGCTTCTTTTGCCGTACTCACGACACTTGTGGTGTAGCCATTAGCCTGAAGTCCGGTTTCCAGGAATGAAGTGATGCGGGGATTGTCCTCGGCGATCAGGATGCGATTCATGGGTTGTAATCGGGGGTTCCAGCGGAATAACAATTGTAAACGTTGAGCCTTCACCCAGACGGCTTTGCAGTTCCACCCAGCCCCCGTGAGCATGGGCGATCGCCTGCACAATGGAAAGTCCGAGTCCGTGACCTTCAAACTGGTTGTCCTGGTTCGTGCCGCGGGTGAAGCGTTCAAAGATGCGTTTCTGGTCTTCAGGGGCAATGCCTTCGCCCGTATCGCTGACCCAGATCGAGGCGTAGCTGTCGCGCACTGAAGATCCAAGCGTGATCGTATCGGCTTCTTGAGTGTGGCGCACCGCATTCTGCACCAGATTCATCACCGCCTGGGTCAACCGCTGGCGATCGCAGCGAATCGGGCTGAGTCCTTTGGATTCCAGCTTCCAGTGGCGGAGGGCGACCGGCTCGCCCGCTGCACGAGCGCCGTAGCGTGATACGATCGAGCGAGCTTTGAGATACAGTTCCTCGGTCATCCAGTCCAGTTCTTCGGTTTTGAGATGCAGAAAGTGAGGGTTGTCGGTTTTTGCCAGCAGCAGCAGGTCGTTCACCAGGCGACTCATGCGCTCCAGTTCATCCACTACTAAGACAACCGTTTCTTCTTGCTTCTCAGGACAATATTGCAGCATTTCCAGGTGTCCCTGAATCACGGTAATGGGAGTTCGCAGTTCGTGGCTGGCATCTTTGAGGAATTCTTTTTGGCTCTCAAAGGCAACCTGAAGGCGATCGAGCATTTCGTTAAAGGTCGTCGTGAGTTCCGCAATTTCGTCTTTACCCTGCACAGGCAAGCGTTGAGTCATGTCCGACTCGCGAATGGACTGGGCGGTTTTCGTGAGCTGCCGCAGCGGAGCCAGCACCCGTCCTGCCGTGAACCAGGCAAGGATCAAAGAAATGCCCAGAAAGATACTGACATCCCGCAGGAGCTGCAGCAGCGCCTGTCGTCCCTGCTGAAAATCTGACGTGGCATCGTAGAACACAATCAGGGTTCCGGGCTGTTTTTCCGGCAGTCGGAAGCTTTGCGCGATGTATTGAAATCGCTGTTCGCCAGACTGAATCTGTCCTTTCTGGCGATATTTCACCTGTGACCAGTCTGGGAGTGGGGCAGCATTTTGTTGCAGGACGGTGGGGAGTTGCCCAGAATAGGAGCGATAGTCGTGCAGTTGCCCGTTGACCAGCGTGATGAAATACTCATCGCGGGTCGGTGCATAGAGATCCAGAAATACGTCGAAGATTTGGTGGGTCGAGGCGGGGAGTTTGCCGCTCTGCTGTCGGGTTTGAACAAACACCTTGAACTGGTCAAGCTGCTGCTTCATTGCCAGGTTTGCCCGCGACACAATGCTTTCGCGATAAATGCGATCGGCGGCATTCACCGAAATGCCCGTGACACAACCCGCCAGGAACAAATACCACAGCAACAGCCGAGTGCGAACGCTAAACAGCCAGCGATAGGATTGGGGATGGGTGAGCTTTGCCAGGAGCGGCTGCGCCAGTGCCCTGACAGAGGGTTGAGTGGGGTTGGGAAGCAGCGGCATGGGCAGGGAAGAAAGTGAACGGGAAATGAAATTTGCAGTCAGGTAGGGATGGCAAAATTCTAATGCAATCTCACGAAGGGGGGTAAGCCACTCCCGCAGGACTTTGGCAACAGTAAAGCATCAGGTCGCCTTGCTGATGCTAATTTCCGGGTTGAGTCAAGGATGCCAGATTCATCGAGTGACAACCTGAGGCGATCGCATCCCTGCTCACTCAAGTTGAATGGTTTCGCCAGCCTTTGCTGACTCGCTCTAATAGGGCTTGATGAAATACAGCAGTTCTCTTTCGGGTGAAGGTGGGGTGTGGGGGTAAAACTCCCATACAGGGGGCACTGCCCCCTGCACCCCCGTACCGCACCAGTATGGGAAACGCTATAAATGACGAATAAATCAAAGATGAAAGATTTTTATCAACCTTCTAGAAAGTGGCGAGACAGCACCCAGTTGCAACGCACAAGGATAAATGCTGGGATTAATTAGCTGGCGACTTTTGATCGCTCTGTGCGATCGTCTCTCTCCACAGCCTTCCTTCTAAAAGCAGGAGAAACCCCCGACAGAGCCAGAAGCAATAGCCATTTTTCAGCCATTTGCGATATCTCTAAATGAGCGGGAACGGCTGCCAGAATCGTGCTGAATTGGGGCGAAGCGACGATCGCCCCTTGAGTCGCTTCTAACAGCTTTAGCCGAGCAACCAGTTCTGGGGAAAGATCGGTTGCAAAACGCAGCTTTAGCGTGCGATTGGAGAGGGATTGCACATAGCCAGCACTGAGAAAAGGGCGATAGTTTCCGGCTTCAGAGGTTAGCTGCTGCACAAATGCCAGCGACACTCCTTTCAGCAGTTGCCTCAGCGGTTCCGTTTCATTGCTGCGCCGTTCGCGAACAAACACACTTTCAACCAGGGCTTGATTCAAAGCAGATGGCGTTCCTGCACTCAGATGGGTTGCTCCAATCGCCGTAATCAGATATTTCTCGGTTTGCATCTGCTCGAACGGCAAAAGCTGCTGGAGAACTGGCGGTGTCATGACATCTTCGCTGTTTGATAGGACGATCGTGGGAATCTGGATCTGTGCCAGACTTTCTGACGTGAATAGATGCCCAATGACCGGGTTGAGCGCGATGATCTGGGCAACGCGTCCATCCTGTAAAACGGGCAGCTCATTCGGTAGGTCGGCAGCGGTGCATTGCAGCCAGTCTGCGGGAGCCAGCCCGACCTGGTCAGAACGAGCGCAGAACGAGCGCAGGCTATTGAGATCCAGTTTTGCCCCTGCAAGCGCCAGTGCCGTGTAGCCGCCTAATGAGTGCCCAATCACCGTGACCTGCTCTGTATTCAGCAGCTCTGCAAATCGGGATGACCTTTGTTTGAGCTGCTCCAGTTCATCCAGCAAAAACTGAATATCTTTGGGGCGATCGACGAATTCCGAGGCAGGCAGAATCGATCGTTGCTCGTCGGGAACCCATCTGCCGCTCAGAAGCTGGTCAAGCCAGGAAAGACTGCTGGCAGGATGCTCGATTGCTGCAACCGTAAAACCGTGGGAAGCGAGATGCTCACCTAAATAGCCCAGGAAACGGCGATCGGCTGCAAATCCGTGGGAAAGCACGACGAGGGATCCACGCGGCTCGGTACTCCAATACAGATCTGCGGAAATGGTGCGATCGCGCTCCCAATCTCGAAAGGTAAGCGTCCGCTGCTGCACTTCCGCCGTTCCGCGAGTCGTAGGGTCAGTTGAATTGCGCCAGGGCAACGTAGGAACCGTTAGCCCCTGCTCCAGGGCGGTTTCGATCGGCTGTTGAGCGTGATTGACCTGAGCAGCCAAAGCGATCGCGGCTTCCAGATTGATCCGGAGTTGGGCTTGGGGATACTGGCGCAAAATTCCCATCACGCTCAGTCCTTCCGGCTGTTGGGCAGCTTCAGCAATTGCAGTCGCAATCTCTTCCCTGGTACTGCCAATGATCAGTCTCTGCAGCAAATGCAGGAGGCGATCGCCATTGGTAGATTGCAGCAGATCGCTCGTTAAACTGTCGCTCACTGACGGGTTTAGAGTTGCAGTACTGCTCAGAGCCTGCCGAACTTCCTGAGTCAGCACAAAGCGATAGGGTTGCAGTTCAGAAGGCACTTGCCCGGTTTGGAGAAAGGTTTCCAGATCGGCGATCGACACAGACACCCCCGCAGCACCCATTTGAACGCCCAGTCGCTCGGCGGCGATCGCTGGAGAAACCGTGTTCATGCTTGCTGCCAATATCAATCCACCGATGAACGCGCGAAGTGCTTGCTGCATCGCTCCCCAAAGGGGTAATTGTCGCCATCTCCCAACTGGTTGATTCACAGTGCTACCTTCTGATCCACAAAGCAAGTCCACAAAGCAAGACAATGCAGGTCTGAATTCAGGCTTCAGGCTGCTAATACCTCCTCATCCAGTGTTATCGGTGTTAGTAAATACAGAATGAAACAAGGGTGAAAGAATTTTTATTTTTGGTGACGAATTACAGTTCACCCCAATCACAGTTCATGTCAATCACGGCTCATATCAAACACAGTTCACGCCGTGAAGGACAGCCCAAACAGTTGCTTAAGCACCACCAGGGGATTCGTCTGAGAGAGGCTCATGTTGACAAACAAACTGTGAGCCAGCTTTAGCTCAGCAGCGGTATATTGCCGTCGATCGGGACTTTCAGACACAGCCAGTCCCAGATCCTGAAACCATTGCATCACAACGGGCAAGGAATAATTAAAGCGAACAGCCGCCTGATCAAGTTGACAGGAGAGAATAATTCGTCTCGAACCGCTGTGCATCAGAGCATAGGTCTGGGGTTGCTTGGTTTGATTGGCTGGCTCAGACTGCACAATTTCCCAGCGAGATTGTGACATTGCCCGATCGCTCCAGCTCACCCACAATCGCATTCGTTCCAGGATCAGGGGTGCCTGCGCTGAATTTGATAGAAAGAACTGAGCTGATTGACTTGTTTCCAGGAGGCGATGCGGAGTGTCTGTCGGCAAACGAGGGGATAACTGGTCTAGACTCGCCGCAGATGAATGGGATTCAGCTCCAGGTAGCGGTGACGAAACAACCGAAACTTCCCAACGGTAGCGATCGAGCTGCCCGCCTTCATACATACAAAAAGGAAAGGGATAATAGTCCTGAGACAGCATCTGATGCGTGCTTGGATCCAGATATTCCAGGTGAAGATAAATTTGGGGAGAATCGTTTTGCTGCTTGGTAAAGGTATAGTCTGGCGGCGGCGGCTCCAGGCATAAAAGGCGCACAACGCGAATTGATAAAGGGTTCTGTGTATCTTTGAGCTGAAATAGATTATGGGGAGGATGGAAACGCACTCGTCCTTCTGAATCAACGTTGTAGGACAGCGTGCAGCCTCTGGGAACGTAAAACAGGGTTCCAATATAGCGATCGAGCTTGGGCTTGCGTCGCCTCAGATAAACGTAATATTGAGTGGGCTGGCTCAGTCCTTGCTCTTGATAGGTGTAGTCTTTCTTTAAAAGCAGGCGCGTCTGACTTTGCACGGGTGGAGCAGGTAAGTGAACTGAAGCGAGCTGCTGTTGTCCAAACGCAATCAAAGCTTGAAGCTGTTCACTGTCTAGCTCAGCCATCCACTGAAGCATCAGGGCAGCCTTTACCTCAGATGCCAGAGGAGCAAGCTGAGCCAGCAGTGCAGGGTGATCTTGCAGAATGCGCTTTAAATCACTAGAATCTTGTTCAGCAGCCGTCGAACCACGGGGATCAGCTACTTCATCCTGGTGCTCAACCCTGGTCTGGTCGGGCATTTCCTTATCATCAGGGGTAGGAACTTTGCGATCCATAAGAGCACAAAAAAGCAAAGGAATGGGAATATTCAACTAACCCGATTGGGCTAATCCAATGTAACCAAGCCGCCTGATGGTAAGGCTATTTTATAGCACAGCCCCATTCTGATGAAGGTTTTGTCTGAAAGATTGTTCCGAGGTATTTCTTGCTGAAAGAGAAAGTTACCTATATCTTCTCCCGGTAATTCGATCGAGGAGGAAAAAAATAAGGCGTTGCCTGAGGAGCGGCAGCAAACAACTGGGGGATTGAGGGGCGATGCAGGACGTAACACACCAGCCACCGGAGGTTTTAAAGCACACCCTAGCTCCCCAATCCTGGAGAGAATTGGCTTTCCGTTCTGTTTATGAAAACGTAAAAATAATTAGAACCTTGTAAAAAAAATGGTTCTAATTAAATTCTTTATGCTAGGATTTAGGGCATTGCCAGATGCAAATACAAAATCCAGGTGTGCAGTTCCCCAGTAGGAGCAGTTCGCGAATCTCCTTCACCTGCAGGTTGAAATTGCCATGCTTCAATCCGTTTCATCCATGGTAGTTGGCTTACTCGTTCCAGCCAGTCTTCTCATCCATTCCTCCGTGGTGTTAACTCCTTCGCGGTCGTGGTAAACTGCCCATCAACGCATGATGCTTAATGAGATTCGAGCAACAGTTCATCTGGAACCTGATGATTCTCCTTTTGCTGGAGAGCCTATTGGGTCACTTGGCATGAGGAGTGCCATTTGAGGCGGGTGGTTGGCAGGGCAAAACCGACTAGTACAATCGGTAAACTCGTGCTTCAAAAGGACGCAGCGTGAGTTGACGAATCTCCTCGATCGCCTCAGCCTCATGGCTGACCTTAGCATTAACCTTAGCATTAACCTTAGCATTAACCTTATAGTTGCAGATTAAGAGTTCGTGGCGGTCAAAGGAGATCTCACCGGGCAGGGTAAAGACAGGCATGTCCTGGGTAAAGTTCAGCAAAACCAGCAGACGATCGTTCTTCAGGGTTCGCGTGAATGCATAAATTTGCGCATGGGATTCAAGAATGAGATCATACGTGCCGTAAACGATGACCGGGTGAGACTTGCGTAACCGGATGAGCTGCTGGTAGTAGGCAAAGATTGAGTTTGGGTCGGTCAGTGCCTGTTGGACATTGATTTCGCGGTAGTTGGGGTTGACCTTGAGCCAGGGGGTGCCCGTAGTAAAACCAGCGTGCAGACTGTCGTCCCATTGCATGGGGGTGCGGGCGTTGTCGCGGCTTCTGGCATAAATAATTTCCATCGCAGCGTCGGGAGCCATGCCTTTGTCCTCCACCAGCTCGCGGTAAACGGTATGCGTCTCAATGTCGCGATAATCGTCGATCGCCTCAAACCTGACGTTGGTTATGCCAATCTCTTCGCCCTGATAAATATAGGGTGTGCCGTGCAGCAGGTGCAGAAACGTGGCGAGCAGTTTGGCGGACTCAACCCGATATTGATCATCATCCCCAAACCGGGAAACTGCCCGTGGTGTGTCGTGGTTCGAGAGGTACTGACTATTCCACCCCTTGCCTTCCAGCTCCTTTTGCCACCGCGTCATCACTTGCTTGAGATCGTGTAATTGCCACGGTAGGACGCTTCGGTGCGGCAGGGCGCTATTCGGATCTTCGTCAATGACCATGTGCTCGAACTGAAACAGCATATTGAGATGCCCCGTTTCTTCGTGGGTGAGCGCAATTCCGTGTTCGGTAGTCAGCATCGGCGTTTCGCCTACGGTGAGAATATCGTAGTGGGATAGCACCTCCTGCTTCATTTCGCCCAGAAACTCGTGCAGACGCGGTCCATTGATGAAATACTGTCCACCAAACTGATAGCGATCGCCCGTTGCGATGGGAGCATCCGGCAAACCGGGAACTTTCGAGATCATGTTGATGGCATCCATGCGAAAGCCGTCGATCCCTTTCCGCAGCCACCAGTGCATCATCATGTAAATTTCGGTACGAAGCCTGGGATTTTCCCAATTGAGATCGGGCTGCTTCCGAGAGAACAGGTGCAGGTAATACTCGTCGGTCGCTTCGTCGTACTGCCAGGCTGACCCCCCAAAAAAAGATGCCCAGTTATTGGGTTCATGCCCCTCCTTGCCCGATCGCCAGATGTAGTAATCGCGATACGGATTGTCTTTGGACTTGCGCGCCTCAACAAACCAGGGATGCTCATCGGAGGTGTGATTCACCACCAGATCCATCATTAGCTTGATGCCTCGATC
>Ga0224722_1000570_pt1 | contig 21449 bp, 17 predicted proteins | sample Balambano_FR1_Me_FD_161646 | JGI IMG/M metagenome (GOLD analysis project Ga0224722, IMG submission 161646) | Freshwater sediment microbial communities from Lake Towuti, South Sulawesi, Indonesia - Balambano_FR1_MetaG | ecosystem: Environmental > Aquatic > Freshwater > Lake > Sediment | place... | reverse complement strand
CACCGACGGCCAAATCCTCAAAATTGCCGATCTAGTAGATGATGATCCCTCTAAGCGGGATAAGGTCGCCGCCGCCCTGAAAGACCCGACCCAGAAGCACAACCGCGATCACGTTGATATCATCATCGCCCTGGGCATGGCGAAAGAAGGCTTCGATTGGATCTGGTGCGAACATGCCCTGACGGTGGGCTACCGCTCCAGCCTGACGGAAATTGTCCAGATCATTGGTCGCGCCACCCGCGATGCCCCCGGCAAAACCCGCGCCCGCTTCACTAACCTGATCGCCGAACCCGATGCCGCCAGTGAGGTTGTGACCGAAGCGGTGAACGATACGCTGAAGGCGATCGCCGCCAGCCTGTTGATGGAGCAGGTACTCGCCCCCCGCTTCGAGTTCAAGCCCAAGCACCCCAACAATCAACCCACACCGGGTTTTGACTATGGTGAAGGGGGCTACGATCCGAACCAGTGCAACGTGGGAGTCAATCCCGAAACCGGACAAATCCAACTGGAAATTAAGGGGTTGGCTGAACCCAAAAGTCCAGAAGCCACCCGCATCTGCCGCGAAGACCTGACCGAACTGGTGACTGCCTTTGTCCAGGATAAACCCACGATCGAGCGGGGGCTATTCGATGAAGAACTGGTGCCGGAGGAACTGACCCAGGTGCGCATGGGCAAAATTGTCAAAGAGAAGTTCCCCAATCTGGATGAGGAAGATCAAGAAGCCGTGCGGCAACATGCGATCGCAGCACTCAACCTCATTCAACAGGCAAAGCGATCTGTCAACGAGGCAGGGGGAACCTATAATCTTCCCCTCTCTCCCGATCTGGAAGAGGGGTTGGGGGTGAGGGGCGATCGAGAAGCCCCAAAAAACACTGCCCTCATCGACGGGGTACGGCAGTTTGCCCTATCGGTGACTGAACTCGATATGGACTTGATCGATCACATCAACCCCTTTGGTGAAGCCTACGCCATCCTGGCTAAGTCCATGAGTGAGGAACGGCTCAAGCAGGTTGCAGAAATCATTGCCGCCAAACGAATCACCCTAAGTGTGGAAGAAGCGCGAGACCTAGTAAAACGGGCATTGCGGTTTAAGCAGGAAAAAGGTAGGCTTCCATCCCTGACAGCGGCAGACCCCTGGGAAAAACGGATGGCAGAGGGCATCGCCTTCCTGCAACGCAAAGTCAAGGAGGACAATGATGCCTAAGTACACGACTGACGAAGATCTGGACTTGCTCAATGAATTGGGCGTAGAGACAGCAACCGATCCGGTCAGCCAACGCTCTGCGCGTGAAGAACGCATCATCGCTGGCTTTGAAGAGATCGAGCGCTTTGTAGAAGAACAAGGTCGGTTGCCTCAGCATAGAGAAGATCGCAACATCTTCGAGCGACTCTATGCTGTGCGGCTCGATCGCCTGCGGGAATCAGAGGAATGCCGTGCCATCCTAGAACCCCTGGACTCCAAAGGGATTCTCAGTGCCGTCGCTGATACGGTCTTCCGCTCTGATCAAGACCTAGATGATGAAGCCCTGTTGACTGAACTGGGCCTTGATATTGCCGCAGAAAACGACGTGACCCAGCTTACCCATGTGCGATCGCGTCAGGAAATCAAAGCCGCCGAGGAGATTGCCCAGCGCTCTTCCTGCAAGGATTTTGCCCAATTTAGACCTATCTTCAAACAGGTGCAGCAGGACTTGGAAACCGGAGTTCGGCAAACTCTGAAATACCAGGATAATGCCGCCGTCAATCAAGACGATCTATTTATTCTTGATGGGCAGAAGGTATTAGTAGCTGACATGGGTGACCTATTTATTGGTGAGCATGGTCGCCCAGATGCCAGACTGCGGGTGGTCTACGACAATGGTACCGAGAGTAATCTGCTGCTGCGATCGCTCCAACGGGCATTGAATAAAGACAAAGCCAGCCGTCGCATCACTAAACCTGAAACAGACTTCGGCCCCCTGTTTTCGCACGTTGAAGCAGAAGACGACTTGCCGACTGGCTATATTTACGTGCTCAGAAGCCAATCAGACGATCCCTTCATTGCCAAGAATCGATCAGTCATCCACAAAATCGGCGTGACGGGTGGCGATGTCAAAAAACGAATTGCGAATGCCAAGAAAGACCCGACCTATCTGCTTGCAGACGTGGAAATCATCGCGACCTTTAAACTGGCAAACATCAACCGAACGAAACTTGAGGCACTCCTGCATAAGTTCTTCGACAGTGCCCGGTTAGATGTGGAATTGCAGGATCGCTTCGGTATACCTGTACAACCAAGGGAATGGTTCCTCGTGCCGCTAGAAGTAATTGAAGAGGTAATTGAAAAAATTCAGGAAGGCACCTTGAATCGATTTCAATATAATCCAGAGTCAGCAAGCCTGACACGCTTGTAACGCCTCCACAAGGGTAAATGTAACGAAAAAGGATAATTGGAGAGCAAACGAAATGTACTTGCCAAGCGAGATAACAAATCGTTGGCGTAGCCCAACCATTGAAAGGTTATCTGTGGGCATCTAGAGTAATCTGCGGCGGCTCATCTCAATCGTTGACCGTCGATTGATGATGTGCTCTAGCCAGTGGCGTTCCGATCATCCACGTCTATGTCCGCTTCAGCTTTGGCATCCTCAGCCGCTTGAATAGCCAGCAGCAGTTCTTCTTCCTGAGCTTCAAAGTCTTCTTCAGCAATTTCTCCCATATCAAAGGCTAGCTGCAAGGCCAACAGGCGCTTTTGCAAGCTTTCAGTTTCGTTTAATTCTGTTTCAGCCCGTTCCTGGATTTGTTCAGCAATCCAGGTAAGACCAGAAATAGGTGCAAATAGCAGACGAAGAACCATAGCGACAACCAGGAAGTTGGCAGGATAAATAGCGGATAGCCATTACTAGAGATACATTGCAGGCAAGTGTAGCGTGATGACCTCTCTGCTTTCACTATGGCACAGCGATCGCAAAAAGATTGGTTTGGTCAGAAAGCTTATGAGAGTAGTGAAACTCTAGGCCGATTGAGGCGTAAGATGACTACAAAGCCCAACCGCCCATCTTCTGAGCAAAATCTCTAACCCTGACACTAGCGCATGAACTTTCTCAAACTGGGACTTTCCTGTCTGCTATCTGTTCTACTGGCGATCGTCTTCATTGTTTCAGCCCCAGCGATCGCTGCGCCTGACCTCATAGGTGACTTGTCAAAGCAACCTGCGATCGAAGTCCAAATTTCCCTCGGCACTAGCGCCAATGACCTCAAGTTCATTCCTGACACACTGGAGTTTCTGGCAGGCAAGCGCTACAGGCTATTGCTTAGTAATCCCAGCAGCCTCAAGCACTACTTCACAGCCAAAGACTTTGCTGACAACATTTGGAACCAAAAAGTGGAAGCTGGAAACGTAGAAGTAAAAGGCGCAATCCATGAAATTGAACTCAAGCCGGGTGCCCAAGCGGAATGGGTGTTTGTGCCTGTGAAGTCAGGAAGCTACGAATTGCACTGCTCTGTACCTGGGCATACGGCGGCTGGCATGGTGGGTCAAGTCATTATTTCTGCCGTCACTCGTTAAAATATTGGGTTAGGCTATGTATTAGCGCATACTGACTGTAATAGCCATTTATTCTCGTACGTTAGCAATTATCGTGTTGGCTGCTTAAATGATTAAGCAGCTAATGTCCTATCTCTTCAGTTTGACCCCATTTTTGCTTTCAAAATATGAATATTTTGACCCAACTACTGAACCAGCCTGCTCTTGCCACACCCAAAAAACAGCGGCGCGGAATTGAGCTAAAGTCTTCCAGTGAAATTGATACTATGCGTCAAGCCGCTCGAATTGTGGCGACAGTACTTAAAGAGATCTCTCAGATGGTTCAACCTGGGATGACCACCATGGATTTAGACACCTATGCTGAAAAACGTATTCGCGAAATGGGTGCTACTCCCAGCTTCAAGAACTATCATGGCTTCCCTGCTTCTATTTGTTCTTCCATTAATAATGAAGTGGTGCATGGTATTCCCAGTCGTCGCAAAGTGATTAAATCGGGTGATGTGCTCAAGGTCGATACAGGAGCCTACTTTGAAGGATTTCATGGCGACTCGTGCATTACGATCGCAGTAGGTGAGGTAACTCCCGCAGCAGCACGGCTGATTCAAGTGGCCGAAGAAGCTTTGTTTAAGGGGATTGAGCAGGTAAAGGCTGGTGCTTGCTTACTGGATTTAGCTGGCGCGATTGAAGACCATGTCAAAGCCAACGGCTACTCAGTTGTGGAGGATTTTACTGGGCATGGAGTTGGACGCAATTTGCATGAAGAGCCTTCAGTGTTCAATTTCCGCACGAAGGAACTGCCAAATGTACGCTTGCGGGCTGGAATGACCTTGGCAATCGAACCAATTGTGAATGCAGGCTCCAAGCATACTCGCATTTTGCGCGATCGCTGGACAGCCGTCACAGTAGACAATGCCCTTTCGGCTCAGTTTGAGCACACGGTGTTAGTGACAGAAATAGGCTACGAAATTTTGACCGATCGCAGCTTGGTTTAACACTGATAGTTGAATAAAAACAAGATTTTGCTCATGTCTATGAGCAAAACGTTCACAAGTCAAACTGAAAGCGATTTCAGACAGATTTTACCTGCATACCTTAGCTTCCGATTTGTCTAATTTTGCCGCCTAATTTTTGGCACAAGTATTGGCATTGCACACAATCTTTTGACAAAGAAACCCTTAGCAAAACTTTGCATGGGAGGCAGAGCTTTTCAGGTGTCAGGTTTTAGTAAATGAGACGGTGAGCATACCGATGGCTTCATCTGATCTTCACGATGAATGTTATCTATATCACACTCACTCACGCAAAATGCAGTGTTATCTTCTATTGGGAAGATTATGGAATTCTGACGGTTGTGTATATAACAGTCTTTCTTGCGTGAAGCTACGGAGTCAATTTCACCGAGATTCCGTGAGTTTCATTGCTCAAATGCCGTAGCTTGCTACTTGGCAAGCTCTTCTCAGGGGCTAGGTTGTACGTTCTTAATCTTACCTTACTGCAGCTTTAATGTTTAAGCTGTAGCCTCTTCGATCGCGTTGCAATTGTGTCTTTCGCTTGAACAATTTATACATTCCAAAAGGTAGTAGTCATGCCATCGTTTAGCTTGAGTGATCCCACGTCGCAAAATTTTGACTCGGTTGTCAGTAAGGCCGTCTCCGATAGCCTTTTACAGAAAATTAGTGGATTTGAGGGATCAGGATCCGAAATTTCCGCCTTCGATCCAGCCGCAAAACTCCTCTTTGTCATTTCCGGTGGTACTGTTCTGGAAGTGTTGAACCTGAGCGATCCTAGCAACCCCACCCTTGCCAGAACTATCGATTTGGCAGCATTCGGTGGTGGAGCAAACAGCGTTGCTATCAACAACGGCATAGTGGCTGTCGCAGTTCAAGCCGATCCGGCGACAAATCCAGGTAAAGTCGTTTTCCTGAACACCAATGGTGATGTGCTGGGTGACGTTGCCGTCGGTGCATTGCCAGATATGCTGACATTTACCCCAGATGGCAAGAAGATTTTGGTGGCAAATGAGGGGGAACCCTCTAGCTATGGGCAGCCGGACTCGATCGATCCCGTCGGCTCCATCAGCATCATCGATGTGTCGAATGGTATCGCAGGCGCAACAGTGGCAACGGCTGGATTTGAGAGCTTTGATGCGCTAAAAGCTGATTTGCAGGCAAAGGGTGTGCGGATTTTTGGGCCGGGAGCTTCAGTATCGCAGGATCTTGAACCCGAATACATCACGGTTTCTGTAGACAGTAAGACGGCTTGGGTAACGTTGCAAGAAAATAACGCGATCGCCGTTGTTGATATTGCTGCTGCCAAAGTTACCAACATTCTGCCTCTGGGCTTAGCCGACCACAGTCGTGGGTTGCCCCAGCTTACCAACTATGAATTCACCGATTTGCCAGTGCTCGGCACGACGATCGCTGGACAGGAAATCAAGTTGGGTGGATTTTCCGGCTTGTTTTTTGAAGGAACTGCCGCTAACGGTAATTTGCAGTTCATCACCCACACCGATCGCGGCCCCAACGCTGAACCGACCAGTGGCCAACGCCCCTTTCCCCTACCTGACTTTCAACCTCAATTGGTTCGATTTGAGCTGAATCAGCAAACGGGCGAACTTTTCATTACAGAACAAATCGGACTGAATCGTGGAGACGGTACACCACTGACCGGGCTCCCCAACTTGCAGGCAGGCGCAGCCGGAACCGCCTTCACAGATGAAGTCCCCATCGACGTGTTGGGTAATCCCCTTGCCAACGACAAATTGGGTGGCGACTTTGAAGCAATTGTCGTCGCTCCCGATGGTAGCTTCTGGCTCAGCGATGAATACCGTCCAGCCATCTATCACTTTGATGCTAACGGCAATCTTATCGATCGCTTCATTCCCGAAGGCGCACCCACCGCAACCGGTGAATTTGGTACACCAGTATTTCCAGAAGTCTATGCCCAACGCCGTGCTAACCGTGGCTTTGAGGCATTGGCTCTGGAAGGAACCAAGCTTTACGCCTTCATTCAAAGTGCGATCGACAATCCTGATACACCCAACGATGCCACGTCTCGTAATTCCCGCAACTTGCGGATTCTGGAATTTGACATAGTTACTCAAGAGGTCACAGGCGAATATCTCTACATCCTTGACAGTATCAGCGGCAGCGGCAATGCCCGCACTGACAAGATCGGGGATGCAGTATCGCTGGGCAATGGCAAGTTTTTGGTAGTAGAACGGGACGATCGCTCAACCGCTGATGCTAACAAGCTGATTTACGAAATCAACTTGCAGGGAGCTACCAACATCAACGATCCAGCAACTCTAGCCAATATTCCCGCTGGCAAAACGATCGAACAATTAACAGTCGCAGAATTGAGTGCCGCTGATATTAATCCCGTGAACAAGCGGCTCACGGTGAATGCCGCATCGATTGGTTATACTGGCATCGAAAAACTGGAAGGGTTGGCGCTAATTGACAACACTACGTTGGCCATCATTAACGACAACGACTTTGGTGTTGGTGGCAGCACGTTGAACAGTGATGGTACGCTGTCTGAGCCAGAAGTTCCCGACACCATCAAGTTTGGCATCATCAAGTTTGATCAGAGCAATGGTCTGGATACGAGCGATCGCGATGGCGCAAACGGCATACCGTCAATTTTGATCCGCAACCAGCCCGTGTTTGGCATGTATCAACCCGATGCGATCGCCCAATACGTTGGCTTAGATGGCAAGACTTACTTGGTTACGGCCAACGAAGGTGATGCCCGCGACTACGACGGCTTCGCAGAAGAAGTTCGGGTGGGAAGCAGCGATTATGTACTTGATCCAGGCACCTTCCCCAATGCAGCCGATCTCAAAAAGAATGATGTGCTAGGACGGCTGACGGTAACGAATGCCACTGGCGACATTGATGGCGATGGCGACTTTGACCAAATTCACGTCTTTGGTAGTCGATCATTCACCATCCGCGACACCGCAGGCAACATCGTTTTTGATAGTGGCAACCAGTTTGAGCGCATCACCGCCGCCGCTGTGCCCACGCTATTCAACTCTAACGGCGGCGCTGCTACCTTTGACACTCGCAGCGACAACAAAGGCCCCGAACCAGAAGGCGTTGTGGTGGGTCAAGTGGACGATCGCGTCTATGCCTTCATCGGGCTAGAGCGCACAGGCGGAGTCATGGTCTACGATGTCACCAACGCTCAAAAGCCACGCTTTTTAGAATACACCAATACCGATGGAGACGTTTCCCCTGAAGGGTTGACCTTCATTTCCGCAGACCAAAGTCCTAATGGTCAACCACTACTGGTTGTTAACAACGAAGTTAGCAATACCACAGCCATTTTCGAGTTCAACCCAACCCCATCAGGTGCAGGCGGACAGACGCAATTCCTCATTGAACAAGGCAACGGTACCGTCACGATCGCCAACTTCGGTGGCATCGGACGCGGCGTTTCTCCTACTAATGCTGTAGTTGCAGAAACCGACACCCTCAAACTAGAAGGCTCCGGACTCACTGCGAAAAACTTGCTGCTGACTCAAGTTGGCACAAACTTGGAACTCACCTTTGAAGGGGTAGAAAATACCAAAGTTGTGCTCAAAGATTTTCAGCTAGATACACTGGACAACTTGACAAAAGCAACCTCTGCTTCAGTTAATTTGGGCAACATCTTATTTGATGGACAAACCCAGTTCCAAGACAGTTTTGACGTGTTCAACGCTGAGTGGAACTTTGCCCGTATCTTTAACCGCAACTCGGTTACCTTCCTAAATGATCTCAACAACAGGATTCGTGGATTTAACGACTCTGACGATGTAATCAATGCTCAGGGAGGTGACGACTTTGTAGAGGGCTTGAGTGGCAATGACGTGCTTCGTGGTGGTGCTGGTAACGATACGCTGCTGGGCGGACTGGGTGATGATACTCTAATCGGCGGCACAGGGCTAGACACCTTAACCGGCGGATTAGGCAGAGATACCTTTGTTCTGACAGCCGGAGAAGGTACCGATACCATTACTGATTTCAATGTCTATGAAGATGTATTCCTCCTATCCGGTGGCTTAACCTTCGGACAACTCACCATAGTGCAGGGCAGCGGTACCCAGGCTCAAGACAGCCTGGTCACGCTTGCTGCAACCAACGAAGTGCTAGCGATCGTCTCTGGAGTCCAATCCTCCACCCTCACAGACGATCTCTTCCTAAGTGCATAGACCTGATTGACTGCCACATCGTGGCACATTTCGACTACGCTTAATGCCCAACCTCTTACCAGGACGAGGGTTAAGCGTAGTCGAACTCTAATTCCACAGATCATTTGACCCTCGACGGCCTTAACTCTGTAATTGCGCTAGTGGTTGATGTTACGGCGCTCTAACCCAGGTGCAGGTCACTAATCAGCGCGGCCATAGCAAGCAATAGCCTCAGCCGATTCTGTCATTTGGTTAGTCTGCCAGGCCCAAAGTTGGTCACCGTAGGAAAAATGCCACCACTCGCTAGGGTGACGGGCAAAACCGTTACTTGTCATGCAATTGAACAACAGTTGGCGATACTGGTGGCATTGTTGCAATACCGGATCATCACTTTCAGCAAAATGGTGGGGATGGGAGCGAGGCGAAAGTTCATCGATCGGCGACCCCATGTTTACTAACTGTCCTGTGGCATCCACCAACGTCACGTCGATCGCGGCACCTGTGCTGTGGGGAGGCGGTGTAGTTGGGTCGGCACTTGGCGGTGCCCAAAACTGGTAGACTACCTCTGCCAATTCTTGCAGTTGCGACTCTGACAGAGTGCTAAGGTCTAAGTTGCGAGCCAAAGCTGCTTCCTGAAAGGCCAGCTTCACCATATAAGCTTGCACCGCGATCGGGCGAAAGGCGTCAAACACGTACAATTGCCAGCCAGGATAACGTTGTTGCAAGTACTGCTGAGCCTGGTAAAACCGTTGCAAAACACTCTGACGCAGATAAAACGGAGATTTGTCCCCATAGGGTGCCCCCACTTGCTGATAAGGATGGGGTGATGCCAGATAAACACGATCGCTAGCGATGGGAACCAGAGGTTCATGGCACTCGACGATCGCCATTGCATAATAGGGCCGAGCCAGAGGCGAAGGCAATACAAGACCATCAGAAGCCATGATGCGCTATCCAAAAAAGCATTTAGCCAAGCGTTTAACCTTGATCCAACTTGTCACCGCAAGAGCATGAGACAGGTGGAACTGGATCGTAGCCACCAGGATGCCAGGGATGGCAGCGAGAAATGCGACGCACAGCTAACCAACTGCCTTTCACTGGCCCAAATCGATCAATTGCTTCGATCGCATACTGCGAACAGGTGGGCTGGAACCGGCAAACAGGTAAAAATAGCGGTGAAATAAAATAGCGATAGCCTCGAATCAGGCCAATCAAAATGGTTTTCATAGCCTTATTGTAAGAGGCTAGCCATCTTATCAGGCCGATCGCAGGGAAGACTGCCACTGTTGCTGTTGCAGTTGATGCATATGCTGAAAAATTTGCCAGCAATACTGCTCTGGTAAACCGCAGGTTACCGCTCCTCGCAGTACTACATTGAAGTACCAATCGTTTGGAGCCAGTTCTTCAGCTAGCTTATCGACCACCACGTAGGTGCGGACATTCTCATAACACTTTCCCTGCCGCTCTACGGTTACCATCTCGCGGCGATAGCCATTACGAGGCACTTCTTCGCGTTCATCCAGGCGATCGCTAACCCGCCACGGTAGCCGATACAGAACCCCTTCCACCACAGAATTATCGTCGGGAACCACATCCAGCGTGCCGCAGTTCCGCAGCACCGACCTGCGATAAAATCCCAGACGATAGCCTTTAAGAGTGGCATGACCAATTACATAAGGGTAAGCACATTCGCTCAGAGTCCGTTTCAAATCGACTGGGCACATGCAGGAACCGTAGGCAAAGTAGTAGAACGAGGAGTCTGCTGAAGCAGATGAGGAGGCAAAGGCAGATGATTCTATAGGCAATCGAGCGGGGGACTTCTCCATAGCAGTAGTAGTTAAATTATGCTGGTATGTTTACCTAATTGTATCATTTGCCTATCGACAAACCGTAGATTAGACTACCAAATACTGAGTAAAAAATACTACAGCCAATAGTGTAATTCATTTTTGCGATCGCTAGCCAAGCTTTCCTAGAGAGACTGACACCACTACTCTTAGAGCTAAATCTGGAAGCTAGCTTGACACTAGTGATCACTACTCAGCCAACTTCCAGACAAGCTACTGGCCTCTGCTCTATCGACGATAGAATTCCACAATGTTCTGCTTAATTTGGACATCGTAGCTGTTGAGGAAATCTTGTCCTAGCAAGCCAACCCCAATCCGCTCAGCGATTGCCACTTCTACATCGCGAATCTCTGCTCCTGAAACCGACATCGACTGTACCTTGCCGATCGGTAGCTGCACTACGCTGCCATCGGCAATAGTGAACGAGCGTGAGCCAACTACAGGTGTGCCCAGAGCATTGGCCATGTTACGAGTAATTAAGGTTTGGCTAGCACCTGTATCCAGCAGCATTTCAAAGGTTTGGCGGCCATTGAAGCGAACCTCAATGATAGGCGTTCTGCCACGACGATACTTAATCGGCACTCGAAACACATTGGTAGGAGCCACTTTTGTAGATGACCCACCTTGACAGAGTTTATCTAGCTTGACCACCCGCCCAGAGGAGGTCACCATGTAGCAGCTACTGTCTACTTGTGCTAATGCCAATGGTTGATGTCCAACTACCACACTGCCTGTTGCGATCGCCAGTCCCATCCCTACTGCCATCACATGCCGATTGCTCATTGTTTTCCCTCTGCTAGCTTCAGTTTCACCTGTCACCGTTAACCCTACGAATAGTTGTAGGATTCCCTTTTGATGGCTTTTGCCCTATCATCCACAGCCTTTTAATAGAAGTTAATGGAGTGACAATGTAGGCTGGTCAACCATGCTTATTTCAGCTTAGCTTGGCAGAGGGTACAGGGTCATCCCTGCGGATTGGGTGCTGCTGCTGCAATCTCTGGGGGTACCTCGCTGAACTGATGGAAGTTATCGATAAATTGCTGGGCTAAGGCGCGCACCTGTTGGTCATAGGCCAGCGGATCGACCCAAGTCATTTGTGGATTTAGCAGTTCATCGGGAATGCCAGGAACATGGGCTGGTACTAGCACTTTGAAGATGGGATGGGGAATATAGTCTGTCTGAGCCAGATCACCCCGGAGTGCGGCTGTGACTATGGCACGGGTGTGCTGAATTGAGATCCGCTGCCCTACTCCATAGCCGCCGCCTAACCAACCTGTGTTGACCAGGTAGACTTCTGTGTTGGGATGTTGACGCAGGCGATCGCCCAGCATAGCCGCGTATACCGTGGGTCGCAGTGGTAAGAAGGCTTGCCCAAAGCAGGCTGAAAAGGTGGCCTGGGGTGTTGTGATGCCGCGCTCGGTTCCTGCCAGCTTACTCGTATAGCCCGACAGAAAGTGGTACATAGCCTGCTCACGGGTCAACCGGGCGATCGGCGGCAGCACACCAAAGGCATCGGCAGTGAGGAAAAAGATGACTTGGGGATGGTTTCCCTGCCCAGATAGCTCAACATTGGTGATGTGGTCGATGGGGTAAGCGGCGCGGGTATTTTCTGTGAGGCGATCGCTAGCGTAGTCAGGTTGTTGTGTGTCCGGGGCAAGCACTACATTTTCTAGCACAGCACCAAACCGCAGAGCAGCCCAAATTTGTGGCTCACTCATTTGGGAGAGCCGGATCGTCTTGGCATAGCAACCACCCTCAAAATTGAACACACCTTTCGGTGACCAGCCGTGCTCATCATCCCCAATCAAGCGGCGATCGGGATCGGCAGACAAGGTTGTTTTACCAGTACCTGACAGGCCAAAGAATAGTGCTGTATGACCATCTGCCGCTATGTTGGCCGCACCGTGCATAGGCAATACCTGACGTTGGGGCATCACATAGTTCAGCAGTGAGAACACCGATTTTTTGATTTCACCCGCGTAGTAGGTACCCCCAATCAAGATGATGCGTCGAGCTAAATGCAGAATCACGAAGGCTTCGCTGCGAGTGCCTTCTGCGGTGGGGTCGCTCTGTAAGCCAGGTACTGCAATGACAGTAATATCAGCTTGATGATGCTGCAACTCTGATGGAGTGGGGCGCTGAAAAAGTTGATGGGCAAACAGATTTTGCCATGCCAGTTCGTTAATTACCCTTACCCCAAGACGATAGGTTGGGTCAGCGCCTACATAACCGTCAAAGATGTAGGCTTCGCGCTCTTGCAGGTAGGCGATCGCTCGATCGTAAAGCGCTTGAAAGTGATCTTCCGAAATAGGGCGATTAATTTCATTCCAGTCCACAGTATCCCGGGTATCGAGATCTTCCACGATAAAGCGGTCTTTGGGCGATCGCCCGGTGTACTTGCCGGTTTGTACACACAGGGCACCATTGGCGGCTAGCGTGGCCTCAGCCCGAATGACGGCATGCTCTACCAATTCAGCTACTGGCAAATTGTGATAAATCTGACTAACTGACTGCAAACCCAACGTGGCCAATCCACAATCGGCTTCACTAGGCAGGAGTTCAACCTCTTCTGGTCGAACAGAGATTCCCGGCGTCCCATGCCCCAAGTTCAAGCGAGTACGAGTCAGGCGGGAAATGAGTAGACGTTGGCAAGCATTGCGATCGGACAAATTCAACATGCTCATAGGTCACCTCTCCACAAGGTTCTACAAAGTTGCAGAGCTTGTCCAATGCGAACCACAGCGTTGGGGACAGAGACACTAAACCCCCTGAAGTCCTTAAAATCAAAGGGTCAGGGGGTAACGACATAGCATCGGACAAACCACGATCCTGTTAGAAAATTCCTAACGTTTGAAATTTCACGACAACACGACTGACCGAACTATTAACCTTAGCTCAGGCTAGCAGAGCTGCGATCGTAGGTATCGCGAAACGAAGGGTGGGGCTTGCCTTGAATGTGATTCCAGAAGTGAGCTGTTTCCGAGGGCATGCCAATTTCAGCCGCTGCACGGCTCAGCATCGATTGTTGACGATTTTTGATCAGATGATGGTGCCGCACCATTAGTGAACGAGCTTGATCTTGAGTAGACATCGCGCTTTATCCTCCAGCCAAGTGTGATTTAACCCTACAACACTAATATACAAGAAAAATTCTGTATTTAAAGTTACAGAATTTTATTTTTAAGCTATTTTTTGATAACCATGACCATGTCGCCACGGTAAAGGCCATGGCCCCGATAATTTTTGAAGGTTAGACGCGAAATGTCATCAAGTTTTGCTAAATTACTTCACGGACAACGAATTGGTGAATGTCATGACAGCTAAGCATCGGTCTATTCTCTCCATCGTCTTGGCCTTACTCCTATCTTTGGTGATGAACGTAGCCAGTGTGTCTGCGGCCAAAGTTAAGGCTCCAACGACTTATACCCCTGATCAATTGGAGCAAATTCAAAACTACGCTGCTGATCTGCAAGCGATGCGCGATCGCCTGCCCGAACTAGCCAATTTAATTCAGAAACAGGATTGGATCTTTACCCGCAACTTTATTCATGGGCCGTTGGGCGAACTGCGGATCAAAATGTTGAACACAGCTCGTAATCTGCTGCCCAGTGCCCAAAAGAATGCTCAAAAACTGGCAAAGTCTGTATTTGATGATTTGGTTGCGATCGACAAAGCTGCCCAAAACCAAGACTATCAAGCGGCTGTGCGCAACTATGCCGAGGCTGTGCGTGATTTGGATAGCTTCTTTACCATTTTGCCCAAGTCTTAACACTGTTAAATAAACCAGGAAACCAGATTGCAACGAGTGGTAGTGGTAGGTTGCGGGGTTATTGGTGCCGCGATCGCCTATGAACTTAGCCAATTTTCCTCCTTAGCTGTAACTGTTCTCGATCGCCAACTCCCTGCCCAGGCTGCGACAGGAGCAGCATTGGGTGTGATGATGGGAGCGATTAGCCAGAAGGCAAAGGGACACAATTTGCAGCGACGTTTGCTTAGCTTGCAGCAATACGAAGCATGGTTTCCTCAGTTAGAAGCGGTGATTGGTCACTCTCTTTCCTACAATCGCCAAGGCATTTTGCGGTTGTGCTTTGAGGGAGAGGATTTGCAAGCTTGGCGATCGCTGGCTCAAATTCGTGCCGAGCAGGGTTGGCTATTGCACCTCCTTGCCCTCGATGAACTGAGTGCAACCTATCCCTACCTCAGCCTCGATCGTGTGATTGGAGCTGTCTATTCTCCCCGCGATCGCCAAGTTGACCCGGTAGCACTTACCCAGGCATTGGTGGCTGCTTCCAGACAACGGGGCGTACAGTTTGAGTGGAATGCTCCTGTCGATCGCATCGAAATCTGTGGTCAAACTAGCCAGGTTTACACCCCTCAAGCCTGCTTCATTTCAGATTGGTTGGTGATTGCGGCTGGGCTGGGGTCAGTGCCCCTAACCGCTCAATTAAACCAGGCAGTAGATTTGCACCCGGTGTTGGGGCAAGCGGTAAGAATGCGCTTGAGTCAGCCCCTAGCCACTGTGCCTCAGCCGGTCATTACTGGGGAAGATACCCACATTGTGCCGATTGCAGAAGCTGATTATTGGGTGGGAGCCACGGTGGAATTTCCCAATGAAGCAGGCGTTGTCGAGGCAGAGGCTGCCGCACTAGAGGTAGTATTGCAGCGGGCGATCGCCCTGTGTCCTCTCTTGGGTTCAGCTACGCTTGTTCAAAGTTGGTCAGGCTTGCGCCCACGCCCTCAGGGACGCCCTGCACCCATCGTTGAGCGCCTTCCAGGACAGCGCCATGTTTTGGTGGCTACCGGACATTACCGTAATGGAGTGCTGTTAGCTCCAGCAACAGCGATCGCCATTCGCGAGCTAATCTTACAATCTGCTTGAGAAATCTATGTTTCGGCAACTGATCTAATTAAAACTATTTGAGGAAAGTCGCTAAGGTAATAGTGCTTCAGGCTACATGGCAAGATGAAATATAGAGCAACGTCACCGTGGCGATCGACCCTACTCAGATTGAACAATGCCTGTTAGAAAAAGTGCGTCAGCGTGGATTGGACAAGTCTATTTGCCCTTCCGAAGTGGCTAGGGCGTTGGGAGGCGAAAACTGGCAATCACTAATGCCACAGGTACGATCCATAGGGGCAAGGCTAGCCAAATCCGGCTTGATTGTAGCACTGCAAAAAGGACATGTTATTGACACAGAGGCGGCCAAAGGCCCCATCCGTTTTCGCGTTACTAAGAAGGGACTTGATGCTAAATCAGAGCAGTGATAGCGCTACAGCCCTAGTCTACAGTACAGTTTTAACGGTCTAACCTATCAACTGTAAATGTATTCTAGGTCACTCTAATCAAGCTGAGTAACGTCTCTGCAACCATTGCTGGATATCCTAAGAAACTGTTGCGATCACAGCTCTATAATCTATTGCTTGAGTAGACTTAAATCGGCTTGCAGTTGAGAGATAACACAATGGCTAAGCATGATTTAACATTGGGCGAAGTTGTTAAGTTGAAACGACCCTATCGGCCTAAAGAGTGGGTTGAGAAGCAACAACGTGATTGGAACGGTTTTGAGTTTGGTATCGTTGCAGAGTTTGAAGATCAGAACAAAGTTAGCTTATTTTTGTACGATGCAGATGGTCAACTTTTAGTGACACCATCACTAGCTCGGCAAACACTGTTGATTCCTACCTATATCGAGTTTGATATTGCAGATTTAGTGTTTTACGAAATTGTGACTGAATCAGGATTGACTCTGTAGCAGAATACTATTGCTGCGGAAGATGAACTGCCTCAAACCTAAATGTGTAATGTTTGGTGCAGGGCTATAAACTGAATAGACCATTGTGGAGAAATGAGGGTTATGGCTCGATCGAGAGTAAGCTGCCAAATAGTCATGTTGCTGGGTTTAGGGTTGTGTGGTCTGGGGGGATGGGCACTGCAAGCTTCTTCTGCCATTAGTGCAGAGCAAGTTACCACTATGATTGCTGGAAAAAAAATTAATGTTCCGATTCAGGATTTAGAGCAATTTGCCAAATCCGGCGTTATTAGTCCAGCCTTTGCGCCGCTGGCCACCCAGCTAGGCGAACCTACTCTGACACAACTGCGCGCATTACTGCTGAAGCAGTTTCCTATGGGTGATCCGGCAGAATTTGATCGCCTTCTCGCCACACCGTTGATGCGCCCTTTGCTGAGAAGTATGGGTCAGGTGTTGCTATCTCCAATGGCTGACAGCCCGATCGATGAGGCAGATATTCGCAAGGCTATGGTTGCTGCTGCGGCTGCTCCAGATGGCTTGACGCTGCTAGACGTATTGCAGCAATTTCCCGGTGAAACTGTGCAGTTAGATGTGAAAAAACTGATCACGCTGGTGGCAGAGCTAACCATGCTTACAAACTATCGAGAAGCCGCTGTTGAAGCTATTCGGCAAGAATCTGAACAGGAAGTTGCCGCTACGACTATGCCTCAGTTTACTGCAGGGAATCTGAGCCAGCCCGGTTTGTCTAAGGTCACCGTGCGATCGCGCCAGTTTACGATCAAGGCTTACCGCCCAACAGCAGCAGGGGAAGCTGATCGCTACACGATGCCAGTAGATTTTTACCTGCCCCAGGGGCGATCGTCACCTACCCCGTTAGTAATTTTTTCGCATGGGTTTGGAGCCAATCGGGATGCCTACGCTTACCTGGCTAACCATTTGGCGTCTCATGGCATTGCCGTTGCTACGCCAGAGCACTTAGGGAGTGATTTACAGTACCGCAAGGTATTTCTGGAGGGTGACCTAGAAGATTTGGTGCTGCCAGGAGAGATCCTGAGTCGATCGCTGGACATTACCTATTTACTGGATGAACTAGCTAAGGACGCTGAGTTAGCTGGAACACTGGATTTGAATCGTGTGGGTGTTACAGGTAATTCCTTAGGTGCAACCACAGCCTTGTCAGTAGCGGGAGCGTCCTTTAACTTCGCACGGTTACGTCATGATTGCAACGACGATCGCCTGGTTGTGAGCCCTTCCTTTCTGGTGCAATGTATTGGGCAAAAGGCAGCCTTATCGGCAATGGTGAATTTGGGCGATCGGCGTGTCAAAGCTGTACTAGCCGCCTATCCTCTTACCAGCAGTATCTTTGGCCCAGAGGGTATGGCTCAGCTAACTGTACCCACTATGCTGATTGCAGGCAGTCAGGATGTTATGGCGCCACCGGTTCAAGATCAAATTCACCCGTTCCTGTGGCTCAAAATGCCTAACAAATATTTGCTACTGATGGAGCCAGGAACCCATTTTTCAACTAGCCTGGAAGCCAATGTAGCAGGCTTTCCCCCGCAAATTGTAGGCAGTGGGTTGGATGCAGGCCGCAGCTACTTACAAGCGATGAGTGTGGCTTTTTTTACTACCTACTTGAGTGCCGCACCCGATCGCTCGCCTTACCTACCTTACCTGAGCGCTGCCTACGCTAAGTCCATCAGCCGTAACCCGCTCCAGTTACATTTGATTCAATCCTTAACGTCTGCACAATTGGAACAAGCTTACGGAACCAAACCACCTAGCCCGATCATTCCACCACCAATCGCGACGCGCTGATCACGTTCACTGATTACAGACGCAGCAGAAAAAGAATCGGCAGTATGGGCAATTAGGATCAGTTGAAGTGGGGATTTGCCCAACTGCTGGCCAAAGACTTGAGGATTGTCGCCTAGTTTCTATTTCCCCAGGAAACTTTCCGGCAAACTTGAGGAAAATAACTTGGGGCTTTTCTGCCCCGCTCAGTGAAAACTGCTCCTTTACCCGCCGAGTTGGTTATGAAAATTCTGGTACTTAATGCAGGTTCCAGCAGCCAGAAAAGCTGCCTCTACGATATTCCAGAAACGGGGCTACCTGACCAGCCCCCTCATCCTATCTGGGAAGGGGCGATCGACTGGTCACGCCAAAAAGGCATGGCAGCCGTCAAAGTGGAAACTGCAACCGGCAAGGAATTGAAGCAGGAAATTACGTCTGAATCGCGTGAAGCCGACACGCTCTACTTGTTAAAAACCCTTTGGAACGGTGATACCCAGGTAATTGCTAGCCCAGAGGCGATAGATGCTGTAGGGCATCGGGTGGTGCATGGTGGAGAAGAGTACCACGAGAGTGTGCGCATAACCTCGGAAGTGAAAGCAGCGATCGCCCGCCTAGCAGCCTTTGCTCCCATCCATAACCCTGTTAACCTGGCCGGTATCGATACGATGGAACAAATTTTGGGTACCCAGGTGCCTCAGGTAGCCGTCTTTGACACAGCCTTTCATACCCAATTGCCTCCTGCTGCTTACACCTATCCGATTCCCTACGAATTTACGCAGCAAGGCGTGCGACGCTATGGCTTTCATGGCACCAGTCACAAGTACTGTACGCATCGGGTCGCTCAACTAATGGGTCGTCCTTTGAGTGACTTGCGTATTGTGATTTGCCATTTGGGAAATGGTTGCTCCCTAGCAGCGGTGAAAGATGGCCACAGCGTTGACACTACAATGGGCTTTACACCGCTAGACGGCCTGACAATGGGCACTCGTTCTGGCTCGATCGATCCTGGCATCATCATCCATCTCATGCGGCAAAAGCACTATACCGCCGATGACATGGATCAGTTGCTCAACAAATCCTCTGGTTTGCTGGGCATTTCTGGAGTCAGCAGCGATATGCGCCAGATCGAAGCAGCCATTAAGGACGGAAACGATCGCGCCAAACTGGCGTTAGACGTATTCATTCACAACCTGCGATCGGAAATTGCCGCTATGGTTGCCAGCTTAGGTGGTCTGGATGCACTGGTATTCACCGCGGGTATTGGTGAAAACTCTCCCCCCATTCGATCGGCTGCCTGCGAAGCCCTCAGCTTTATGAACTTGACCATTGATGCTGAGAAAAACGGCCAACGTCCTGTTGATCAAGACATTGCCACGCCTGATTCCCAGGTGCGGGTATTTGTCATCCACACCCAGGAAGATTGGGCGATCGCGCAAGACTGCTGGCGCATCGTTACGGCTACTGCCGCTACCCCCGTTGCTGCTGGGTAAACGTTTTGGCTAGACCTGCGGACTAGGCAGTGGGGGCATTACCAGACGATGCAGGTGTTGGCGTTGGTGGGAAAAAGGGTTGCCCAAAGCCATCTGGAATGCTGCTGCTGAGCTGATAGGACTGGTGGGGTGTGCCGATCGGAATTTTGTTGGCTTCAAAGGCAAGCCGAATCCGACGGCGAAATTCGCGACCTACCGGCCATTGCTCATGGGGTAGGGTCTTGAGCCAAACCCGAATGGTCATGCCGCTGTGGGAAATGTTGTCAACACCTAATACGGCTGGTGGATCAGGCATACGTCGTTGCCAATCTGGCTCAGCGTAGAGTTCTTGGCAAACCTGGTTAATCACCTCTATGACTTTTTTCAGGTTGGCTTCGTAGGCAACCTCGACAGCAAAATCCACCCGTGACCAAGTTCGGGTCAGGTTTTCAACAGCAGTGATGGAACTGTTGGGTATGGTGATTAACCGTCCTTCTGGGTTGCGAACTTGAGTAATCCGCAAGTTCATGTTCTCCACAAATCCCAGCGAGTTGTTGATCGACACCACATCGCCAATGCCATACTGGTCTTCCCAGAGAATTAGACAGCCGTTGACCAAGTCTTTGACAACGCTTTGGAAGCCGAGGGAAATGGCGAAGACAACGATCGCACTACCCGTTAGCACAGAGCCGATTGGTACGCCCAATTGTTGCAAAACCAGCGCTGCCCCGATCGCGTAGACAACAAAGGTCTTCAGCCCTTTAAGAGCACGAACGGCTGTGGAAATGCGCAGCGATCGCCGTTGCACATCGTCTACACTAAACAGTTGCAAAGCTGACAGGCGACCGTTTTCCCAAACGTCGGCCAAGCGATCGATAACCAGATCGCCCAGCCAATTGGCAACGCCGACGGCCAGCCAAATTCCCAAACAGTACAGTGGTACTCCCAGCACTTTAGAGCTTAAGGCGCGTGTGGCTGGAAACAAGTACAAGATTGAGACAAGGCAAAGAGTCCACATAAAAATTTGCATCCAACTTAGACACCAGCGAACTAGGGCAATAGCGTTACGCTGTCGGCTCACCCCAAACCAGCGACTGAGTAGTCCGGGTAACCCCGTTAACCTGGGTAAGGGGTCGGGTGTTTCCTCATACGAGGGTATGGCTTCATGGGTAGTGCTAGCTGAATTTGCCGTGGGGGGAGCTACAGGATCTGGACTCGTGGTTGACATGGAAACTGAGTGGTTAGCCCCTAGAGCTATGGCTTGGGCTGTGGGTGAGCCGGTCACGCTAGAGCCAGTGATAGTAGCAGTTTTAGTCGCAATTTGGTGAGATTTAAGCCAGCGATCGTACCGATGCAACGCCTTACTCAACAGCCACAGCAGCAAACTAGCGCCCAAAGCTACTAACCCATAGCTGATTGCCCGTGCTGGCCGCTTGGCTACCACTTCTAAGGAACGCTCATTCAAGGCATCGCTGAGTCGTGTTTGCAAAATGCTTTGCCAGCGGATGGCCAATTCCGCTCTAGAAAGGCCGTAGTACTCGGCATCCAGCCTGGTTACGGTGACCAGTTGCAGAGGTTCGGTGCGATGGTCATCTTTGGCGTAGATAATTTTGCTGGCTTTGTCAGCACTATCCACCACGTAAACTTTGAGGCTCTTGGGATCAAAGTTAGTAACGTAGCCTCGTTTAGTAATTTGATCCTGGTACAGCAGGTCTTCTTCGTTTTCACCAATGATTAGTTTCAAATTGGTTTCAACCTGCTCAACGCGCAATTCCACAGGCTGACTGCTTTTGTCACCCCGATCGCGCACTGTAGGTGACACCACTTTAAACAAAGGCTTGCCTTCAAACCGGACAGGCGCTACTTCGATCGCCCCAAACCGCTGCA
>Ga0224722_1000569_pt1 | contig 21472 bp, 21 predicted proteins | sample Balambano_FR1_Me_FD_161646 | JGI IMG/M metagenome (GOLD analysis project Ga0224722, IMG submission 161646) | Freshwater sediment microbial communities from Lake Towuti, South Sulawesi, Indonesia - Balambano_FR1_MetaG | ecosystem: Environmental > Aquatic > Freshwater > Lake > Sediment | place... | reverse complement strand
GTGCGTACACGAGCCAACAACTAATTTCCAAATCCCCATTGCAAAAAATCCGGCAGCACGGTGCGCCAAGTCGGCAGGTTGTGCTCGCCGCCTTCCACTTCCACGTACCGAATGTCTTTGCCTTCCTGGTAGCCCAACTTTTTTAAACCTTTAATCACATCCAACGTATCGTCAATCGAATCAATCACGCCATTGCCGTTGCGGTCGTCGGTTTCGTCGTTGGTGCCGGTTTGCAGCCAGAATTGCAGGTTATTTCGTTTAAAATCCGTTGCCAGCATATCAATGACAATCCGGTGTGCATCGGGGTCGGCATCACGGGAAGGCTCCGAACGCCACCAAAACGAGCCGGAAAACACGCCAATCTTGCTAAACAAGGCCGGATGATGCCACGCCACGTCAAACGCCGACAAGCCGCCGAGCGAAAAACCCGCGTATGCCCAGTCAGCGGGCGTGCAACGGTAGCGTTGGCGCAAGGTGGGTATGAGTTCCTGCGTCACAAACTGCGTGTGCAGTGCCGCCCGTGCGCCGCGATGGCGATAATCAGGCTGGTGCGCCGTGCCGTACTCCTGCATCCGGTCGCGGTCGGCGTGTAGAGCTACCACAATGAGCGGACGAATTTTTTGTTGTTGGTACAAATTTTCCAGAATATCCGCCATGCCCACTTCTTCCATATCTTGCCCGTCGTTGAAAAACAGGAGCGGAAACGTCGTGTTTTTCGATTCAAAATAGCCGGGCGGCAGCAGCACCGTCACGCGCACCTCGCGTTCGAGCGCACGCGATGGAAAATTTTCAAAAAAATGGGTTTCCACCAGCGGCGTTCGCCGGAAAGCAATCCGGGTAGAAAGCCGAAATTTTTCTACAATGGGTCGTCTGAGTAAGCGCATAAAAGGATTTGCCAATCTGCTAATTTGCCGATTTGCTAATGTTTTAAAGGAAGTTTGTTTTACGTTATCGGTCATTTGGAGCTGAATTGAAGTCGGAAAAATATTAAAATAAACGTAGCCGCAAAAAAACATTTTGTCCGGTTTAAGGAAGAAGCGCAGATGCTGTGGAAGATTTTCCTAATTTTGCCCCTTCAAAGTGCGAAGTACAATTGTCAAAATATGATTTACATTAACACAAAAACACCTAAACACTTTAACGCATTAAAATGAAAGAAACCTACATCAAATGGTACTCCCACAACCTGAGCGGCGACATCGAAATGCTGGTGTACGGGCATCAGGGCTATCCGGTGATTGTGTTTCCGAGTTCGATGGGGCGGTATTACGAGTCAAAAGATTTTGGGCTGGTGGATACGGCGCGGTGGTTTTTGGAGCGCGGCTTTGTGCAGTTGTATTGCATTGACAGCATGGACCGGCACAGTTGGTACAACCGAGGCATTCATCCGGCGCAAAAGGTGCAGAACCACATTTGGTACGACAAATTTGTACACGAAGAACTCGTCCCGGCAATCCGCTGGAACACCGGCACGGGCAGGGTGGCAGTGGCGGGCGCGAGTTTCGGCGGCTACCACGCGGCAAATTTTGCTTTTCGGCACCCGGAGGTGGTCAGTCATCTGTTCAGCATGAGCGGCGCGTTTAATATTCGCTCTTTTTTGAATGGCTATTACGATGACAATGTGTATTTTAACAATCCGGTGGATTACCTGCCGGATTTAAATCACGGCGATTTGTGGCGGATGAAAATTATTTTGGGAACGTCGGAGTGGGATATTTGCCGACCGGATAATGAGCAGTTGTCGGGTTTGTTGCGCCAAAAAAACGTACCGCACTGGCTTGATATGCGCGGCTGGGTGAAGCACGACTGGCAGTTGTGGAAGGAAATGTTTCCGCATTATTTGAGTTTGATTTAAAAGCTGCAAGCAGCAAGTTACAAGCCGCAAGAACGCTCAGGGCTCACAGCGGCTTGCTGCTCGTAGCTCGTGGCTTGCTGCCAAATTAGCATTTGGTTTCAAAATAAAAAGCAGAACTTTTGATTGCTTAACTACTTTTATAAAATATATTTGCCAACAGCAGGAATGATTCAACAAAACACTTAATGACCAACCCTATGAAAAAAATCGGAGTGTTACATGGCTGGGAGCGCTCGTTTCCTACGGCGTTCGTGGAGCGCGTAAACAGCAAAAATATTTCGGGTATCGTGGCGGAGCCGGTACACATTTCGCAGGTGCAACAGGCAATGCCTTCGGGCTATGCCGTGATTATTGACCGCATTTCGCAGGATGTGCCGTTTTATCGGGCGTTTTTGAAAAATGCCGCCTTGATGGGTACAGCAGTGATCAACAATCCATTTTGGTGGAGTGCCGACGAAAAGTTTTTTAATAACGCCCTGGCTACGCAAATCGGCGTTCCCGTGCCGAAAACCGTGATTCTACCCTCGCACAGCCGCCCGGATGACACGCGTGCGGAGTCGTTTGCCAACTTGGCTTTTCCGCTGGATTGGGAGGGGATGTTCAGCTACCTCGGCTTTCCGGCGTTTATGAAACCTTATGCGGGCGGCGGTTGGAAACACGTTTATAAATTAAATAGCCCGGAAGAATTTTTCCAAAAATACGGAGAGACGGGTCAATTGGTGATGCTCTTGCAGGAAGCGATTGATTTTACCTCGTATTTTCGTTGTTACAGCATCGGTGCCAAGTACATCAAAATCATGCACTACGAGCCGCGCAATCCGCACCACCTGCGCTACGCTACCAAGCACGACGTGCCGGATGCGCTGATTCAACAGATGGAAGATTACGTCATTCGATTGAACCAAGCCTTGGGTTATGACTTTAATACCGTAGAATTTGCCGTGCGCGATGGCGTTCCGATTGCCATTGATTTTTGGAATCCTGCGCCGGATGCCGAACGTACCTCCGTAGGGGACGAAAATTTTGAATGGGTGGTAGAAACCGCCGCCAATTACGCCATCGAACGCGCCCAGGCTCAACAAGACGGTCAAGACAACCTGACCTGGGGTACGTATATGCGCAACGCCGTGAACGGAAAAAGTGACCAAACGCCGACGGCTGCGTCTAACACTGAAGCGGCTGCGCCGAAGAAAAGAACGAAGAAAGGAGGGTAGGGTCATGGGAAGATAGGAATATGTCACACCTCCTCCTATCTTCTAACTTATTAAATACCAAATACTAAAGGATGAATGATTATCGCCAATCCGATATATGATGTTGTTTTTAAATATCTGTTAGAAGATGTTGAAATCGCCCGGGAACTGCTGTCTGCCATCATCGGAGAGGAAGTGGTGAGCCTTGAAATGAAAGCACAGGAAACGGCGGTAGAGACCGTGGGAAGTAGTGTAAACATCCTTCGGTTTGATTTTAAGGCGGTCATAAAAACAGCAGAAGGAGACTTAAAAAAGGTGTTGATTGAATTACAAAAGGCTAAACAGGCTTTTGATGTAATGCGTTTCAGGCGCTATTTGGGCGAAAACTACCGCAAGGAGGATAGTGTGATAACAGAAAAAGGAGAGACAGAAAAAAGACCTTTGCCTATTGTCACCATTTATTTTTTAGGATTTCCGTTGGATACTATTCAAAACGCAGTTGTTAAAATCAATAGAGAATATAAAGACGCTATTACACAAGAAGTCATACAGGTAAAAGAAGATTTCATTGAATTGCTGACTCATGATACTTATCTGATACAAATACGAAAACTGACGGGTCAGACGAGAACAAAATTAGAGCGGGTATTACAAGTATTTAGTCCTGCCTATAAAACAGAAGACCCCCATCAACTGGATTTCAAAGGCGATGTAAATGATCCTTTGGTGCGGAAAATGATAGACCGCCTGGGCAGAGCCATCGCCAGCGAGGCAATCAGAGAAAAAATGGATGTAGAAGACGAAATATACCGCATATTTGAGCGAGAATTGCGGAAATTGTCTTCAGAAAAAGATGCCCTGATTTTGGAGGAAAGGCAAAAAGCGGAACAAGAAAGGCAAAAAGCAGAACAGGAAAGACTGAAAAATGAAGATTTACAAAGACAAATCGAAGCATTGAAAAAGCAGTTAGAAAAATGATATTTTAATCGTTGGACGCAAAAATGAACGCTGCGCCCATATTTTCCAAAAGCTCAACCAAAAGAACCAACGCAAGGCAGCACAGGGGCAAATGCATAGTAGCTCCTCTGCTGCCACTTCGTACTGAATTATTGGCTTTTGAAAACATATTATGATGCAAACTGCAAGATTGGCGATTTTGGATATGTACGACCGCACGCCCAACCAGGGCATGCGCTGCATTCGCGAAATCGTACACCGTTTTGGAAAACAATTGGATGCCATGGTGTTTGACGTGCGGGGAAGTGCGGAGGTGCCGGGGCTGGATTTTGATATTTACATTTCAACGGGCGGACCCGGCAGTCCTTATGATGGCGACGGCGTGTGGGATACCAGATATTACGATTGGTTAGATCGGGTTTGGAATTGGAATCTGATCCCAGGCAACCCGAAAAAGCACGTTTTTTTCATCTGCCATTCGTTTCAGATGGCGTGCATTCATTTTGAAATTGCCGAGGTAACGCGCCGCCGTACCAAGTCGTTCGGCACGTTTCCCGTGCACAAAACCGACATCGGCATTGATGAGCCCTTGTTTGAAGGTTTGCCGAATCCGTTTTACGTGGCAGACTTCAGAGAATGGCAGGTTGTCAAACCTGATTTGGATAGAATTGAGGCGATGGGCGCAGAGATTTTGTCGTTGGAGAAAATTCGTCCGCACGTGCAGTTAGAACGCGCCCTGATGGCAGTGCGTTTTTCCGATGCATTTTTTGGTACGCAATTCCACCCCGAAGCCGACCCGGATGGCATGGTGCTACACTTTCAGGAGCCGGAACGCCGCGAAGCCGTCGTAGCCGAGCATGGTGAGAAAAAGTACATTGAAATGATCAGTCACTTGCGCGATGCAAATAAAATTGAGCTGACGCACAATGTAATTCTGCCGCTGTTTTTAGGTCGGGCAATTCAGGCGACGCGGGCGCAAGGCGTACTCGTATAAAATTGTGTTTGTGTGTTCATGTGTTCATGTCACGAGTGTACCTGAACACGTTAACACACAAACACCTGAACACAAAATAAACCGCAAAACCGCAAAATACTAAATATAAAATGTAAAAGTCGAGCAGCACTATCGTACCATAACACCATAACACCATAACACCATAACACCATAATACATTGATACCGCACCTCCGCGAACATTACAACGCCCACTTCCGGCAGGAGAGCTACGAAGCCATGCTGGACTGGATCGCCTCGACTTACGGGCATCGTCCGCCGTTTCATGTGTGCGAAACGCCGGTTTTTATTCCCAATGATTTAAAAAAAGATTTAATTCAAGCGGTAGAAGAAATCACAGAGGTGTTCGCGCGACCAGATTTTAAACAACTGTCGCAAGGAGCCTTGCAGCCCGGACAAATCGTGCCGAATGAAACCCCGCATCCCACTTTTCTCGTCATTGATTTTGGCATTTGCAAAGGGGAAGATGGAAAATTGCTGCCGCAATTAATTGAAGCACAAGGTTTTTCGTCCTTGTATTTCTTTCAAAATATGTTGGCAAATGCCTATCGGCGTTTTTTTGACATTCCGCATGATTTCACGCACTTGTTCGGCGGTTTGGATGAAACGGCGTATTTGAATGTGTTGAAAAAAGTCATTTTCGGCGACGGCGAGCCGCAAAGCACGGTGTTGTTGGAAATTGAACCCAAAAAACAAGCCACTGCCATTGATTTTTACGTGGGGCAAAAAGTTATTGGGCTGCCGTTTGTATCGGTGACGGAAATAGAAAAAGCGGGGCGCAACTTATTTTATACCAATGAAGCGGGTAAAAAAATCAAAATTGAGCGCATTTACAACCGGGTAATTTTTGATGAACTCCTGCAAAAGCCGGACTTGCCGATGCAATTCAAATTCACCGATGATTTGGACGTACACTGGGTGGGGCATCCCAACTGGTTTTTTAGAATCAGTAAGCACACTTTGCCGCTGTTGAAAAGTAAATATGTGCCGACTTCTTATTATTTAAACGAACTAAATGAAATACCCGAAAATTTAAATGATTTTGTATTAAAACCGCTTTTTTCCTTTGCCGGTCAGGGCGTTATGATGAATCCTACGAAAGAAGATATTGCCCATATTAAAAACCGTGCCAATTACATTCTACAAAAAAAAGTGCATTACGTGCCTGTCATTCCAACGCCAGATGACCCGGCGAAGGTCGAAATCCGAATGCTGCTGGTGTGGGAAGACGGTGCGCCGCGCCCGCGCCTGCTTACCAACCTGATCCGCCTCGGCAAAGCCGACATGATCGGCGTGCGTGCCAATAAAAATCGGACCTGGGTGGGCGGAAGTGTCGGCTATTTTGAAAAGGTTTAAAGTTCGGAGATCTGAAGTTTGAGAGTTTGGAGTTTGGCGTGTTACTGCCAATTATAAATCTCAATGGCATTTGATTTTTGTGCAAACAAACGATTTTTCTGAATCTGCACCTGCGTGGCACCGGCGGTACTTTCCGATAAATGTAATTTGCTGATTAGAAAAGTTTTTAAATCGTATAATAACAATTCTTTTTCCTGCTGATGAACTAAATAATCTTCTAAAATCTGGAAACGTGCAATGTTTTTAATGGGGATCGTTTTGGCGTATTGACCGAAATTGTCAAATACCAGGATGCCTTGCGCCGGGTCGTTCAGATAGACAAAATTGTCTTGGGCGATGATTTGAACCGGCTGCGGCGGTTGGTTTAGCACCAGACTCAGATTTTGACTTTCCAGCAAGACTTCGCCCGTGCGAGCCAGTTTTTCCAGCACAAAACGCGCTTCGTCATACACCCAAATATTGCCCTCATTGCTCAGGCCTACGGTATGCGTTTGCAAAATGCCCGCCTCCAGCAGGTTGAATCGGCTGATTTCGTTCATGGTTCGGTCAAGCGTTACTACCAATTGATAGTCAGGATAGTACAGCAGTAAATTAAAGGGATCGGTAGCATCCACGTAGCCGAGTTCGCCGAGCGTGTTATTGGCGAAGCGGTACTGTTCGTTACCATCAGGGGAGAATTTGATAACGGTGTTTTGAGGTGTAATGACATAAAGTTGTTGTAATTTATCAGTAGTGATGAATTTGGTTGTAATAGAAATGGTGTGTAAGAGTTTCAACGGAGCGTCCTGTCCTTGCCCGAGGAGGGGAAGTAGGAGTGTAAAAAGCCAAAATGATATTTTTGGAGTAATCATTTACCAAATTTTCATTACTTTATCAGACTTTCAAGCGTTTTGATGAGCATTTCAACGACTGGGAACAAATTATTTATTTTATTTTCCGTGACATCTCGATAATCCCGATAGTCGGCATCCTGACGGAGCGCGAACAATTCGTTACAAACTTTCCCGTAAATTGCGTCTATTTTGCCGGTGCTGATTCATTGTTTATTGAAAGCAGTTTTGGTTCCACTGTGAGTAGAGGCTTCCAGATTGTTATAAATCAAGTACGCAGCGTTCGCATAAAAACAGGCATAATAAGTCTGTTCACTGCAGTATTCCAGTGTTGCATCGTCACCATTGCATTTGCTTCTTCGAGTGCCTCTTGCGCTCTTTGCAGCCGGTAAGCTGCCAGTTCTTCCTTAGAATAACTCATCCTTTATTTAATTACAATGCCTTCTTTTGTTACATTTTTATAAAACAAGGATTTTCTGGAAATTATCAAATCAATCGTTAGTGCCGATTTACAATTAGTGTTTCTTGTTCAAAAAACCGTACTTCGACCCCCGCTAGCTCCGGTTTGCAACCGGTGCTTCTTTTTCAAAATACGCTATTTCTACTTCCTCTCCGTCAAACACCCCATACGATGCCGCATACAGCCACTCGCCTAAATTGATGTAATGACTTGTACCATTTTTCAAAACATGATGAATGGGTAAATGCCGGTGCCCAAAAATGAAATAATCTACGTGCAGGGTGTCCAGTTTTTCATTGGCAAAATGAATCAGCCACTCTTTTTCTTCGCCGAGAAACCGGGGGGCTTCCGGATAGAGTGCTCTGCTTTTGCCCGACCAGAAATGCGCCAGCCCGATACCAAAATTGGGATGCAACCGTGCAAACAGCCACTGACAAACCGGATTGGCAAACACTTTTTTGAGGAATTTATAGCCATGATCGCCCGGACCCAGCCCATCGCCGTGCCCGATGAAGAAGGTTTTGCCGTGAATGTCGCGCACAATCGGTTCCCGATAAGTAGGAATACCCAGTTCATTTTCAAAATAACGAAATACCCACATATCATGGTTGCCGGTAAAGTAGTAAATGGGCAAGCCGCCGTCGCGCAGTTCCGCCAGTTTGCCCAGCAGGCGCACGTAGCCTTTTGGCACGACGGAGCGGTATTCAAACCAAAAATCAAATACATCGCCCACGAGGTAAATCGCCTCTGCATCTTTACTGACGGTGTCCAGCCAGCGCACGATTTGCCGCTCGCGCTCGGCACTCGGGAGCCGCCCGTTTACGCCCAGGTGAAAATCAGAAGCGAAGTAGGTGTTCATGTGCTTGGTGTTATGGTGTTATGGTGTTATGGTGTTTTTGCAGTGGCTCGCAAGATAGCAGAAAAGTAAATAACTCTAAGTAACGAACTGTAACACCACCGCACCACCGCACTATAACACCATAATGGTGCCGCAATTTTTGCAGGTGCGCAGGTCTTCGGATGCCATGAAGTCACCAATGGCTGCTTTGATTTGGGTGCCAATGTCTTGCAATGCGAAACTGGCTTCGTGCAATTTTTGATTGCAATTTTCACAAAACCAGATCAGTTTGTCAATTTCGCCGGGCTTGCGATAACGTTCGATAACCAGCCCGACGGTGTTAGCGGGGCGTTGCGGGGAGTGCGGAACGCGCGGTGGCAGCAGGAACAGCTCTCCTTCGCGGATGGCAATGGTTTCCGGCGTGCCGGCGGCGTTAATGATCTTAACGGAGATGTCGCCTTCCAGTTGGTAAAATAGTTCTTCGCCGTCTTCCCAGTGGTAGTCTTTGCGACCGTTGGGACCGCCCACGACCATGACGATGTAGTCGTCGTTGCCTTTGAAAATTTGCTGGTTGCCGACGGGCGGTTGCAACAGATGGCGATTTTCGGCAATCCAGTTTTTGATGTTGAACGGTTGAAGCATGGTGGAAAATGGTTATTGGTTATTTGGCGCTCAGGGTTCGTTCGATTACCGGTTATTAGTCACTCGTTCTCTTAATCTCTTGGTCACTTTCTCACTTGATCACCAAGTCTGGCATCTGGCATCCATCTACAACTTTATACCTTGATTTTTGTACTAAATGTAACAAAATTTTTAGAAATCCGATGGATTTAAATTTACAAGGTAAAAATGCGTTGGTGGGCGGCAGTAGCAAGGGCATCGGCAAAGCCATTGCGGTGGAACTGGCAGCACTGGGGGCGAATGTGACCGTGGTGTCGCGCACGGCGGAGACGCTGGCGCAGGTGGTGCACGAACTGCCACATCAGCCGGGGCAGCACCATGAATTTTTGGCGGCGGATTATGCCGATCTGGAAGATTTGGGTGCCAAAATAAAAGGCTTGGCTTCCGAGCGACCCATTCATATTTTGGTGAACAACACGGGCGGTCCAGCGGGCGGGGCGATTTTGGAGGCGAGTGCCGAAGCATTTTTAAAAGCGTTTCACAAGCACGTGTTGTGCAATCAGTTGCTGGTGCAAATTTTGTCGCCGGGTATGATCAAAGCGGGTTATGGTCGGATAATCAACGTCATTTCTACTTCGGTGAAAGCTCCGCTCGACAATCTGGGCGTGTCGAACACCATCCGGGCGGCGGTAGCCAACTGGGCAAAAACCACTGCCAACGAACTCGGTCGCTACGGTATCACCGTGAACAACCTGCTGCCCGGTATGACCGAAACCGAACGCCTGTGGGAAATTGTAGCAAATACAGCTAAAAAAGGAAATTTGGATAAAGACCTGGTCGCCGAACGAATGCAAAGGGAAATTCCACTGGGGCGTTTTGGCAAACCGGAGGAGATTGCAGCAGCAGCGGCGTTTCTGGCAAGCCCGGCGGCGGCGTACATCACCGGCACGAATGTGACGGTGGACGGCGGGCGGACAAGGAGCTTGTAATGGTTTCATTTTTTAAATAAACTCATGTTGAACGCATCAAAGCGACTAAAAAACGAAAAGGATTTTGATACTTGGGAAGATTTGGAAACCGGTGGGCGACGTTATTGGTTTGAGATAGTAGGAAGAAACGGTGGTAAGGCTCGCTATATCAAATTAGTGGACGAAAATGAAGTGACGATTTCCTTCGTACAAGAGATTTATAATGCGGAAGGTATTTTAATTGAAATTCACGAAAAATATCCGATTGATAAACGGCATCAAAAAGTGCATAAAGATGATAACTAAACAACGAATTGCCGGAAAATTATTGCAATATATGAATCACCAAATCAGTTTAACCGAGTTGGTAGATTGGTCAGAAAACGCCATCCTGACAGGTAATTTTGAGGAAGGTGTTGAGGCAACTATTCGCACTGCGTTGGGGACTTTAGCCGCCGCAGATGCCGAGGGATTCGGATTGCTTTGGGAAGATTGCGAATTTATTATGAACGAATTAGGATATCAAATTAAAGTAGATGCTGCGTTGGTAGCGTAATTTTAAAATATAAATATTTGAATTTTACAAAAAACAAAACCATTCTCGTCACGGGCGGCACGGGCTTTCTCGGTTCGTACCTGCTGCGCTACCTTGTGCGCGCGGGCTACACGCGCGTGCGGGCACTGCGGCGGGCGACGAGCCACCTGGACCTCGTGGCGGAAGTAGCCGACCAAATTGAGTGGGTGGAGGGCGACGTGCTGGACGTTTTCAGCCTGGAAGATGCCATGCAGGGCGTGCAGCAGGTGTATCACAGCGCGGCGGTGGTGTCGTTTGACGGCAGAGATTACACCCGAATGCGCCAGGTGAATGTGGAAGGTACTGCCAATGTGGTCAATGCCGCGCTTGCCGCGAATGTGGAAAAACTTGTACACGTGAGTTCCATCGCGGCACTGGGGCGCGGGAAAAATCAATCGGTGCTGACGGAGGAAAGCAAGTGGGAGCGGAGCAAACACAATTCGGAATATGCCATCAGCAAATACCTGGCGGAGAACGAAGCGTGGCGCGGCATGGTGGAGGGTTTGAACGTGGCAGTGGTAAACCCCTCGGTCATTTTGGGCAGCGGCAGATGGGCAGAAGGCACGTGCAAGTTGTTTAAAATGGGCTGGCAGCAGTTTCCCTTTTATACCAAAGGCACCACGGGTTTTGTGGATGTACGGGATGTGGCGCGGTTTATAGTGCAATTGATGGAAAGTGAGGTGACGGGCGAGCGGTATATTTTAAATGGCGAAAACCTGACTTACCAGACGGTGATGAATGAAATTGCCATTAATTTGAATAAAAAACCACCCACGATTCTGATCCATTCTTTCTTACAACAATTTGCCTGGCGAATGGAGTGGCTGCGGTCGCGGCTGACGGCTACGCGCCCGCTGGTGACGCGCGAAACGGCGGCGGCTTCGGTGCGCTCGTATTTTTACCAGAACGACAAATCGCGCCGGGAGTTTGATTTTGCATACACTCCCATTCAGGAAACGATTGCAGAAACGTGCAGGCAACTGCGCAAAGCAGCAGGGGAGGGCTTCCCGGCAAAAGTGCTGCCCTTGATTTGACATTTTCCGGTTTTGCGTTTTAAAAAGTTTGGCATTGCTTATGACTTGCAGCCTGTAGCTTGCATCCATAAAAACCCTCCACCATTGCACCCTCTGAACTGTTTACGCACCGCAGTCGTTATTGTAAATACGTTTAATTCCATTGTAAATCAAGAGAAATGGACACATTGAACAGGGTCGCCGAAGTGAATGAAATTCAACTCCAAACCCGCTCGCCGCTGTTTGACACCTTGCACGACCTGGGGCTGGATTGTATTCCCTACCCATCCAAATTGTGTTTTTCGCCGCTGATTCAACGTATCGAGCACGAGCAAGCCAGCGGCGATTTTGGCGAAGCTTTTATTGCCAAACAGATTTTAAAACGCCTGAAAGCTGCTCCGGAGTTGAATCATCCTATTGAAGACCTGACGTTGCTGGAGACCCACCGCGAAGTGATTGAACTGATGATGGCAACGGTGCTGCCACCTTCCCTGCGGCACACGCAACTGGCGAAGGTAAGTGCCCCCTTTGAGTTGAAACCCATGTACATGACAGCGGCGACGGAGCAAATGCTGGCACGGCAGGACGTTGAGTTTACCATCAACAGCTTTACCGAAATGATGCACAGCGAGGCAATTGTGCGCGCTTGCAGCTTCATTCTTAATAAATTTTATCACACCGACCTGCACGTGGAGCCACTCCTTTCGTTTACCATCCGGCATCAGGATTCGGAGGTGGAACGCCATTTCAAAGCCCAACTCAACATGGACTACGTGGATGTGCAGTTGAAAAAGCCGCTCAAACCCCTTTCGGAAAAAGAAATCAACCAACTGCTGAGTAATATTTACGATGTGGATTTGTGGCTGTACCACCTGCCGCCCGACAATTTTGAGTTTCATGGCATCGTGATTACTACCCTGGTGGACATTACCGAAGAGGAAGCCCTCTCGCGCATGAAGTATCGGCTGCTGCGCAAAGATGCCATCGTGGAGGCGGAGAATGTGAAAGAGTTGGAACACCTGCTCAAAACCTATTTCGGGCTGCCGGATTTGCAACTGGGTGTGGTGGCGCTGGACTATCCTGCCGAGCAGATGCGGATGCGTAAGTACCGGATGCGCTTCAACATTTTAGGAACGCAGGTGTCCAATTTATTTGCCCCGGAGTACGCCCATTCCATTTATGACAAAGTGTGTCGGTTTAATGAGACACTGCTCATTGAAGACCTGGAACACTACAACCCCAAAACGCCCATTGAAAAAATGTTGTTGAAAAAAGGTTTGCGCAGCATCATCGTCGCGCCTTTATTTGACGGTGAAGAAAAAATAATCGGCATACTGGAAATTGCTTCTACAAAACCCTTTGAATTACACAGTTTTGTAGAATTAAAACTAAAAGAGGTCGTCAGTTTGTTTACCCTGGCGGTGGGGCGCAGCCGCGAGGAAATGGACAACCGCATTGAAGCGATTCTGCGCGAGCAGTTTACCGCCATTCATCCCAGTGTGGAGTGGAAGTTTGTGGAAGCCTCGCACCACCTGCTCGAACGCCGCGAACAGGGCGAAACGCAGGTGCGCGCCGCGCCGATTGTGTTCAAAGACGTATATCCGCTGTACGGGCAGGCTGACATTGTGGGCTCGTCCACGAAGCGCAACGCCGCCATTCAAGCTGATATGCTGGATAACCTCCGGCACGTCAAAGACGTATTGGAACGCTGTCACGAAGAGTCGAGATTTCCACTGGTCAGCCAACTGCTGATGAAAGTGAACCGCGCAACAGAGCGATTGCAAGCCGAGTTTAACTCGCAGGATGAAACCCTGATCGTAGAATTATTACAGGAGGAAATTCATCCGCTGTTGCAAAATTTTCGCAGCAAGTACCCACCGCTAGCAGGTGTCATAACCCTGTATTTCAATCATTTAGACCCCGAACTGGGCATTATTTACCGCAAACGACGCTTGTTTGAAGAAAGTGTGGCCATGCTCAACCATGCTATTTCCAACTACCTGAGCCAGGAGCAGGAGCAATTGCAAGCCATGCTGCCCCATTATTTTGAAAAATACCAGACCGATGGAGTAGAATTTGAAATGTACATGGGCAGAACCTTATCACAACAAGACAAATACACTCCGCTGTACCTCAAAAATTTCCGCTTGTGGCAACTCAAAGCGATGGTGCAAATCACGCGCCGGGTGCAGGAATTGCAAAATACCCTGCCCGTGCCGCTTCAGACCGCACAACTCATTTTTGCCTACACCACACCGCTGTCCATTCGCTTTCGCACCGATGAAAAGCGGTTTGACGTGGACGGCGCGTACAATGTGCGCTACGAAATTTTGAAAAAACGCATTGATAAAGCCGTCATCGAAGGCACGGAAGAGCGCCTCACCCTACCCGGTAAAATCGCCATCGTGTATCTGCAAGATCGCGACCGCCAGGAGTACCTGGAATATTTGGACTACTTAAAACACGAAGATTGGATTACCGAAGAGGTGGAGGAGCTACAAATCGCCAATTTACAGGGGGCACAGGGCTTGCGGGCGTTGCGGGTGACGGTGAAGGATTAGGATATTGAGAAATTAACAAATTGTGGAGCTTGGCTTGGCTTTGGTCATTGCACCGCTACTTGAGCATTATTTAAATTTCGAATTAAGGTGGTTCTTAACAGAAAAAATACGCTGTTCAAAAAAATATCCTGCTATCTCCATATCTTAACAATGATTTTCAAATATGAAGAATATTTATTTCTACTTACCTCTTGACAAATCCATTTAGTTGTCTTAATTTTGAGGCGCATACCTGAATTTTTCCATTCAAGCAAGAGAGGTTTTTTTCTACAACGCTTTACTCACGAAGCTTACAGCTTATTTTACACGAAGTTTTATAAAAAATAGTACCACTCGGTCAATCGGAGCGGCTAAGGTTATGTTGTTTTTTATTTAGCAAACTTTATTGCGACTTGCAATGAGATGACTACTTATTATAAAATCCTAAACAATTAACAAAGATGGAAACATTAATGCAAGCGCCGGAAACATCCCAGAGCGCATTGGAGCGAATCATTGAACAACTGAAAACGGCTTCCCAAGAAACGTTGGAGCAAGTGCGGCATTTCTTTCAGCTTGACAGCGACGCTACCACCGAGGTGTCGGTCGTAACCGTAGCTACCACCACCGTAGCTGGAGAGGCTCCGGAAAATGATACGGTACTTGAAAGCGAACCGGATCAACCCGAAACCGAAACAGAAAATGGTTTGGAATTGGCAGCCACAACCGAAGAAACAGAAAACGTGGAAACGTTCGACCTGCCTCAGCCAATTGAAGAACCGACCACCGAAGAACTGCAAAACGAAATCAGCAGCGATGAAATCGAGCAGCAGGAAACGGAAAATGCCGCTATTGACGTGCTGATTGGCGAAACGCCGAAGGCAGATTTTGAAATTCGCCTCGACGAAATTTACAGCATCCGCGTGGTAGCAAACGAAGTGGTGAACAGCATTGAAGACCTGCAAAACGAAGTTGCTATACTGCGCGCGCAGGTAAACGGAATGTTTACGCAGGAACAATTAGAAGACAAAGTAAAAGAACTGGTAGCCACCGCACTCAGAGAACGGTTTGTTTAGTCAATTCCCCTGAAGACCATTTGTCGAAAGCCTTCTTTAGTGCTCCCGCTAGGGAAGGCTCCTTTTTTACCTTTTAAAAACTAAAAATCATGGAAGCAGCAGTACAAAATGCAGAAAATTCCGCAGAAACATTGGAAATGAATTTTACTAAACTCATGCACTTTTTTCAAGAAGAGTTCAAAAAATTTATCAGTTCCGGCACGCCTTCCAGTGAGGTGAATACCCCGGATGAAACCGCTGGCGAAGCAAACCTCCTCGCAACGGAAGAGCCGGAAATAGCTACGGAAGAAGCCTCGGCGGAAACCGAAGTGACCGATAGCATCGTATCTTCAGAAGAAGCATTGTTTGAAGCGGAAGAGTCGGAAGAGCCGGTCGGAGAGCCAACCGTAGTGGAGTACGGCGAGAATGGACATTCGACCGACGAAGTGGTAGCAGAACCTACGCTGGAATTGAAAAAACCCGATTTTGAAGTAAAAGTAGATGAAGTTTTCAGCATCAAAGTGGTGGCGCATCAGGTGATGGACAAAATTGAAGCATTGCAACAGGAAGTGAATGACCTGCGGGCGCAAATGCAACAAATGATCACCGCCGAAGATGTGGAGCAGAAAGCAGTGGAAGCCGTGCGCGCTACGATGATGGAGAAGTTTTCTAATTAGTTTTTCCCATAAGACCATATTTCACAGCCTTCTTTGCGTCGTCATGCTCAGCGGAGAAGGCTTCTTTTTTATCTGGTAAGAGGTAAAAGGTGAAATCACCTATCACCTTTCACCGATTACCTCTCACTTCTCTACCCATAAATCGCATAACAAATTCCAAACACCAGCACCGTGACCACTACGCCCAGCATAAAAATATTATAACAAATACGCAATTGTTGATACTTCTTACCCAGCGAACGCCCCAAGAAAAACAGATCGCGCATGATGGCATTATCGAGGTCTTTTTCATCGGCAATCACTTCCTGCATCCCTTTTTGATATTCGGCGAAGGTCATATCATAAAAATTGCCAAAGAAAAACAAATTGGATTCGCCCGCTGCGATTTGCTCGGAGGTCGTGTTGCCAGGCATCTTGATGGGGCGCGTTGCCAGCGTGGCAAATATCATGGAAATCAGACAACTGACAATCAGCGTTGCCATTGGGATAATAATAAAACCTACTTTTTGCGAATACGACGACACCAGCGGAATAGCAACGGTGATAATCAGTGCATTTACACTCAGCATGATATTCGCTTTGTTATCTGCTAAATTGCTCAAATCCAAGTGGTTGCGCAGCGATGTTTTAAACATCATACCGGCACTTTTACTATCGCTGATACTGACAATCGGGACGCCTTGCGCATCGGTCTTGGCAGGTTTTTTCTCTTTTTTGACAATCTTTTTTAATTCTTTGCGATTCAATTCTTTTTGTGGTTCAAAGAGTTGCCGTGCCGCCGGGGTGAAATATTGGTGGGTTTTCAAAAAATCATAATTCAGCCGGTACCATTCCTGATCCGTGTAGGTTTTATTTTTAAAATGCGCCCATTCCTGCCGCAGTGCTTCGATAGATGCCAGATAGTTTTCAGCCGCAAGATTTACATAATCGGCATCTTTTATGATTTGCTCGGTGATAGTGAGCGGATGCGCCTCCGGCACCGTCAGATCAATACAACGCAGCACCTGCTGCAATTTATCTTTAGGGTAATTTTGTTCTGTAAGAAAATCATTTGCAATACGCCCACTCGCCGCTTCGTGCCCTTCGTAGGTTTCGGTAAAACCCGTATCGTGTAACAGGCAAGCCAGTTCCAGCACTTCTTTTTCTTCGTCGGGCAGTGCCTGTGCCCCGGCGAGTTGCAGGGCAGCATCGCGCACAGCAAGGGTGTGTGCAAGATTGTGATAACAATGCTCTTTTTTTAATTTTTTATTTAGTAGTTGTGTAACAAATGCTGCTGTTTGGGATATAACATTCTTTTTATTCATAGTAATGAATGTAATAAGTGTTTTATTTCAAAAGTCTAAATAAATACTTTCGACGATGCGATATACGCCTGATCCATTTGTTGTAATAAGCTGCCCAACTGCCGCGTCACCTCGCCCGGCTTGCCGTTGCCGATGAACTGCTCGCCGATTTGTACAATGGGCATCACGCCTTTGATGGTGCTAGTGATAAAGGCTTCTTTGGCAAAACGCAGTTCCTGTACGTTCACCCGGCGTTCCTCTATTTTAAAATGCGGTTGCGCAACAGTCAAGGTATTTTTTCGGGTGATACCCCATAAAATCTGCTCATTGGGCGTGACGATGACATCGTCTTGTGTCACCAAAAAAAAGTTAGAACGCACGGCTTCCCGAATCGTACCGAAATCGTGGTATAAAATCTCCACGCAATTTTGTGCCTTCATTTCACTCAGCAAACGAATGCCAGTGAGGTAGTTGATGGTTTTTGCCTCCGGCAATTCGCGTTGATACCCATGGAGAAGCATTTTACCACCGTGTTCGTACAGTTCATCCTTTGGAGCCGGCATCGGATGGAGCAAAATGAGCAGATTGGGTTGTACGGGTGTGTACCCGTCATCCGCGTAGCCGCCTGTGAGTACCAGGCGCACCCCGGCATCCGCTACCTGGTTGGCTTCGATTAATTCGTGAATGTGATTTTTTAGTTCCAACTCCGAAAAAGGCACCGCCAGATGCAGCAGCCCTGCCGATTTGCCAAATCGGCGCACGTAGTCGTCCACGTACATCGGCACGCCCTGGCGCACCAGAAAATAATCAAACACGCCGTAGCCGCGCAGGATGGCGAGGTCACTCACGTGCAGGGCTGCCTCCGCCGCGTTGACAAGCTGTCCATTGATATGTTGATACCGGATCATGGGGAGGATTTTGTACAAACTTAGGAAAAGTCGGTGGATATAGCGATGTTTATAGGGAAATTTGCATTCCAGGATGTGCAGCGCTTTTGCGACAACTTTGCCATCATGCCAATTGGGCTTTTTCGTGCGATTCAAAAAGCTACAATACCCAAGCCAGCTGTCAAGACGCTGTGTCAGAGAGAGGTGCTAAGTGGTGAGTTTACTATTGGGAAAAATATCTTTCACCAAATATTTTGTTCCCGATGTTGCCAATTTGTTAAGCGCATTTACGATTCTGCTCTGGAAAGTAGGAGATACGCCTCTTTTTTCATTACACAACCGATTAATCGTAGCAGGGCTTATATCGCTTTCTTTTGCTAAATCAGTTTGTTTGATTCCTTCTTTCACAAGTGTTTCCTTGAGTAAGTTCTTCGCCAATTTTCCTGTGTTTTTATTTTGAGCAATAAAGAGTTGGTTCACAAAAGTATATAAAAAATTGGTATTGACATGTCAAGTAATGATAAAAATTTTTGGTGTTTGAAAAAGTTTACTTATCGGAAACTTTCAATTCATGGTAAAAACAGAGCAGGGCAGATAAGTTAAAAAAGTGTGTTCATTTTTGTACAATCGTTGACAAAGGTAAACACAGGGCTGAGAGGAGCCAAAAACTTTTATTTAGAAAAAATTGACATGACATGACAAATAAAAATAAGCAAGACCTGTACCCGAAATGCAGGTCTTGCGGCTATTTGCGCTGTGCCAAATAACGCCTATTTTTGTATCGGTTGGCAAGAAGGAAGTTGGATACAGCCAATTTAGAGCAGAAAATCAGATGGAAAAATACATGAATTGTTGGAAAAATCAATCTGGGTTCTCAGGCTGTTTTTCTACTTCTGTTTTTCCACTCCTTTTAAAACCTATTTCTTCATTTAATTTGAAACAATGTTCGGAATCACGCTTTTGGTTCTGCTGGTAACGCTATTACTTGCATCGAGCCGCCGGAAAATTGAGGTGCCGCCAACGCAGATTGTAGTTTACGATGGCAGCGCAATCTTTAGAGGGGTATTTGCCTCTCTACTTACGGTGTTTTTCATTGGTTTGATTACCAATCCGGAAATCACACTAGAGTTTCTAAAAAGGTTGTTAGAATTATTTCTGGCATCTTCATAACGCAGTGCTTTTGCAAAAGGAAAGGTAACCCGGGAAATACCTTTCCTTTTTATCACACGAGCTCCCCGCGTTTTTTCCGCCCTTTCGGAGTGGGTTTGTCGCCTTTGCCTTTTTTCACAAATGGTGCTTTCTCCGGGCGATCGCCCGCCACGTCAATACGCACTACGCGACCTTTGTATTCAAAATCCTGGGCGCGCTGCACGGCTTGCTGCGCGAAGGCTTTATCGAGTTCAAAAAACGAGTAGGAATTCAACAGGTCAATGCGACCCACGGCTTTTTTACTCACATCGGCAATTTCGCAGATGGCACCGAGCATTCTGCCTTTGTCGAGTCCGTCGAGCTTGCCTAGATTGATGAACATCCGCTCGTAACCACCGCTGCTGCTGGGTCTGCTACCTGCTGCCCCCGATCCCGAAGGGGAGTCTCCGCGTTTGCGTTCGGTGGGGTTCAAATCGGGTGCGTTGCGATAGTATTCCAAAAAGCGGTTAAACTCAATGGCGGCAAAGCGTTTGATAATTTCCTCCTTGCTCAGGTCTTTCAGGGCGTGATAAACTTTTGGCATGAAGGTATCAATTTCAAAATCATTTACTTCCACGTCGTGTACTTTATCTACGATGCGCATGAGTTGTTTCTGGCAGATTTCCGGACCGTTCGGCACCTTGATCTGCTCAAATTTTACTTTTGCCATGCGTTCGATCATCGAGATTTTTTTCACATCCCGCGAGGTAATCAGCGCAATCGAAATGCCCGATTTGCCTGCCCGTGCGGTGCGCCCACTGCGGTGGGTGTAGTACTCGATGTCGTCCGGCATGTTCATGTGCAGCACGTGGGTGATGCCGATCACATCAATGCCGCGCGCTGCCACGTCGGTGGCTACCAGCACATTGAGTTCGCGATTCCGGAATTTATTCATCACGCGGTCGCGCATGGGCTGGGTCATATCGCCGTGCAGAGCGTCGGCGTTGTAGCCGTCGCGCATCAGTTGGTCGGCTACTTCCTGCGTATCCATTTTGGTACGGCAAAACACCAGTCCAAAAATATCCGAGTGGTAATCCAGCAGGCGTTTCAGGGCAGGGTAGCGGTCTTTGTCGCGCACCACGGCGTACTGATGTTCAATGTTGGCGTTGCCCGAATTTTTCTCGCCCACCGTGATTTCGTGGGGCTGGTACATATAGTTGTTTGCAATATCGCGCACCATTTTGGGCATGGTAGCCGAGAAGAGCCAGGTTTGCTTTTCATCGGGGGTGTACGAGAGGATTTTATCCAGATCGTCTTTAAAACCCATGTTGAGCATCTCGTCGGCTTCGTCGAGCACCACGTATTTGATCACGCTCAGTTCGATCACCCCGCGCGAGGCGAGGTCAATGAGCCGACCCGGCGTAGCCACAATGATGTGCGCACCGCGCTTGATCTGGCGAATCTGGTCGCCGATGCTTGCGCCGCCGTACACCGCCACAATTTGCAGCGGTTTGTAGCCTTTGCAATAAGTGGTAAGCCCCTCCGTGATTTGCACACACAGCTCGCGCGTGGGGGCGAGTACCAGTGCCTGGGTGGTTTTGAGTTTCGGGTCGGCAAGTTCTATCAGTGGCAAGCCAAAGGCAGCCGTTTTGCCGGTGCCGGTTTGGGCTAAGCCCACAAAATCGCGGTCGCCGGTGAGCAACACCGGGATCGCTTGTTCCTGTATGGGAGTGGGATGTTTAAAACCGAAGGCTTCAATGGTCTCTACCAATCCCCTGGACAGGCCCAGGGATTCAAACGTATTCATTCAGCGAATTTAGATCATCGCCAATCACTTGTAGCATTCCCAGCGCCAAAAACCCCGTCAGCGTGTAATGCCAACGTTGGATTGGCAAACAAAAATGATGAAAAACGGTGCAAAGATAAACGAGATTTGCTAATATGCTAATTTGCCGATGTGCTAATTACCCGCACTAGGCGTGCTTGTTTTGCAAATCCGATCTTACACTCGCCCTGCTAACAAAGAGTAGGGGGAAATAGTTTCAAAGGAGGAGGGAAAGTGGGAAGTGCCGAGTCCTGGCGGAGACTCGACGCGGAGAAGAATACTAGTTATTAGAACGACTTTTCTCTTCTTGATTGCTCGTTCTACGTGGTCTGGAGTCTCTAATTTTTACATTTCCTAATTTATAAGAAAAGTTAAGATTGATCATTCTTGTGTCATTT
>Ga0224722_1000568_pt1 | contig 21482 bp, 19 predicted proteins | sample Balambano_FR1_Me_FD_161646 | JGI IMG/M metagenome (GOLD analysis project Ga0224722, IMG submission 161646) | Freshwater sediment microbial communities from Lake Towuti, South Sulawesi, Indonesia - Balambano_FR1_MetaG | ecosystem: Environmental > Aquatic > Freshwater > Lake > Sediment | place... | reverse complement strand
CAAGACCCGAAAGCCGTGGCAAACTGGATGCTCGGCGATTTAACCCGCTTAGCCAATGCCAACCATACCCCGGTCTACTCCACTCCGGTTAGCCCAGATTCGCTGGTCGAGATGGTTGCCATGATTGAATCGGGAACCATTACAGGGAAGATCGCCAAAGAACTGATTGAGGATATGTATAGCACGGGGAAATCCCCCAAAACACTGGTCGCCGAGAAAGGACTGACTGTCTCAGGAGCCGATGAGGTTGCGGGAATTGTGGCACAGGTATTGGCAGAAAACCCCGATGTGGTCTCAAAGATTAAAGCCGGAAATGACCGCAGTAAGCAGTTCCTCTTCGGACAAGTGATGAAGTTGGCAAAGGGGCGTGCCAAACCCGACGATGTGAACCGCTTACTGGACGAAGAGTTAGCAAAATAGTTTCCGTCCATACCATGTGACTGGCTTTTGGGGCTATGGAAATACTCGCCAGTCCCCGAAAATCAGTTCAGGTAAACCTTAGAAGGGGTGTCGCGATGCGCGTGATTATCAAACCGGGTGCTATACTGGCTTTGGGCTTCCTTATTGCCCTAACATTAGGAGGAATCGCCTTCCTCAATTCGGCGGGAAAAAGCACCTCCCCAGAAGCGAGCGTGACTCAACAAACCAACTCTACAAATCCGTCTACTAGTTCTCCCTCTGCGGCGAAACCTGCCGCACCCGAAGCACCGGGGAACCTTCTGAAGAAAGCCAACTGGAACTTCTATATGGAGCAAGAGGGGCGAGGAATCTCCACCGAACTTTCCGGAGGCGACCTTCCTGCCAAACCTGCCTACCGCTTGGAAACACAGTCTGTTGGGAAGAACCCGTGGAATGTCGGCTTCAATAACAAACTGGTAGGTGAGTCGTTTACCGCAAATACTCCCCTCCGCCTTACCTTTCATGCGCGTTCCCCCAAAAAAGCACTGCTGACTATCCTGCTACAAAAGGACGCGGCTCCTTTCCCCCACTGTTGGAAGGAGTATATTCGCTTAACCCCCGAATGGAAAGCCTACTCCTTCGACTTTAAGAGTGCAGAGTATACCAGTGGTGAAGCGATTCTTGCTCTGTTCGTTGGAAGCGAACTGGGAACCATTGAAGTGGCAGGATTTCGCTTGGAGCGTATGCCGTGACCCCATCGGGGAAAAAATCGGACGATGAATCTCCGGCAGATTTAGTCGTTGAGGTACACAGTTCACCGCGTAAAATCCTTATCGAGGTCCTCTTGGCGGTTGTCGTGTTGTCTGCACTCGGAGTCTTTTTGATGGGACGTTCTCAACCCCCGGTCTCCTCATCGGCAGTTCCTAACATCCTGCCTTCGCCGACTACTTCCCCGGTTCTGGGAGAAAAACCCGGTTGGAAACTCACCTTTGCTGACGAGTTCGACGGAACCACCCTAGACCGTGCGAAGTGGATTGATTCGTACCCTGATGGAAAGCGCACTCATGCCAACAACGAGCAACAGTTCTATGCGGAGGACGGTTGGCAGGTAGCAGACGGCAAACTATCCTTCACAGCGGACCGGCGCAATCAAGGGGGGATGCCCTATACATCAGGCATGGTCTGCTCGTATAGCAAGTTCGCTCAGCAGTACGGTTGGTTTGAGATACGGGCAAAGTTTCCCAAGGGGCAGGGCTTGTGGCCCGCCTTCTGGTTACTCCCCAACTCTAAAGACTGGCCCCCCGAAATTGATATTTTGGAGATATTAGGGCATGAAACCGATGTCGTGCTATTCTCGAACCATTGGGGAACCGACTATCGAAGTCACCGGTACGAAACCAAGCGATGGCAGGGACCCGACTTCGCCACCGACTTTCATACATTCGCAGTCGAATGGACACCCGAAGCCATCGTCTGGTATGTAGATTCGGAGGAGCGGTTCCGCACCACCCGCAATATCCCCCATGAGCCGATGTACGTTCTGGCGAATCTGGCAGTTGGTGGCATCTTGCCCGGAATGCCGGACAGCACCACTCCCTTTCCATCGGTTATGGAGGTGGATTATATTCGGGTGTACGAGCGTCAGCCTTGACCCCTATCTCCCCCTAAGCGTACTTCAAGAACATCCTCAGTACCGACCAGTGCCAGAAGGTCTGCAATCGTGCGGTGCGACTCAATGGGGTGGCGCAGATGTTTTTCTACATGCACCTGATAGCGGTTCCGGCGACCATCTCGCTCGCGAGTGATCACCCCAGCATCCTCTAAGTCGGAAACGATTCGTTGGACGGCACGCTCTGTAATTCCGACTAACTCTGCAACATCGCGTAGACGCAGGTCGGGTTGTCTCCAAAGGCAGATAAGGACATGGGTATGATTGGTTAAAAATGTCCAGATATGCTCATGCTCGCGCTCACCACTGCTTTCTCCGTTCAACCGCGCCTCAATTGCCTCCAGCCGTGCTTCAATACCATTGGTGTTCATTAATTTGGCTTACTATCCATTCTAAACTTTGTCTGCATCTTTAATGCAAGCAAATTATTTATGTTAATCAATTCGCGACTTTTTCATCGTATCGGTATATATTCCTATAATACCTTATCTTAGCACAGGATTCAATATGCCAAATCGTTCCCCGGATTGCCCCTCCCATCGGGATTGACCTGCCGTAGAGTTGTACCTGTGATAGTTCGCAGTTGATTTGCAATGCCAGAAGCCATCATGAAAGATACGATAATGACCGGAGTGGTAGAAGAGGTGACAGACGACGACGGTGTTATGTTACGCCTCGCGGCTACATCTCGATTGACAGATACGATAATGAGCGGTTTGCCGATGAAAGATCGGTCACGCTACACCCGGAAATAGCAGGTCTCTACCTGACTCTGAGGTTACGCCAGACCATCCAGCATATCCTTTACGCAGACCAGTTCCCCAAAGTACACCCTCCGAAGATAAAATTGACGGAGGTAAGTATATTTGTTCACCCCGATGAATCAACAACTGAAGAATATCAAGAGTAGTAGGATATTAACATCTGCCGCAGTCTAATAGGTTCAATCCTACCCCCGCAAACACTCACCCCATACGAATGGTTCCCTCCCCCTCTCCTATGTGCAATAGACGGTTAGGAGAGGGGGAGGGAATCTGACCTTTTTAGGGGTTTACTGGGGCGGGTTGTGTCGGTGGCTCCAGTGTCAGCACTTTGTCAATGATGTGGACAACGCCATTGCTGGCACTGACATCGGCTTTGACAACGCGGGCAAGGTTGTTCAGCAACACCCCGGTGTTATCGGCTGGGAAGACCAACTGAATGACTCCTCCCTGCACGGTCTTGATAGTGGAGTTGTTCTCCATTTTGCTCAAGTCCATTGCCATTGTTTTACTGCTCAGGACATGATACTTGAGGATATCGGCTAACTTCTGCTTGTTTTCCGGCTTCATTAGGTCGTTGAGGGTTCCTTCCGGTAGGGCATTAAACGCCGCATTGGTAGGCGCGAATACGGTGAAGGGTCCTTTGCCGCTCAGGGTTTCGGTCAGACCTGCCGCTTCCACTGCCCGTACAAAGATGCTCAGGCGCGAATCCTTGCGGGCAATCTCTAGCAAACCCGGTTCTTTCTCCGGGTCTTGAGGGGCAGGGTCTTGGGTCGCGGGAGTCTGCGCCGGAACCGGGTCTTGGGCGTGTGCGGGCAGGGCAGTTGCCATGACCAGTAGGAGTCCCCACACGGTGATTAGTCCCACCACGGCGGTTGGGAGCGTCTGACGAAAGTACACTTGCTTCATTGTGCATTACCTTTCTTGTACCTTTTATCCATGTCCACAGAACTTTTCTGTAGACATCTCTTTAGTACGCAGAGAAGGTCGAGTTTCTTCACACCCGATTAGCAGAATTTAATATATTTTAAGCAGACGCTTTTCGTGTTTTATAAGTAAAAAGCGGTTTCATTTGGCGCAGAACTGGTGAAGGACGGTATATCCCGCGTTTTACAGTTTTGGGGTCACGTCTAATGTCCGTTCACGCTCATAAAGAACCTGCCCCGGTTTTGCGCCGCGTGGCTTGCGAACATACCGTTTTTCCACCACATCTACCGGCACAATATGAGCGTGCTTTTCGGAGTGAGAGCGGGCAGCAACAATCTCGGCGGCACGTCGCAACACAGGGTGTGGGACTCGCGACGGTTGCCCCTGTGTGCGTAAAACCGCATGCGCTCCCGGTGCGGCGCGAACATGAAACCACAGGTCTGTTGGGGAGGCAACCCGTGTGGTGAGATAGTCGTTTGCCTCGGCGGACTCCCCGACCAAAAGGGTATATGCCTCAATGGTGTACGAGCGAATCCGATAGCCGCCGAACGGTTTTTCGGGTTTACGCTGTGCTTTTCGCCGCTCCTGCTTGTCGGTTCCGGTGGCTTCCACCCGGTCTGCTCCGGCTAACTCTATGAGGTCGGCGCGAATCGTGGCTAAATCGTCGGGATTTTCTGCCTGCGTGAGCCGTTCGGTCAGTTCACCCAACTGCTCCAATTCGTCGGTCAGGTCTGCCACTTTTCCTTCGGCATACGCGGCGGCATCGCGTGCTTTACGAGCGCGAATGAAGTAGGCTTCGGCGTTCTCCTGTGGTGTTTTCTTCGGGTCAAGGGGAATCTCTATCTCCTGTCCATCAGGGGAGTAAAGGTCAGGAATGGTCGCCGCCGTGTCGCCCCGTTTTAACCGAAAAAGTGCCGCCAAGAGATTGTTGCCCAACTCTTCGTAGCGGTCTGCCTTCTCTGCCTCGGTCAGTGTTGCCTGTGCGGAAGCCAGTTCCTTTTTGCGAAACTGGGTTTCACGGGCGATTGCCTTGCTTAAGATACGGCGTTCGTCACCCTCATCGGTACGCTCTGCGTCGGTTCGCTGGAACGTTTCCAATGCCAACGACATACTTTCCCGTGGGAAGCGAAGTCCCACCGGAACCGTGAGCGGTTCAAATGCCCATACCCCCAGCGTATTCCCCTCTTCGTCCACAATGCTATGGGGTTCAAACTGCTCTCGGCGAACTGCATTCATTAACGAAATTAGGGCTTCAGGAACCGTAATACCCTCGTCCGCCCGCGCAACAATCTCTCCGGCAGTAAACTTTCCCATCCCCGAAAAGGTGGACGATAGCCATTGTGCGGCACGCTCTTTCTCTGGGGGACAGGTAGCAAAAATCGGCAGGGTGCTGTCGGTTAGGGTGAGGGGGTCAAGACGCTCGCCATAGCCGGGAGGAATGTCGTACTCTTTGCCCAACACCAGAGGGCGTTCTCCATCGGGTGGCGTGGGACGAATCGTTCCTCGCACAATCTCTGCGCCAGAAACGAGAGCCACATTGGCATTACGCCCCATTAGTTCCGCAATCAGGCGGATTTTCTCGCCATCATCGGTGGTAAAGACAAAATGTACTACCCGGTCTAAGCGGGGCAGAGAGACCTCCTCTACCTTTGCCCCCATCAGATGCTTTCGGCAAATCTGGCAGAAGAGCGGCGGGTGCAGAGGGTTCTGCTGTCGGATGGCTGTCAGATGGACGCGAAACTGCTTGGGATCTGCGGAAATCAGGACTCGTTGCGCCCCGGCAGAGCCATAGGTGGAGAGAATCAGTTCGGTGGCGGTGGGTTGCTGTATCTTTTGCACCCGTGCGCCCCGAAGTGCCTGCCGCAGTTCCGCGACCACTGCCGCTAACGTCAGGGCATCAAAACCGATGGTTGGTATCTTCACATGACGATTGTATCGTCTATTTCAGTTTTACCGAGCGGAAGATACCCTCCCCCTCCTCCGCGAGACGCTTGAGAAACTCTGCGCCGAACTCCTCATTGTCGCTCCCAATCAAGGCAAAGGTGATAATCCGGGCACTATTGCGATTTTTTCGACGCACCAAATCCAAGAGACGCTCTGGGTCGGTTTCACCCTCTGTCGGTTCCCCGTCGGAGAGGACAAAGATATGGGTCACGTTGGGTTGCCGCAGTGCCATCTCTAAGCCCGCTTCCATATTGGTGTTACTGCCCGGTTCTGGTATCGCCGCATTCACATTCGCATGACCAACACTAAGATTTGCACGAGTGGCTTTCAGGGGACGCGAAAGAGCCTTGGCATGATTCCCAAACGTTACCAGTGTGAAGGTGTCTTCGGGGCTAAGTTCGTCTAAAGCTTCGTTCAGGGCTTCTTGCGCCCGTTTCATCTTCTGGCTACGCTCCATACTCGCCGAGACATCCAAGACATAGACAATATTCATGGGGGGTCCGCTACCCTCCGGCGGCGTGCGTTTGAACGACAGGTTAAAACTGCCATCGGGTCGTCGGCTGGCACTCACCTCACCGACCCCACTCGGACCGCGTCCGGCTCCCCCTCCGGCGGGGTTTCCGCCGTACAAACCGGTCTTACTTCCAAAGGGAATCCCCCGGTCAATCCCCAAAGCGTTCCCTGCACCACGTCCGGTCTTAGGTCCCCTGCCCGTTCCAATCACCCCTCCGGTTGTCTCTCCCGCGCCCGGCGCAGGAGACGTAGCATTGGCAGGGTCGGCAGGACGTGGTACAAGAGTGGAACCGCTTCCCCCTCCCTCTTCGGTTTCAGGAGTACGGGCTACGGCGGTGGTGCGGCGAACTGTGGGACGTGGGTTTTCGCGGTTGAGCGGCGCGATTTGGGTGTCCCCTTGTAACTCCCCTACGGGAAGAGGTTCGGGCAATCGGTCTGCCAACTCGCCTTGTATCGGTTTGCTGGTAGTGCGCGGAGCCGTGATGTTTGCGGTATTGCGCGTGGTACGTGGCATCTCCACGGGGACATTTTGGCGAATCGGAACCGATGTTAGCACTTTGGGCGGGCGTGGTGCTTGGGTCGTCACAACGGTTTTTGGTTGCACCTGTGGTTCGGGTTGCACCTGTGGTTTCTGCGGCTCCGGTTGTGGAGGGGTAGTCTCCACGGGTTGCGGAGCAGTTTGTGTCTCTGCTTTTGTTTTCGGCGAAGGCTCTTTTGATTGCTTGCTTGGTTCTACCGCTTGCGGCGAGCGGAAGGTTACAGAAACGGTTTCTGCCGAGGCCTTTTCCTCAGGAGGAGTAAGCCATAGTTTACCTAACTGATATGTCCCAACTCCCGCAACAAAGTGAATCAATATGGACGCAAGAAAGGCTAACGGCAACCACCACGCCTGTGGGATACCGCGCCGTCTTTTTTGGGGTTTCTCTGCTTCAGGGTCGTTGTTTTGGGACATGAAAAACTTTCTACTTCAGAGTATAAAGACGCTTTTTTCCTTTGCATTGTCGCAACTATATTCGCTTGCTGAACGAAACACATTTACTATTTGTATATTTCCACGATGGGCAATCAGCAAGAATAAGGGAGGGGCAACCCATGTTTTGGGAGGATGTACAAAACTGGTTTTTGAATTTAGGACAACAATATGGAGTGAATCCGGTGATTTTTGGGGCGATTTATGTGGGTGCGATCCCGTTTTTTACTTTATCGTTGGGGTGGCTCGTGCGAAATATTAAAGCCAAGAAGCCAATAGTGCTTCCCGCGTTGGCGAGCGGTTTCTTTTTTATCTCTGCCTATCTGTATCTCATTATTGCCGGGCGCAATGTGCCGATTTGGGTGTATCTCTTTATTATTGGCATGGTCAGTGTGGGAGCAGTCTCCGTGGTTCAGAAGGTGAAGTCACAAATCGGTTCGCCCACAGGAGGGGAGCAACCGTGAGCCAATACGAATATGACATTGCAGTGATAGGGGGAGGCGCAGCAGGACTCACTGCTTCGGGGATTGCCGCAAACTTTGGCGCGAAAACCGTGATGATAGAGGCAAAGCACCTCGGAGGAGACTGCACCTGGTACGGATGTATTCCCTCGAAAACTCTGATTAAAGCCGCCAAAGTGGTACATCAGACCCGAAATGCCGCCAAGTACGGTCTGCGAAACTCCGAACCGTCATTTGACTTTGCCGAAGTGATGCAGTATGTCCGCAAAATTCGTGCGGAGGTCTACCAAGAAGCCGATGCACCCGAAATCTACGAACGGATGGGAATTACCGTTTTGAACGGCTACGCCCGATTTATTGACCCGCACACCCTGGAGATTGCTACTGAGAACGCCTCTGTACGAACCATTACAGCACGATATATCGTGATTGCCGCAGGGAGCCGTGCGGCAGTTCCTGAAATTCCCGGTATTGGCGACATCGCGCCTCTGACTAATGAAACTATCTTTGAGCAGAATAAACTGCCCCAGCATCTTGTGGTGGTGGGGGGCGGTCCGGTAGGGATGGAGATGGCGCAGACGTTCCGACGCTTGGGGGCAGAGGTCACCGTTTTTCACGCCGGTTCCCATATCCTCCCCAAAGATGACCCGGAACTCACCGAGATTTTACGGCAGGAGATAGAAAAGGACGGGGTAAATATTCTGCTCAATGCGCGTGTCGAGCAGTTCGAGCGCACCTCGGAAGGCTTGGCACAGGTTTCGGCAAGGCAAAACGGGGAGTTGGTCACGGTGGCAGCCGATGCCGTGCTGATTGCATCGGGACGCAGGGCAAATATTGCAGGGTTGAACCTGAATGCGGCAGGAGTGCAGTCTACCGATAACGGTGTAACTGTGGACGATTACTGCCGCACCAATGTACGACATATCTACGCGGTTGGCGATGTGACGGGACGTTATCAGTTTACCCATCTGTCTGAACATATGGCGAAGACAGCAATGACCAACATCTGCCTTCGCCTACCCACTAAGATAGATAGTCGTCATGTGCCGTGGGCAACATTCACCGACCCAGAAATCGCTCATGTGGGAGCAAGTGAAGCCGACCTCAAAGCCACGGGAGTTTCCTATGATGTTCTCCGCTTCCCCTACAGTAAAATAGACCGTGCTATCACCGATTCGGAAACCGTGGGTTGGATAAAGGTGTTGATAACACCGGGGATACGGAGCAAAATTTTAGGAGTTTCGATTGTGGGAGCGCACGCGGGGGATATGATAGGAGAGTGGGCAGTCGCGATGAAGAATGGTGTTTCGCCGCAACAAATCGCCGACACCATTCATCCGTACCCGACCTACGGTTTAGGGAATCGTCGTGCCGCCGACCAATGGTATGTGCGCCAACAATCGCTGGTGGTGGTACAGTGGGTGCAGAGGCTCTTTGGCTTTCGCGGTCCCCTCCCCACCATAGACCCCAACCGAATTGTGTAAGAAAAAACGGTAGTGACTGAGATACCATTTCCCTATTTTCATAACCAACTGCCCATTGCACCCGAAGCCGGACGGTGGAACGAACTCCATCTCTACAACGGTTCACGGTGCAATCGGGCATGTACCTTCTGCTGTGTTTACGGGGAACCGCAGGGGTGGTATCTGCCGTGGAACGAGGCGACCTTGCAACAAGCACGCCGCTTAACCGCCACGCAGGGCAGTTTGAAGTTCTATGGCGGAGAGCCCACACTGGATGCCGACAATCTGCTTTGGGCGATGCGCTACCTGCGGGAAATCGGCTTTGATGGTGTGTTCACTATCTTCAGTAACGGGATTCGGGCGCGGGCATTGGTGCGTCTTCTGGAAGCCGATGCACGTACTCTTGCCGTCCTCAACTACTCCATTGCCACGGGCAGGGGTGAAGACCCACTTCCCTCTGCCGCATTGACCCGCTTGCAATCGTGGGCAGACAACCACCCGGAGCGGCTTTATGTCTCACATGACTTTGTGATTCCGGTGGGTCGTCAGGAGGGGGGCAGTGCCTACTCTGAAGGCGAGACTCCGCCGACGCAATGCTTTCGGTGCTTCCCCGTACTGACCAGTGCGGGAAAACTGCATGCCTGCCCCTTTGCTGTCGAAGAAGACCGTCCCCATTACCACCTCGGCGACACCACTACGCCTCCCGAAATCGCCCTCACCCGGTTAACCACCTTTTGGGACTGGATAGCGCACACCCTCGAACCGCAAGCTACCGCGCAGGGCATCAATGCCTGCTCGCTCTGCGTCCGCCATACCGCTCCCATTGCCTCTCCCCATCTTCCCCGTTCCCCCCTCCCGATGGTACAATAACCGCAAGGAAACCCCAATGTATATTGAAAACTTCGTCGTTAGGAACTTTCGATGTTTTGATCATGCAGGGTTAAAACTTCAACATCCCGCACCTCTCAACGGAAAAGTGATAAAGGAAAAACTGCGCTTTCCCAATGTCACTGTTTTATTGGGTAACAATGGGTCTGGCAAATCTTCCGTTCTTAAAATCCTGACGATTGGGGCATTAGGAGCGGTTATCGAACTGATAGGTTTGCGCCCCTATTACTTGGTTCGCAGAACCACTTCATCTGTCACACACGCACACCTCAATGTAACAATTCTACTGGAAGACAACAGAGCCGAGCGAGGCTCTCTCAGTAGCCGGGTAGATATAATACCCAATGGATCTTATGAAAAATTCGATGCGGTATTTCCGACCAAACTCGGTGAAGCGGAAGATTTGGAGGATACCTCACCTAATCGCTTCCTTGTGGGGTATGGGGCAGGTCGCAAAGTACAGGCAGGAGAATTTAATCCCGCAGAGCGAGATAGAAATAGGGCATTGCGCTATCAACGGGTTGCCGGGCTTTTCGAAGACCATTATGATCTTGTGCCGCCGTATGCGTGGTTAAATCAGGTGCGACGAACGGGGCGGTTGGAGGAGGCATTGATCATTTTACACCGCCTTCTTCCCGCAGGAATAGAGGTAGAAACCGAGAGCGATGATGCTCCCCTCTTTCGGCGCAATGGAAGCGTTCCCCTACCCTATCTGACTCTCTCCGATGGGTTCCGGGGATATATCGGTTGGGTACTAGATCTGCTCTACCATATGGACAGAGTAACCCCCAAGGACAGGAAACTCTCCGACCTGACGGGGGTTGTTCTGGTGGATGAAATTGATCTTTTCCTGCACCCCGAATGGCAACGTTTGGTAGTTCCGACAGTAGCAAATGCTCTACCGAACCTGCAATTTGTCTTCACCACACATAGCCCGATTGTTGCAGGAACGGTGGAATCTGCCAATGTCTATGTCTGTGAATGGGACGACGAAAGTGGTTCCGCCACTCTACGCCAACCAGATGAGTCTATCTTCGGACTCAGTGCGGATCAGATTCTGACTTCGCGCTACTTCGGATTGACCACTACTCGCGCCCCCGGAGCCGAATCGGAGTTAGATAGTATTGCCGAACGCGCTATGAAGGGGGACAGGGAGGCAGGTTATGAGTATCTGCAACGATTGACACAGGGCTTTGAGGAGACACAAGCCCGGTGATTCGCTACCCCATAACGTTAGACGAACTGAAAAACGCGGTGAAAGAGATTGCCCCCACTTGGTTAAAGCGTGCAAAATCGCGCACCGATAAGTTTCGTCAACTAGGTCAGTATACGGAGAAACCCACCCCGATTTGGAGCGAAATTAAAGATGTCTATATGCGGCTTCAGCAGAACAAGTGCGCCTTTTGCGAACGCCGCTTAGAGGGTAGTGCGCGGGAAACCACTCCACAACCGGGGGAAACTACGGGTCGTATTGAACACAATATCGAACATTTCCGCCCCAAAAGTGAGGTGACAGCCTATTACGATGCTGAGGGGCAGGAGTTGGGGACGGCATTTCCAGAAGGGTACCACCTGCTTGCTTACCATCTCCTCAACTATGCCACCACCTGCTGGGTGTGTAATACCGAACGAAAACGAACCTATTTTCCCATTGCGGGAAGTCGAATTTCTGGTAAGGAAAGCCCAACCGAGTTAGCCGATGAGCAACCCTACCTGATATACCCTTTGGGCGATATAGACGACGACCCGGAGACGTTAATTACCTTTGACTTAGTGTTGCCTATTCCTAACTCCACCGACCCCCATCAACGAAAACGTGCCGCGATAACCATCCAACTCCTTGACCTTGAAAAGCGAGATATTCTGCGGACGGGGCGTAAAACCATTCTGTTCCTTCTCTTTCTGGCTCTACAGCGTCGTGATGACCCCAACCAGCCCACACTAGAACGCGAACGCATGCAAAAAGCGGTTGCCATTTTGATGGATAGTGGTGCGGAACACGCTTCGTGTGCGCGAAGTTTTGTCCGTCTTTACACAGCCAATCCCCTCGAAGTTGCAACACGGATGAACGAAATATTCCCCCCTTAAAGCAATACCCGGATTAGGAAGTCGGAGGGTGTTTGTGGTATACCGAGGAGATTTTTTTGCGATTCCGCCTCTTCGAGAAAGGAATAGGTTCCCTGAGAAGCGGAATGGGTAGATGAAGATACCAGACCCAAAATCAGGATTAAAATAACCGATGACTACAGAAGAGACTCTGGATAGGCTACACACACTGGCGCACTGGTTGGGTGACGCGGTCAACGATTTGGCACTGCTCGCGGAGGGTAATGTTTCGGCGGCGGTGGGCGACACCAAACAGACCTTCTGGCTTAAGGCAAGCGGTTCCAGCATGGGGACAATGCGCCGTGACCAGTTTGTGCTAATGGATATGGCGTGTTCCCTGGCGATTCTTGACCACGAATCCCTCTCGGATGCCGAAATCAAAAGTATGTTGTTTGGGGCAAAGGCGGATTCGTCGAATGACTTATATCCATCCACCGAAGCCGCCCTCCATGCCGTGTGCCTTACCGATGGCGAGGCGGGCGCAGTGGGACATACACACCCTACCCCGTTCCTCTCGCTCCTCTGCTCAGACCGGTGCGAAGAAGCCCTTGCTGGACGACTCTTTCCCGATGAGATTGTGGTCTGTGGAATTGCTCCCTGCTTAGTCCCCTATGCCGACCCCGGTCCTCCTCTGGCACGAGCGGCACGTGAAGCGATTCGGGCGCATAAAGAGACATGGGGAGAAGCCCCTAAAGTGGTACTCCTGCGGAACCACGGACTCTTTGCATTAGGAAAAGATACGGCTGAGGTACAACGAGTCACCATGATGGCGGTTAAAGTGGCTCGTGCCTTAATTGGAGCGTTGATGATTGGCAAGCCAACATTCCTTACCCCGGCACAAGCAGACCGGATTCGCACTCGCCCCGACGAGCATTTTCGGCAAAAGATGCTACAAAACCTGTAGATTGGACGGAGTATAGGTTGCGAAACGGAGAAATCTCCGTGATAATCGGACGTGCAAATGCGATTTTTTCTTCTTGTTGTGGGAATGCTCTTGCTGGCAAGTTGCGGGGGCAAGGGCGTGAATTTTCCCAGTAGCCGACCCGATACCCCTCTCTGGACGGATGACGAGCGACAAGCCATTGTTGCCTATTGGTCTGCGGAAGGTCGGTATGCTGTCGAACCCATCGGAGAACCGGAGCGAATTAATGTCACGGTGGGTGGGTCGGAGTGGTATGCACAGTTTCTGGTGGCAGTCAAAACGGTTCCAAATGACCGCCAAGCCCTGTGGCAGGAGTGGGTCACACAGCGTATCACTGCCGAAAAAGCACGAATGACAGAGGCACTTACGGGAATGCCTAATGCTAAGCGCGACCAAATCCCCAGCGCAGACTCCATGCCCGAAGACCTTAGAACTGCCTTAGGAGAACCTCCCGCCCTCTTCGAGCGGGTTCGCCCTCTGCGCTACACCGTGAAATTTGCCAAAGACGATGCTGAAGCCCCGTTTGTCTACACCGATAATGTCCCCTTTGCAGACCGCAAACCATACTATTCCTACTACCGTTCGACCAATGGTGTGATGAAAGTCGGCAAGCAGATTCGCACCTACGAAGGGGAGGAACGACAGAAGTTAAAAGCCCTTCTGCAATCGGTGGGACGAAGCGAATCCGAAGCAAAGATTCTCTTTGCGGTTTCGGCACTGGAAGGTGGGTTTGAGGCAATCAATACGTATGATACGGGGTTTGTCTCTATTGGGTTTATTCAGTTTATTACGGCACGAGAAGGGAACGGTTCCTTAGGGGCGGTTTTAGCACAGTATAAGTCGGATGACCCCGCCGGGTTCCGCGCAGACTTCCATCGTTTCGGCATAGATGTCACATCAGACAAGGTAATTGCTACCGTAGACCCCACTACTGGTGCAGAGAGCAAAGGTGAGGAAGCCGTTCGTGCCGTTATCAACGACAAGCGATTGACGGCGACCTTTGAACGTGCGGGTTTACGGGAAGGCTTCCGACGAGCGCAGGTCAAAGTGGCTCGTGAACGCTACTTCCCCGGTGAGGACACGGTGACAGCGATTATCGGGGGAGTACAACGTTCCACGAAAGTCTCTACCATTATCAAGAGTGAAGCAGGATTGGCGACCTTAATGGATAGGAAGGTGAACCGGGGTAATATCCGTCTGCTCAATGATATTGCCAGCAAAGTGGCGGAAAAGTATAAGGTGATGCGGATTGAGGACTTGGCGAAGTACGAATATGAGATAGTGCAAGCCCTGAAGTTTCGCACCGATTTTCTTACCGATACCTCGCTGAGCCAGCCACAAGCATTGCCTGCTTCACCCACACGCCGTTAGTTTGTCAAACCATCTCCGAACCCAAGCGTTTGAGATACCACGGAATCGTGTGTCGTAGCCCTTCGGTCAGCGATTTTGGTTGCCATTCAGGGAAAAGCCGGATAAATTTTTCCGCTTGCACAAACTGATGCCCCGGTTCAAAGACCCCGGCAAGTCCGGGGAGTATCTCCGGTTCCGCCCCAACTATCTCAAAATCGTCGCGCATCACCTGTTGTATTGTGGCAATCACCTCGGCGGCGGCAAAATGTTGCCCGGTTGGCAGATTATAGGCGACAGAAGCCAATTTCCCCTCTGTGGAGCGCAAGGGGGCATTTCCCCGTACTTGGGCATCGTTTGCTAACCAGCGTAGCGCGGTCACACAATCTTCCACAAAGAGATACTCGCGCAGTGCTGCGCCTGCTTTTCCCGCCGTTACGCGAGGACGCTCACTGAGGAAGGTTCGCCGAATGGTTCCCGGCACAATCCGACTCCATTGGGTATCCCCGGCTCCGTAGACATTAACAATACGGGCGATACGCACGGCAGGAACATCGTACAATCCGGCATAGAGGCGAGCGATTTGATCCTGCTGTGCCTTAGAAAGTTCGTAGACTCCCCCATTCAAAAACGCCGTGGTATCGTTATCATCATACGGGGGTTTGGCAGTTGCGCCATACTGCTTATCCGAGGAGGCAACCACAACAACAGGAACCTCCGTCATGCGACAGGCTTCGAGCAGATTCAGAGTTCCGAAAGTATTGGTGGCAAGCAGGGAGTAGGGTCCTTCAGTGACCGCAGAAGCCAAGACAGAGTTTGCCGCCAGATGGTAGACCGCTTTCGGATTGACCTCGTTGAGAACCGCTACGCAACGGTCATAGTCGCGGACATCCAAAGGCAAAAAGACGAGGGACTCTCCGACAAAATCGGACGGTCTTCGTCCCACACCGACAACGCTCTCCCCCTCTGCAAGAAGTAGCTTTGCCAGATTTCCCGCGATAAACCCAGAAATCCCTGTAATTAGTGTATTTTGACGGTTCACAGGAATATTATACGTCTTTCTGTAGAGTGGGGGTAAGGTCACAACAAGATTTTCCTGTTATTTTACGAGACATTTATGAGACATATTTATCTCATATTCATCGTTTTTTGAGAAAGATAAGTTCTTTTTACCCCGTTTTGAATACCCCTTCTTTTATAAATTCAATATATCTACATTATTTATTCGATACAGTCCTGTGGCAAATCGCAAGAAGAATATGGTACTATATAAATGTCAGCCCGAAAGGGAACGGCAAGTGCATAGGTAACATGGCGACGGCATCGCGGGGCGATGTGGTCGTTTTTTTGTTTCTCCTGTGAATATATCCTTTTTGGAAACGGCGAACTGGAATGAACTCCCTCCCTCTGCCCGCCTTCTACTTCCCTCTGCGTAACCCGAAGTACGATGTCTCGCCCAATCTCTTCCGCTTGAACACTGCTTTTGGAAATGGGCAGACCGATTCGCGCCTCCTGCAATTCGACAGCCTGTTTCCGCAGTATCGCACCAATAAAAAGGCGTGCTATGCGGAGCGCAGAACAAAGTATGTTTGCGAAGAAGCCTTAGACCCAGATACCGCCGAAGCCGTCACCCGTTTGTTGGTGATTCGGGCAGTATTTGAGTATCCGACGCTGTTCTCGTTGGAGATGGCGGAAAACGGCGCAGGAGTTCTTTCCTGCTTTCTCACAGGCGATAGATTGGCTTTGGATGCTCGCGCCCGACTGGCAGAACCCTGTGGCGATTTTCGGAATGCTTTAGAGGCGGTCTGCTGTCAACTTCAAGAGGACATCGCGATTGTACGACGCACTCCGGCACGCGGAGAGTGGATTGCCTATCTGCACCTGTGTTCCCCCAGTTTTTGGGGAGCGGAGGAAAAAATCGGGAAGAGTTTTGCGGAGGCACATCGCCCGGTTCCGGGGTTTGCCAAAGTTACAGCAGTGGCAGAGACTCTGACCCAAACCATCATTCACCGTGGTCCCTATGTGCGCTTCACTTGGGGAATTGCATTGGACAATCGGCTCAATCAGCACCCTGACCCTCCCGCCGGACTTCCTACCGCACAAGAACTGCGTCAGCAATTTGACCCAGCACACTCCCCCCTGTATTTCCGGGTGGAGCGTCAAGTTTTGTGGGGCTTCCCGGACTTGGAAGCGTTCCTCTTCACCATCCGTGTCTATCTCTACCCAATCGAGCAGATTTGCGCGACGGTTGCACATCGGGACACACTCTACCAAGCGATTGCGACAATGTCCCCAGAAGCCGTGCAGTACAAGGGGTTGGCGGGAATTCATGCGGCAGTGTTGTCGCGGCTTGCCAAGACTACCGAATAAAAAGGGACGGAACCTACTTTGTTCCGTCCCAAACGTTCCTCTTCAGGGAGGAAGCAAGTCTCTTGACATCATAATACCCAATTTAGAGAGATTTATCCTGCTTACCCAAAAAAATGTTTCTAAAAACCCGCAAATTATTCGGTAACGAGACAAAGAAAGGTTAACACAATGCAAATTGAACGTGTAGAAGCGTTTCATGTGGAGTGGAAACGCAACCCAACGAACTGGATTCACCGTAGCCCGTGGGTACGCATCTGGGCGGATAATGGGCTGTATGGATTGGGGGAAATCAGTCCCATGGGTCAAGGGAACGCCTCTTTGGAGATGATTGCCCACAGTTTCACCCCTCATCTCTTGGGGAAAAACCCATTGGATTCGTCGGTCTTGTACCACCAACTGTTTCACCATCATATCAAACAGGGCTTAGAAGGCGCGTTCGCAGGGGCATTAGCCGGAGTGGATATTGCCCTCTGGGACTTAAAGGGAAAGATTTTAGGGCAACCGATTTATCAACTTTTGGGAGGGGCATGGCGCAAAGAACTGCCCTTTTATGCGTCTATCGGGGGAAATGCACAGCATACGGTGGAGGAAACCTGCCGTGCCGTGGAGCGTTGGCTACCCCTCTCTCCGGCGCAGGTCAAAATCCGCTTCGATGGGGATAAGACGAAGTTGGATGAGGACATCCCCGGCGACATCGCGAAGGCGCGTGCGGTGCGTGCATTGGTGGGCGATGATTTCCCACTCGCCTTCGATGCGAACAACGGCTATTCGGTGTCGGGAGCGATTCGGGTAGGGCGTGTATTGGAAGACCTCGGCTATCTCTGGTTTGAAGAGCCAACCCAACACTACCACACCGAAAGTCTTGGTAAAGTGGCTGATGTTTTGGATATTGCGGTTTCTGCCGGGGAGCAGGAGTACACCCTGCAAGGCATCCGGCGACTCATCGAAGCGGGAGTGGATATTGTTCAGGCGGATATTGTCAAGTGCGGTGGGTTCACGGGGCTGTCGGATATGGCGGCTCTCACTCGCGCCTATGGGGTGGATTTTGTTCCCCACCAGACCCAACCGAGTGTGGGAACTCAGGCGAACCTACACTTTGTCGCCTCGCTGTTGCACTCCCATTATCCTTGCGAGTATGCCAGCCTGCCGGGCTCGCAGGATGTCGTTTTTGAAAACCCACCTGCCCCTGTGAAGGGAAAGTTCCTTCTTGGCGAAACTCCCGGTTTGGGGCTTGTTCTGCGTGAGGAGGAGCTACAAGCCCGGATACGACACTGGGAATCGTCCGGGCAGTAGTAGTCCCTAACACGCTCTTCTCAAGAGGAGGTTACGAAAACGCTATCTCAAAACGGTCATTGGATTGCCGGACAAGGTACATTCCCGCCGCTTCATACAGGCGACGTGCGCCGACATTCGTAAAGACACAGTTTACAATGATATAGGAGGGGGCTTCTTTTGCCGCCATTGCCTTGATGTACTCTAACATTGCCCGCCCAATACCGTGCTGACGCTTTTCGGGCAGAACAATCAGTTCGTCAATGTGGAATCGGCGACGGTGTGTTCCGGCGGCAAGGCGAATCCGGTCAGAAACTACCACCACAGCGATTCCTATCACTGTTCCGGTTTCGTCCTCGGCGGCTAAAGCACGGTGCGTTTCGGCGGTACAAATATCGCTCCAGAGTTCTTGGTTCAGGGTGAAACTCTCTCCCATCGTCGAGCGAAACAGCCCCGATGCCGCCTCATAATCTGCGGCAGTGGCAGGGCGAATAGCAACAGCGATTTCCGGTTCCGTGGTGGATGTGGTTGATTCGTAGGTGGCAGTTGTCATAGATAGTGTCATTGGTGGGGATTAGCACCAGAGCCTCTCCCCAAAGGGTGTAAGATGCGTTCGTCTATTGTATCATACCCTGCGCCAACCACCGAGATAATTCCTGAGTTATCTCTCCCTAAATCTCTATCCCACGAGCGATTTGAGTTTACCAAGGGAGTCCCCCTGCACGATTTCATGCAACGATTCCCCGTAAGCATCCATCGTTACAATCGAAGGGAAGTCTTTCACTCGTAGCACCCAAACGGCTTCTGGGGAACCGAACTCTTCCAGATAGACCCCCTCTACCGCTTCAATGCAGTCCGCGTAGACCTGTGCCGCCCCGCCTACCGCATGAAGATAGACTGCTCCATGCGCTTTGCACGCTCCCAGTGTTTTCAAGCCCATTCCGCCCTTGCCAATCACCCCACGCACCCCGAACTTCGCGATAATATCCGCCTGATAGGGTTCCTCCCGAATGGAGGTGGTTGGTCCTGCCGCCGTTATCGTAAATGTTCGCTCTCCGTCCTCATCCAGTGTCTCCACCACTACCGGTCCGCAGTGGTAGATAATGCCCCCAGAGAGGTCAACCTCCGCAGGTAGTTCCCCTCCCTGATGCAGATACTTATGAACCGCATCGCGCCCCGTGTACAAAATGCCGGAAATCAGCACTTCATCTCCGGCGTGCAGCGAGCGAATCGCCTCCTCAGAAATCGGTGTTGTCAATTTAACCTGTTTCACAGTGTTCTGGCTACCTTTAACCCTATTCTAAATTCTGCCTTAGTTATACCGCATAGCAACCGCGCAACGAGCCATAGATACCTTTATTGTTGTACGATGGCATCAAGCAGATGAACAATCCCGATGAGCGAAAAGGCAGTAGATTCGGGGTACATATCTTGCTTGAGATGGTCTTCGATACCGTCCCCATCGCGGTCTTCTACCCAGTTGTAGACACCACCCATCTCATTCAGCAAGCGCACTCCCCACGGGTTATCTCCGCACAGGTAAGAAACCATCGCTTCGGCACGCTTTCGATAGCGTTCTTCCCCTGTTAGTGCAAAGAGTTTCGCCAGTGCGTGTGTCCAGTGCCCCGTCTGATAGAAAAAGATAAAGTTATGGTCTTTCCACGACTTACTATCCCGTTTTGACCAACGGTAGGTCATACTATCCGGTTTTAGTAGCAATCCAAAATGCACCACGGGGTTACGAAACTCGCTCGGTTCTACACGGGCATTCATCCAGAGATTCGCAGCCTTCTCTGCGGACTGTTGCCACCGTTTGGCATTGGGATGGTTTTTCAGCACCATTGCCCCCTCGGCAAGTGCCGCAATCGCCATACTATCCACATTCGGATAGACTGCCCACTGTCCTGACGGTTTTTGCAAGTCCACCAGAGCGTTTAGCGCATCGGCACAGGCTTTCTGCAATATGGTTTGTAACACAGGAAGTTTGGGGACAACCGCACACGCATTGACCATGCCCAATACCAAGTAGGCGTGTTCACCTGCATCGCGCCAATAGATATTTCCTGCTTTTGTCTTTTTGGCATATCCGGTGGAAAGGGCATCATGCAAGCAGAACTGCAATGCACGTGCGAGTGTCGCTTGCAGGCTCTTTGCCAGAGGGCTTTGGGGGTCTGCCCGCAAGCCTTCTCCCACTGCCCAAACCGCTCTGCCGTTCAGAACCCCTCCCTCGGCATAGTCACGGAACGCCGGATTGTAAAACCAGCCCTTCCCCTCGGTCATAAAGTCGCCATTGACAAAAAGCCCATAGCGAAACGCCCCGGCAGTGTATGTCTCTTGTCGTCCTTGCGTGTCGGGCAGGGCAAAGTTGGTTGGCTTCTGATGTTGCCATGCTATCAGGTTCGCCAGTGCTTCCCGGCACATGGCTTGCTGATTGGTTTCCGTCTGCCCGGTAAGGCGCAACCGCATCAGATGAGCAATCAGTATATCCGCGAAGTCATTGGTAAAGGCATAGGGGAGATAGTTCGTGGTGGCACGGTTTGCCGGGTTGCCATCCAACGGGTGATTGTTGCTGGAGTTAAACCATGTGTTCCAGACCGATTTCCAAAAGGTGCGCTTCGGACGGTTCGCCAGTGGCTTTGACCAATCCCTATCTCGCCCCGCAAAGTCATAGAGTGCAAGGCTGTTCTTGAAAAAGGCGAAATCGTCGGAGGTATTGAGGTCGAAATCAGGTTTGCCCACCCCGGCTAACTTCGCCCCATAACTTCGCCTATAGAGATTTACCATTGCACGAACCGCAGACCACTCTTGGGACTGCTTATCGCGTTGCCCTTTGCTATCTAAAAGGTCGGTGGTAAATGGTGCAGGGTAGTCGGGAATCTGCTTTTTTCGGCTATTGTAGAGGAACAGAGTGACTTCGGCTTGAGGAGTTTCCGCAGAGGCGGTGGGGGAACGTCCGGGAATGGCATCTACAAAAAGCACACTGGGAGCAAGACGACGGTTCGGGTTGAAGTCACGGGGATACTGCACCTCGAACTTCCCTTGCTTTACCGGGGCAACAACCGCTTCCGTTTTTCCTGTGGCATGCGTTACCCGAATAGTCACTTCACGCAGGTTGACATCCAGCACTGTCCCTCGAATTCGCAACACCTCGCCTAGTGTATCTTTCGCAATGTCTTTGAGCGCGGAAGGTTGCAGGGTTTCTCGCAGGCTTACCGAAGCTGAGTGTCGGTTAGTTCGTTCTGGTGGTTGTGGCATACGGGTCAATTACACTTTTCCCGCATGAGGTTCCTCCCCCTCCCTATCCGCACGAGAGTGGCAGGGAGGAGGTTAGAAGTGAAAGGGCTATGCCCCCCGCGCCTTAATCAATTTAATAAAGTCTGTGGTTCCTTGCTTGCCACGCTGCGACATTGGGGATTCCGGGTAGGTGCTGACATTCAGTGGGTTGTAGTCTTTGGGGTCAGGCATTTTGC
>Ga0224722_1000567_pt1 | contig 21514 bp, 18 predicted proteins | sample Balambano_FR1_Me_FD_161646 | JGI IMG/M metagenome (GOLD analysis project Ga0224722, IMG submission 161646) | Freshwater sediment microbial communities from Lake Towuti, South Sulawesi, Indonesia - Balambano_FR1_MetaG | ecosystem: Environmental > Aquatic > Freshwater > Lake > Sediment | place... | reverse complement strand
CCTTTATGACCGCTATGCAACAACTCGTGCGCTACCTGGAAATCTCTGACGGCAATATGGAGGAAGGCTCCCTGCGCTGTGACTGCAACGTGTCCGTCCGAAAGCGCGGCGACACCCACCTCAACAACCGCTGCGAAATCAAAAACATGAACTCCATGCGCTACGCCCGCCGCGCCATTGAGTACGAAGTCAATCGCCAGATTCAAATCGTAGAAGCAGGCGGCACCGTCGAGCAACAAACTCTCCACTTCGACCCCGAAACCGGCATCACTTCCCCCTTGCGTAGCAAAGAGGATGCCCATGACTACCGTTATTTCCCCGAACCCGACCTGCCGCCCGTCGTCATTCTACCTGAATACTTAGAAGCCATCCAATTGTCGCTGCCTGCCCTGCCCTGGCAATTGGTGGAGCAATTCACAACCGAGTACGGCTTATCCGATTATGATGCACATTTATTAACAGAGCAAAAGGAAACCGCATCTTTTTTTATAGAATTGTGTAATAAAACAACGAATTATAAAGCATCTGCAAATTTGATTATCAATAAAATTTTACCTTATTTAAAAGAAAATAATTTAGTAATTTCCCAATTTCCGAACTCATTCAAAACCTTAGCAGATTTTATTCAACTCATTGACAGCGAAAAAGTGAGTTCTTCTAACGCCTACCAGCGCATTTTCCCGGAATTGATCGCCCAGCCCGACCGTTCGCCGGAAGATATCGCCAAAGATTTAAACCTGATTCAAACCGATGACACTGATTTTTTAATAAAAATTGTAGAAGATATTATTACCAAATACCCCGAAAAAGTAAAAGAATATCAAAAAGGCAAAAAAGGCTTACTCGGTTTTTTCGTCGGCGAAGTGATGAAACAAAGCAAAGGCAAAGCCGAACCGAAAAAAACAAATGCGTTGCTTTTGGAACGGCTGACTAAATAATTCCCAGTTCAAATCTTTGACTTGAACTGCATTTCCGATGTACATTAACCTCAGAATATTACCAATATAATTAAAAATTGATCCGTATGTCAAATAAATTCCTCTTTTCTTTAGAACTTCTACTTTTCTGCGCCATCGGCTTCGCCCAGGTCATTCCCCGACCTGGTATGACCATTTCCCAAACCACTACTTTTAAACCTGATACCTATCAATTTGCTTCCGACAGCCTCGGCAAGCCCATTCTCATCATTCAAGGCAACAACATTACAGTAGATTTTAATGGCATTATGCTCAACGGCGCAAAACTGGGGCAGTTGCCCGATTCGTTCAAAGGCTTAGCTATCCTAGTAAAAAACAGCCGGAACGTGACCATCAAAAACCTCCAAGCGAGGGGTTATAAAGTAGCCCTCCTGGCGGAAAACGTGGACAGTTTACAAGTTCTAAACAGCGATTTGAGTTATAATTATCGCCAACGATTATACAGCATTCGCGAGCGCGAAAATTTTCAGGATTGGATGAGTTATCATCAAAATGAAAAAGACGAGTGGCTGCGCTACGGTGCGGCGGTGTATCTGAAAAATTGTAATAACGCCCTCATCAGGGGTTTGCGGGTTACCCAGGGTCAAAACGGCATTATGATGACCAATTGTAAGGATGGACTTTTTTATAATAATATTATTGATTTTAACTCTGCCATCGGTATCGGAATGTACCGCTCCAGCGGCAATAAAATCATGCACAACCAGTTGAATTTCAACGTGCGCGGCTACAGCCACGGCTTCTACGCACGCGGGCAGGACTCGGCGGGCATTCTGGTGTATGAACAAAGCAATAACAACGTTTTTGCGTATAACTCCGCCACCCACTCCGGCGACGGCTTTTTCCTCTGGGCAGGGCAGCACACGATGGACACCGGCGAGGGCGGTTGCAACGGCAATTTGCTCTACGCCAATGATTTTTCCTACGCACCTACCAACGGCATCGAAGTGACTTTTAGCAGTAACAAACTGATTAACAACAAATTAACAGGCTGTACCTACGGCATTTGGGGCGGCTACAGTTTTAATACACACATTGCCGGGAACTTTATTACCAACAATAAATACGGTATTGCCATCGAACACGGGCAGTTTAACACGATTGAATACAACAGTTTTACAGAAAATGGAGTGGGGATTCAACTTTTTGAACGCCTTACGCAACCGGGCGACTGGGGCTATGCCAACAAACGCGATATCAAAAGTCATGATTATGACATCCGACATAATGTTTTTTATAATGATTCCATTCCGCTTAAAATCTCCCATTCCACGAAAGTGGCAGTCAATGACGATAATTATTTCACGGGTTTTAAAAAATTGGTACAAATTGACGCGCCCAATGAGCAGTTTTATTTAGTAAAAAATACCATCAACGGCACCGCCAACTTGGGCGACGCCCCAACGGATACGCCGATCAAAAATCGAATGAAATCGGGTGCGGATGCTGCCCGCCCGCAGGCTGCCAACACCAATTTCGGCAAACAATTTGACCCACTACCCCTGCCCGATGCCCGCATCCCTTCTACCCTGCCCGGCGACCGCTCGCTCATGCGCATCAATGAATGGGGACCCTATAATTTTGAATATCCGAGCGTTTGGTTAGACACGATTGATGCCAATGAATACCATTTTACCCTGCTCGCACCGCCCGGTGATTGGAAAGTGAAACGCGCCGAGGGTTACTATCATACGGAAATTGTCAAAACAAATCAACTAATAAAGCTCCTTGCAAATAAAGATACAAAAGCGGAGTTTCTTTTATTGGAATTAGAATTTGTTGGCAATCAGGAGATTACTACTCAATTGGGCGAAGCCGTTCCCGCCGGAAAACCCATGCTCGTCCGCTTCACCCGCTCTGAAAAGCCGCTCGACTGGCAGGTGCGCTGGTACGCCTACACCGATGCGACCGACCCGCTAAAAAACTATCCGGCATTCCAACAATTGCAACAGCAGCCGCCTTTACACACCGCCCAGGTTAAAAACCTCGCCTACGTGTGGTGGAACAAACCCGCTGAAACCGTGCCAACCGACCGATTTGCCACCTTCGCCACCACCGAGTTTACCATTGCCAAAGGCAAATACAAACTACTGCTCACGAGTGACGACGGCGTGAAACTCTACCTGGATGGAAAATTAGTCGTTGACCGTTGGAATGTACACGAATCGCTGGTAGATGAATATGAAGTGGAACTAAATGGAAAGCATACAATTATGATAGAACATTTTGACGCGGCAGGCTTTGCTAATTTGGAATTGCACCTGGAAAAAATATGGTGATTTGATAATGTGGTAATATGCTGATGTACCGCCGATTATAGGATTAGGAAACTTTAAAAGTTTCCTAATCCTCGCCTCCAAATTATAAGTGTGTTCATAGTGTAGGGGTTCATTAAAAACTGACTGGGGTATATGATAGTCGGCGAGCGGAATTGCGCCGTGTACCTCTCACCTTTCACCAAAAAAAGAAAACTGGGCAGTAATTCGTTTATCACTACCCAGCCCGGAATAATAGCAACTATCTACTTATCTCCAATTGCCCTTCTGAAAAATAAAACACCCTATATTCTTGACAATCAAAACCTTTGGTCTTGATGTGGTTAGTTGTTAATGGTTATCTGGCACCCGCCACCCGGTCTCTCCCTCACTTGGTCACTCGATCTCTCCATCAAAAAATAAAGGGGGCAGGAAATAATCTCATGAACCTAATTCTTGTTTTAAAAAGACGACGTTGTTGGATTGTAAAAGGCACGCTTTCGCAAAACTTTCACATGGTGTGCATTGTTTGACGCTCCCACCCCCTTGTGGACAGCCTGCGCAGTGTTTTGTCTTCCTTCTTACAGAGTGCTCAGGCTATCGTGGTTTCTTTTCAAAGAACTCGGAAATATTTACCAGAAAAAATCAAATTTTGAAATTTTAAAAATTCTAAAATTTAGTAAATTCTGATTTAAAAATGCCCTGCGCCTTTCGTGCAGCGGCAGGGCTTCCGAATTGCCCTATGAACAAAATCATTTTGTCGTAGTATGCTGCTGATTCGTCCAGCCTATCGTCCTTTAACCATTCTCTAAATTTTTCCGATAATCAATCCTGATAACTATTAAAAGTCGGACGGCAGCGCCCTGAAATTCAATTGCCACCGTCCGAATTAAGCTAAGTGAGTCTTGGAATTTAAAAGGACAGATAGATTGAAAAAATAAACCAGATCCATGTGAAATGTAAAATGTAAAACCGCAATATCTAAAACCGCAAAAGTATGCTTCTACCGCGCTCGCCTGTCTTTTGCTTTTTACATTTTAACTTGTTTGCCTCTCTTTTGAGTACGCTACAAAGATACATCCGAATGCAGCCGATGCAAAACCAACGATTGCCCGAAGTTCAGGTTTCTAAAAATTAGGATATTGGGATATTGAGATATTTTTCTGTTACAAATATCTGATTTTCAACGGTTTTAACTTTTTATAATTTTTTCAAAAACCTGCGCTTTTAAAGTTTCTAAAATTTTGCAGATTTTGAAAAAAAATTCGATTTTTGTGGAGCAGTGTTGTAACGGTGGTGGCAAGCGGTAAAAAAGCGGCGGTGAACGGCAACGTTGCCCAAAATATTGTACTTTATTGAATGAGAAAAGTATAAATTTGTAACCCCCCATTCAACCCATTCAACCCATTCAACCCTTTCACCCATGAAAAGCAAAACCGATCTGTTTCAGCTCATCAAAGCCATGTCGAAGTCGGAGAAGCGCTACTTCACCCTCGATGCGCAGAAAAGCGGCAGAAAAGACGCGCGCTACCTCGAACTCTTCCAAACCATCAACGCCCAGGATACCTATGACGAAGCCGCCCTGAAAACCCGCTTCCCCAACCTGCACACCGACAAAGCCTACCTCTACGACGCCATCCTGCGCAGTATGCGCGACTACCGCAGTGCCAACTCCTACGCCGCCCGCATCAAGGAAATGATTATGGATGCCAAGTATTTGTACGAAAGGGGGTTGTATGAGCAGAGCGAGGAGCGGCTCCTAAGTGCGAAAGAGCTGGCGGAGGAGTTGGGGGATCAGTTGTCGGCTATTGAGTTGAATAAAGAATATCGGCGCTTACTGAAATATATAAAGAGAGAAGGTTATGAAAATGAACTGGAACAATTGATAACTGAAAGTGCGGACAGTTTAGAAAAATTAAAACAAGAACTATTTTATTTAGACATTTACGATCAATTATCTACCGAAATTATTAAAAACCGACAAGAATTAAAGGAAGAACAAAAAAAGGTTTTAAAAAAGCGGTTTATATCTGTTCTCAATAAAAACAATGAAGAAACTCTTATTCTCCAAAATAAACTAAAGTTTAATCAATGCTTGGCATTTTTTTATCAACTGTTGAATGATCCGGTTAAAGTTCATGAATCTTATAATAAAATTATTAATTACTGGGATGCAATTCCTAAATACAAGTCGGAAGAATTTAATCGCTATATTGTAGATATTTCTAACTTGATTCAAACTTTTATTTCTAACGGCAATTATTCTAATCAGTTGAATCAATTATTGGTAAGATTGGAAAATGAACGTCCTGCAAGTCCTCACAACCAAAATTTACTTTTTCAAAAAATAACATCTTATAGACTTTTATTTTCTATTAACACAGGAGACTTTGCTGAAATACTTTCATTGGTTCGACGGATCGAGCGAGGATTAAAGCAATATGATGTTTCACTTAACACAGAACTTAATATAATTTTTAATGTTTCTGTACTATCATTTATGGCTGGAAAATATGATCTTTGTCAGCAATGGGCAAACAAAATCATTCAAATAAAGAAACTAAGTATTCGACAAGATATTCAAAACGCAAGTAGAATTATCTATTTGCTTGCGACTTTAGAATTAGATGACTTCGAATCTACAGAAATTTGTATCAGAAATACAAATCGATATTTTATTAAATTTAGTAAACATGAAAAATTTAATATAAACATCTTGAATTTTGTAAGAAGAATGCATTCAGGCACTTCCATTCAAATTAGAAATTCATATCGGCAATTAAAAGAATATATCAAATCTTTTCAAAATTCTAGAGAAAAAGCTCCTTTAGGTATAGACGAGTTAATAATTTTTTGGCTAGAGAGTAAAGAATCTAATACCTCTATATCTCAAATAATTAAATATAACTTATCAAAAGATAATAATTAACCAGTAATAGCCAATGATTCAAACACAATTGTATTTCCTATTTTTTGAATGTTAATAAAACTTTCCCGAAGATCAAATAAGTATCCTTGCGCTTCCAATCCTTGACCTTCCCGGATTGCAATATCAATATCCACTGCCCCAATCACACAAATTTGCTTCCGCTCCCGCAAATACAAAAAATTCCACTGCCCGCGGCTGGTGGGGATTTTGGCGGATTTGACCGTTGGAATGGGCGTGCCCACCGAGCGCTGATCGAAAGAAAACGACTGAATTTCTTTGTCATCCATCGGAAAAGGGTCGAGCGCGCTCACGACGGTGAGTTGTCCTTTGATTTCGCCAATGAGTACCCCGCCAATCGCATCCAGCGAATACGGAATCGCCCGCCCGCCGTCAATGAGGTACAGCGTGGACATATCCGCTGAGAGCGTAATGGTATTCGGACCGTAGAAACTGCCCGGCATCGGGACGGGCGTGATCTGGCTTTGCGTGCGCGTGGTGGTGGACTTGCCGATAGATTTTTTCTTTGCCATTGGAGGGTGTGCGGTTTTGGTGCGCCCAAAAGTAACAGGAATATTTCGGGTTTGAAAATTTGAAGTTTAATATTTTTTACTTCGAGTCTCCTACGGAAGACTCGGAGCAAAAATATCTTAATATCCCAATATCCTAATACCCCAAAATCTTCAACATCTCCTCTGCCGTTTGCTCTTCCTGGTACAGCACATCTACCAGATTGCCCTCCGGGTCTTTGTCCACCAGAATGTGCTTGGGCGAGGGAATGAGGCAGTGCTTGATGCCGCCGAAGCCGCTCAGGGCATCCTGGTAGGCACCGGTGTGGAAAAAGCCGAGGTAGAGGGGTTCGTTTGCGGTGCCATTGCTGCCATTGAGCATGGGCAGGTAAACCTGACTTTGGTGCACTTCCGAATTGTAATAATCCGAGTTATCACAACTCAAGCCTCCGATATTTACCCGGCGGTATTCGTTGTTCCATTTGTTGATGGGCAGCAGCACGAAGCGTTCGCCGATGCCCCAGGCATCCGGCAGCGTGGTCATCAGCGAGTTATCCACCATGTACCACACCTCCGAGTCATTTTGTTGTTTTTGGGCGATGACTGAAAAAATGGTAGCTGCGCTTTCGCCCACGGTGTATTTGCCAAATTCGGTAAAAATATCCGGCTCCGGCACGTCTTCTTCCTCGCACGCCTCCAGGATATTGCGCACGATTTCCCGAATCATATATTTATAATCAAATTCAAAACCCAGCGAGTTGCGAATAGGCATCCCACCGCCGATGTTGATGGCGTGCAGATCGGGGCAGATGCGTTTGAGTTCGCAGTAGAGTTTGATGGCTTTTTTCAATTCGCCCCAGTAGTACAGCGTATCTTTGATGCCCGTATCCACAAAAAAGTGGAGCATTCGGAGTTTGAACTTGGAGTTGTCGGCTAGTTTTTCCTTATAAAAACTCAGCACATCGGCGTTGCGCAAGCCCAGGCGGGAGGTGTAAAATTCAAACTTTGGCTCCTCCTCCGTTGCCACCCGGATGCCCAGATTACAAGTGCCGCTGATGTGTTCGTCGTAATAATCGAGTTCGTGGTAATTGTCAATAATCGGAATGACGTTGAAGCCGTCATTGGCTAGATTCACAATGCGTTCCAGGTAATTTTCGGGTTTAAAACCATTGCAGATGACCGTCGTTTTTTTGCCGAGCTTGCCTTTCTCATACATTTTGCGCACCAGGTCAATGTCAAACGCGGAAGAGGTTTCAATATTGGCATCATGATCCAGCACCTCTTTCAGCACGTAGCTGAAATGGTTGCTTTTGGTGCAGTAGCAATATTGATAATCGCCGCTGTAGCCCAGTGATTTCATGGCGCGGGTAAACAGATTGCGCGCTTTTTTAATTTGAGCACCAATCTTGGGCAGGTAAGTCACTTTAAGCGGCGTGCCGTATTTGCGGATCAAGTGGATGAGCGGAATGCCATTAAACACCAGGTAGCCATCTTCAATGTCAAACCCCTCCTGCGGGAAATAAAAGGTCTGATCAATGAGGTCGAAGTATCTGTTTTTCACCTCGCGTGTGTTGGAGTTAAAAAGGTTAAAAAAAATCAGTACCACAACCGGGAAAATCGGGGACTCTCCCTCCAAAGAAGTTGCAAAACTAGGGTTAAAAGTTTATTTCTTGCAAAAAAGTTCAAGTTTTTCAAAAACTTACCGTTTGACTACATATTGTTATGAATTTTTAATGGAAGAGATTTACCAAATCTTGTAGATTTGGCAAATCTTTACCTCTCAAAACACCATTCATCAATTGTATTTCATGGAACCCTTAGATGTACTCAACCAAGTCGCCGAATTTCACCGCACCTTTCAGCACCCCATTGAGCCGCAGCCCGTCATTCCTGCGCCGGAGCGATGCCGACTGCGGGTGGCACTGCTGGCGGAGGAATTGAAAGAATTGCAGGAAGCTATTGATAATCAAAACATTGTAGAAGTGGCCGATGCCCTGTGTGATTTGCAATACGTGTTGAGCGGTGCGGTACTGGAATTTGGTCTGGGCAAACAATTCAAAGATTTATTTGACGAAGTGCAGCGTTCTAATATGAGTAAGACTTGTAAAACGCTAGCAGAAGCCGAAGCCACCGTGCAATTTTATGAACAAACCAAGGGGTTCGAGTGCTACATCCGGCAAGCGGGCGCAGTGTGGCTGGTGTATCGGAAGGAGGATCACAAAACCTTGAAATCAGTGAATTACTCCCCGGCGAATTTGCAAAAAGTTTTAAGTTTGGAAGTTTAAGGTTCGGAAGTTTGGAGGTTTGGTTTCAAAACGTTAAACGCCCAAACCTCCAAACCTTTTGACTTTACAACTTCACAATTTTCAAGTTCTGCCGTCCATGCGGCGATTGGATTATAAAGAAATAGATACCCGACGGCACGTCGGCACCCGCTTCCCAGCTGAGTTCAAGCCGGTCGGTGACAGTGTTGGAAAGATCGTTGAATACCTTCACTTGCTGCCCTACCAGGTTGTAAATGGCAAATTGGTAATTTTTTAAATCCTGCGCTTCCGTAAATTGCAGGGTCAAAGTGAGCCGATCCCGGAACGGGTTGGGAGCAGCAGTGATTTTCAGCAGGCTGTCTTGCAACAGTTCTTCCACACCTACGGTTGGTCCGCCGCTCTGATCCACACAGTTGGCACAAGGCACGCCGCCCTGCGCGGGTTCGAGCGCGAGGAAGGCGGTATAGCGCGACAGCACCCGCTGGCTGATGCTTTCACTGATAATTTTGCTCACGTTAGCATTGTCTTGCACGGCGCGTTCGAGGGCGTAAATGTGGTTGCCCGCCCAGATTTCCTGCGCCAGCGTGTCGGCTTTTGGGAGGTCATTTTCCTGCAACACCACTTGTTCGGAAAACAAATTGCCGTTCAAACTGCCCACGGCTTCGATTACAAAAGGTAATTTGCCTTCGTATTTTCCAACCTGATACACCGGTTGATTGAAATTCACATTGGCATTATCCGCAGTATGTAAGTTGAAGCGGCTGTAACAGAAGCCCGTTTGCAGGCGGGTGTACAAATCCAGCGAGCCGGTGAGCGCGGTAGCTGCTTCCAGAATTGTTTTGGCGTTGTCAGTCAGTGTTTTACAACAGTTAAACATTTCTATATAATTGCCGGAAGTAATGCGCGCCAGGTTGAAATAAAAATATTCATTGCCCCGAAATGAGCGATTGCCGGCTTGATACCAATTGTAATTTGTTTGCTGAAAATCAGCAATGTAAGTAGGAATGAGGCGGTTGCCCATGGCGCGTTGCAACTCGCCGATCAATTCGTTGGCGGCGGGCACGTTGCTGATCTGCCCGGAATTGGCAAACAATACAATGGAGCCGTCTGTACCGTTATTTTTAATAAAATCCACCGCAATGCCCAGCATGGACGGTAAATTGGTGTAGCTGGAAATCGGATTTGTACCCAAAGCGGCAAAAGTAGCTTCGATGGCTGCAGGTGTAGCCGGAATCCAGCGATCGGCTTGGGGTTTGATAATGAGTTTTGACAAAATCAGATTGAACGAATCGCGCGGGCTGAGGGTACGAAGCAGTTGTTGTTTGACCTGGCTGAGCACTTCTGCCTGGCTGATATTGTTGCTGTTGCCCACGGTGTAATCCAGCAGCACCAGCAGTTTTTTGGGCGCAACGGCTTCCAGTCCAAATGCCTCTTTGGGGAGCATGACCAATTGATAAATGCCGCCGTTGCCTTCTTTGAAGGTGTTGAGAAACACCCCGTCTTGCAAAGGTGCCGAGTGACTGATGACGGCTGCCTGGGTGTAATGTTGCGGTAGCAGGAAGGCTTCCCACCACGAGCCAAGTTCGTTCACAATTTGTCGGAATGCTACCTCCGGTACATTCGCAAAAGCCGGTTTCCCCCATTTGTTGTCCACCGGAGTCAATACTTTCACAATCGGCTTGTTGATGGAAAGAGAGGGAATATTTGTAGGCAGTGCCGCGTTAACAGTGGTGGCAGTCCATTGCATCGGGGTCAGGTAACTGATTTTCACGCGGCGCGATTGATCACCTGCCATCGGGAAAATGCGCATTTCGTAGCGTCGGTCGTCATTTCGGTACAAAATGGACGGGTCGCGGCGGCGGCGCACGATGTTTTCGTAGATGTTGGAAGCCGTCCAGCGGTCGAGGATGTCGGCTTTGATGATGGTGCTGTCAATCCAGAGCCAGGAATCATACACGATGGAGTTGAGCGGCAGTTCAAAATTGAGTGCCACTTCCAGCGTGTCCGAATTACGGAAGTTGTAGGCTTTGGCAGAAAACGTCAGGTACATATCCACCGAGGTGTAGATGCCCTGCGGACGCACCACGAAGGTGGCTTCTTCCACCGTGCCCTGGTAGGTTTGCCAGCTGTTGCGGGGGTCGCCTACGCGCAAACTGTTCTGCGCAAAAAGCGTTGAAATAATGCTCAACACACCCATGCCGAGCAGCGGGAGTACTTTTGTTAGTTGCATAAATAAGGTTTTGGAGTTAAAAGAATGCTTGCAAATTAGCGTCTGTACAACAATGTTCCTACTGAAATTTGTTAATTGGTCAATTACTGAACAAATGAAAGAGCGGTTCGCTAGAATCCGACAAATGAACAAATAAATAAATTTCACAATTCAGTTGACATTACTTTTCAAATATATATTTATAATATTTAATATTAAAATATCCTAATATCTCAATCTCCTAATTTAATGGCAAAAAAACAAAAATTCTACGTGGTTTGGCTGGGGGTGAATCCCGGTGTGTACGGCAGTTGGGCGGCGTGCCAGGCGCAGATCAAGGGTTATCCGAATGCGCAGTACAAATCGTTTGACACGAAAGCGGAGGCGGAAGCAGCGTTTGCCAATGGAGCAGGCAGTGAGATTTCAGTGGCTAAAAAGGTAAAAACGGTCAAAACTGCTGACAGCACTCCGAGTGCTGTGAGCAGGCTTGACCGTTCCCAGAATATTATCTGGGACAGCCTCAGCGTGGATGCGGCGTGCAGCGGCAACCCTGGCGTGCTGGAGTACCAGGGCGTAGATACCAAAACGAAATATCAATTTTTTCATCAGAAATTTGACCTGGGCACCAATAATATCGGGGAGTTTTTGGCAATTGTACACGCGCTGGCAATGTTCAAAAAAGAAGGCAAAACCACCCCGATTTACACCGACTCCCGCAACGCCATGAAGTGGGTACGCGAAAAAAAATGCAAAACCACGCTGGTGCGCAACGCCAAAACCGAAGCCCTGTGGAAAATCATCGAACGTGCCGAGCAATGGCTGCAAAACAACACTTACCCAAACAAAATTTTGAAGTGGGAAACCGAGCAGTGGGGCGAGATTCCGGCGGATTTTGGGAGAAAATAGAGACTCAGAGACGGAGCGACCAAGTGACTGAGAGCGGCAGTGTCACTACGTCTCTTGGTCACTCGGTTTCTCTTTATTTTGCAAATTTCATTTTATACTCCGGGGCGAATTTCCCTTTCCGAATGTCCTCCAGTTTGCGGCGTACCATTTGTTTTTTCAGCGGCTTCAAGTGTTCTACAAACAAAATACCGTCAATATGATCGTATTCGTGCTGAATGACGCGGGCGTTCGTGCCGGTGAAAGTTTCCTCGTGGGCTTGAAAATGTTCATCCATCCAGCGTAAGCGCAGTGTTGGTGGGCGGTCCACGTCGCCGCGAATTTTCGGGATGCTCAGGCAGCCTTCTTCATACGTCCAGGGTTCGCCGGTTTCTTCTACTTTATGCGCATTGATAAAAGTGCATTTAAAACCTTCTGCTTCCTTGCCTTTTTCCTGCACCTGGGTGGTATCGGCTACAAACAAGCGGATAGATAGCCCCACCTGTGGTGCCGCCAGCCCCACGCCGTCGGCGTTGTACATGGTTTCCCACATATTGGCGATCAGTTCGGACAAATTCGGGTAATCCGGCGCAATTTCTTTTGCTACCTGTTTTAACACCGGGTGCCCGTATGCGTAAATGGGTAAAATCATAACAAACAACAAGTTTTGCTCTAAAATGTCGCTTTTTGGTGGCATATCGGATGAACCGAATACCGGAAAGAACCAACCTTTCAACCCATCAGCCTATTGACTGTAGCGCGTTTTTTCTAAATATTCCTGCAAAATTAATACGGCACTTACTTTATCCACCAAAGATTTATCTTGTCGCTTTTTCTTTTTAATGCCGCTTTGCAAAATAATTTTTTTGGCATCGGCGGAGGTAAAACGCTCGTCCTGCATAACAACTGGCAAGGTAGGAAAAAGTTCCTGTAATTTTGCCACAAACGCCTGCACTTGCGGGGCAATTTGCGCCGGATTACCATCCAAATGCAGGGGTTCGCCTACCACGATGGTTTCTACGGTTTCTGTTGACAGGTACTGTTGTAAAAAATCCAGCACACGTTCTGTCGGCAAGGTGTCCAGCCCATTGGCAATAATTTGCAGGGGGTCTGTCACTGCCAGCCCGGTGCGTTTTATTCCATAATCAATTGCTAAAATACGTGCCAAATGAAAATACTTGTTTCAAGTCAGCAAAGATAGGAAGTTAATAGAAGGAATTATAGCGGCTTACTTAAAAAGTAAAACTCATTGATGTCATTTAGTAAAGTGTTGCCAGGCTTCGCCTTACACAGGCTCTACCTGACAACCGTTCCCCCTTACTTAAATCTTTAGAACGCCTAAATTTCTTTACAAGGCTCAAATATAATACATCGTGCAATAGCATTTTGTACAAAAGTGATAAACGGAAAAACGAGGTGTACAACCGTTTGTTTTATTGTGTCAACTGTACAAATTGCACGATTTTGAAGGGTGTCAGATGATGTCCAACTGTTGTAAAAGGCGTTCCTTATACATTCTACCGATGGGCAACATCTGGTCGCCAATGGTCACGACATTATCTTTGGTATCTATTTTTTCTATCGAATCAATACGAATAATGTATGCCTTATGGATGCGCAAAAACAGATCGAGCGGCAGGCGGGATGCCAGCTTTTTCATGGAGCTTTTCACTGCGTATTTTCTGGAAGCCGTCACTACATGACAATAGTTTCCGTCGGCGTGCAGCCAGTGTATATCCATCCATTTTACCCGAATCAACTGGTGGTGATTGCGGATGAAAAAACTGTCTTGCGCGGTATGTTCCGAATCAGCGTCTTTTTTCAAAAAATCCGGGCTCGTTTGCATCTAAATTTGTTTTTGCGGACGTTTAATTCGTTTTTTTTAAATTCCTTTTCTTTTGACGTGGTGAAAGATAAAAAGTAACGAATATTGTAAGTAAATTTTCCGCTTTTTGACTATAAATGTGTTGCCGGGTCAAGCGGGTTCGTACCTGCCTGAAAATAGGCGAATTCGTGTCAGGAGTTATACGTAATTTAGCCATTTCAAAGTTTCAATTTTTATGCCAAATTTTATTTTTTCTTTGCAAGGTGCCGTTCAGCATTATGACTGGGGGGGCTATGCGTTTATCCCTAACCTGATCGGTACCGACAATTTCAATCAGCAGCCTTTTGCAGAATTATGGATGGGGGCGCATCCACTGGCACCTTCCCTGGTAAAACAAAAGAATACGCAAATACCGCTGAATCAGTATATTAGCGACAATCCGGCAGCATTGCTGGGCGATAAAGTGCTGGCAAATTTCGGGGAGCAGTTGCCTTTTTTGTTTAAAATCCTGGACGTTCGCAAGATGTTGTCCATTCAGTCGCATCCGAATAAAGAACAGGCAGCGGCAGGTTTTAAACGCGAAAATCAGGCAGGCATTCCCCTGAACGCCCCCAACCGCACCTACCGCGATACCAACCACAAACCGGAAGTGATGGTGGCACTTACCGAATTTTGGCTGCTACATGGTTTTCAATCACTCGCAGCGATTAGCCGCACCTTGCAACACGTGTCTGAACTGCAATTTTTACTTCCGCTTTTTTCTACACAAGATATTTCCGTACTTTACCGCTACCTTATGGAACTGCCGCAGGAAGCGGTAACGGCGCGTTTGCGACCCCTGGAAGCTCGACTGAAAGCGCGGGTTCCCACTGACAAAACATCACCGGATTACTGGGCACACAAGGCTTTTCACGATCATACCATGCCAGATGGCAATCTGGATCGGGGCATTTTTTCTATTTATCTGTTCAACATCGTACACCTACAACCGGGCGAGGGCATCTACCAGGGGGCGGGGGTGCCGCACGCGTACATGGAGGGGGTGAATGTAGAACTAATGGCAAATTCGGATAATGTGTTTCGGGGCGGCTTGACCACCAAACACATTGACGTACCGGAATTGTTGAAGAGTCTGGTAACCGAACCCATTGAACCGAATATTATTACAGGAGAACCACTTTCGGAGACGGAAATGATCTATTTCACTCCGGCAACCGATTTTGAACTGTCGAAAATTACGATCAACGCAAATCGTTCGCACCAAAATAATTCCGTTTACGCCCCGGAAATTTTTATTGTGTTGGAAGGCGAAGCGACGGTAAACGAAGCCCAGACTTTCCAAAAAGGCGAAATTTTTCTGGCAACGCCGGGTGCGAGTTATAACATTCGTTCGCAACAAAAAACGGTATTGTACTGTGCAACGGTGCCGTAAAAGTAAAAACAAAACTGCTGGCAGCACTACTGCGTACTGTCAGCGGTTTTATTCAACGATAAGACGTATCCAAATCCGGACTTTTTAACAAAATATTGTCGCTGCGGTATTTGCGCCCATCGCGGTAAAATTCAATGCCGATGCGGTCGCCGGGTTTGAGCAACGCCATCTGCTCCTGCAACTCTGCCACGGAAGTGACTTTTGTTGTATTCACACTCACAATCACATCATTGATGCGCAAACCGGCTTCGTAGGCACTGCTGCCAGGATAAACCGATCTTATTACAACGCCCTCCACGTAAGGCAATGCCAGGTCAACTGCACGCCGGTCGTTTACATCTTCGATGCTGATGCCGAGAATGGCGCGTTGTACCTTGCCATAATCCCGCAGATCGGTGATGACCTTGTGAACCAAATTAGCAGGAATCGCAAACGAGTAGCCCTCGTATCTACCGCTTTCGCTGATGATCGCCGTGTTGATACCCACCAGTTCGCCCTGGGCATTCACCAGCGCGCCGCCGCTGTTGCCCGGATTGACGACGGCATCCGTTTGAATGAACGATTCCACCGCATATTTACCTTCCAGTATGTGCAGATTGCGAGCTTTGGCACTCACAATGCCGGCGGTGATGGTAGAATTAAGGTCGAACGGGTTGCCTACTGCCAGCACCCATTGCCCCACCTGCACCTGCTCCGAATCACCGAAAGGCAGCGAAACGAGCCGCTCGGCGTTGATTTTGAGCAATGCCAAATCCGTGCCGGGGTCATAGCCTACGAGTTTACCTGCCAGGGTCCGTTTATTGGGCAAAACGACTTCAAATCGTTGAGCATCTTCTATCACATGGTAGTTGGTTACAATATATCCATCTTCTGAAACGATCACTCCTGAGCCCGACGACATTCGATAGCCCGTTGTACCCAATGCCGAAACCGTCACCACGGCATGGGTGATCTGCCGCGCCACTCCGGTAAAATCGGGTAAGCTTTGCATATTCCACTCGCCCGGCTTGGTGTTGACCGGAAAGGCAGTCGAGCTGACTAACTTACCGGAGGCGGATTCTTCCACAGGTGCAGCGGCAATCAGCCTCCAGGTATAGTGATAAAACAGGGCGAACGTACCCAACGAACTTAACATGGCAACAAAAAAATAGCGTAACAATACTCTCATATAAACTTGTTTAGCATAGAAATGATCTGTAATTCAGAAGGTCAGCGGTCGGAGGTGGGAGTCGGAAGTCCGATGTCCAACTGCTGACTTTCCAGTTCCGACCTTCGGTTTTTAATTTGGTATGGGCTGCGGATTGGACGAGCAATTTAAAAAATTGTAGCATATATTGCTACGTTTTGGCATAATTCAGGACAAATTTTTAATAGAATCGTTGTTTAGCTTACAAAAAAAGCCGCCTGGAGTGCAGACGGCTTGGAATATGCTAAGGGAAAACCACTCAGAGAAAGATCTGTATTTTTCTTTATCAAAACCAGCATTGATAGACTGAGAGCATTTTAAGATACCATATTCTGGCGGATTTACTGTTCATCCAATTCATATAAACGGTATTGTTCGATGACCTCGGTCAATTTTCGCTCATAACGGCGGTCGGTGTTGTAACCCGCTTGTTGTAAGCCCTTTGCCCATTTTTTGTAGTCGGTGCCGTTTTCAAACAGGGAGGCGTACTGCCCGCGCAACAATTCGCTGTGCATCCGCCAGTTTTCCCAGGCACTGTTGTAGTTGCGCGCAGCGAGCGGCGTGCCAAAATGATTGTTGGAAGCCACTGTTAGAGGCTGCTGCCCTGCCCAACTTTCTACGATTGCCTGCGCCATTTTCACGCTGGCGGGTACGCCGTACTTGAGCATTTCTGCCTGGGCTACTTTAGAAAAGCGCCGGATGTAGATGCGCACGCTGGCTTCGTTCAGGTCACTTATAGCTGCAGGAGCAGGCGATGCGGCACCTTTGATAGCAAGCGTACCCATACGGAGTTCTTCTACTTTTGCCCGCATGGGTTGCGCGGTCTGATCCGCCGGGATGCCGGTGGGTGCCTTCATGTTAATGGAGAATTGAATATCTTTTTTCAGCACAATAAAGATGGCAATAGCCGCCAAGCCGATTTTGAACCAAGATAGTTTCTTGTTTGCAAAAAACCCGGCGGTATTTTTATGCCATTGATATTTGAGTGCAACAAACAATTTTTGCAGGTGAAGCCAGATTTTACGTAGTATCCAGCCCAGTGTGATTTCATAAAGGACGTTGTACACGCTTTTTTGCGGCACCTGGCTCCGGCTTTGGTTGCGTTGCACCTTTGCCGGGGGAACGTCCCAACTTTTTGATTGACCAGCTCTCATTTTTTGGTTGTTTGCAAAACTTTATGTATCTTGAGCGATTCCTTTGCAAGTTTTTGCTTGTAGGCAATGACTTGCCCCACAAATTTAAAACAAATAATTTTTAAATCCAAGTATTTTTAAAACATTTTTATTCAAAATGAATAATTTTGCCGACAATATGGTCAATCAGCGCTTTCGGAAGATTTACGAAGAGCTGGAAAAATACAACCTCATCAAAGGAAAATCGGATCTTGCTAAAAAACTGGGTACGTACAACCACGTGGTAAACAGCATTTTGAAAGGGCAGCGTAACATCACGGTGGATCAATTGTACAAATTGTTTGATCTGTACAGCGTCAATGCCAACTATGTGTTTGGCAACAGCGACGAGATGTTTCTGGAAGGGCAACTTTTGTACCAAGACCTACCCACCCGCTCCCTGCGCGAGCGGCAGCGCGGCGGGCGCGAGAATATCACTCTGGTATCCGAGCGGGCACTGGCAGGCTATGCGCTGGAACACCAGGACCGGGAGTACCTCGATTCGCTACAAAAATTTTCGATTCCCAATCTGGACGGTAACTTAACGGCGTTTGAAATCAGCGGCGACAGTATGCTGCCTACCATCACCAACGGCGACGTGGTGATCTGCGAAGCTCTGGAGCGCGGTGCGCCCCTGCGCGACAACCAAGTGTATGTGGTGGTCACGGACGTGGTAGTAGCCAAACGCATTCAGCAGATGAAGGAGGGCAGTATCGTGCGACGCCTGCGCCTTATTTCCGACAACAGTGCCGTGTACAAACCCTACGAAGTGGAATTGGAAGAAATACAGCAGATTTTGAAAGTGAAATGCCGCTTGACTTCCCACGCCATTCATTGATGTGCTAATGTGTTGATATACCAATATGCTGGTGTGCTAATAAAAATCTGCGAGATCAGCAGGAGACAAAAAGTTTTACAGGGATTTATTTAACGCGAAGTGGCATCCCGCCCGTCGGTTGGATGCCACTTTTCCTTTTTAATCTGAATGCTTTGCCTTGGTAGTTGTTGCCTAAAAAACCCTTCCTATTTTTCTAAAAACTTAAAACAAGCGCGGACCAGTAATGTCAACAATAATAACTTTAGGTGTTCGAACCCTGGCAGATTCGCATGAGTGTTGATTCGAGAATAGCGAGTTCATAGTAATTGTGTTTAATTGTTTGGGTCACAGATAAACTGTGTGCAAAATATGATAAAAAATTCGCTTGTCTCTTCTGGTTTTCGGGTGCAAGTTATGCCGATTCAGGCAGCCGCTCAAGGACAAATTCCACTTTTTTCTAAGGTCATTTTTAGCGGCTCAAAAGCGACTTTAAATGTATAATTAATTGATTAACAATTTTTTAACTTTAAAGATTGTTAAATTATTAAATAAAAAAAGTTTATCATTAAAAATATTCACAGTTACTGTGTAAACAGTTAATCAGAATTTGTTTTATCAGCTAGGGGTTGCTGAAACGTATGATCTAAAGACTCGGTTACAAAATGCCACAAATCTTCATACGGAATAATCTCAATTTCGTGGGTTTGGTTGGCAATGTCGAGCGGCATCGTTTTCAGTTTCTCCAGGTACTGCTGCACTTTGCGCGCCACGCCTGCCGGATGAAAACGCGCTGCGGGTATTTGCAGCAACATTCGGATGATACAATTGCTCCGAAACGTATCGTCGTGCCGCAGGTAGCGACTACAATACTTTTCGATGGCATCCATTTTATCGGTCAGTGCCGTAAACTGTTTTTTGTGAATGAGTAACACAATTTGTACAATCAAAATCGGAATATTCATACCGCGTTTATCTTTGGAATAATGCGGCGTTTCGTTCAAAAAACGATTCAATCGAAAGGTGGTAAAACGCTTATCATCGGGTTTGGGCTGTATTTGTTCCAGCAAAATCAGGTAGTGTACATAGGCTTCATATACCTTCCACATTTCGGCTACATTGGCAGACAAAAACGGAAACTGACTGTGGCTCACCGCCCGCGAAAAAATAGTATAAGCACTTTGGTATTCTTTGGAATGAAAGGCTAGCGCAATATATAACTCCTGTAATTTGAACCAATTATAGCTTCCTTCTTCTACAAACGCCAAACAACGCTCGGCGGCTTCTTTTCCTTGTTGGTAGGCTTTTAGCTGGGTGTAACAGATGATCTTCTGACAGTAAAAAATTTGTAAAGGCAGGTGTGCGTCATACGTTTTCGAGGCAAAAAAAGCAATCGCCTCATCGCACATTTTGATGGTATTTTCATAGTCATTGATGCTGCTATACACCACATTGAGTATAAGATTGCCACACAAATGCAGCCGGTAGGCATCGTACTGCTGCATAAGATTTTTTAATTTATCATAATATTCTTTTGCTTTTTCGTGTATAGTATGATTTGTTGCCTTTTTATTTACATATTTTATAATCAGATCAATGTATAATTCTTCAGCGTGATTTTCCAGCCGCCATATTTCCTCGTAGTGTTTGTATTGGGCATTGTACTGCTCAAAACGCCGGGTATCCCCCTGCACGTTGCCGTAGTGTTGGCGCAGGAAACTGGTAGCCTGCAATGCCAGGTCGGTAAATTCGTATCTCACGGCATCTTTGAGTACTTTTTGCGCAAGTGCCACAGCGGCTACTTTGGCACTTTTGCCCAAAAGCAGTTTGGCAGCTGCCCATTCTTTTTGGCATTCAAAATACGCCAATTGCTGCGGCGTACCCGACAACTGCCGAAAATCTACCAAAAACAGGGCATTGAGCAGCGATTTTCTTAATTTTTGTTTTAATTTTTGATACCCTGCCAAATCTTCCGTTGATTGAAAAAAGTGCTGCGCTGCTTCCGCGTCATTGGTCAACTGATTGTTTGCCAGCGCCGTATAAAATTCCTTTACCTGGGGCTCCGGTATGACCCAACCAACTTCCCCTTTACTTTTTGCGAGCAGCAGTGCTATTTCCCTTAAATCTTGCATGGGTTGAAATTTGTAAATGACAGGTCAGATAATGGAGTAGTTGTTTTCCTGTAGCAAAATGCCCCTGGCAAAAGGGACAATTCCGCAACACAATGATAATCATTTTATTGCGAGTGAGGATGTGAGACCTGCTCCATCACTTAAAGCTACCAATCGAGAACGATGTACGGATCAAATACCTTTTTTTAATCGCTCGTAAGGGTGGAATTTTTTACAAGACGACCCGGCGAAAGCCGTCTTTTCACAATGGCAGATTTACCGCTATGCGACGAATGCGATGATGTACTTTTAACAATTGATGGAACAAAGTTAATTATAATTTTTAATCCTGAAAATATTTTTGTGCAATGTTATAAAATAATAATAAGTATATTTTGTTTAACGATTCTTGGGTCAAAAATGGTGGCTTCGCTTCAACATACAACAAGCCGGGGGCTTAGCTGTTTCTTTCATAAAGAGCTTCCAAACAAACGCACTAACCCAACCGGTATGAATCGCTTACAATACGAAACCAGTCCATACTTACAACAGCACGCCCACAACCCCGTGGACTGGTATGCCTGGAAGCCCGAAGCTTTTGAAAGAGCCCGCCGCGAAAACAAACCCATCCTGGTGAGCATCGGCTACTCTACCTGTCACTGGTGCCACGTGATGGAGCGCGAATCGTTTGAAGATGTGGTAGTTGCGGATTTTATGAACCGCCATTTTGTCAACATCAAAGTGGATCGGGAGGAGCGCCCCGATGTGGATGCCATTCATATGGAGGCGTGCCAGGTCATTGCCGGCAGTGGGGGCTGGCCCCTTAATTGTTTTCTCACGCCCGATGGTCGCCCGTTTTACGCCGGCGCCTACTACCCGCCGCAGCCTGCCTTCAACCGCCCCTCCTGGACGCAGGTGCTGCAAAGTATGGTACATCATTTTCCGGATCGCC